>WNGJ01000892.1_pt1 | contig 34387 bp, 26 predicted proteins | sample 5400611 | NCBI WGS metagenome assembly WNGJ01 (sample SAMN13153375, study PRJNA577476) | soil metagenome | isolation source: 40 cm soil or saprolite under Garry oak tree replicate 1 | place: USA:California | collected 2016-06-15
CCCCACAGCCACCCTGCACGCCAAGATCGCGTACGCAGCGCAGCCGTTCGGGATCAATGACCATCCCATGATTTGGGCCGGTGCGGCTCGCCCAGCAAGCAGATTTCGGCCGGGTGAAGCGGTTCCGCTCGGGCAGGCGCGATGTGACAAGATCGTGGCATGTCGTTCACCGACCGTCTGCTGCTGTGGCTACACATCGGGTTCGCGATCTTCACTCTCGGCCCGGTGGCCGCCGCTATCATGGCGACTCCGCGGTACATCAGGAAACGGGACCTCGCCGTGCTGCGGTACCTGTACCGCACGACACGGATCTTCGGTGTGCTGACCGTCGGCGTATTCCTGTTCGGCCTGCTCCTGGGCCGTCACGACTTCACCCGGGCGTGGTTTACCGCCGCGATGACGCTGTTCATCGTGGCGGCTGTGCTGCTCCTGCTCGTCATGCTCGATCAGCGCAGGGCCATCGCCGCGATCGACAAGACCCTGGCGATCGACGAGGCGCTGAGGCCGGCCACCGCAGACACGGTGGCTGCCGCGGCCGCCCGGGACGAGGTGACCGCGCGCGACGAGCAGGCCGGCAACGAGCGGGGCGAGGACGACCAAGCCAGGCAGGGCTCCGCCGCGGGCGGGCGGCAGGCCGAGCCCGCCGGCGGCGGCCGGACGGAGCCGGCTGCTGCCCCCCGGCTGGCCGCCGCGTCCGCCGCCGCAGCCCAGGTCGCGTCGGTGGAGCGCGGCCGGATCATCACCGTGGGTGGTGTGATCACCACCATCTGGCTCGTGATCCTGGTCCTGATGGTGTGGCACGGCTGACCGTCACACCGTGTACGCGCTGGGCGTTTCCGCGCGGAGCCGTCAGGCGAGCGCCTGATGGAGATCGTCAAGCAGGTCGTCACATGTCTCGATGCCTACGGACAGCCGCACCAGATCCGGCGGGACCTCCAGCGGCGAGCCGGCCGCGGATGCGTGCGTCATCCGGCCCGGGTGCTCGATCAGCGACTCGACCCCGCCGAGTGACTCGGCGAGCGTGAACAGCCTGGTCCGGCCGCACATTCTGATCGCCGCGCCCTCGCCTCCGCGCAGCCGCAGCGAGACCATCCCGCCGAATCCGCGCATCTGCTTCGCGGCCACCTCGTGCCCCGGGTGGGTGGGCAGCCCGGGGTAGAGCACCTGTGACACCGCCGGGTGCGCGGCAAGCGCGGCCGCGATCCTGGCCGCGTTCGAGCAGTGCCGGTCCATCCGCACCGCGAGCGTCCTGATGCCGCGCAGCGTGAGCCAGGCGTCGAACGGGCCGGCCACCGCGCCGATCGCGTTCTGGTGGAAGGCGAGCCGATCAGCGAGGCCCGGGTCGGCGGCCACGAGCGCTCCCCCGACCACATCGGAGTGGCCGCCCAGGTACTTCGTCGTGGAATGCACCACGACATCGGCGCCGAGGGCGAGTGGCCGCTGCAGGTAGGGCGACGCGAACGTGTTGTCCACCACGAGCAGCGCCCCGGCCTCGTGCGCCCCCGCGGCGATCGCGGCGATGTCGGCGATGCCGAGCAGGGGGTTGGTGGGCGTCTCGAGCCACACCACCCGCGCCGGTCCCTTCTCCAGAGCATCCTTAACGGCTGCCGCGGTGGCGAACCGTACCGGAACGTGACGCACGCCCCAGCGATCGAGCACCTTGGCGAACAGCCGGTAGGTGCCGCCGTAGGCGTCGTCCGGGATGAGCACCCGGTCACCGGGAGCGCAGACGGTGCGCAGCAGGCAGTCCTCGGCGGCCATTCCTGAGGCGAACGCCAGGCCACGTGCGCCGCGTTCGAGTGCGGCCAGGCACTCCTCGAGCGCGGCCCGCGTCGGGTTGGCGGTCCTGCTGTACTCATAACCGCCGCGCACGCCGCCGACGCCGTCTTGTTTGTAGGTCGAGACCTGGTAGATCGGCGGCACGACGGCGCCGGTCAGCGGATCGGGTTCCTGCCCGGCGTGGATCGCGAGAGTCTCGAACCCGGCGCCGCCGCCCCTGGCCTGCCCACCGCCTGCCTCGTCGTCGCCGCCGCGTGGCGTGCCCGGGTCCGCGGGGGTGCCGCCGGTGCCTGCGCTGGTCATGAGGTGACACTGGCGAGGAAGGCGAGCACGTCCTGCCGGGTCAGCATGCCGACGGGCTTTCCGTCGATGAGGATGACCGCCGCGCCGGCCTTCTCCAGTGCCTCGACCGCCCGGCTGACCGGTTCGCCCGAACCGACCATCGGCAGCGGCGCGGACATGTGCTTGGCCACCCGGTCACCGGGTCGCGCCCGGCCGCCCAGCAGGGCGTTGAGCAGATCTCGCTCGACGATCGAGCCGACGACCTCGGCGGCCATCACCGGTGGCTCCGCCTGCATGACGGGCAGTTGCGAAACGTCGTACTCGCGCAGGATCTCGATGGCGGTGCCGACCGTCTCGTCCGGATGCGTGTGCACGAACTCGGGCAGGCCCGGGCCCTTTCTCGCGAGCACGTCGGCGACGCGGGGCTCGGCCGTGGCGGCGTCGAGGAATCCGTAGTCCGCCATCCAGTCATCATTGAAGATCTTGGAGAGGTAGCCGCGGCCGCCGTCCGGGAGCAGGGTCACGATCACGGCGGCCGGACCGGCCGCAGCCGCCACCCGCAACGCGGCAACGACAGCGAGCCCGGACGACCCGCCGACGAGCAGCGCTTCCTCGCGTGCGAGCCTTCGGGTCATGCCGAAGGACTCCTTGTCACTTACCGCGATAACCTGATCGCACACCGAGGGGTCGTAGGTCGTGGGCCAGATATCCTCGCCCACCCCCTCGACCAGGTACGGGCGCCCGCTGCCGCCGGAATAGACAGATCCCTCCGGGTCGGCGCCGATGACCTGAACCCGCCCGCGCGACACCTCCTTGAGGTACCGTCCGGTCCCCGTGATCGTGCCCCCGGTGCCGATGCCGGCGACCAGATGAGTGACCGTGCCGTCCGTCTGTGCCCAGATCTCCGGGCCGGTGGTCCGGTAGTGCGACGCCGGGTTCTCCGGGTTGGAGTACTGATCGGGCTTCCACGCCCCCGGTATCTCGGCGGCAAGGCGGTCAGATACGGAGTAATAGGAGTCCGGGTGATCCGGGGCGACCGTCGTCGGGCAAACCACGACCTCGGCGCCGTACGCCCGCAGTACCCCGATCTTGTCCTGCGCGACCTTGTCCGCGGCCGGAGCGCGCCCGACGCTTCCGCCGCCGTGACCATGTAAAGCGCGATCCGGTCCTTCACCGAACCGCCGGGGTTGACATACTCGATCTTGGCCAGTACGTCGGCGCCGGCCCCCGTGCTCACCTTCCGCAACCGGACGAGCGGGGTGTTCCCCACGAGTTCAACCAGCGAATCATGGACCTGCATGCGGGACCGCCCTTGTCGTCACGGCGAGGAGAACCGCTGTGGGTGACGCGATTCCCCAGCTAGATTGCTAGCTTCGACGGTATCGGAGCGCCTGCGGCTTGCGTCACAACCGGCAGGGCCGCCCTGAGCAATCTCGCGCAATCATGGGTTACCGTTGAGTAATCCAACGGCTCAAGGGAGAACCGCCACCATGCCTGAGGCAGTTATCGTCGCCACCGCCCGCTCGCCCATTGGCCGGGCGTTCAAGGGGACAATGAGGGAGATCCGCCCGGGCGACCTCACCGTGCAGATCGTCCGTGCGGCGCTCGACAAGGTGCCGCAACTGGATCCGGCGGCCATCGACGACCTGATGCTGGGCTGCGGCCTGCCCGGTGGCGAGCAGGGCTTCAACATGGCCCGGGTGGTGGCCGTGCTGCTCGGCTATGATCACCTTCCCGGCACCACGGTCAACCGGTACTGCTCGTCCTCGCTGCAGACCACGCGGATGGCGTTCCATGCCATCAGGAGCGGTGAAGGCGACGCGTTCATCTCGGCCGGGGTGGAATGCGTCAGCCGGCTCGCGTCCGGCAGCAGTGACTCCTGGCCGGACACCCGCAACCCCGTGTTCGCCGATGCGGAAGCGCGGACGGCGAAGCAGGCGGAGGGAGGCGGCGACCGCTGGCACGATCCGCGATCCGATGGCGTGCTTCCCGATGTCTATGTCGCCATGGGCCAGACCGCGGAGAACGTCGCCGAGCTGCGCGGGATCAGCCGCCAACGGCAGGACGAGTTCGGCGTCCGGTCGCAGAACCTGGCCGAGAAGGCGATTGCGGACGGGTTCTGGCAGCGTGACATCACTCCGGTGACCATGCCGGACGGCACCGTGAACACCAAGGACGACGGACCGCGGCCCGGGACCACGATGGAGAAGGTGGCCGCGCTGCAGCCCGTGTTCCGGCCGGACGGCACCGTCACCGCCGGGAACTGCTGCCCGCTCAACGATGGCGCAGCCGCCGTGGTCGTCATGAGCGACACGATGGCGGCCGAGCTCGGCATCACCCCGCTCGCCCGGATCGTTTCCTCCGCCGTGTCCGGGCTCTCGCCCGAGATCATGGGCCTTGGGCCGGTCGAGGCGTCCAGGCGTGCCCTCGCCAGGGCCGGCATGGCGATCGGCGACATCGACCTGGTGGAGATCAACGAGGCTTTCGCCGCCCAGGTGATCCCGAGCTACACCGATCTCGGCATCGATCTGGACAGGCTGAACGTCAACGGCGGGGCGATCGCCGTCGGGCACCCGTTCGGGATGACCGGCGCGCGCATCACCACGACGCTGATCAACAGCCTCCAGTTCCATGACAAGACGTTCGGCCTGGAGACCATGTGCGTCGGCGGCGGCCAGGGCATGGCGATGATCTTCGAGCGGCTGAGCTGACGGCGGCCCCGGCGCCGGCGTGTCAAGATCAGTTCCACGGCGCTGCGCCAGGTACCTGGCGTTATCTTGGAAACCTGGAAGTTAGGGCTTGTCATGTGCCCGGTGCTGAGGCACGCTCGCACAAAGAGGAGTTCACCCTGGAGGTGCCAATGTCTCTGAATCACTCTCCGGAGATGCACAAGAACCTCATCGCCCGGATCCCCGGCGTCACAGGACGTGACCTACGGGAGTGGTTCAGAAGCCTCGAGTCCGGCCCCGCGTTCCTCCGCTGTGCGGAGCGAGCGCACTGGCTGGCTGATGAGCATGGACTGTCCAACGGCTACGCGACCGCCATCGTGCACGAGTATGAGTTGCGCCGCCGCATCCGCCTCTACAGTGGGTGAGTGGACCTCGACCCAGCCCGCGACTTCCTGCGGACACATCACCGGGCAGTTCTCGCCACAACTCGCCGCGACGGACGGCCGCAACTGTCGCCCGTCCTCGCCGCGATCGACGGGGAAGGCCGGGTCCTGATCAGCACCCGCGAGACCGCTGTAAAGACCCGGAATCTGCGCCGCGACCCGAACGCGTCGCTGTGCGCCTTCAGCGATGGCTTCTTCGGGGAGTGGATTCAGGTCGAGGGAACGGCCGAGGTCATCTCGCTGCCCGCCGCCATGGATCTGCTGGTCGCCTACTACCGCGCGGTGGCGGGTGAGCACCCCGACTGGGCCGACTACCGCGCCGCGATGGAGCGCGACAGGCGGGTAATCGTCCGAATCTCGATCACCCGCGCCGGCCCCGACATCAGCGGCTAAAAGACCGAAGCAAGTAACGCCCGCCCGCCCCCGCGGTGGGGGGTCGCCCACGGACAGATACCAAGCCCCGGCGAAGCCCCCCCCGGGCACGACAAGCGAGGAAGGGCCACCAGCAGCGGGAGTTTTCGCCGCCTGCGAGGCCCCCCGCACACCGCGCGGGGCGAAGCCCCGCACCGGGGGGTCCGGGGGGTCGCTCCCCGGGACAGACACCAGGCTGCCCCTCCGGGGCAGACGAGCAAGGAAAGCCCGTGCCCCCGGTCGGAGTCGAACCGACACTGGGGACCCTTTTAGGGGGCCAGCCTCTTCCCTTGGGCTACGGGGGCGGAGAGATGATACCTCGTACTGATACTGATGACTCTTAGACGATTAGATAGGGTTCGCACATTTTTATGGATAGGGCCTTTATTCCATCCGGCTGATGATCGCCGGCGCCCTGCCGCAGCGGTCGCGATGTGGCCAGTGCCAGCGCAAACTCTTCCCGCCGTCGTTCCACGGTACCGAGGGATACGATCTCCCGCGGGAAAAGCGTCTGGTCAGTGGCCATGCGAACGTTCCTGTTCAGCATCGGCACACGCGACAGGTGATCGACGCGGTGCGGGAAGCGGGCCCGGCCATCCGGCGAGCTTCAAGCCGGAGACCGCGCCCCGGTGCAAGCCGGGCTAGCGACACAACCGGCATCGGCGTGCCGGCAGGGCGTGAGCGGCTGTCCGCGCACAATCGCGCGAACATGGGGCGCGAGAGTGTGCACCTGGCGCAGGGCATGCTGGGTGCCGGGGCCGCGTATCGTCGGCCCACCGTCTTGGGCGGGTCAGATCTGGGCAGCCGCGACATTTCCCGGCGGGACACCTCGGCGTCCGACCACCGCCAGTCCAGCCCGAGCGGGCGTGCAGCCCGTGGCACTGGGCGCCGCGGGCCTGCCGGCCGGTGGCACCGGGTGCGAGTGGCCCTGCGGGCGAAAGCGGGCCTGCGGCCGGTGGCGCTGGGTGCGAGCGGGCCTGCGGCCGGTAGCGCTGGGGTGCGGGTTGCCTGTGGTGGCTGCGGGGGCGTCGAGACGGCCGAGACGGCCGAAACGGGGGCCAGCGCCCCAGTGACCACTCCTCGCCTGACCCGGGCATGACCCAGCGCGCCAGCGGTCCGGTCTGCGCGCCATGCGGCGGCACCACTGATAGATATAATCTATCGATAATCGATATTTTTAAAATACGGCCGATCTATGTCTCAGTATACGAGATCCAGCTTCTCGTATACTGAGATTTCCTTGAACCGGGGCGGGCCAGGTGGCGCAGCACCGCTGCATCGGCCTGGCCGGGCGCCGCACCTGCCGCTCATCCACAGGCCACAACAAACGTATGCACCTGTGCCGCCAGCCCCGCCCGCCTGCCAGCTTGGCAACACCACAAAATTGACACCCAGAACCATAAACAACACCTCTTTCCACGGCGCGCCTAAGCCGCAGTTCCCCCCGGATGAACTGATACCCGCGTTCACCAGGGAAAACGTGGATGCGCCATGACTACGGTAGGCATGTAAGCCCCGGCACCTGAGCTGTATGACCTGGGAACGTGACAGGAATTATGGCTCTGGGGGAACCTCGGCCCAAGGGCCACACAGCGGCCGGCCTGCGAGATCAAGGTCACGCTGCACTTGGTGGCTTTGCCCGATCGGCGCTTTCGTCATCGGTGGCGTTTCCCTGCTCGGCACGCTGGCGCCCGCGCCGGCCGAAGCCGCCGCCATCAGCCGGCGTCAGGAGCCAGGCGTCAGGTCGCCGAACGCCGCGTGCCTCGCCCGGGCAAAAATGTCATCGAGCATGCCGTGGGTCACGCGGCCGGTGAAGGTGTTCTGCTGGCTGGGGTGATAACAGCCGAGGAGAAGCACCGGCCGGGCGGCCGCGCCGACCGTGAGCCCGGCCTCGCCCCCGTGCCTGAACGGCGGCCGCGGTCGTGGCAGCGCGAATCCTGCGGTGCGGAGCACAGGCCAGGACGCCTGCCAGGCGAACCCGCCCAGTGCGACAATCACCCGCACGCAGCCGGCTATCTGCGCGAGCTCGGCGGCGAGCCACGGTGCGCAGGTGTCACGCTCCTGCGGTGACGGCCGGTTCGCGGGTGGTGCACAGCGGACTGCCGCGGCCATTCGCGTGCCGAGCAGGCGCTGGCCGTCGCCCGCCGCGACGCTCGTCGGCTGCGCCGCCAGCCCGCACCGGTGCAGCGAGCCGAAAAGCCAGTCGCCACTTCGGTCGCCGGTAAAGATCCGGCCCGTGCGGTTACCCCCATGGGCGGCGGGCGCCAACCCGATGATCAGTATCCTCGGCCGTTCGTCGCCCCAGCCGGGCACGGGCCGCCCCCAGTAGCGCTCGGCCTGGAACGAGCGGCGTTTGTGAGCCGCGACCTGCTCGCGCCAGCTCACCAGGCGCGGACAGGCGCGGCAGACCGACTGGCGCGCGGCAAGCTCGGCCATCGTGGCCGAGCCGCGCGCGAGTTCGGTCACCTCATCCGCGCCGTGGGCGACCGGGGTCGCCATGGTGGCTGGGTCATCGGGCCACCCACTGCCCGGCGGCACAGCCGTCCCAGCCGCCCGGTCCGGCGCCAGGCCCGCCTCGTCCGCTTGCTGCCGCGACCCGGTGCGATCGAGCCCGTCCGGGGCCGCGCCCGTCCCTGTCATCCGCTTGGCACCCGCCACCCGTCAGTCACTGGCCCGCGGCACCGCACGCCGAGGCGAGCGACCACGCGATGCCATCCAGGATGTCGTGTTCGCTGACCAGTACGTCGGGGAAGCCGAACCGCGCCATCACGTGGTCGAGGATCAGCGTTCCTGCGCCGATCACATCCACCCGGCCCGGATGCATGACACCGACCAAGGCGCGCTCCGCGTGGGTTTGCCCGAGCAGCCGGGTGGCAACGGCGTGCACGTCGACGGCTGAGATTCGCGCGTGGTGGATGACGGACGCATCGTAGACGGGCAGGCCGAGTGCGATGCCGGCGACGGTGGTGACCGATCCGGCCAGGCCAACGAGCGTGGCCCGGCCGGCGCCGGGGACCTTGCGCGCCACCACGTCGAGCGCGGCGTCGATATCCGAGCCGGCGGCCGCGATCTCACCCGGGCGGGGCGGATCGCTGTGCAGGTGGCGCTCGGTCAGCCGGACGCACCCGATGTCCATGGACACCGAGCCGGCGATCACACCGCCGTCGCCTGCGTTGCCCCCGGGCGCGGGCTGCCGGCCGAGCACGAACTCCGTGGAACCACCGCCGATGTCCACGACGAGGTACGGCCCTGCGGGGATCGTGGGGAACGCAGCGGCAAGCTCCGCGGTGGCGCCCGCGAAGGACAGCGCCGCCTCCTCGTCGCCGCTGATGACCTCGGGTGCGATGCCGAGGATCGCGCGCACGCCGCCGGTGAACGCCGCGGCGTTGACCGCGTCGCGGGTGGCGCTCGTGGCCACCATCCGCACCGGGCCGGCCCCCGTGGCGGCGATGGCGTCCGCGTATCGCCGCAGTACGCCGAAGGTCCTGCCGAGTGCCCCGGCTGCGAGCTGCCCGGTGCGGTCCACCCCCTCCCCGAGCCGGACGATCTCCATCTGCCTGACGACGTCGGCAAGTTCGCCGCGCTCGGGCGAGACATCCGCGATGAGCAGACGCAGGGAATTGGTGCCGCAGTCAACCGCGGCAACCCGCGTCATGACCCCGCCACAACGCCCGTGCCGCTTCGGCCGGCCTCGTCCATGGCCGCCACGCACGGCCCGGCCCGCCACCAGTCACCGATCTCGGCGAGGACCTCCCGCCCGAAGGGGTTGGTGCCCGGCACCGCCAGCTCGTGCGCACCCAGCGCGTGCAGGCACTTGACCCGCTCCGGCATGCCGCCAGCGCTCTGTGTCCCCGGCGGCAGCGGTTCCAGGCCGGCCGCGCGGGCTGCCGCGGCCCGCCGCCGCAGATAGTCACGGTGCGCGGCCCGATACTCGCTGCGCAGGCCGTCGTCGGCAGCCAGCCGGTGCGCCATCCGCTTCATCTGACCGCCGGCTTCGAGCTCGCTGATCGCGGCGGCCGCCTTCGGGCAGGTGAGGTAGTAAAGGGTGGGGAACGGCATGCCGTCGTCCAGCCGCGGCGCCGTTTCGATCACGCACGGCAGGCCACAAGGGCAGCGGCAGGCGACGCCGAGCACCGCCCGGGGCCTGCGGCCCAGCTGTGCCGCGATCGCAGCGGCGTCTTTTTGCGCGACGGTCACCGCGATACCTGGTGGTCAGCCTGCTGGACGGATTTCCACAAGGTCACGTACCACGCACCGGGTTTCGCCGGGGGTGGCTGAGGCCGGCCGCTGCCCGGCTGGCCATTGATGATCACGTAGCAGGTCTCGTTCGGCATGCACATGTTCAGCCTGGCCCGCGCCTGATCCTCGATGTAGGCCGGGTCGTGCAGGCGCTGCTGCTCGGCTTCGAGGCTGCGCACCTGCGCTTGCGCCAGCTTGTGCTGGGCTTCGAGCTGGTCGATCTGGCGGTGCTGTGCGATGTACTCCCGCACCGGGTACGCCAGACTCAGCGCGATCGCGCACAGCACGACCGCAAGGACCGCGGCCCGGCTGGTCAGCTTGGGCCCGCCGCGCCCGGCCCCGGCAGTAGCGCCGCCGCCCTGCGGGACCGGGTCGCTGCCCTGCTCCTGCACCATCAGCCGGCCACCATGATCCCTGCTCAGCCCTCCGGCATGAACCGCGGGTACGCGCCCGCGCCCGCGTAGAAGGCGGCGTCGCCGAGCATCTCTTCGATCCGCAGCAGCTGGTTGTACTTGGCGACGCGTTCGGACCTCGCCGGCGCACCGGTCTTGATCTGGCCGCAGCCCGTCGCCACGGCGAGGTCCGCGATCGTGGTGTCCTCGGTCTCACCGGACCGGTGGCTCATATTGCACCGGTAGCCGCTGCGGTGCGCGAATTCCACCGCGTCGAGCGTCTCGGTCAGGGTGCCGATCTGGTTCACCTTGACGAGGAGCGCGTTCCCCACCTTCTCCTCGACGCCTCTGCGCAGCCGTTCGGGATTAGTGACGAAGATGTCGTCCCCCACCACCTGCACCCGGTGGCCGATCGCCGCGGTCAGCTCCCGCCAGCCCGCCCAGTCGTCCTCGGCGAGCGGATCCTCCACCGAGACGATCGGGTACGCGTCCAGCCACTCGGTGTAGATCTGCGTCATCTCCTGCGCGCTGCGCGGCCGGCCTTCGAACACGTACGCCCCGTCCGTGTAGAACTCGCTCGCCGCGGCGTCAAGCGCGACGGCGATGTCACGGCCCGGGGTGAACCCCGCCTTGCCGATGGCCTCGGTGATCAGGTCGAGGGCCGCCCTGTTGTGTTCCAGATCCGGTGCGAAGCCGCCCTCGTCCCCCACGCCCGTGTTCAGGCCGTGCTGTTTGAGCACCGACTTCAGCGTGTGGTAGGTCTCGGCGCCCCAGCGGAGCGCGGTCGCGAATGTCGGCGCGCCGACCGGCACGATCATGAATTCCTGGATGTCGACGTTCGTGTCGGCGTGCGCACCGCCGTTGAGGATGTTGAACATCGGGTTGGGCAGCACGTGCGCGCCCGGCCCGCCCAGGTAGCGAAACAGCGGCAGGTCGGCGGCGTCTGCCGCAGCCCTGGCGACCGCCAGGCTCACGCCGAGGATGGCGTTGGCGCCGAGCCGCGACTTGTCGGGCGTGCCATCCATGTCGATCATTAGCTGGTCGATGATCCGCTGATCGTCGGCGTCGTGGCCGATCAGTTCGGGCTGGATCGTGTCGATCACGTTCGTGACGGCGCCGGTGACGCCCTTGCCGCCGTATTCGCTGCCGCCATCGCGCAACTCGACCGCCTCGGCCGCACCGGTGGACGCGCCGCTCGGCACTCCGGCACGGCCAAGCGAGCCGTCGTCCAGCAGGACTTCGACCTCGACGGTGGGATTTCCCCTCGAATCGAGGATCTGCCTGGCATGGATGTCATCAATGCACGCCATGACGCTCCTTGGCGGTCGCTAGCGGTCGCGGGGGCAGGGACGAACATGTCCGCATTGGAGCCTAGTGGACTCCCGGCGTGTTCTCCCGCTCCCACGCGCGGACGCGGTCGGCGAACCTTCGCGCGGCGGCGCGGAGTTCGAGTTCTGGGTCCAGCCCGGCGCCGCGGCACCGCGCCACCAGGGCGAAGAGTTTCGCGCCCAGCCCTCCGCCGGGGTCCTGGCCCGGGTCCTCCCGGGGGTCCTCACCGGCGCCGGTGAGCCCGGCGGGCACACCAGCCGCGCCGGCCCGGCTCTGCAGTTGGGCGGCGAGCGACAGGGCCGGCTGGCCGAACGGGACACCGTCGAGCACAGATCCAGGCCCGCCGTGCTTTTCCTCCCGTTCGGCGGCCTTGATCGCGGCCCAGTTCACCTTCACCTCGTCGGCGCCGGACACCTTCACGTCCGCGAACACGTGCGGGTGCCTGCGCACGAGCTTGGTCACGATGGCATCTGCCACGTCGTCGATCGTGAAGAACCCGGCACCGCCAGAACCCCCGGCACCGCCAGAGCTCCCGGCACCGCCAGAGCTCCCGGCGTCTGCGGAGGCTTCGGCGGCGATCCGGGCGTGAAACACGACCTGGAGCAGAACGTCGCCGAGTTCGTCGCGCAGCGCATGTGCGTCGCCGGCCTCGATCGCCTCGAGCGCCTCGTACGACTCCTCGATCAGATGCGGCGCGAGCGACCGGTGCGTCTGCTTCGCGTCCCACGGACAGCCGGTGCGCAGCGTATCCATGGTGGCGACCAGGTCGAGCAGGTGGCCGCCAGGAACGTCGTGCGAGCCGGATACCACCTCGGCGTCGACGCCGGCCGCCGCGATCGCGGCGAGCAGGTCGTCATCGCCGGTCGGTGCGGCGAGCCACACCACCGGAGGGGGGCCGCCGCCAGCACCGGGGCCGCCAGCACCGGGACCAGCGGCACCAGAGCCAGCAGCACCAGAGCCTGCGGGGTCGCGCACGCGGGCGGCCAGGCCGATCAGGTGCGCCGCCCGGGCGGCTGGCGGCTGCGCCGGGGCGATCTCCCACGCTATTGCGGCTTCGTCGAGCGCCGCGAGCTGCGGATGGCCGGGCGAACCTGCGAGGACCTTGGCGGCCGCGCGAAGCGCCTCCCATGCGGGCAGGCTCAGCAAACCGGGCGCCACCCGCGGCGTGGTGCGAAGGATGATCAGCCGGATGCCCGCGGGCCCGGCAGCCCTGGTTGACTCCGCCACGCTGACTCAGGCCGCGGGCCGCTGAGCCGAGCCCAAGGCGGCGGCCCGGGCCAGCGGGTTGACGGGCGGATTGATGGTGAGCTGCGTCACGTCGAGCCGGCCGTACCGCGGATTGATCTTGATATCGAGCCTCTTGGTGGTGGCCGCGACCTCGGCGCCGACCCGCGCCGCGAACTGCTGCTGCTGAAGCGGTGTCAGCGCGGACGCGCGCTTCGCACCGGTGAACGTGACGGCCAGCTTTTCGATCGTCGCCTCGTAGCGCCCGAACTGGTCCGTGAGGGTCGGCGGCATGGCATTGAAGATTGCCAGCTGCTCGCGGGTGATGGGCGTCCCGGTCTGCTGTTCGATCTGCGCGGCCGCCTGGACGAGTCCCTGCTGCGCCTCAGCGGGCGTCACATCCACGCCGTTGCGCCGCGCGATGTCGTCGACGACGCGGAACCGCACGAGCCACATGAGCACCAGCCGCGGCATCTCGGCCGCGGTGTACCGCACGTCGCGCTGCAGTGACGGGTTCGCCTGGTACACGTTGTTCAGCGAAGCGACGTCGGCCGACAGGGTGGCGGTCGAGACTCGCTGCGTGCCGAGGACCGCCGCCGCGCCCGTCAGGATCGGTCCGCATCCGGTGAGCGAGACGAGCGCGGCCAGCGCGGCGACCGCCCCGGCACTCCTGATCGCGATGCGGAACACGGCGACGTCCTTCCTCGCGCGCAAGGCCCGGCCGTCACGCCGCGCCAGCAGGTCCATCCGGTGCATCAGGGCCATCCGGTGCATCAGGATCTCTCGCCATCGAATATCGCCCTGACGAGTTCGCCGCACCAGGCGAGCAGGGCCGCGTCGCGCAGCGGCCTGCCGCCCACGGCCGCGGTCTTCGGCACCGGTACGAGCATGGTACGCACCTGCGGCTTGAGCACCGTCTTCGGGTACAGCCGCTGGACGCGGACCTGCCGTGACTCGGGCAGGGACACCGGGGCGAACCGCAGGTAGCTGCCCTGCAGGGCGATGTCGGTGAGCCCGGCGCGGCGAGCCGACGAGCGCAGCCGCGCCACCTCGAGCAGGTTCTCCACCGGCTCGGGAGGCGTGCCGTACCTGTCGGTCAGCTCGTCGCGGACCGCAACGATCTCATCGTCGGAGTCGATCGCGGCGATCCGTGTGTAGGCCTCCAGGCGCAGCCGCTCCCCGCCGATGTAGTCGTGCGGGATGTGGGCGTTCACCGGCAGCTCAGCCCGGACCTCCGGCCGCTCGGCCGGGCCGCCGCCCTTCAGTTCGCGAACGGCCTCGCCGATCATCCGCACGTACAGGTCGAAGCCGACCCCCGCGATGTGCCCGGACTGCTCGCCGCCGAGCAGGTTGCCCGCGCCCCGGATCTCCAGGTCCTTCATGGCCACGTACATGCCCGCGCCCATCTCGGTGTGCTGCGCGATGGTCGCGAGGCGCTCGTGCGCCGTCTCCGTGAGCGGCTTTTCCGGCGGGTAGAGGAAGTATGCGTACGCGCGCTCCCGCCCGCGCCCGACCCTGCCGCGTAGCTGGTGCAGCTGGGAGAGCCCGTACACGTCGGCGCGGTCCACGATGAGCGTGTTGGCGTTCGGGATGTCCAGCCCGGACTCCACGATCGTCGTGGCCACGAGCACGTCGAAGTTCTTGTCCCAGAAGTCGACCATGATCTGCTCGAGGGCTCGCTCGTTCATCTGGCCGTGCGCGGTCGCGACCCGGGCCTCCGGCACAAGCGCCGCCACCCTGGCCGCGACCTTGTCGATGCCCGCCACCCGGTTGTGCACGAAGAACACCTGGCCGTCGCGCATCAGCTCACGCCGGATGGCCGCCCCGATCTGCTTCTCGTCATAGGACCCGACGAACGTGAGCACCGGGTGCCGTTCCTCCGGCGGGGTGAGGATGGTCGACATCTCACGAATCCCCGCCACGCCCATCTCGAGGGTCCGGGGGATCGGGGTCGCCGACATGGCGAGCACGTCCACCTCGGTCCGCAGGCGCTTCAGGTACTCCTTGTGCTCGACGCCGAAACGCTGCTCCTCGTCGATCACCACCAGGCCCAGCCGCTTGAACCTGGTCTCAGGCGACAGCAGCCGGTGCGTGCCGATCACCACGTCCACGCTGCCGTCGGCGAGGCCGCGCAGCGTGCCCGCGGTCTCGGCGTCGCTCTGGAATCGCGAGAGCGGGCGCACGACGACGGGGAACGGCGCGTAGCGTTCGGTGAAAGTGGAAATGTGCTGCTGCACCAGCAGGGTCGTCGGAACGAGCACCGCCACCTGCATGCCGTCCTGGACGGCCTTGAAGGCCGCGCGCACCGCGATCTCCGTCTTGCCGTATCCGACGTCGCCGCTGATCAGCCGGTCCATCGGGACCTGCCGCTCCATGTCACGCTTGACCTCGTCTATGGCCGCTAGCTGGTCGGGCGTCTCCACGTAGGGGAAGGCGTCCTCGAGCTCACGTTGCCATGGGCTGTCCGGCTCGAACGCGTGCCCGGGGGACGCGGTGCGCGCCGAGTAGAGCCGGATCAGCTCACCGGCGATCTGGCGGACCGCCTTGCGCGCCCGCCCCTTCGTCTTCGCCCAGTCCGCGCCGCCGAGCCGGTGCAGCGTGGGGGCCTCACCGCCGACATACCTGGTGACCTCGTCCAACTGGTCGGTGGGCACATAGAGCTTGTCGGGCGGCTGGCCGCGCTTGCCCGGCGCGTACTCGATGACCACGTAGTCGCGGGTGGCGCCACCGATCGTGCGGCTCGTCATCTCGACGTAACGGCCGACCCCGTGCTGCTCGTGCACGACGTAGTCGCCCGCGCGCAACCGCAGCGGGTCGATCCCGCCGCGGCGCCTGGCCGGAAGCCGCCGCATGTCCTTCGTGCTCGACCGCTGGCCAGCGAGGTCGCTCTCGGTGAGCAGCGCGGCCCGCACGCCTGGCCAGACGAAGCCATGCTCGAAGAGCCCGGTCGCGATGTAGGGCACACCCGGCTCCGGCGGCGCGGCCGGATCAGCCAGGTCCGCGAGCCTGGCGCCGAGGCCGCCGTCGCGGAGCAGTTCCGCGAGCCGCTGCGCCGGGCCATGGCCCTCGGTAACCAGCACGACCCGCCAGCCGTCGGCAAGCCACCCCCGCACGTCGGCGAGCGCGCGGTCGGTGTCGCCGCGGTACGACTCCGCCGGCCTCGCATTGATCCTGAACGGCTCGCGCAGGCTGTCGCCGCCAGGTTCAGTGACACTGCCGGTGGGTTGCCCCGCACCGGGCCGGCCGGCGCCCGGCCGGCCGGCGGCGCCCGGGTGATCGGTGCCGAATGGAGTCAGCGTCCACCAGGCAACGCCGAGCGCGTCGGCGGCGGCGCGGACCTCCTCGATGGGCCGGAATGCGGCGCCACCCAGATCGACCGGCGCGCGCCCACCCACTGCCGCGTTTCCCCAGGACGCGTCGAGGAACTCCTGGCTGGTCCGGACGAGTTCGGCGGCCCGGGTACGGATGCGTTCGGGATCGCAGGCGAGCACCCTGCCACCGGGCGGAACGTGGTCGAGCAGCAGTTCCATCCGGTCGGTGAGGACGGGCGCGAACGCCTCCATGCCCTCCACCGCGACGCCGTCGGCCAGCTTGCCGAGCACGTCGGCAAGCCCGGGATGCTCCTCGGCCAGCCGTTTGGCGGCGTCACGGACTGCCGGGGACAGGAGCAGTTCGCGGCACGGCGGCGCCCACAGCCCGCCGGGTGCCGTCTGGAGGCTGCGCTGGTCGGCGACCTTGAAGTAGCGGATCTCTTCGACGGTGTCGCCGAAGAACTCGATCCGCAGCGGGTGTTCCTCGATGGGCGGGAACACGTCGAGGATGCCGCCGCGCACGGCGATGTCGCCGCGGTTCTCGACCAGGTCCGTGCGGGTGTAGCCGGCCTCGACCAGCCGGGTGAGCACCTCTTCGAGATCGGCTTCGTCGCCCGGCCTCAGCCGGATCGGCTCGATGTCGCCCAGCCCGGCGACAATGGGCTGCAGGAGGCTGCGGACGGGTGCGACGACAACCTGCAGCGGCCCGGTCGCCGGCTCGCCGTCCTCGGCACCGGCCGTGGCGGCGGCGGGATCGGGGTGCGCCAGCCTGCGCAGCACCGCGAGCCGCTGGCCGACGGTGTCGCTGCGGGGCGAGAGCCGTTCGTGTGGCAGCGTCTCCCAGGCGGGGAAGCACGCCACGCAGTGCGGTGGAAGCAACGATGCGAGCGCTGCCGTCAGATCCTCGGCCTCGCGGCCGGTGGCCGTCACCGCGAGGACGAACCGGGTCGCCGTGGCGCCCGCCGCCGCGCTTCCCGCCGCCGCGGCATCCAGGCCGACGCCCGGACCGTCCAGGCCGGCGCCCGGCTCCTCAAGGCCGGCGGGGAGCGCGAGCGCGGCGACGACGAACGGCCGCAGAGCGGCCGGCGCGACCACGTCGGCGCCCGTCTCATGGGCAGGTGTGGCAGCCCTGCCCGCGCCGCGGGCATATTCGATCGCGCGGCGAAGCTCAGGGTCGTCGGCGATTACGCCGAGGAGTCCGGCAAGGCTCATAGTCTCATCAGCAGGCAGCCCAAAGGTCCCCCGTCCCGGCCGGTACGGGGGTTTGACCCAAGTTTAGAGCGTGCCGCGCAGTGGCCGGGCGCTGCGCCGGCCCGGCGCACGCCCCCACGGACCGCGGCAAGCCGGTAGACCGGTCGGCGAAGTGCGGCGGCCGAATGCCGGTCACGGGCGAGCTAATGCCGGTCACGGGCGAGATCGTCGAGCTGGTCACACACCTGTGGCCAGCGCACCGGGTCTACCTTGCGTGCGAAGAACGCACCGCTGCCGCGCAGCGCTGGGAGATCCGCGGGCTCGAGCACCGCCGGATGCCAGGCCCCGCTGCCCTGGGGCCACCTGATGAACCGCCGCGAGTCGTTGACCACCGCGAGCTCGGGCGTGCCATTGAGCGCCACCGTCATCGCCCAGGTCTCGTCCGGGTTCGGGGCCCATCGCAGGTAGCGGAGCAGAGGACCATTGAGCGGCGAGTCGAGCACCTTGCCGACGGCGCGGGCGGACAGGTTCACCCACACGTCGCCCACGTACAAATGCACTCCGTCGCGATACGGGTGACGCCGCTGCCATGGCAAAGGAACCGACCGGGCCGACGCGGGCAGCCGGCGCCGGTACAGATACCTGCGCCGCGTCGTGGCCTGCCACGGGTGCACGTCGGCGGCGGGATCGCCGTCGGCGCGGAAGTGCCGCATGAACGCGTCACACCCCGCCGCGTCGAGTTCCGCCTTGATCGAACTCATCCCGCGGATGGGATAGTCCTGGCCGGAGATGATGAGTGCCCAGCCCAGTTCCCGCACGTTGGCCCGCACCCACAGCAGCGACCTGCGCAACGCGGCGACCTGGGACAACCGGCCCCACTGGCATGGCGCGGGGTCAGGGATCAGCGCCACGCGGGAAGAGGCCCGCAGGCGCGGCGGCTCACCTGACGGATCGTGGTGAATCGCGACCATGGTGTCACCGCTCTCGGTGAGCCTGGCGGCCAGCCGGGCGATCTGGCCGGGGTACCGGTGGGAGAGCACGATGATGACGATCGGGCCGCGTTGTGTGTTACTAGTCATCGGTCCGGCACTCTAGCCTGCCTGCGGGCCGCCATCCACACCCACGGCCGCCATCCACCCGGCTGCGGCCGGTGCCGCCAATGGGCGCTGTGGCGGCCCACAGCGGGTGGCCGGGCCTGGTGTGGCTGTCTCGTACGCTTGGACGGGCATATTGGACGGGCATAATCGCGGTCGCACGGTGGTTCGCCCGACATGAGTTCATGATCCAGGAATCCGGGGATGCCATGCCAGGTGAGGCGCAGCAGCGAGCGGAGAGCACCGTGCCCGATGAATCTTGCCGCGTCAGCGGCAGCGGGCGATGACGACGCTCGCGACGGGGCTGCCGGCCGACCTGGCGGGCTGGCCGTCCTGGGCACCGGACGAGTCCCAGCTCGCCGATCTGGAGCTGCTGCTCTGTGGCGCGTTCAAGCCGCTTGGCGGGTTCATGTCCGCCGCCGACGCCGCTGCCGCGGCGCGCCACGGCAGCCTCGCCGACGGCACGCCATTCCCGTTTCCTGTCACGCTGGAGGTGCCCGCCGACGCGGTGCCGCCGGATGCGGGAATGCTCGTCCTGCAGGATCCGGAAGGCGCGCCGCTCGCCGTACTCGAAATAACCGAGCGAATCCAGTCCCGCCCCGCGGAACCGGTCAGGATCGCCGGGCCGGTCCGCGGCCTGCGCGAACCCGAGCACGGCCCGTTCCGCCGGTTGCGGCTGGGGCCCGCCCAGACGCGCGCGGAACTCGGCCTGGCTCCGCCGCAGCCCGTTGCCGGGCCCGCGCACAATGCGGCACCGCACGACCCGGCACCGCACCCGGCACCGCAAAGGCCGGCACCGCAAAGGCCGGTGCTCGCGTGTGTCACCCGGGCGCCGTTGCACCGCCGTGACCTCGGCCAGCTGCGTCACCTGGCGGACGGCATGCACGCCAGGCTGTTGCTGATGCCGCTGGTCGCCGGGCCCGCGGAACTGGTGACGCGGCCCGAGGCTCTCGTCCGCGCGGTGCTCGCCTGCCTGCCTGCGCTACCGGCGGGCACATTGGTCGTCCCGGTCCCGCTCGCCCCGCGCGGCCGGGAAGGCAGCCGGGCGGAGACCCTCGCGCGCGCCCTCGTCGCCGCTGCCTACGGCGCGACGCACCTTTTCGTCCGAGAGCTGGCAGAGCCAGCGGAGCGATCCCTGCCCGCCTCGCCACCGGAGGACGTGACGGCCAGCGGGGCCGGTGGCGGCACCGATGCGGCGATCGTCACCTTGGCGGGCTCGCGCATTCCGCTCGTCATGCCGGGAGAATGGTCGTTCGACCTGACCGCGGAGGTCTGGCGGCCCGCCGCGCGGATCGAGCCGGCCGCGCGGCGGGCGGCGCTGAGCGCCGCCGAGCTCACCGGCCTGCTCGAGCGCGGTGCGCAGATCCCTGACTGGTTCACTCCGGCCGAGGTAGCGGGCGAACTGCGTGCGGCCCTGCCGCCGCGGCACGAGCGCGGGCTCGTCCTTTTCTTCACCGGGCTGTCCGGCGCGGGCAAGTCCACCGTCGCCCGGGATGTGGCGGACGCCTTCGCCGAGCGCGGCCGGACCGTGTCGCTGCTCGACGGCGACCGGGTCCGGCGGCTCCTTTCCGCCGGGCTGGGTTTCTCCCGCGCGGACAGGGATCTGAACATCGCGCGGATCGGTCTCGTGGCGGCCGAGATCGCGCGGCACGGCGGCGTCGCGATCTGCGCGCCCATCGCGCCCTACGCGTCCGCCAGGGCGCAGGTGCGCGAAATGGCCGGGCAGGCGGGGGACTTCCTGCTCGTCCACGTGGCGACGCCGCTGCAAGCCTGCGAAGCGCGCGACCGCAAAGGCCTGTACGCCAAAGCGCGGGCCGGCGTCATCACCGGATTCACCGGCATCTCCGACCCCTACGAGGAACCCGAGGACGCCGATCTGCGGATCGACACCTCGGCACTGACGCGCCGGGAGGCGGCCGCGGCCGTGCTGAGCCTGCTCGACGCCGGCGGCTGGCTCGCGCCCCAGCGGGCGTCCCGCCGCTAGCGGCGGCTCCCTGGATCTCGGCTAGCCGCCAGCAGCGCCGACCCGGCGATCCCGGGGCATCCGGAACCCCGGCCTGCAGAAACTGGCGCGCGCAACGACCTGGCCGGCCATTGCGCCCGCGCCAACCTGCGTGATTGGCGTATGTTAGTCCGGTTCAGGGCCTTCGCTGGCTGGAAAGCATCTGTGGCCCTCCCGAGTCCCCGAGCGATGAGGAGCCCATCCGGGACATGGAGCGATCACCGCAACCGGACTCGTTCGAGTTCTCGGACTACGCGGCGGTGCTCCGCCGCCGCTGGTGGATCGTTGCGCTGGCCGCATTCTTCGGCCTCGCCGGGGCGGCAGGATACACCGTGGCGACTCCGGCCACCTACACTTCGTCGGCCGCCGTGTACGTGCGCGCACTGAGCACCGATGCAAGCCAGGCGAACAAGTCCACAGGTGGCGTGGACCTCGACACCGAGGCACAGGTCATCCAGTCCTCCAGCGTCGCCAGCGTGGCCAGGCAGATGATGAACAGCTCGCAGCCGGCCGGATCGCTGATCGGCAGCATCAGTGTCGCGGTCCCGGCAAACTCACAGGTGCTGCAGGTCAGCTGCACGGGCCGCACGGGCGCGGCCTCGGCCCAGTGCGCGAACGCCTTCGCCGCCGCCTACCTGCAGAACCGCAGCGCGACCGCGGCCAGCCTCATCCAGACACAGCTCGCCACGCTGCAGCGGAGGGAAAGCACCCTGCAGCAGAAGATCACCGCGCTCACGCTCAAGATCAAGGCGCTCTCCCGCGGGTCAACGGACCGCATCACCTTGAATACGGAGCTGTCTTCCGAGGAGAACCAGTTCAACCTGCTGTCGGGCCACACGGCGAGCCTGATCGCCCAATCCGCCAACACCACCGGCGGAAGGATCATCACGAACGCGGTCGCGCCGCGGCGCCCGTCCAACCCGCGCCCGTCGCTGTATCTGCCGAGCGGGCTCGCGGCTGGGCTGCTGATCGGGTTGGTCATCGCCTTCTGGCGGGACAGGTCCGACAAACGGGTCCGCGGCGCGCGTGACGTGGAGACCGCGGCCCACCTGCCGGTCCTGCTCGATCTGTCGCGCCGCAAGGGCCGGCCCGCACTCGCGCTGGCCGAGCCGAGAACCCGCACCGGGCAAGCGTTCGCCGAGCTTGGGCACTCCCTCGTGGCCACCCTCGGCCAGGGCAACCACGTCGTGCTCGTCGCGGGCGCGTCCCCGGGCCACGGCGGCAACCTGGCCGCCGCGAATCTGGCCGCCGCGCTCGCCAGGACCGGCTCGGAAGCCATCCTGGTCTGCGCCGACCTGCGTGGCAGCATCACCCCTGCGATGTTTGGCCTCAGCGCCGGCCCTGGTCTCGCCCAGGTCGTCATGGACCGCGCCACCGTTGGGGAGGTCGAGCGGCATCCGGCCGAGGTGCCGCAGCTACGGGTGATCACACCCGGCGTCGACGGCCATCTCGCCAACTACCACCTGCAGCGGGACGTGACCGAGCAACTGGTGCACCGGCTGCGTGCCAGGGCACGCTATGTGATCTTCGAGGCGCCGCCAACGGCCGACGGCGCAGACGCGTACGCGCTCGCCCAGTTGGTCGATGCGGCAATCATGGCCGTCGAAGTGCCGCGCAGCCTGCGCGACGAGGTGCTCGCCGGCGTGCGGCGGCTCGACCGCATGGGCGCCGTCGTACTTGGCGCGGTGCTCCTGCCCTCGCTTGGGAAGGCCAAGGCGCGGCCCGCCGTGCCCGAGCCGCCGGCCACCGAGCCGGGGCCTTCCGAGCCGCCCGCTCCCGAGCCGGCCAAGCCGCAGTCACGCCGCAGCGCCGGGCCGGCAGATGCGCGGGCCAGCCGCCGGCGCGCCGCACGGGCGCCCGCGGCGCAGCCCCGGCCCGCGGATCCGCTGACACCCGAGCCTGCCGTAACGCGCCGCAAGGAACGCTACAGCGACCTGTACGAGGTGACCCTCCCGCCCGACGACGCCGAACCGGCCGATTACCTCGTGTTCCCACCGCGCACCGGCTCCGCGGGCACGCCGCACCCATCGGCATTTGACGATATGGGCGACGTCGCCACCGGGCAGGGGCCCCGCGGGGCCAGCGGTCCCGGCAGCGGCATGAGCGATCGCGGTTCGAGCGGCCGCAGCGGCGACGCGCCTCCAGCCAGCGACTACGTCGCCAACGATGACTACGCCACCAACGACCGTGGTGACGGTGAACCGGGCACAGGCGGTCTCGAAGACGACGGCCCGGCAGCCAGTGCCGCAAGCAGCGCGGCGGACGCTGCCCCGGGCGGCACCCCAGCACCTCGCCGACGGCGCCACGCGGCGGAAAATGGCATCCAGCCAGATGGGGCGCCGGACACCATCGCGCGGGGCTGACCCCGTGACCGCTGTGCAGCGCCGCGACCAGTCCGGGGCCGCAGCAGGCCCGCAGGACGGCGCCGGCGACGCCCACGGCTGGGACTACGCCGGGGCCGGCGGCGCGCCGGGCGGCGCGAGTTTGGCCGGCACACCCTGCCTGGACACCACCGCGGGCGCCGCACGAACGGGGGTGGGCGGCCGGCGCCGGCCCGGCGCTCCGCAGCCGCGCGCGGCGAAGGCCGGCCTGATCCGCCGCGGCCGCGAATGGGTTCGCGCCCATCCCGCCTGGCCGGTCAGCGCGCTCATCGTCGGCTACCCGCTCTGGTGGGCGCTCGGCGTCGCGGACTTCATTTTCGCCATCCTCGCGATCCCGATGGCGCTGCGGATGTACGGCTGGCGCGCCCGCGGCCGGACGATCAAGGCGCCACCGTGGTTCGGGATCTGGCTGCTTTTCCTGTTGTGGGTGCTCGCGGGCGCCGCGATGCTGCGGATGAACGCGCCAAACACGATCCCGGGTTCGCTCGGCACCAGGATCTTGTCCTACAGCCAGCGGACGGCCAACTACGCCGGGGTCACCGTTCTGCTGCTTTACGTCGGCAATCTCACCGAACGCGAACTGCCCAGGCTCCGGCTGGCCCGGATGCTCGGCCTGCTCGCCATGGTCGCGATCGCCGGCGGTGTCGCCGGGGTGCTGTGGCCGCGCTTCCAGTACAACTCGCCGTTCCTGTACCTGCTCCCGCACCGGCTGCGGGCCAACGGGTTCATCCAGGACATGATGGTGCCCGGGTTCTCCGAGGTGCAGAACCTGCTCGGCACGGCGCAGGGCAGGCCGAAGGCGCCGTTCGACTACACCAACATCTGGGGCGACTGCCTGTCCATCCTGGTGCCCTGGCTCATCGTCGGCTGGTGGTCGCTCGGCACCCGCCGCCAGCGGCAGGTCACCGCGCTCGCGCTCATCGCCGCCATCGTGCCCGCGGTGTACTCACTCAACCGGGGCCTTTGGGTCGGCGCCGGGCTGTCCGTCGGCTACGTCGCGGTCAGGCTCGCCGCACGCGGGCGCCTCGCGGTGCTCGGCACCCTGTGCGCCGGCCTGGCGGTCGGCGGGGTGATCTTCCTGGTGACGCCGCTGCACGCGGTGATCTCCGACCGGCTGGCCAACGGGCAGAGCAACGCCATCCGCACGTCGCTGTCCGCGAGCGCGATCAAGGCCGCGGAGTCCTCGCCCGTGCTCGGGTTCGGCGGGACGAGGAACCAGCGGGGCAGCCCACACTCGATCGCGGTCGGGCACACCGCCACCTGCCGCCGCTGCGGCAACGCCTCCATCGGCAGCAACGGCCAGCTCTGGCTGCTGCTCATCTCTGACGGCTTCGTCGGCGCCGCGCTTTACCTGGCATTCTTCGCCGCGGGCGCGATGCGGTACCGCCGCGACACCGGGATGTTCGGGATGGCCGGCGTGCTCGTGCTGCTCCTGTCGCTGTGGTACTCGGTCGCCTACGTCGCGGTTGTCGCGCCGCTCGGCTTCACCATGCTCGCGTACGCGATCTTGTGGAAGAACGAGGTGTGGAAGACGGAGATGCTGACCGGCGAGGTACCGGCGAACAAGTTGCGGCACGAGGAACACGAGGAACACGAGGAAGAGGAGGACCTGGCGTGACCACCGTGTGGTCGGCCGAGGCGGACGCGCGGGCCAGGGCAAGCTACCTGGAGGATCTGGCGACGCTGCTGTGGCCACCCCCCGCGGCCGTGACGATCGGCCGCAGCGGCGCGGTACGGCAATCCGCGCGGCCCGCCACGGCACAGCAGGCGGAGCAGGCCACGGCACAGCCCGGCGCCGTGCCGCACGGCAAAGCGACGCGCGGCGCGGCGCGGCAAAATACGGTGCCGTGCGGCACGGAAGAGTACCTGATCGTGCCGCACGCCGGGCATCCCAGGCTGCTCGTTCCGGCCGGCCGCCGCGCCGCCGCCGCCGCGGTGACCGGGTTTCACCCGGGCCGGTCGGCGCGCGCGAGGTTGCTGTCGCACGGTCTGGCCGCGGCGCTGCGCACCGGCACCGGTCACGCGATCCTCAGGGACAGGCTCACGGTGCGCGACGCGTCCGACACCTTCCGCTCCTACCTGGCCACGATCATGGGCGGCGGCCTTGCGATCGCGGTCCACATCGGGCCTGCCCGGGCCAACAGAAAGCCGGTCGCCCAGCTCATCGGACCGGGCGGGGACACCATCGGCTACGCGAAGATGGGCGCCGGCGAACTGACCTGTGACCTTGTCCGGGCGGAGGACGCCGCGCTGCGCCTGCTCAGCGAGACCCGGCTCGCCACCGTCCGGGTGCCGCGGGTGCGTCATCGCGGCCAATGGCGGGGCGCGGAAATCCTCGTGCTCGAACCGCTGCCCACCGGGCGCGCCACGCGCGCGGGCCGGCCGCTGCGGTCCGCAGCCATGCTGGAGGTCGCCGCGATCGGCGGGCTGCGGCGCGGTGCCCTCACCGGCAGCCCGTACCTGCAGGACCTGCGGCGCGGCCTGACCGCACTGGGGGACCGCGGCGCGCCGTTCACCCGCTGCCTGGAGACGCTCGCGGCACGGGCCGGCGGCACGGTGCTGGCGTTCGGCGCCTGGCACGGCGACTGGACGCAATGGAACATCGCGCCCCACCGCGGCACACTCCTCGCCTGGGACTGGGAACGTTTCGCCACCGGCGTCCCGGTGGGTTTCGACGCGCTGCACTTCCATCTGCAGGAGGCGATCACTGCCCGCCACGAGCCGCCCGGCCAGGCCGTGGCCGGCACGTTCCTTGCTTCGCCGCAGATTGTGCAACCGTTCGGCATCCTGGGCGGCAGCAGTTACGACGGCGCAGGCGGCCAGCGCGCCGCCAAGCTGACCGCGGCCCTGTACCTCCTCCACATCGCCAGGCGCTATCTGGAGGACCGGCAGGACGAGGCGGGCGCGCACCTCGGCCGGCCCGCGCAGTGGCTGCTGCCCGGGCTGAACGCGGCGGTGGAGGCGCTGTGACGGGCCGGGCCACCGCGGGCGCGGCGAGCGAGGCGCGCGAAGCGAGGAGCGCGGGCTACCGCGGCGCCCGCTGGGCACGGCGGTCGGTGGGCACGCTGACATCGCCCGCCAGGATGCTGCCCGGCTTCCTGCTCGTCGGTGGGCAGCGGTGCGGCACCACCTCGCTGTTCGAGGCCCTGGCGCAGCACCCGGCCGTCCGCCGGCCGCCCGGCCGCAAGGGAGTTCACTACTTCGACGTGTCGTACCACCGCGGCATGGCCTGGTACCGCGGCCATTTCCCGCTCGCGCTCCCGTCGTCACAAGCGATCACGGGCGAATCCAGCCCCTACTACATGTTCCACCCGCTGGCCGCCGAGCGGATCGCCCGCGACCTGCCGGGGGTGAAGCTCGTGGTGGCACTGCGCGACCCGGTCGAGCGCGCCTACTCCGCGCACGCCCACGAGTTCGCCCGCGGCTACGAGACCGAGCCGTTTGAACGGGCGATCGAAATAGAGCCTGAACGGCTGTGCGGCGAGGCGCAGCGTCTTCACGGCGACCCCACCGCGAGCAGTCACGCCCACCGCCATCAGGCTTACCTGGCCCGCGGCCGTTACATCGAGCAGCTCGAACGGCTGGAGGCGCTGGTCGGCCGCGCGCGCATGCACGTGGTGGACAGCGGCGCGCTCTTCGCCTCGCCCGAGCCCGTGTTCCGTGGCCTGCTCGACTTCCTCGGCCTGGACAGATCACCACAGATCGCGTTCGGGCGGCACAACAGCCGGCCACGGGACGGGCTGGCCCCCGGGCTGCGCAGCACGCTCACCGACTACTACCTGCCGTACGACGAAAGGCTGGCGCAGTGGCTCGGCCACGTACCGAGCTGGCGAGCCTGAGACGCCGCGGCGCCGGGGCCGCGGCGCCGGGGCCGGCCGGCCGCGCCACGCAGGCGCCGCCACCGGGCCTGGCCAAGGTCGCCAGGGGCGGCGCCGCCGGCCTGCTGGGCGCCGGCGTGTCCGCGCTGCTCACCGTGGCCCTCACGGTGCTCGTGACGCGGAGCTTCGCCAGGGCGCAGGCCGGCGTGTTCTTCGCCGCCATGTCGCTCTTCCTCATCGTCACCGGCGTGGCGAACCTCGGCGCCTACAACGGGGTGGTCTACTTCGTCGCCAGGTTCCGCGCGCTCGGCACACCGGACCGCATCGACGGCGCGCTGCGCGCGGCGATCCGGCCCGTCGTGATCGCTTCCTGCGTGCTGGCGATCGGCATGTTCGCCGCGGCCGGGCCCGTGGCGCGGCACGTGCTCCCCGGCGCCGGCCAGTCCCACGCCGCGCTGGCGACGGCCGCGGTGCGTGCGCTCGCGCTCGCCCTGCCGTTCGCGGCGATGCTCGACACGTTCCTGGCGGCGACCCGCGGATACCGTGAGATGCGGCCCACGGTAGTGATCGACAAACTGGCCAGGCCGGTCACACAGGTGCTGCTCGTCGGCGCCGTGGCTGCCGTGGGCAGCGCGACGCAGCTCGCGCCGGCGTGGGCAGCGCCGTACGTGCCCGCCGCGGCGGTCGCCTGGCTGTGGCTGCGCCGGGTACGCCGCAGGCACCAGGGCGCCGGCGAGGTGCGCCGCCACGTCCGGCCCCCGGCGGGCGATTCGCGCGAGTTCTGGCGGTTCACCGCGCCGAGGTCACTTGCCACCCTCGCCCAGATCGTCATACAGCGCCTGGACATCGTGCTCGTCGGCGTGCTGCGGGGCCCGGCCGAGGCGGCCGTGTACACGGCCGCGACCAGATTCCTGGTGGCCGGGCAGTTGGGCAACGCCGCCATCAGCATGGCGGCGCAGCCGCGGTTCACCGAGCTGTTCGCCGTGGGCGACCGCCGCGGCGCGAACACGGTGTACCAGACGACGACCGCGTGGCTCGTGGTGCTCACCTGGCCGCTGTATCTGCTCGCGATGATCTATGCGCCCACGGTGCTCGCGGTGTTCGGGCACGCCTACCACGCGGGCGCCGCGGTGATGGTCGTGCTCGGTTTCGCGATGCTCGTGGCCACCGGCTGCGGGCTCGTCGACATGGTGCTCACCACGACCGGCCGAACCACCTGGAGCCTGGCCAACGGGCTGCTCGCCGTGACGGTGAACGTCGGGGTCGACCTGGCGCTGATCCCGAGGTACGGGATGGTCGGCGCCGCCATCGGCTGGGCCGCGGCGATCGGCGTCACCAACCTCGTTCCGCTCGCACAGGTCGCGGCGGTCGTGCGGGTGCACCCGTTCGGTCGGGGCGCGCTCGCCTCGGGCGGCCTCGCCGTCGTCTGCTTTGGGGGCATTCCGCTGCTCGCGCGGATCACGGCGGGCTCCGGGGTACGCACGGACGCGGTCGCGGTCGCCACGGGCTGCGCGCTCTACGCGCTCGGGCTCTGGCGCCTGCGCGGCGACCTGCACCTTGCGGCGATGCCCGGCCTGCCGCGTCTCACCCGGGCCGCGCCAAGCCAATCGGGCGAAGATCGCCCAAATCGCTCAGGATAATGCCGGACATTCCGGTCAAAACGGACCACCGAGTCTCCCAGATACCCGATGGTGCGGCCCGGCACATGGCTACGATGTCCACCATCCCACGCCCTGCCCGTCCTCAGCCTGAAATGGGAGCCTGAATGCAGAAGGTCCTGATGATCTTGCTATGGCCAGCGGGACTGGCCGTGATCATCGGGATCGGCGCCTTTCTCACCAGCCGCGAACGTGCCACCGCCGGCCACCGGCCGGCCCATCCACATGCCCGCCCGCACGGCGACCCTTTCCCTGTGCGTTTGCTCTCCGGGCGCGGCGCGGCCACCACGTTCCTGGTCACCCTGCTCGCGGGAGTGGTCACGGTATACCTTGTCGGCGCTGGCATCGGCCTGATCGTCGTGCACCTCGGGCCGTCGATCGACAAGCCCATCTGGCACTGGACGGTGTCGCACCAGGCGCATGCCTGGGTCAGCGTGATGAAGAAGGCGACGCAGACCGCGGCCACCTTCACCGTCCTCGGCGCCGCGGTGACGGCCGCGGTGTGCCTGGTGTTCGTCTGGCGCCGTGACCGGTGGCTGCCGCCGGCGGCGCTCGCCGCGCTGGTCGTGGTGGACCACTACCTGACCATGGCGCTCACCGACACCTTCAACCGGGTTCCGCCGCCGCACAGCGGCGGGACATTCCCGTCCGGCGCGTCGGACCGGGCGGTCGCCTACTACGGGCTCATCGCCTTCCTCCTGTGGCGCGCGGTCAGCGGCCGCCGCAAGGCGGCGATCTGGGCCGCGACAGCGGTTGCCGCGCTCGCCTTCACCGAGGCCTACAGCCGCGGCTATCTCGCGCTGCACTGGTCCACCGACATTGCCAGCGGGCTCGTCTACGGCGCGCTGCTGCTCACCGCGTTCGTCGTCGCCGTCAACGCCGTGGCGACCGGCCAGGCCGGCGGTGCTCCGTCCGTAGGCGCCCCGGCCGCGGGCGGCGGGGACCGGCCGGGACGGCGCGCGGTGGGTGGTCTCCGTATAGCGGGTGAAGGAGTTGCATGACGCACCACGGCTTCAGGCCCGCGGCCATCGCGGCCGCGGTCGCGGCAGTTGCCGCGGTGACCGCGGGGTCGTTCGCCGTCGTGCACAGCGTTACGCGCCCGGCATCCAGCCGCGTCGTCTCCGTCGAACGCGACGGCCATGTCATCCGGCTCGTCACCAGCGGTGGCCCTGATGTCCCGCGAAACGGCGCGTACCTCGGCGCCTATGTACGCCCGCTCGCGGGGGACACCGGGGCGCAGCGCATCGCTATCGTGCTCGGGTACGAGCAACAGCTCGGTCACCGGCTCGGCCTCGTCCACCTCTATCACCCCTGGGGGTCGGCATTTCCCGACGCCGCGGACCGGTTCTTCGCACACAGGGGAACAACCGTGCTGATCTCGTGGGGCGGTGCGCCGGACACCCGGGCAATCGCCGCAGGCAGATACGACACCATGATCGGCAAGCGCGCCCTGGCCGTCAGAAGGCTCGGCCGCCCCGTCCTGCTCATGTGGCGCGGCGAGATGGACCGGCCCAACCTGCGGCAGGCGATCGGCTCGCCGGCGGCATTCGTCGCCGCGTGGCGGCACATCCGGTCGATTTTCGCGGCCGACCACGTGGGCAACGCCGGCTGGGTTTGGTGCCCGACCGCGGCCGGTTTCGCCGGCGGGCGGGCGGCTGCCTACTACCCGGGCGACCGCCAGGTCGACTGGGTCTGCGCGGACGGCTATGCCAGTTCCACCGCGGAGCCGCTGAGCGCGGTGCTCGGGCCGTTCCTGCGCTGGGCGGCCCACCGCCCGAAGCCGGTGTTGATCGGCGAGTTCGCCGTGGGCACCCAGGGCGCGGGTGGCCGCGCCGCCTGGCTCGCCGGCGCGGGGCGGCTGGCCAAGGACAACCCGCAGATCAAGGCCCTCGCCTACTTCGACGCCGACGCGGTGAACGGCCACGGCGTCTCCTACTTCCTCTCCCTGCGCGACACCCCCGCGGCATTCGCCGAGTTCGGCGAACTGCTCGCGGATCGTTACTTCAACCCCGCGGCGCCATCGGCCGGGCAGCGATGACGGCGCACCCACACCTCGCCACACCGCTCCGGGCGGCCCGCCCAGGGCGCCACGCCGCGGCGCCGCAGGCCCGGCCAGTTCTGTTCGTCTGCTCGGGCGGCGGCCACCTGGCCCAGCTGCAATCGCTTCGGCCATGGTGGTGTACCAGACGGCGGGCCTGGGTGACTTGCGACAACCCGCACAGCCGGTCACTGCTGCAGGGCGAGGAGGTCGTCTGGGCGCACTTCCCCACCACCCGAAGCGTCATGAACCTCGCCCGCAACACGCTGCTCGCGATCCGGCTGCTCGTGCGCAGGCAGCGGCGGCCCGCGGTGATCATCTCGACCGGCGCGGGCGTGGCCCTTCCGTTCTTCATCGTCGGCCGCCTGGTCCGGGTGCCCACCGTTTACATCGAGGTCTACGACCGCATCGACATGCCGACCCTCACCGGGCGCTTGTGCCGCCCGTTCAGCTCGCTGTTCCTGGTGCAATGGGACGATCAGGGACAGATCTACCCCGGGGCCGCCGTGGTGGGGCCGCTGCTTTGACGGCGGGACTCTCGATCGCCGATCAGGCAGGCGGAGCAAACAGGCGCCCGCCCCTGCTGCTCGTGACGGTCGGGACCGATCACCATCCCTTCGCCAGGCTCATCGGCTGGATCGACGGCTGGCTGCGCGACGGCGGCGCGGCGAAGGTGCACGCCGTTGTCCAGCACGGACCCGCGCCAGCGCCCGCCCTGGCCGAAGCGATCGCCCACTTTGGCTATCTGGAACTGCAGGCCGAAGTTCGCCGCGCATCGGTGGTCGTCACCCACGCCGGCGCCGCGACCATCATGGAAGCCAGGCGCGCGGGCCGCATTCCGATCATCGTGGCCCGCCGGCCCGAGCTGCACGAGATCGTCGATGCGCACCAAATCGCGTTCGGCCGCCGGATGCACGCCGCGGGCATGGCGGTGAACTGCGAGTCCGAGGCCGAGCTGCGTGCGACGCTCGACAAAGCCGCGGCTGACCCATCCGCCTTCCTGGTGACCGGGCAGTGGCCAAGGTCAGCGTTCCCGCTGGAGTTCAGCGGGCGGGCGAACTCCTCGACGGGCTGCTCGGCGGGACGTTAGGCCCCGCCGCCGGGCCGGCGGCGTCCGCTCCTGCCCACGCCGCAGCCGCGGGGGAGACGGTCTCACTGGATGAGCTGCTGGACGGGCCGGCGGAAGGCGCGGAGGACGAGCGGTACGCGGCACCGTGGCCGCCCGAGCCGGACACCTGGCCATCGGTCAGCGTCGTCGTGACCACCCGCGGTGACCGGCCCCAACTGCTCGCCCGGGCGCTCACCGCGATCACGGCCCAGGACTACCACGGGCGTGTCGACTGCATTGTGGTCGTGGACGGCGCCGCCGGCGCTGTGGGCTCTGCCGGGGCGGTTTCTGGCGTACCCGCGGGACGCGCGCGGGTCATCCACAACGCCCGCACCCCCGGGCTCGCGGGCGCGCGCAATACCGGGATCCTGGCCACCCGCGGCGAGCTCGTGGCCTTCTGCGACGATGACGACGTCTGGCTGCAGGGCAAGCTCCGGGCGCAGGCCGCCGCTCTTGCGGCCGCACCGTCAGCCGCCCTCGCCTGCTGCGGGATCGAAGTGGAGTACGGCACGGCGGTGAGTGTCCGCGTGCTGCCCCACCGCGAGGTGACGCTGGCGGACCTGCTGAAGTCCAGGCTGACCGAGCTGCACTCCTCCACGTTCCTTGGCCGCCGCTCCGCGCTGCTGTCCAGCGTGGGCCTGGTCAGCGAGGACATCCCAGGCAGCTACGGCGAGGACTACGAGCTGCTGCTTCGCGCCGCGCGCCACGGCCCCATCGTCAACGTCCCGCAGCAGGGCGTGCGTGTGCTGTGGCACGATCGGTCCCATTTCGACAGCCAGTGGGCCACGATCGTGCCGGCGCTGAGCTGGCTGCTTGGCCGCTATCCCGAGTTCCGCTCGCAGCCCGCGGGATTCGCACGGGTGGCCGGCCAGATCGCCTTCGCCGCCGCCGCCTGCGGGCAGCGCAGGCTCGCGTGGCAATGGATCCGGCAGGCCCTCCGGGCGCGGCTGCTCGAACCGCGCGGCTACCTCGCCGTCGGCGTGCTCGCGGGCGTGCTGAAACCCGACGCCCTGGTGCGCGCCCTGCACCGCCACGGCCGCGGCGTCTGACCCGCCGCGGTGGCCAGCCACGGCATAACGAGGCGCACCTGCGGGTACTGACCCGCCAGGCATACGGCTACCGCAGCGCCAAAGCGCTGATCACCATAGCCAACCTTCGCCGCGGCGGTCTCTGCCCACCACTCCCCCGACGATCATGAAACCCGACCCACGAGAACGTCAGCAGACCCAATTTTCGGTGGACGCTATGCCGACCTGGTTCGCGGATGCCGGCAAGGCGATCGACATGACCAAGGGCTGGGCAAGGCGTACGTAGTCTGACGTCGCGAGCGCGATCGAGCGGTCGAGCCGAGCCGCGTTGAAGAAGATCTCGCCGGCGTCGAGTAGTCGCGGGTCTACGATGAGTTCGAGCTCGTCGCTGAACGAGAAGGGCAGGATCGTTCCAGACTGGCTTTGAGCGAGCCGTTCTGCTGACCTTCACCATCACAACGATGCACTTCGCCGACTGCTGCAGGGCGCTGCCGCGAAGCTCGCTGACGAGCTCGGTCCGGCCTTCTGGTGCATGGTCTATCAGGCGGTAGACCGCCGACTCCTTGTCGAGCAACTCCACGAGCTTGTCGTAGGCATCCATGGTCAGGCGGGCCTCTCGGATGAAACATCAGGCGTGAGCAAGAGCGGTGCGGCTCATCGTACGACCAGTCGAGGCCACATCGGGCAGGCGCGCCGTGGTTGGCGTCATCGGCTCGAGGTCGCCGAGCCGATGTTCGCCGTTGGGGCCTGTTCGAGGCATCGCTCTGTGGCTGTCAGCGCATTTATGTTACAAGACCGCTAATTCTCTTTCGATCGGATGGCTGCACCGGGTAGACCTGTCGAAGTCAGTGAGTATTATGCAAAACCCTCCAGTTCCAAGATTGACGATCTTGGAAGCTGCACGTCAGAGCAGTGCAGCAAGATCATCTCGGGGAGTTTTGCATAAGCCTCAGTGCCTAGATCGCCAATAAGGCGCTGAGCATGTGGGTTACCCAGCGACGGCGGCCCATGGCTAAACATGAAAGCCGTTGGTAGTATCTGCATCTCGCCAGGGCACGGGGAGCGGGTTGTCGATGCATCGAACATTCTGTGGGCCATCTGCGCGGTCCCCGCTGGTGCCATTCCTGAGCGTCTGCCTTCGAGTACTGTCTGGCGGCCGCAGTCATGACCGGTCCTAAAGCACGCGCTGCAGTCGCGGCGACCGGGGCTCTGGCGGCGGTGCTGCTGGGCATCACCACCAACGCAGTCTCAAATCGGCTTCCTCCCGGCCTGCTCGACAACGAGCCGCTGGTGTGGTCGTTGTTCGCCGCCGCAACCGTCGCCTGCCTCGGCATAGCTATCTGGCAGCTATGGCTGGCCCCGGATGAACATGCCGCCAGTCGCGGTCTGAGCAACCGCCGCCTGCAGCGGCAGTTGATGATTCAACGCCAGAAAGCCATCTGGATCGACGGCGCACTGGCGCATAGCCTCGAAGCCGTCTCCAGGATCGAGCTGGGACTGGCGTCGAAGCCCGGCGCGGTGCAGCGTCCGTGGACGATGGTCCTTCGCGACACGGTTCCCTCAACGCGCGTCGTCAACGCCGGCGGACCGATAGGCGGAGTTTTCGACCAAGCAGGCGGCGCTTTGCTGATCCTCGGAGCCCCGGGTGGAGGCAAGACCACACTTCTGCTCGAACTGGCTGCCGATCTCATCACCCGAGCGGAGTCTGACCAGGACCTGCCCATCCCGGTGATCTTTAACCTGTCCACCTGGGGACGATCGCTCAGACGGCTGGAGCAATGGCTCGAAGATGAGCTCCAGCGACGGTACACCGTGCCCCGTAGACTCGCGCGGCAATGGCTGACCGACGACATGATCGTGCCCCTGCTCGACGGGTTGGACGAAGTCAAGACAGAGAAGAGGGGTCTGTGCGTCACGGCGATCAACAAGTACGTGGCCGATCACGGACTGCTGCAGGTCGCCGTCTGCTCCCGGATCGCCGATTATGAAG
>WNGJ01000706.1_pt1 | contig 34364 bp, 17 predicted proteins | sample 5400611 | NCBI WGS metagenome assembly WNGJ01 (sample SAMN13153375, study PRJNA577476) | soil metagenome | isolation source: 40 cm soil or saprolite under Garry oak tree replicate 1 | place: USA:California | collected 2016-06-15
TCTGGAAGGCGTTCGCCTGGCTGCGGCCAAAGTTTCCAAAACTCAGCAAGAAGTCTCCCAGCGCGGGATAGGGAAGCGCTGCAGTTTGCGCGGGCGTCGGTTCGCAGTCTCCAGCGTCAGTATCGCAAGGGGTGACTCCGTCGCCAGTGGTGGTGTTCCAACCAACATCACTGGGTCTGAGTTCGTTCAGGTCTGTGCCCGCAATCAGCCCATGCGCAGTGGTGCCGAGGTAAGAAAAACGTATGGAAGTTTTTAGCCCGAGTTCACGTTCGAAGGTCGCGTTGTACTGTTGAATGAGAGGTTGGTGAAGTCCAACGGGTACGGCATTGAATGAGAGAAGGCCAGCCAGGTTATTAACGTCGCCGCCGGTCAGGGGAGTCGGCCAAGGCTGGAGCTGCTGTGGGTTTATGCCCAGATTCGACTTCGTAAGCGCCTGATTGAAGGCATTGGTTGAAAGCGGGTCCCGAATCCCCTGGGCAGCCGCAGTTGGGAAATAGATCCCGTATCCGCCGCGCACGACGGACTTCTCCCCCAGGCCCAGGGCAACGCCGATGCGGGGCGCAACATTATTCTTGTCGGTCCGTACCAGACCTCGACCGATACCAAGCCCTGATTGGGCGGCAGTGATCACTGGCAATGTCGTAGCTATCCGGGGATCCAGGAATTGAGTAGTCTTGTCGGAAGCAATAATAAAACGCCCAGTGTTGTTGCCGAAGGTCGGATCGAAATTTAGCATGATATCGTTCTTGTCAACAAATGGCGAAACCAGCTCATAGCGCACGCCGAGATTGACAGTCAACCTGGGGGTAACCTTCCAATCGTCCTGGAAGAAGTAACCCTGCTCCCAGTTGTGTACGTCCATGGGGGGCCGGGGCTGCGCGATGTAAGTGACTCTAGTGGGTGCCAGCCCGAGTAGAAAGTGTGCGAACGGGTTGGTTGGCGCCCCACTGACGGTATACGTCATCGTTCCGCGCGGATTCCCGCGGGCAGTCGCAAAGCCATCCTGCCCTACATTGCGCACAAAATCCGCGCCCATTTTCAGGTTGTGTTTTTTGAACACCCAGGTAAGCGTGTCTCCAAAAGTCGCCAGATACTGGCTTAACAGCCGTTCAGTGGTGCGATTGCCGCTTCGGTCAAAGGGGGTGTAAGTAGAGCCGAAATTGATTACAGGGTGTCCGTGCGTGCTTAGCTGTGCCTGGCCTACGACTGCCCCATACGCATCTATGGCATTTGAAGCAAACCCGATGCTAGAAAGGAATCCCGCCAGAGTGGTGTTGCTGTGTCGAAAGCTGTATTCCCGATTGAATCCGCCGCGCGCCTCATTGATCAGATTGTTGTGAATCGTGCGCACATAGGAGCCCGAAACGGTATTATTTCGGCGGTCGTTCTGAACCAGGCCGAGTCCTGTGAAGGGGTTCCTGACCGGCGACGTGGCACCGACGAAACCGGAGACGTTGTAAACTCCATAAACGTGATCTTTGTCTGTGAAATCGTGATCCACCCGGAGTGTTCCGAGATCACGAGTTGACCTGCCCGGAAGCAGCGTCTGAAATAGGTTCGCAATCCGGCCGTTCGCTAAATTGATCGGCACCAATGGGCTTATCTTGGGAAAGTAAGTACTAATGAGCTGTTGCACATTGGGGTCCAACAGGCGCGCAGGTATGGTCACAAACTTCTGCCCCAAGCCCAGATAGGTGTCTGCCAATACTTCAGCCGGCGTCAGAGTTACACTGGCAGGCACGTCCGGGAGGAGCTTTGCGGGATTGGCTGCGGCAGGATTTATGGCCGGCGAGAAGTCGCCGACCCAAAATGCTGGATGGGGCAACCTTTGGTCCGAAATGGGTACAGAGGCCCTCGAGTAGTTTCGTTCATAGGCCACAAAGAACCAGGTCTTCTTGATGCCGAGAATCGGTCCTCCCAGGGATCCACCAATATCGTTGAGATTGAAATACGGAGTGGGATATTTGCTGACGCCTGGGGTCGGCACAAAATCCGCAATACCCTGTTTGTCTTGTATCTGCAAGGCCGCCAGGGCCGAGTTCTTGTTGTTGTAAAAAGCCGAGCCGTGAAACTGCGATTCGCCTCGCTTGGTGGTGATGCGAATATTGCCAATTCCCGCGTATTCAGCGCTGAAATCAGTGGAGAGAACATTGAGTTCGCCGACGGCCTCCAGCGAAGGCTCACTGGTGGTGGGCGAACCGAAAATCGTGTTGGTGGAGCGCTGGCCGTCGATTGTAAAATTGGCCCCGTAACTCTGGAAACCCAGGAACTTAAATTCGCCATCACTAACGCCCTGCGTAATGTTAGGGTTCAAGTAAAGGAATGAATACACGTCGCGACTGTCGCGGGGAAGCTCAATAATTTCCTGGTTAGAAATTGCGGTGCTGATGGTTTGGTTTTCCGTATTGATGGCTGGCGCCTCCATCGTGACGACTACGCTCTCCTGCGCCGCAGACACCTTTAGTACGGCATCGACGCTCGCCGTGTCACTGCCGTTCAAGACGATATCCGTGGTTTCTTTCTTGCTCATTCCAGCGGCTGTGATTGTCACCCTATACGTGCCGGGTTTCAGCCCGAACATTTCGTAATTGCCCTGAGAATTCGTTTTTGTTTCCCGTACCGTGTTCGTAAGGGCGTCGGTAACCGTCACCGCGGCGCTTGGAACAAAATAGAAGTGCCAAGCAAATAACACAGGCAACCGCAACTCTGTACTTCAAGGCGAACCTCCCCCACAAAGTAATCTAGGAGGAACGATGTACCACAATAGAAAAGCAAACGCAACAACAAACAAAGCACGAACGACACAAAGAGAAAGAATACGAAAGTATTCGCGTGCGCTATGCTTTCGTCATTTGACCCGAATTGAAGTGACGCCCTATACTTTCCCGTACGGAAACGGTGCATGACCCCCAAACCTCGTCTGCTAACAGAACAGCGGCGCCGGAGTGTGCTGGACCTCGTTGACCAAGAGGGCCAAGTAACCGTCGCCGATATGGTTAACCGATTCTCAATATCTGCAGTCACGGTCCGCAATGACCTCGACGCTCTCGCTTCTATAGGCGCAGTGGTGCGCTCGCACGGCGGCGCAGTAAGGCGCCTGGAAGCCACACAGGATTACCCGCTCCGTACCAAAGAAACTCTTCACCGGGATGAAAAAATTAGGATCGGAAGAGCCGCGGCCGAGTTAGTGCAGCCGGGCGAAACCATCATTCTCGATTCAGGAACGACTACAGCAGAGGTCGCCCGGAATCTGAAAAGGATGAAAGTTCAATCGCTTACGGTAATCACAAACGCCCTGAACATAGCGGTCGAACTTGCGGATGCCCCCGGTATTTCCTTAATTATGATCGGCGGGCTGTTGCGTCCGGTTTCTTGCTCCTTCGTCGGACCGCAGGCGGAAGCCATGATGAACGAGTTCCACGCTGACCGCCTTTTTCTCGCGGTCGATGGTTTCGATCTCGAGAATGGCCCTTCGACTCCGGACGTGCTCGAAGCGCAACTCAACAACGTGATGATCCGCTCTGCAAAAGAGGTCAACGTTGTCACGGATTTCAGCAAACTCGGTCGCAGGAGCGTTTCAAAGATTGGCCCATTCGACAGAATCCGCCGTCTGATCACGGATAACCGTGCCACGCAAGATTTCACGGAAGCCCTTCGCAAGAAGGGCATAGAAGTTATCGAGGTGTAGCACCCTCCAGTGCCATGCGGCTGAAGTGATAAGACATTCGGTGGTCGGGCAGGAGCAAGGATTCGCGAAGGGATGCCTTGCCTTCGACGTCGCGCCCAAGCGCTATCTGCAACACCCCGACGGAATAGATCCACCAACCCTGGTAGCCGCTGGTTTGTGCGTTGGACTCCGCTCGTGACAAGGCTGAGGAGAGACGCTCCCGCCACAGAGCTGCATCGTAACCGCTCAGCTTCTTAGCCGCGGCCCACTCCCATACGACGTCCGAAGAGTCGGTCCCTTCCGCAGAAGACCGATACTTGCGATCTGCCTCTTCTTTCTTGCCGCAAGCGTAAAACGTTTCACCGAGCAGGTAGTTTGTTCTGGCGGAATTTAGCAATGGCTCTAATCCGTCTTGCGTAAACGGCAGGCTCGGTACAGGTGAACCAAGTGTTCTCGCGATCGCCAGAGCTTCTTCGCAGTGGTGCTCTCGAGCCAATCCGATGGCTTGCTGCAACTTTACTTCCACCCACACCTGGCGAACGTTTGTTCCGCCTTCCTCGCTGCTGAAGAAGCGATTGTGGAACAAATCAATCGCGCCCTTGTAGTTCCCGTCCTCCGTGCGGTTCAAAGCCAATTCATAAACCAAACTAGTGGGCATGTGGTCTGGGTCCGCGTAAAGCTCAAGTGCCTTCACTCGCTCCATTGCGGGCCTTCCCAGAACGGCCATCGTCGCAACGGTGCCGGAATAGTTCACGGCGTTCAATGGATCATTTTTCATTCCTTCGGCGAATACATTCAGGGCATTCGCAAAATCCCGCTTCCTATGCAGCAGAGCTAGTCCGAGACTGGCTTCCAACACCGGTATTCCGGGATTGAGCCTTCGCGCTTGTTGCCATTCCGTGATGGCCTCTTCCGTCTTTTCGCGAGCAAAGTACCACGTTCCCAGCAGGTAATGAGCCCTCGCATCTTTCTCATTCGCGCGGATGGCCGCTTTGAGCGACTGCTGGTCCTCGATGGTGTTTGGAAATATATTTACCGTCGAAAGTCGGGATGCTTGCAAATAGTCATTTGCACCGGACTCCCCGAGTTTCGCGCGGCAGTATCCGCGAAAGTAGACAACCAAGGGGTTCTTCTGCGGGGTAACCGCGCCAGGTTCTCTCTGATCCGCATCAGGGGACGGATAGTCGCGGGAGAGAACCTCCACCGCTCGGCGGTATAGTCCCAACCGCGCGTATTCCGATGCAATGTTTAGGACTCGATAAGGATCGGCAGCGAGGTGCAAAATATTCGGCTTTCCAAGTTCTTCCTGGAGAAAACCGCTCAGGGGAAAGCGTGCGAGCCGTTGCGTTACTGTTTTTTCTCTATCTGAGGTCCTTCCGAGCGCGTGCGATACGGCTGCCAGTTCCTCACTTGCTCGCAGGTCATCCGGCGCAGATTCAAGGCCTTTGTCCAGAGAATCTCTCGCCTCCTTCAGGGCGCCCCGCCGAGCCAAGAGTTCTGCAAGCCGCAATACCGCGGCCGCCCGGTACGACGGTAAGCGCAGCGCTGCCTCGTATGCATGAACCGCATCGTTCCCTCGTTCGACGCCCTCGTACGCGATTCCAAGATAATAGGAAGTCTCGGCGTCCGTAGTACTTCGCGCGTGAGCCGTAGCCAGTCTAGGTACAGCTTCTTCAAAACGCATCAGAGTAGTGTCGAGTCGTCCTGCAGCTTTCAGCAATTCAAAATCTGTAGGGAACTTCGCTAATGCTTTTTGATAGGTGTGCAACGCAGCTAGGAGATTGCCGTTCAATTCTTCCGTCTTGCCCTGTTGAAGCCAATCGTCCTCGGTGCGACGTATCTCTTGCGGTACGCTGTACGAAATTTGCGGGCCAACCTTAATTTCGGATTCAGGGGTCCAGTCATACTCCTCTTCTGTCTGCCTCAAGAGCAGCGCACCATCGTTGTTTTTTAGCTCAAACGTATACTTCTTGCCGGTGTCTGGAATCTGAATCTCTCTTCTCCACACTCGCTCCGGTACGAGATTTTCTTTCTCGTTGAGCAACGATCTGTTTCCATCCAGAATCTGGACCGTGGCATCCGTCAACTTCTGGTTGACATTGAAGCAGATCGCCAACTTACCGGCTTTTTTCTCCAGATGGACCACTCCAGCAAGATTCGCGCGGGAAATCCCATTGGTATCTCGGACGGGCATCCAGTATTCCGTGAAAGAAATCGATTGTCGCGGTTCAAGGAATGCATACGTCTCCTGATTTCGAAAGAGCCCTGCTTGCAACTCGACATAGGCGCTATTGTTGTCCGAAAGTGCTTCTCGCCAATCAAGACCTTCAGCGTCAACACCCCAGGACCAAATCTTCTTCGCGGGTAGCTCGGCGTAGTCCGCAAAATGCGCAGTCCCTGTATTTGTTCGAGGGTGCCATACGCCCATGAAGTTTTCGCGGCTTCCATGGACAAATAGTGACACTGGCCCGTCCGTCTGGTTGTGAATGACGCTGAGATCCTTGCCCTGTGGATCGACCGGCCATCTCTGCACTTCCGCAAATCCATGTGCCGCTGCAAAACGCATGGGGTATTGGATCTGAGAATCGTCCCAGACCTGGACGGCGGCATTGTTCCACCAATAGAAACGACGGCGTACATCGCTTCTATTGCTCAATATGACGTGTTGTTCGAGAACGGTGGAACCAGGCCGCAGAGTCAGTTCGACGGACCATTCCATTCCATAAACTCTGTCGATATTCCCAACGGTGACCGAAGCACTGCCATCCTCGTGGCCCCCATACGCAAAATCCACAGGTGACATCGAGACCCAATTGTGGGAGACAGGAAAGTTAAACTCGACTCCGAATGCAGCCCAGGCTCCACGATACCCGATCTTGGCTTTTTTGATCGAAGGGTTGGCATAGAACATCGGCTGCCCGCTGATCTTGTCAAGACACGTGTAAATATGTCCGCCCAAATCCGGCAAAACGGAACATTTCAGATATTCGTTTTCAAGATAAATTGCACGCCATCGGTGTTCCACCCGCTGGTCGGTGATTTCTTTCCGCATGGTAAAGGGATAGTTAAATCGACCGGTCGCGAACTGGTCGAAAGGAGGATTGGGGTCAGGCACCCCCTCTTCGTATGCCGGCAGGTTTAGGACACCTTCCCACACGCGCACCTGAGCCTGCGCGGGCACAGCGTTTACGCCGAGGAATAAGAACAGGACCGTCCATCGCATCGGCATGGCCTCGCGGCGTGAACCCTTGCTAGCAGCGTTTCAAGCAGTCTTGCTCGATCCCAGTTAATACAGACATCCACGCTCATCCAGCTCAAAGAGTTTCTTTCTGCCGCAATTCACGAAGGTGTGTGAAGAGGAAACTTTTCCACTACACGGTTAATAATCCCTCCCTCGGACGGTGAATCAGGCTGAAGTCCTTCTTCGAGGCAACGAAAGAAGGCCAGAAGTTGCGCGACAATCACATACACGACCGGCGTCTCTTGGTCTCCCAGTTCAGTCAGTCCCCGGCACTCGATGACTTCACCGTCCTCTCTAACAACAGAATCCGGAATATTTTCGCCAACAATGAGTTTGGACAATCCTAGTTTCTTCCGGTCCAATTCGCGCAATAAATCCAGTTCATATGCGCGGATCGTGGAATCACACGATAAATTGCAAACGATTAAAGTGTCATCCTGCGCGTAGCTCATGGGGCCATGCCGAAATCCAAGATACGTTTCGCAGAGTGTCGTGACGCGGCCCGACGTCAGCTCCAGCATTTTCAACGCCGCTTCGCGCGACGCCGCGAAACGCAGCCCGCTGCCGAGAAATATCGCTCGGTGAAAATCCGTTGCGGCAATCTTCGCCAGGATGTCGAAATACGAGCGGATCACGTCCTTTGTTATTTGGCTTAATCTCTCGCACACTCTTTGGTATTCGTCTGGCCTTTCCAGCATTCCGATGAAGCGCGCCGCCAGCAGCAGGTTTGTAAAGCTGCTCGTCATGACTAGGCTCTTATCATGAGTCTCGGCGGGAAGCGTGGTGACGTGCACTTTCTCATGGTTGCGCCACGTTCTAGCCAGACTCCCTTGTTCGTTGCAGGTCACCACAACGTGCCGGTACTCAGGCTCTGTGTCCAGTAGCAATTCCAAGGCCCCGCTGCTCTCGGGACTGTCGCCGGATCTAGCCAAAGAAACGAGCAAGCCAGGCCTTCCCAGAGGCAAAGCTTTTCCGCCATACATCAGCAATGATCCGCCGCTGATCGATTCTGTGCAGATCCCCAGCTCATTTTGAATTGGGAGACGCACGCACTGGGCGGCATACTCTGAACTCCCGGATCCCGTAAGTGCGAGACTTCGAATTCCCGCCAAATCCTGTTTTAGGCCATCCCGTGACGCAATCATTCGATCGCAAGTTCGCAGCCACGTCCAAGGCTGCTGACAGATCTCCTTAAGCGTGTGGAAATAGCCAAGTCGTTTTTGCTCCGCATCCGGCCGGCCGAACAATTCTGCCGCCCGCGCTTGATCATTTGTCAGCGCGCGTTGCCAGTCGGCCTGGTTCAACAAGGAGACACTCTCCATAGGATCTTTTTGTCTCTCCCACTAGGAGATTCCTGGACTACCGCCCAGGTTGAAGCTCAAGCGTAACGATGTCCAATGGGCGATCTTCCCCATCCACAGAGCCATGCCAAACGCCCCCGCCAAAGGTGGTGATGTAGACCTTCTTCGGGTCTTCAGGATCCGGAATGACGCGATGCCCCCATTTGAAGTTAAAACCAGGTATTCGCGTCCAACTTTCACCGCGGTCGTTTGATTTCCATGCAGATGACTCGAACCCGGAAGCGTAGAGTATCTTTGCGTCGCGCGGATCTATGGTGACATCGTAGACATGGCGATCACGATCAAATACTTGCGTCCAAGTCCTTCCGGCATTCACAGACAGATAGATGCCGCCACCATCTCCGTGCCCTCCTTTGTCCCTCGCCCACGTCGCAAGATAAAGCCGGTCCGGCGCACTGGGATCAACTGCCAGGCCGTTCGGCGCATTGCTTCCCTCGGGCATGGCTATCCTGCTCCAGCTTTCCGCTCCGTCTGTGGACCTGTAAATAGCGCCGTCACCCTCCGTTCCTATGCTTCCGTCCTCTGAACGCCGCGCCACCAGCACGTAGAGTGTTCCCTTGCTATCCTTCACAATTCTCCAGGCAAATGGCTCTTTCTGAGTAATTCCGGCGTTTTTCAGCTTCCAGGTTTTGCCTCCGTCTACGCTCTTGTATACTCCGCGCCCGAAGGCAGCAACGTAGAGCACGCGTGCGGTGGGCGGGCTCGCCGGATCCAGAAGGATATGTGTTGCCGCCGTTTCCTCCATTCCGTCATTTGACTTAGTCCAGGTCCTCCCACCGTCATCACTGCGGCATACACCGCCACGGTAATTCCCAATCCCTTTTCGTCTCCACATTTTTGGCCGGGGTAAATCATGGGTCCAACTGTTCACACTCCAAGCACGTCCCTTCACCTCGGGGTCAAATACAATCCAGTACGTCGTGTTCATCCATTCCTTCGGCACACCTCGCGTGGAACTGATCCAGGACTGCCCCCCGTCTTCGCTTCGGAAAAGACCAATGTCCGTCGTGGAGATAAACTGCCGGTGGTGGTCAAACGGATCAAAGTGATAACCGTAGGCGTTCGTTACATCCAGTCCCGTGGAAACCCACCCGCTTTCACCGGATTTTCTGGAGTAAACCGCGAACCAGCTTGCGCCTCCGTCCGTCGTGCGCATGGTCCTTCCCAGATCCGTCCCGTAGCATAAGTTGGCATCCTGCTCCGCTACGGTAAGTGCCATGGGGTTTTCTCCCCAATCCGATCCAAATCGCTCCGTGATCCATGCGTCATGGATATTCGTGGCAGGTTTAGCAGCGGGATTGCTGTCCTCCTTCCAAACCAGTTGCCAACTGCGCCCTGCATCGGTCGTCCTGGCAACCCCCAGCCATTTGATTCCGCCTTCTTCCAGATCTCTGTAGGAAATATATGCCGTGCTCGGATCGCGCAAACTCGTCGCGATCGCTCGCATCTTTCCACCACCTTTACCCAAGCTGCCCTTTCGCCAAGTTGTTCCTTCATCATCTGTCACAAAGGCAGACTCATCGCTGATCACATATATGAGCGGCGTGCCATCCTCTCTGAATCCCACAGAAACATCCGAGAGCGTCTTTGCGGAAGGAATGGATAGTTTCTTCGTACCCGTCGAGGTTTTCTTAGCGATGAAATTTGGACCCGCCATGAGAAGCATCCGCGCGTTAGCAGGTGAATGTGGATTGACCCACAGCTTGTCGGCCAGTCCCGGTAGCTCCTCCTCTCTTGCCCAATTCTGTCCTCCATCATGCGAGCTAAAGAGCGCAAACATCCCTTTTTTCTTGTCGCCCGCTGCGACATAAAATATCTTGGCATCGGACGGATCGATTGCCATCGCAGTGATGCTACCCAGGGGGTTCGGCTCCGCAATCAGATCTTCGTCCGAATGATCTGAACTCATTTTGATGCTCTTCACGGAAGACGGCTTCGGATGAATCAGACTCCAAGACTCACCCTCGTCTTGGCTGCGCCACAGACCACTCGATTGTGCATAAATCACTTTCCGATCCAACGGGTCGAAAACAAAGAATTGAACGACTCCGCGCAGATTGAACATGCGCCAAGACTTGCCGGCATCATGGGTGATATAGGAACCGGTCATGTCGCAGCTAACCAATACTGTGCTGGAGTCGTGAGGACTGATGGTTGGATGGAACATTGCCCCCCCTCCGCCGGGGCCAATGATCTTGAAATCACCGGGACGAGAGTCACCACCGCTAGCGAGGAGAATCGCGGCAACAGCAACTCGGAGAAGGAAAAAGATCATCTATTTCTTTCTTTTACTTTCGTTACTATTGTTTGGCTTTCTTTTTGGCAGAAACCTCTTCCTTTGTCAATCTTTATTGAACGAATGCTAGATCTTGATTCGCAAGAGCCGGGCGGCGTTTTCATAATAAACCCTCTTGAGTATTCCGTCCGGCAATCCCAGGCCATAGATTCGCCAGCGTCCCTGCGGAGGCACAGGTGCGGGGGCATAATCGAAATATTCGTCTTCGGTTTCGAGAAAGCGGTAGTAAATCTCGTAGAGCTCATCAACGAAAACTTGCTGAGGCGTATCCGTTCCGTGGGGGACAGCATCCGTTCCAAAAAGAATTCGATCCTGATATTTCTCGAAAAACTTTCTGGACATACGCGGCTGGCGTCCCAGCTCCCCGATCCGCGCACCAAGTTCCACGTGCATATTGGGAAAACGGTCCATGCATTCGCCAACGTAAGGAAGATTCTCGGCGTCATTGCCCACATGAAGTACGATGAACTGAGTCTTGGGATGGCGGGCCAGCACGCGGTTGCGAGCTTCCAGCAGTTCTGCGTTGGTTGGAAAATCGCCGCCATAAAAAGACCAATCCGGATGGTTATTCAATTCCTCGAAGCGTTCGTTGAAGCGATCAATGGGAAGGAAGAATGCCTCCGGATCGGAAACATGAATCGCCACTGGTACTCCCAGCGATCCGCATGTTTCCCACATTGCATCGAAACGCGGATCGTCGATTTTCACCAATGGCCCTTTCGAGATTCCATCACGTAAATAGAGACCGAGTGTCTTAAGAATTTTGAGTCCACGCGCGCCTGCCTGGTGCGCCCGAACAATCTCATCAGCTTGAAATTTGCTGTACCCGGGTTGATTCGTGCGGTCCCACCATGGTTCCGTGAAGGTTAGGAAGCGTTCAGGGTAGGGCTGCTGATACTTGCGAATCGATTCATCGAGTCCCTTTCCAACTCCGCCCGTCAGATTGACCATTATGCGGATGTTCTTTCGTTCCATTAGTGGCAACAACGCGTCTACTGGCGCCAAGTACTTCATTTCTTCGCCAATCGCAACTCCGTTCTCCGTCTTGGCGGCGAAAGAGAGATGCGTATGAATGTCTATGACCGGATAACGCGAGCGGGGCACCTTTGTCTCTGGGACGTGCAACACACTGCGCGGTTGGAAGTCCACGAGCTGCAAGGGCTTCCCCGCAGCTTCCAGCGGCGGCGGTGACGTTGTGGAGGTTCGAGGTAATCTGCTTGCAACGAGAGACACACCAATACTTCCTAACCAGCTTCTCCGGTCCATTCCACTCATGAGTCCTCCAGTCCTATCCAATCGCGTCGTCATCGATTTCCTTTTTTTGTTTGCCCTCTTCTATCTCGTTTACTTTCGCTTGTCAAAGTGGGATAAATCTTCGGGCTCAATTTCTATTAGCGAATGGAAATGTACGCGACGCACATCGCTCCTAAGAAGGCCGAACCGGCCTGACACAAAGGAAGTCTTTTGATGGAACTTTGGAAAATGGGCGTTCTGACTGGCGCTCTCGCCATAGCCGTATTCCCGATGCTTCCCTTTTCGGAGCAGGGCAAGATCGCCACCATACCTCCGGATTCCTACGCTAGCGACATGCAACTCCAGGCAAAACGATCTCCGGTGGATTTCCTGCCGGACGGCGATCCGGATAAGCCTTCATGGAAGCAAGCCGAGTCAGTGGAATTTGACACTGACGCCTCGGGCAAGTCCCACTTTCCGGAAATTTCAACACATGTCGCTTCCGTTTGGACCGCAACGCATATCTACTTTTTCTTTTTGTGCCGCTACGACTCACTGAATGTCTATCAAGGGGAAGACCTAAAGGTTGAGCGCTGGCAGCTTTGGGATCGCGATGTGGCCGAAGTCTTCCTGAACCCCCAGCCGGATCGAGTGAACCACTACTATGAGTTTGAGGTGGCTCCCAATAACCAGTGGATCGATCTTGAAATCGATAAGACCAAAAACCCTTTTAACGATCCTTCTTGGAACTCTGGCTTCGAGCACGCCGCGCACATCGATGCCAAGAATCATATTTGGACTGCGGAAATGCGCATACCGGTCTCCTCGATGAACCTGAAAGCGGTTCGTCCGGGCGCGGAATGGCGGGTGAATTTCTTTCGAGCAGCAGGAGAGGGCGATGACGATCGCCGCAAATTTCTTGCATGGAGCATCATCCCCGAAGGAAAAACGTTTCACGTGCCAACTCGGTTTGGAATCTTACGGCTCGTGAATTAGTTGAGACTTTCTGATAGTCGACTGGCCTCGGTTCTGCCAAATGCCGGACAAAGCATCTAGCCTTAATGAGACTAGTTTCAATGAACGTAGGCTCCCGACGGCAGCAAGTACTGGATTGGCCAGATCTCCCGTTTCTGCTCCACCATTTCGGACCATTTCAAAACTTTGGCGTCCGACCCGGGCAAGAGGGGCAAGAGTTTTATGCCGGGCAGCGTCTCCGCAATGGCGTTCGCGAGCGTGTATCCATCACCTGGCGCGGTTACGGCTTCTGTTTTCGCACCGAGCTTTTCATGAGCGAATCGACCGGCGATTCCTGCGTCCTCAATCATTTGCAGAAAATACGGCCTGCCGGTCAAAAGCGAGTTGTACACATGATTTGCCAGCACGCCTGAAATGGAATTCACATAAGCGTGGTCAAAATCCAATGCACCCAACGTCGGATCATCCGGGGAGACCGCAGTGTAGGACATTCGAGTTTCGCCGAGACCCCGGAAATCAAACGAAACGATATCGTATCCCGCGTCTATGTATTTCATGATTTCAGGCCAGTCTGCTGCCGTCGCTTTGCCGCTTTCACTGAACCACAGGAGTACTGTTTTGTCGGCACCGGACTTGTGAATGTGCAGCAGCGGCATTTCAAGCAGTTTGCTGTGGCGGAGCATATAACGGTCAATCGACACGCCGCCTGATCTCCAGTTCCCAGCGGCTTCCCAAGTAATTTGCTCTCGGCCGGCCGGGACGCCCGTATACTCGCTGACCTGCCAGTCCTTCACCCCGCTGTATTTGTCATCGTAGTATTCCTTCGCAAGGCTGCGTGTCGATCCGGCCCTGTGCTCGTCGTAATACTCTTTGATCACCGACATCAAGGATTCTGCGTCGTTGTAGTCGAGCATGACCTGCCCTGTCTCAGTGCATTGCAACGCTTTGCCAGTGAGCTCTTTTACCGTCGGAAGTCGGTGCCGTACCGGCATTTGATTGAAGTGGTCGAGGAAGTCGAGTGCGGCTTCCTGATTTTCCGCCGAGAATTGATGCGCGTGGTAGCCTTCGACCAATGCAATTCGGTCTCCATGGCCGAAACGCTCGTATAGCCTTCGCACTTCTCGAACGGTTTTGCGCGTACCTTCGATGGGGAAAAAATCGAGCACCGCGGCGGCCACCAATACCGGCCGGGGATACATCAGGAGCAGCAATCCGGGATGGTCCACACCGTTTGAAACCATGCCAAATAAATCCTGCTCGGGATCGCTGTCGGGATCGGCAAAAATGCGGTTATAAATCCTCATCGGCAGCGCGGTGATATAGCACGAAGGCACGGCCACTTTAATACGCTGATCGAGAGCAGCAATCAAAGTTGCCTGAAAGCCACCGCCACTCGTCCCAGTGATGCTGATTCTCTGGCCGTCAACTTCGGGGCGGGTGAGTAGGTAGTCGACTGCGCGAATCCCGTCCCATATCTCCCACCTGGCTAGATTTGCTCCGGCCAAATAGGCCAGGTTCCCCATCACCGCGTGTTCGCCACAGATCAGGTTGTACCGACTCTTACCCTTCGTCGCATCCCAGAACTGGCTGCGCTCGCCCTGTCCGATGGGATCCCACGAAATCACGACGTATCCTCGTCCCGCCAATCGTTGACTAAGCGCTTGATAGTGGAATTTTCCGTCGGCCGCGTGCCCCGCAGGCACCAGCACCGCAGGATGTTTCTTTGAGTGATCATCCGGCACATAAACGAGCGCGGTTACATAAACGCCCGGCAGACTCTGGAAGGTTAGCTTCTCAATGGTGAATCCATCCATCTGAATCCGGCCGGTGACTCGGGGATGCAGATCTGTCTTTACCTCCGGCAATCCTCCAATCATTTGCAAGAGCTTTTGCCGCAACTCGCCTTGTGTCTTAAGCAATTCTCGTTCGTTGTAAATGGCATCCCAGGCTCTCAGCCGATCGTTGTCTTCGCTCCACGCTTGCTCTGCCTGGTATTGCAGGAAAGGTGTTATTCGTGGCCCTGGCGGCAAGGGTTGTTCACGAACAAGGAAAGCTTGCGCTGGCGGCGAATCGTCCGCGGCTAGCGCGCAGAAGGCAATCGTTCCGGCCACCACGGCCATGACGCATGGCCGGACCATTCTTAACTGTTTCACCGCGTTTTCACCGTGAGCGATCCCATGGCGTACCAGCCGTCGTCTTGCCGGCCCTCGTTTGCGAAACGAATCGCCGGCTGCCCCGTCCTCGGGTCCAGCATCGCAACGCGGAAATTGTAAGGACCCTCCGCCAAGTTTTCCGGAACGTACAACGTGCCATCGAAAACTCCGTCTCCGGGAAGCCATTTCCGGACGTCGACAGGAATTCGAATGATGGTCGCTGTCTTGGAAGATCGCAGTTCCACCGCCAACGAGACATCCTTGTAAATGGAGGCGACTCCCGCGTTCAGCCACCACATATGAATCGGCAACATGGAGCCGGCTTCAACTGTCTTCGGATATTCCAGGCGCCGCAAAATAAAACGGTAGCCCATCTTCCTCTGAAAGTTCTCGAATTGATTTTTCCATTCAGACGGAATCGGTGAAGACTTTATGTTCACGGAGCTCACATGCCAGCGCAGTGCTTGATCGAGAATGTAGTCGACGTCGTAGCCCCTCTCCTTCCAACCCGCCACCGTAAAACAAACTTCCAGTGAGACTGGCCTGCGTTGCCAAACGTCCTGAATTCCCGCGCGCACCACCTGTTGCGGGTAGATCTCCAGCATCTCAGCCGGAAAGTAAGGATTCGTGGAACTTGTCCGCATGTCCCCCAAACAATCCAACCTCCATCCCGCGCCATGCGCCGTGCCGTAGGTGAGTGCTTGTTGCTCGTCAAAATTCATCAGCAGCGGCGTGCGCTGAAACGCATCGAGCCAAATATCAATAAGTTCTTTCTGATAAGCAAATTCCGGCATGTACGGGCTCCAGCCCTCTCCCCAATAGCCCACGGACGAAATATCTACGCTATCCAGATAGGGGTTCCCGTCGTAACGTTTCCCCGCTTCAGCCACAAGCTCGCCCCAGTACTTAAGAAATTGCGGATCGCTAAAATCCGGCTGCCAGATTTCCCCGTCCTTGTCTGTCGCTTTGTTGCCACGCCGAGCGCCCGAGTTGCGATACCAGGCCGGGAGCGGATCCTGGTTGGAATATGGCATTAAGCGGATAGCGAGAGTTTGTCCATGTGCTCTTGCTTCTTCCAGCGCGAGATCCACAATCTCCCAATGAAACTTGCCAGGCTCCGTCTCAAGGACGTTCCAATACCAGCGGCAATACGAGATAGAAGCATCAGGAAAATCCGGCTTCGTGGGCGCTTGCGACAGCTTCGTAACGGGCCCGACTTCGGACCACTTCAGGGGAGGATTTGGCTCTTGCCCATTAAATCGCTGGAACGTGGTAATGCCCATTCCAGGATTCACAAGAACGTCGTGGATTTCTTTTGGACGAACCACGACGACATTTGATTGCGCAAATCCCACGCCACCGGTCGCCAGCAGCAGTATTGTTCCGAGGCAGCAATTTCTCGCGATCGATCGTGCTTGGCCTCGGCAGAATCTGAATCTCGTTGGTGACCGGGACATCTTTAAGTACTCCATTCTCAGCGAGCCGTTGTGCAACGTTTCCTCTAAACGAGAGGCATCCTCAATTTACGTTAGCCGGATTCTCTAATCCGGCAGCGCAAATGCCGCCAGCGCATCGGACACTTTCCCTCTGAAATAGCCGCCCCCTCCGGCGGCAATTACGACGAACTGCTTGCCGGACTTCTTGCCCAGGTAAGTGATCGGAGTCGCATGGGCACTTGCTTCCAGGTCGCCGGCCCACAGTTGCTCTCCAGTTTGCATATCGAACGCCCGAAAATGGCTATCGATGGTTGCCCCGATAAATACCAGCCCGCCATCCGTCACAATCGTGCCACCAAGGTTAGGCGTACCAGTTTTCACCTTCAGTTCATCTACAACTCCAAGTGGAACCTTCCAAACAATCTCCCCCGTATTTACATCCACCGCATTGAGAGTTCCCCAGGGCGGCTTCTGGCATGGCCATTGGCGCTCGTCCCAGAAGCGTGCATATTCGCCTTCTTTGGAGCCTCTCCGGTATCGCAATGGCGCGTCAGCGGCCTGCGGCTCCATTGCTCCAACGGCGCCCAATTCATTTACATTGACAAACAAATATCCGGAAGCACTATCAAGAGAAGCGCCGGACCAATTCGCTCCACCCAACGTGCCCGGTACGACCAATGTCATCTTGCGGCCGTAGGGTGTGTACATTCCGTGGCTTTCGAGCGAGTGAAACAGTTGGGCACAATAACGGTTGGATTCCGGCGTAACTGTGTTGATGTCGCTTTCACTGAAAGCTTGCCGAACAAGAGGCGGAGGCTTGACGGGAAAAGGCTGTGTCGGCCAGGCATCTTCGCCGGGCACTTCGCTCTTCGGAACCGGGCGTTCTTCTATGGGAAATAGCGGTTTGCCCGTAAGCCGATCCAGGATAAACACAAATCCCATCTTTGTTAGCTGTGCAACCGCAGGAATATCACGGCTATCGCGCCGCACCGAGATCAGCACGGGCTGCGCAGGCATATCGTAATCCCAGATATCGTGGTGCACCATCTGGTAGTACCAGACGAGTTTGCCGGTTGCGGCGTCGAGCGCCACCAGGCAGTTGCTGAACAGATCCATGCCCTTGCGGTCTGCGCCGTAGAAATCATACGAAGCCGAACCAATCGGAAGAAAAACCAAACCGCGCTCAGCGTCCACACTCATCATTGACCAGACATTCACGCCGGTGCGCTGCTTCCATGCATCTCCCTCCCAGCTCTCCTGTCCCAGTTCTGCCGTCCGGGGAATGGTATGGAAAGTCCACACGAGTTTGCCCGAGCGGACATCAAACGCGCGCACGTCCCCGCTCGGTCCTTTGGAGGGGTATTCGGGAACCGCCGCTCCTGTAATGACCAGATCCTGATAGATGGCCGGAGGCGACGTCACCGAGTATTCCGCACCAGGATAAGCGTCCGCGACCCCTGCGCGCAGGTCAACCGTGCCGCCTTTTCCAAATTCACGGCAAGGTTTTCCGGTTTTCGCATCCAGGGCGATCAAGCGCCCGTCGAAAGTGCCATACAGGATTCGACCTTCTCCTCCTGTCTTACTCTCCCAGTAGGTCACGCCACGGTGTTGAAAGAACTGGCGAGGCCCAATGCGTCCCGCTTGCGGATCGAACTGCCAAATCTCCTGACCAGTCTCCGCATCCAGAGCAATCACACGATTTGAAGGAGTCGAGAAAAAAAGTACTCCGTTAATCACGATCGGCGTGGACTCAAATGGCGCAACATGATGCCGGTCCGTATCGTTGCCTCCACGGTCCACTTCTCCCATGTGATACGTCCACGCCCTCTTCAGGCCCCCAACGTTTTGACGATTGATCTGTTTGAGCGGCGAAGACCGAGTTCCGCCGGCATCACCACCATAAAAACGCCATTCTTGCGCGGACACGGTTGGCGCGAGCGCCAGTAGGAGGAGGATTCGACTTAGCGCAGTTACACTTAGCAAGCCCAAGTATTTCAGCGTACGTCTTCGAGAGACTTCGCGGTAATCCATGACTGCGTTTCAGATACTTTGTTTTTGTAGTGCTGTCAAGCGGCATCGGCCGGGGTGAATCTAGCGCAATCCGTTGATTACGCATGTTCGGCGGGTTACCGAGCGAAATCGAAGGTTGGAAGATTGCGGCTCCTGGCGGAAGGTACCTTGTTTCGCTCTCTTAGTTGTCCGTACGTTGTACGTAGCGGAACCGATTACAGCCCGGAGCATTCGGATAACAGCCGAGGGAGTGCAAATTCTAAGTGCCCTATCTGGTGTCGCTTACGAGAAATTGGGAGCCATTTTTGCTTCCTTTTGTTGCACCCACGGCTGCACCCACGTCTAGGACCTCCGAACATCTGCGCAATCGGAGCGCTATCACGCTTATTATGAAGCGGCCGTGGCCGATACACTGTCCTTCTCACGGGATTTTTAGGGAGTCATCGGCGCTTGTCCGATAATCTCTGCGTTTATCAGGCAATACTCACAACAGATCGCAACTCACTCCGGCGGCGATAGAATTAGTAACATGCAAGAAGAATTTTACGTGGGCCGGCAGAAAATCCTGTTCGACCGAGAAGCACCGGTTACTCTAAGCCGTCAGACAATCATGATCCGCGATGCCGACGAGTGCAGATGCATTCCTTGCAAGAACTTCCCGGCCACGATGTTTAGGCTTCCTCTTCTTTGCCTTTCTTTAAATTGTGAAAAATAGTGACAGAAAGCTCATAGCGGTTCTCGCCTCAATGGAGAATGGGCAGCTTTCAAGGTTCGCACTGAAGGCCGTCATTTGCTCCTGTTGACCCAGTACCATTCAGGAGTACTAATGGTCCCCATCTTGACGTATGAAGACCTTCACGGTAGTGTCTTGTGACCGGATTTGAGCTTGCCAGCCCTGCTCATGAACTGCTTTTGGATTTTTGTTCAAGACCAAGGGGAATGCTTTCCTTCCCCTTTCGGTATTGAGTCCCGCTGAAATCCTTTTGGTTTGAGCCTTAGTTTCGGGTGAAGGTGAGCGCGCGCCCAGGAGGGTTACGTGCGTTCCATTCGACTAGTGCTCAGTGTGCCCATCTTCCTCAGTGCGCTCTTAAACGCACCGCCAGCGAACGGACAGTCCGCCGGGGACAGCGTCAACATGGTATCTGGCTCAGGCTGGACAAACGGGGATCCGTTCCTACAGCGACAGAATGAACCCTCATTGGCAGTTTCGACGCGCAACACACTTCATCTGCTTGGTGGCGCCAACGATTACCGTTCTGTGGACATAGCGGGTCTGGCAGGACAGAGCGAGAGAGCGGATGCGTGGTTGGGTCTTTTCAAGTCATTCGACGGGGGACAGACTTGGCAAAGCACGTTGCTGCCCGGGTTTCCGCTGGATAGCTCACCGGCGGGAATCGCCTCCCCGCTGCATGGATTCCAGGCTGCGGCCGACCCGACGGTGCGCGCGGGAACGAACGGGCTCTTTTTTTACAGCGGGATTGCATTTAATCGCGGAACAAACGCGCCTGGCGTGGTGTTCGTGGCGCGGTTCATCGACAATGACAATAAAGAGAACGGCGACGCAACACGCACCGCTGGAAGCTTGACAAATCTCGCGCCGACCGATCCGATCGAGTATCTCGGAACGGTGCTCGTGGACAGCGGCAATTCCGGACAGTTCCTCGACAAACCGTGGATAGCTACGGACATTCCCCGCGGCACGGCGACGTGCAGCGTGCCTTACCCCAAGTCAGACGGGACGCAAGGAACTCAGACGATTCCTGCGGGAAAGGTGTATCTCGCGTATACCAGCTTCAATGGAAATCAGCAGAGCACGAGAATCATGTTTACAGCCTCCACGGATTGTGGGGCGACGTGGAACAAACCCATCAAGGTGAGCGAAAGCAACTCCGTCAATCAGGGAACAATTGTCGTGGTTGATCCGAGTAGCGCGAACAGCGGCATGGCCACGATCTATATCGCGTGGCGGAGGTTCGCGACCAGCTCGCAGCCGGACGCGATGGAGATCGTCAAATCAAGCGACGGGGGCAACACCTTCACAAAGTCCTTCGATGCGGTGCTTTTCCCCGCGTCGTGCAGCACGACTCTGCCGCCAAACCCTCCGCCTGCCGGATGCCCCTTCGATCAGGGAACCACCGCGGCATCGTTCCGTACCTCAGCCTTCCCCGCGCTCACAGTGGATAACACTGGTCGGGTATACCTCGGCTGGTCGCAGCGGCAGGCCTCCGGGGACGCCCGTATCATGATGAAAGTGTCTCCCGACGGCGCGAATTGGTCTTCCACTCCCGCCCTCGTGGACAACGGAACCGCGCTGGATGATAGCGGCAATCCCTTCAGCAATCTTTCCGGCCGGGGCCATCAGCTCATGCCCAGTTTGAGTTTCAGTGCGGGCAAGTTATCGATGGCCTATTTTGATTTTCGCGAGGATCACTCGCTCGGATTCTTTACGGTGAACCCCGATCTGAGCAGTTATACCGAGAGCCGGCAACTTGCGGGAGAGCTGACCGGAGATCCTGCATCCAGCCTGGTATTCAATTCCTTCGTGAGCGACGCGGCGCCTCCCCTGACGACGCGGCGGCATACCGTTGACGTGCAGGGCGCGCAAGCGAGTCCTCTCCCTTCCGGCAGTACTGCCGTGCCGAGTTTCACGCCATTTCAGATCTCCCGCTATCTCTTCGGAATCAATCCGTTTGACGCCTCGAATCAGGCCGAACAGTTGCAGGTGGATGTGCCGGATCTCCCCATGTTCGAACAAGGCACTGTGCCCTTTTTCGGGGATTACATCGATATCGCGCCCGCTCCGTCTTTCCTCTTTCAAAACGGAAAATGGATATTCAACACGAGTTCGGCCAATCTGCCTGTATTTCATGCGGTGTGGACAGACAATCGCGATGTCGTGCCTCCTTCCGACGGCAACTGGACACACTATGAGCCGCCATTTTCCGCCTCGAATCCCGCGGGGAGCAAGAACACGAGCGTATTCGATTCGACGCAAACGGTGACAGCGTGCCAAATCGGTGTGAACGATGGATTCGTTGCGTCCCGGAACCAAAACATCTATACGTCCATCGTTGCGCCGGGACTAGCTGTTGGATCCCTGGGAAATTCGAAGCCGCTGGGTTTTTCTGCCGCTAACCCAACGCAGCTCCTGCAACGGGCTTTTACTGTTACCTTGCGGAACACGACCGCGCAGCAGAGGACTTTCCGGATTTCCATCGCGAACCAGCCCACGCTGGCCAACGGGCAGCCGGACCCGCAGGGGCAGGCCTCACTGCTCCAATTTAGCATGCAGACCTCACTCGATGTCACCATTTCTCCGCAGTCCAGTATCGCCAGGGCTGTATTCATTCAATCGGCCAATCCCTCGGCAAGCGTTACTGTTAATGCCCAGGAGATTACCGCGCCCGGCGGAATACTGGCCTCTGGTGGTTTGCAAGGAATCCTTACTTTCAATCCTGATCCAGCCGCACCTCTGCTTCTTGACCCCGATAATTTCGGGTTCGCGAATCCCGCCGTGCTATCCGCGGAAACACATAACCCCGCGATTGCCAATCCGGCCATCGCCAATCCGGCCATCGCGAATCCGGCCATCGCCAATCCGGCCATTGCGAACCCAGCCATTGCGAACCCCGCTATCGCCAATCCGGCCATCGCCAATCCGGCTGTTGTTGCGGCATTGAATCCGGCCATCGCCAATCCGGCCATCGCAAACCCAGCCATTGCGAACCCCGCTATCGCCAATCCGGCCATCGCCAATCAATCGGTCACCGACGCGACCTACCCGGTGACCAATGCGGGTAATACGACCACATCCTATGCTGTTAAGCTTTTCCAGAAGGCTCCCTTGCCTGCGGGAGTCAACCTGCAACTGATTCTGACCAAGCAATCCCTTGTCCCTGTTGCCCAGGGTTGTGACTTGAAGCAACAGATACAGAACATCGTTGTTGCGAGCATCCCGAATCCAGTTTTCACCCCGGCAGGAAGTCTTGGTGATCCGGACCTTCCTGATCCTTCCGTGACCAATGCCACGATCGTTCTGAATCCTGGCGAAACCGGGCAGCTCATCATCAGGGCAAATGTTTCCGACCCGGCCGTTATGCAGAACCTTCTTTCGAACACTCTTGTCCCAGTTGCCGTGGCACACCCCGCGAACACGGGTGTCGCCATCCCGTCCGCAACGCTCGCGATTCTGTCCTCTACTCTTCCGGATGGGGTCGTGGGCACTACATACAACGGACAGTTAAACATTTTCGGCGGGTTTGGGGCGCGTACGGTCTCCATTTCCAACAGCACACTGCCCACAGGGTTGAGTCTGGATCCGAATTCCGGATTGATCTCCGGGGCTCCGACTTCCACGGGAAGTTTTCCCTTCACTGTGCAGGTTACGGACTCCTTCACGCCGCCGGCCACGGCGACACAGGCAGTAACGCTGCTCATCGCAAATCCACTGCTTATCACCGCTCCCGCGGGCGCGGACGGGATCGTAAACGTGCCCTATTCCTTGAGTCTGGGCAGTACGGGCGGGTCGGGCAACCAAACATGGAAGTTAGCTTCCGGGATGCTTCCGTCAGGATTGAACATGAGTACGGCAGGCGTGATCAGCGGAATTCCTGCGCAAGTCAATTCGGCCGGATCGTCTGTAACCATTCAGGTTCAGGATTCAAGCAACCCACCGCAGATCACGACCGTCTCGTTGACGATCCACATTGCCCCAGTGCTGGCGATTTCCACTGCCCAGGGGCCTCTGCCTGACGCTATAGTCGGCCAGACGTACAATTTCACGTTCCAATCGAGCGGCGGTCTGACGCCGATTACATGGTCCTTGACGGGCGGAAGCCTCCCGGCGGGGCTGACACTTTCGCCGAGTGGCACTATCAATGGGACGCCGACTGCGGGAGGCAGCTTCAGCTTTACTGTTCAAGCCGGTGACGGAAGTTCCCCCGCGCAAACAATTACGATCAATGTCAGCGTTCGTAGCGCGACGCAGTTGATAATTTCCACGCCAGGCGGCGCCTTGCCGGATGCCGTGGTGGGTGTCAGTTATAGTCCCATCACGTTGCAATCTGCGGGAGGAATCGCGCCGCAAGTTTGGAGTATGAGCGCAGGCGCACTACCGCCTGGAATGGGCCTAAATAGCGCTGGTGTGATTGGTGGCGTGCCCAGTGCCACGGGTACGTTCGCGTTCACGGCTGGAATAAAAGACGCGAGCAATCCAACGCAGTCGGCTACCATTTCTCGCAGCATTCGCGTCGCTGCGCCGCTGACGATTACCACGCCAGCGGGGCTCCTGCCGGATGCGCTCTACAAGACAGCTTATAACCAAACACTTACCACGAGTGGTGGCAACGCGCCGATCGCGTGGTCTCTCTCCGGCGGACAGTTGCCTCCGGGATTGACGTTAAGCAGTGTCGGCGTCATTGGCGGAACAGCGACGGCGATAGGCACCTACAGCTTTACAGTGAAAGCAGCCGACGGGAGTTCGCCACAGCAGTCTACGACTGTGTCGTTTACGCTCAGCGTGGCCTCGACGCTTTCAATCGTATTCACGGTGCAGGCGAACGATACGTCGTCGGCATCGTCGCAAATCACTCCGGCTGTCAAGGTTCTTGTGACGGACAACCTTGGTCGCAGCCTCAGCGGTGCGACGGTACGGATGAGCCTCGCATCGAACCCGACGGGAGCGTCGCTCCTTGGTCAGACAATAGTAACTGCAGGAAACAACGGGATAGCGATATTCAGCAGCCTCGGAGTGAACAAGACCGGCAAGGGTTACACTCTGAAGGCGCTGGTCACCAGCCCACAGAACGGGGCGTCCGCGATTTCCGTGCCGTTCAACGTGCAGTAGGAATCCAGGACGAGCCGTCGGCTACAAATTCCGGCTCTGCTTCACGTGCAGAGCTGGAATTCCTTCTTTGAGAGTCGCATTGGCACGAAAACTCTTCGCTTGCCGCCTGAATGAAAAAACGAATGCCCCTAATGACCTGCAACTCTTCGGCGCGCGTCCGCGACGAGACCTTGTTGGTCGCCCTTCTCTTTTATGTCGAGGAAGGATTTGTAGGAAACGACCGCTGCCGAGCTCTTAAGCCCTTCCTGGGCCCGGCCCAGGTAATAATAGATCTGCGGGACCGCTCGGAAAGTGGGCACGTCGTCCAGGAAGAGCGCACTCCCCTCGCCGCGCCTCTTCAAACATTGTTCCAGCTCCGAATCTGCTTCTGTGAAGGCGCCCATCTGGATGTATGCCCGGCCAAGATCGAATCGCCCGATCCAGGTGTCGGCGAACTTCTGAGCCTCTTCGAATAGCGCAGCCGCCCGCCTGGCATCTCCGCGTTTAAGGTAGGACTCCCCTTCGAGAAGTTTCGCATAGGCGTGGTCATCCGGGCCCAGCTGCGAAGAAAGCTGTGAGGCCAGCGATTGTGTCACAGTAAATTGTCCTGCTTCTAGGTACATGCGGCCAGCGGAGAATTGAACCGTCCCGCTCTTGTCGTGTGTCAGCGCTGATTTTGCATCCGCCGCGGCCTCGGAAGCCTTTCCGGCCGCAAGCTTGGTCTCGGCGATCAAAAGGAGATAAGAGGCTAGCGTCGAATCATCGTGGTTTCCCGAGGCGGAACCCAAAGCCTCTTGTAACAACGCGATCGCTTCCTGCGTTCGGCCCTGATAAAGCAACAGATCAGCGCGTCCCATCGTCGCCATCTCAGCTCCGCGTGCGCTAATCGTCGTCATATTCTCATAGGTATGCTCTGCGTCGATGAGTTGTCCCTGCCCCGTTTGTGCCATTGCTAAAGCACCATAGGCGTTCACATATGAAGCATTCTGGGAGATAACTTTGCGTGAAGTGCTGGCTGCCATCGCGAAATCGCCAGCGTACACAGCGTAGAGTGCAAGATTATTCAATTGCAGGAGAGCTTTAGGCAAAAGTTCAACTGCCTGCCGGCCTTGCTCCAGAGCTTTGGGCATATCGCGAAGGTAGAAGTAGCCAAGCGCAAGATTCGAATAGCCGACGCCGTCGGAAGGGAATTGTTGAACAAGGGCCGAGTATTCCTCGATGGCGTTGCGTGGCTCGCGGTTAGCTAGGTAGTAGCCGCCGCGAGTGCGGTACTTCTCGCGTTCGCTCATTTTGTCGATGTGGGCGAGAGCTAGTTGATAGTATTTTTCTGCATCTTTGCGGCGGCCCATATTGGCGCTGGTAGAGGCGAGCCCCGCATACGCGCGGCCAAGGTTAGGATCAAACTGGATTGCTTGTTCGTACAGCGGAATGGCCTCTTCCCACTTGCCGGCCCATTGCAGGTCTTGAGCAATGGCATATGCGTGGGCCGCCTCGAGAGAACTGGTTGTAAATGTGCCGGCTGCCCTCAACTGAACGGATTCCGGCGTCGTGTCTCCGAGAGCGCGTCGCGTTTTGGCGGCGATCTTCTCTACCACCCCTAGCACGCTCTTCTTGTCGCTAGCTTCCTCGCTCGCTTCCGCCACAATTTTTCCGTTGGCAGTTTCGAGCGTTTTGGACCGGACTTCATAGCCGTTACCCTTCTTTTCAATAAGTCCGGCAACGATGTAGTTGATCCCTTCGCGATTCGCCACCAACCTTGCCGTTGTTCCATCCAACCCAATCGATCCCGGTTGGACCTGAGCGCCAATTTTCTTGGCCTGACTGCGATTGTAAGAACTGATAAACGATGCATCTTCAAGTGAAACGCTGAGGGGTGGTTCGAGAGTTTCGTCGAAGACGGAATCTCCGGTGAAATTGGTGAAGTCTGCCACCAGGACAGAAACAGGAGCATGCACAAGCGCGGGTCTGGACGGACCCCTTAGTCGGAATGCAACCACCGTCCCCACGAGCAACACGCCGAGGGCTGCCGATGCCCACTTCCAGTAAACTGGAGCTCTCGGCGCGGGCAGAAAAATCGTTGAGCTCCCTGCCGAGGGTCCCAGCCAAATTTCCAATTGGTGGCCCATTTCGCGAGCACTCGACAATCGTTTCTCGGGTTCGATTTCCAACGCGTTCATGACGATGTCGCTGAGGGGCTTAGGTACAGTCGCATCGATTTCCGAGGGAGGTTTTGCTTTTTCCTGCAGGCGCTTCCACAAGGTTCCTAGCGGCGCGTCAGCAGGATAGGGTGACTTGCCGGTTAGAAGTTCGTAGAAAATGACGCCAAGGGAAAAAAGATCGGAACGCTCGGTGAGCTTCTCACCTCGCGCCTGTTCCGGAGACATGTATTCGGGTGTCCCGATGAGCGCCCCTGTCTGCGTCATTCCAGGCAAGTACGCGGAACGCGCTATGCCGAAGTCCATGACGTACACGCGCCCGTCGGGACTCAACATGACGTTTTGCGGTTTCAAGTCACGGTGAATCACGCCTTCGGCGTGCGCCGCTTCCAGCGCCCGGCAAATCTGCAGCATGACTTGAGCCGCTTGCTCAGCAGGGAATTTGCCTCTCTCCAGCAACAATTGCCGGAGGTCTTGGCCCTCCACGAAATCCATGGTGATGAATTTGATCCCGTTGGATTGGCCGAGGTCGAAAATACGAATGACGTTCTTGTGCGTGACCTGCCGGGCGAGAATTAATTCCTGCTTGAAGCGCCTAAGGATCTCGGGATTTCGCGCGAGTTCCGGGCGAATCAGTTTAAGGGCGACGAAGCGGTCGAGTTCAAAGTCGCGCGCCTTGTAGACGGCGCCCATGCCGCCTCGTCCTAGCAATTGAAGAATTTCGTAGCGCCCCGCTAATACAGTTCCTTTTTCTAAATCATCGCCTGCCACAGCCATTGCTGCGGGCTGCGGTATGAACGCCACGGACCAGGCTTCGGGCGCTCCGCCTTCACTGAGGGTTTCCTGCGATGAGGTAACGGGGAGAGGCGTGTGGCATGTTCCACATTGCGAGGCCGCGTCCGGGTTCTTAGCCGAACAGACTGGACATTCCATGAGCGGGCTGGTCATCCTCCAATTGGCTTTTATTATGACCTCAGCGGACTCGAAAGCAAACTTCTAGGCAGCGCCGAGCTCACAGACCAGTATTCTGAATCTTCGACTCGCTTACCCGCACTCTCCGAAGTGCGTCAGGAGAGCTCTTGCCCTCTTGACAAAGACTTAGCATGGAAGTCGCATAACGGAGAATTGCCCCGTTGCGGGCGAAAGCGAGAATGCGCTGGCATTCAATATTCGTGAACGACTTATGAACCACCTTCCAGTAATCCTTCAGTTGTCGGTACAACCTAATCAAATCTTTGGGCTCAGAACCGAATGCTCCATCCTTCTCTATCTTGGTGGCCTCTGAGTGGTGGTTCTTTAGTCGCGTACACGCGGCCGTTCCCTAGAATCCACTCATTCCGTGAATGTGCGGGCTGTGGGTGATCGTTTTTCACACCTCGCGAGCCAGTTTGCAGTAACGTTCGGTTTCATTTTGCTGAGGTTCTGCGATTTGGATTTTCGACAGGCCCCGTTTTCTCGGTTTAGAGTTCAGCAAGAGGCTAACACCTCGAGCGGGAGTTCCGACCTCCCTTCGCCAAGCAAATCCACAGATGTTGTCCGTATCGTTCGTAAAAACAGAGCTCAGGTAGCCCCGATCTTGACGGAGACGCGATAGCGGCGGTAGTTGGTGTAGTGGTGGAGGTTGCGGAATCTTTGCCCGGCGATTTCGATGTAGACATCGGTATCGCTGGGCAGCCACAAAGGATTTGGAACGTCCTGAAGACGCACTGCGGCGAGGATCACATCGGTCGTCCGCTGTTCGAGCTCAATGTCACTGTTGGGGGCAAGCAGATCGCTCCGCATGCGGAGGATTTGGAAATTGCTTTTGTCCACCCATAAGATCCCCTGTGTCGGCATCAGCGCCTCTTTCGCGCCGACCTTCATAACGGTCGCGAAATTAACCTCTCCAGGGCGCTGAGCAAATGCCAATACATACGTCTCGCGTGAGCCAAGCATTGCGTTGCCAAGGTAACGGAACCGCGACCGCGACTGCGCGGCGGTCGAAAACTGAATACAACTCAAGGCGTATCCGGAAGTGACCAAGTATCCCTGCGCGAGGCCGATTGGCCCCAATCGATTGCCTTTGTCGTCCATCCGATATTCTGCACCTGCGCCCCATTCGGTGCCGTGGTGAAGGATCAAGTAGTTGTCTTGAACTCGCTCCTTCGCTTTGATTTTTCCGTCGGCGTTCAACTTCTCCTGGGTCACGTCTTCGCGCGCAATGAGGTCGCCAATGTTGTGGACGAAATCATCCATGCGCTCGCCCATCTTCTGAAGGATTATCGGCAATTCTTGCTGGTCTGCTGTGGGCTGAAGGCGTTTCAGATCGGGGACGCGTTCGACGAGTTGTGCCATCGGCAGATCGACGTATGGATGTGCATTCGCGTAATCCGGAGCTTTTGGCTGTCCGGGCAATACCAGATCAAGCGGAGCCATACTCGGAGAGGGTGTTTTAGCGTCCTGAGCATGTGCCTGCCAGGAGGCGCTGACCACGACCAGCAGCACAAGTCTTGTTAATGCGCTCGTTCCCCGAACGTTTAGCTGCACTGGTATCTCCAAAGATAGGGTTCTGTCGTTATACCACTGGAAGGCCGGGCCATGCTCATTCTAGAAACCTGTCGTTGGACCATACGGCAAACTCCCGATTAGCCCTGACTGCGTCTTTGACGCGTCGCTAGTGCCAGGAACTTGTCTTGAAGGATTTATTGATTTTAAAGGACTTGGGAACAAGTTCCTGGAGAGTCGTCTAACCGGAGAAGTCCTATAAAAGGGAATGTCAAGAGAAATATCTCCCCTTCGGCTCGGTGCCGAAAGTTTTTTGTGTCTCGGCATTCAGCCCAACTTGTTTGAACGTGCACTCTCGATTCGAGAGTGGTCTTCCTCAGGCCGAGTCGCTTATTTCGTTCCGGCGTGTGAAGCGCAGGAACGTTTCCTCTTCCCTGTGGTTCCATACTCTTGTTGCGACGGCGCCCTTCGTTTCTGAAACATCAAGCCTGACAGTTATCCACTTTATGAGTGGCAACGCATGGTCCTATCGGAGACTCGTGGCCTATGGCTTTCTTGGATTGTCCGAGAGGGCATAGGGTGGATTCGGAGACTCGCGTGCTTGCAGCACGGGCCTGACTTCTCCGGTGGATACTTCCCCTCGAATCCGAGCGTCTCAAGAACCCGATAGCTACCGCCAGGAATAATTCCCCAGGTGGAACGGACTCTTTGCCAGAGACGCTCAAGCTGCTTGTTGTTTCAAATAGTTGGCGTCGAAACGTACGTCCTTCTTCCAGACGATCAACGTAATCGCGGCAATCTTCCTCGCCAAGGTCAAGCGCGCCATCGTGGGCTTCCTTCCCTTAGCCAGCAAAGCCTCGTAGAAATCGCGCAGCGGTCCAGTCGCGGTGCTGGCTCTCATCGCCGCCCCCTTGAAAATATCTTTGAGGTCGTGGTTGTGATTCGTATTGAGACCGCGCAGTGTGACGGGTTTGGTCGAGCGTTGTAGCCGTTGCTCCACGACGCGGTACTGTGCGCTGTCGTGGGTCTCTAACCCCAGCCCGCTGTAGGTCCACAGTTGCCGCTTGGTGCGGAACCGATGAGGTGTCTGGATCACGGCCACCAAGTGCGCCGCTCGAAGCTGACCAATACCAGGAATCTGGCGTAGCAACTTCGTTGCACGGTGCTTCCTCGCCTCGGCTAACAGTTCTTTCCGGGCTTGTTGGCGCACCAGCCGCAGGGCGTCGAGTTGTTGGTAGTAAAGTTCTGCCCGCCGGCGCACGCCTGCTTCGTGAATCTTGGCGAGCCGGGCGCCATTGCTGGCGCCCAGCTACTCGACAGCAATGGGGCGAATCGGGTCTGCTGGGATTACTTCCGGCTTGCTCGTCATCCTCCCGCAATCAGAGGAAACCTCCAAACCGCGTCTCCGAGGCAATCAAGGATTATGGCTGGGGGAGGTCCAGCAGCACCACATCCGAACGCTCCTGCACTCGTTCGAGGACGACTTCACGGCCATCTGGCGAGATGTCGAAGTCGCGAATGTGGAAGTCGGGAGCGAAATGAGTCAACTGCTGCTCGGTGCCGGTCTCCATGTCGATCAGCCAAAGATCCTTATGTTGAATCTCTCCTCGCAGAAACACGAGTGCCCGTCCTCCGCGCAGGAAGGTCAAGTGCCGAGCTCCGCGAGTCAGGGTAAGGGCTGGCAGAGGACGCGCTTCGCCCTCGGTCGTGACGGCTTTCACCGAAAACGTGGTACCGATGTCGGGTCCCGAGTAGACAACAAAGCGGCCATCGGGCGCCCATACGGGATCGACCGAGTATTCCTGGACTAAAAGCGCGGGAGAGCGACCGTCGATCGGCACGCGGAAGAGGCGTGGGACGCCGTGATCGTCGGCCGCCGAGGTGATCGATTGGCCGTCGGGCGCCCATGCTGGGGCGCCCTGCAGGTCGAGCGAATCGGTCACAATCCGCGCGTTCGTGCCGTCGGCCTGCATTACGTACAACAGCCTCTGCCCGTGTTGCCGGACCGAGAATACGATATAACGTCCATCGAGGGAGATTGCCGGGCCGCCAAAGATTTGCGCTCCCTGACCACTCCACAACTCCGTTCCAGTTCCGTTGGCGAGCTTCCAGATACTCTCGCCCGTGCCGGTCGCGGAAACATACAAAAGATAATTTAGGCCCAGTCGTGGAGAGAATCCTGTGCCAGTCGTCAGCTGAATTTGAGCCGCCGTCGGCATCTCGGAGTGTGAATCAGCGATCCGCAAACGCCAGAGTGTTCTTTTCGGACTTGCGAGTGTGACAACCAGACGGCGACCGTCAGCGCTTGCCGCCAGCGATGTGTACCGGTCAAGTCCAGAAGTCAGCCTATGGGAAATGCGGTGCTCGACGTCCATGCTGTAAAGCCATGGCCCTGAACCGTCGGGATCGCTAGCGAGGTACATCAGCGTCCGCTTATCCAATAGCACCGGATGAGTCACGCGCCCATTGTGCGACGTGATCCGTTCAGGAGTTCCGCCGCCTGGACGGATGCGCCAGATGTCCAATTTATCTGGGAGCGAACCCTGAACGAAGTAGATGAATGCGGTGTCCGGTGCCCACAACGGAAAGTGACTGTGGAGCCCGGCGGGCGCACTAAAGATGGGCTGTCCCTCCGATCGGCGGTCGCCGTTTGACACGAACAGCGGGTCGCCGGGTCCAGGCGTGTGGTAAGTGAGTTGGGAACTGTCGCGCGACCAGTCGAACTCGGCCACTCCTTCAAGGTAGGGTTTCGGCTGGCCGCCCAGCGTTGGCACTGCCCAGATGCCGATGTCGTCGCCGCCGCTTGAGCCGTCCTTCTTGCGAACCCAGAATGTGACAAGAGAACCATCGGGCGCGAATCCCAACGCGCGCACAGATGGATTAACGAGTTCCGGCGCGCTGCCACGCGTCAAGTTGTGGAACTGTCCTGACCCGACCTGCGTCACCCACACATCCATTTGTCCGTCCCGGTCTGACAGAAAGGCCACGAAATGGCCATCGCGTGACACCGTAGCCGCCTGCGCCACTCCATCAAAGTCCGTGACCGTCTGAAATCGCGCGTCAGCGATCGGGTTTCGCCAGAAGTACTCCTTCCTCTGAAACCAGAGGCCAGCGCCAATCGCCAACGCGACTCCCGCCACTGCCAGCGGCAAAACGAATGTCCACTTGCTTCGGGACGTCGATACCGCAGGCTGCGGCGGCGCAGCGGCAATGAGCGGGGGCGCATCGTTTTCATTTTCCTGCGCTGCTCGAAGATTCCGGCCGAGCGCCCAGGCATCCAACTCCGCGCGAGAAGCGTAAACCGAGCCCATCCTGTCGTGCACGTGGCGGTGAACGGGCATCCCCTCCCGCTTTTCCCAGCGCTGGACCGTCGTCACGTCGCGGTTCAGGTACGCGGCGATTTCCTTCCACGAATCCAGTCGGTCTTCCAGTGGTCTAATGGGTGGGGGTGTGCCCGGGGATGGTTTATCCATCACTCTCCCTGATTGGTTCGCGGGTTTCCAGACCCGGAACCCGGGATTGTATCCCGTCGATACGTAACGGTAAAGCACGGTATTCGACTGCGTCGCGGCCAACTGCCGTAATTCTGCCCTTTACAGCTTGAACCTTCCCAACCAGGTGTCCGATTGTGTCCAGGTGTCTTCAGCCCGGCGAACGCCGACGAGACCAAGGAGGTCGCTATGCGACAAAGAATTACATGGTTAGTGCTTTTCAGTGCCGCGATCGCGGTCATGGTTCTCAGCTATTCAGCACATGTCTGGGCCACGACGGCGAATGGATTCAAGGCTACAACAATCGCCACCGGCACCTTCGAAGAATTTGAGGTCTTTAACCACTCCATTCTGCCGAACCGCACAGGGGATGGTGACAACGACAGAGACGACAAAACGCTATGGTTGTCGATGCAAAAGACCAAGGGATCCTCAGACCTATACCTGCAGAGCAACGTCTGGCAGTCTGTCAGCCCGACAGGGGTGGTGGCCAGCACGGGCTGGCACACGCACCCAGGCCACAGCCTGATCATTGTCACGTCTGGAACCATAACGGAGTATGAGGCCGACTGCAGACCCCATGTGTACACATTTGTTCCTGGACAACCGGCCCCGACACTCATCGATCCCGGTCACGGTCACGTGCACATCATCCGGAACGAAGGCTCGGTTCCAGCATCAACCATTGCCGTCCAACTCGTTCCGTACGATCCGAATAAGGCGAATCGCCGGATTGACGCTGCAGCCCCGGCGAACTGCCCCAACATCCAGTAGAGAGGACGCGCAAACCAAAGCCAGTTCGCGCAGATTCCTGGACGCGCATCGAGCTTGGGCGTCCAGGAATCGCTGACCATTCAAAACCGTATCGATGACAACTTGGGTTCTGCGTCTAGCATGGTGGAGACTTGGCTGCGATGCGTGGTTATACTTCCTGATGAACACACTTGCCTAACGTTTTCGATTGCTCGCCTTGGGTTCCACCGTATTGTGAGCGAATCGTCGGCCACACGGAAGTGATCTGATGCCGGCTTGCCCTGATTAGTAATGGGAAGTCGGCATCTCGTCAGGAAACCTGAAATTGACAAAGGTAGACATCCTAATCGAGATATTTCCCACGGTGGGTCAGGCAGCGAAGGGATTTTTGGCGCCGGACGAAAGCGCTGGTCGGCAAGTCTGACATTTTCGAGGGTCCACATAACATAACGCAGGTGGGCGGAGCGCGGAAGTTCCGGCCCAACGGTTCAGCGCGCCAGACCATCGGCGCATGCACGACCGCCCGCCGCATTGTGAGCAGTTCGTCGGCAACTCTTCCATAATCCGATTCCCGAAGAGTACCCCGTCATCCGTCCCAATCGGCGGCAAACGCTAATAGTGTCTTCACTTCTCATTGTGGATTTCAGTCCAACTTCAGTCCAGTCGGCAACTCTTCCATAATCCGATTCCCGAAGAGTACCCCGTCATCCGTCCCAATCGGCGGCAAACGCTAATAGTGTCTTCACTTCTCATTGTGGATTTCAGTCCAACTTCAGTCCACTTCAAGGCGAGATAAGCGACGCGCTTCCTCGTAAGCGACACCAGAAGCGGCACTTAGAGTGTTGTACTGCGTATCTTCTAAGCAGAGGGTCGGGAGTTCGAGTCTCCCCGGGCGCGCCATCTCATTGAAATGAAAGGAGTAAGAAGAATCGATCTTCACACTTGACCTTCTGCTTTCCAGGCAGGTGCTCTCCTATGATGAGCCACGCGCCCGCGCGAAATAACCCTTATGCGCTCAACCATTGACAGTCACTGCTTCAACAGCATCAGCATCGTTTTTTGGTCCATTCGGTCCAACGATGGCTCGAATCCCATAAATAGGGTCGGCTCCTGTCAGAGAAAGATCTATCTATATATAGTCTATCTCACTGGTGTCCGGGGAAAAGTTGGTCCCCGCCGGCAACCTATTGTCCATGAAGAGATTACAGCAATTGGAGTCGGGAACGATTTGAATTTGATTGGATGGAAAATGAGCATTTTTGAGGCATTTCGTGGGGGAGCGAC
>WNGJ01000554.1_pt1 | contig 34357 bp, 30 predicted proteins | sample 5400611 | NCBI WGS metagenome assembly WNGJ01 (sample SAMN13153375, study PRJNA577476) | soil metagenome | isolation source: 40 cm soil or saprolite under Garry oak tree replicate 1 | place: USA:California | collected 2016-06-15
ATGAACCATCACTGCTCAAAGTCTAGCTTGCTTACTACGAGAATATATCCGTTAAACAACGTATTCGATTACGTATTTCTTCGATTACATCTGTCACATTCTTTACTTCCTGGCAGGAGTTGTTGCTCGTTCAAGAGACCTGAGGCGCACGAACGCCTCCCGTGTTGAATGGCCACACATCTCTTCAGAAGGCTGTAACCTGTTACACACCTCCGGGCGTTCTGGCTTGCCAAAGAGCTTGCAGCGATTATCTCTCGTCAAATGAATACAGCGCACACCAGCCGGCTTTCCATGCGGCATACCGGGAATAGCCGATGAAATGGACAGAGCAATACAACACGCTCCGCAACCAACCCGGCAGTCCATTCGATCTCCCCACCTTTCTCTTGTATTCGCAATTCCACCTTCATTTTTTCAATGGCGTAACGTGGTTGTTATTCTACCGCTTCGTCCCCACATGCACAGCAACAATCCCGCCCGTGAGCCGGTAGAAGCGCACATCGCTCCACCCAACTCCTTCCATCATAGCTTTCAGGTCAGACGCGTCGGGGAAGTTCGTGAGAGAATTTGGCAAGTAGTTGTACTCTTCAAACGCCTTGCCGATGATCGTGCCGAATAACGGGGCAAGTTTGTAGAAGTAGAAATGAAAGAAGGAGCCGAAAATTTTGCCGGGTGGATGACTGATTTCCAGGCATACTACTCGCCCTCCCGGTCGCACCACGCGCAACATTTCGCGGAATCCCTGTCGGATATCGGTCAAGTTACGCATCATGAAAGCGGAGCAGCAGCCATCAACGCTGTTGTCCGGCAAATCAATATGCTCGGCATCTCCAACCCGCAGATCAATCCGATCTTGTAACCCCAAACGAGCAACCTTCCTTCGCCCCACCGCGAGCATCTCCGGCGTAATGTCCATACCGATCATCCGTGTTCCTGGTCCAGAACGGCGAATTACCGCAATGCAAAGGTCGGCCGTACCAGCGCCCAGGTCAAGCCCTAGTTCACCTGTTCCCAGTGCCAGGTAACGTGCAGCAAATTTACGCCAGCGTCGATCCTGCCCAAAACTCATCAGGCCATTCATGAGATCGTAGATGCGGGCAATTCGTCCAAAAAGACGCTGCACATAGGGACGTTTGCCCCCTGTCTCACGGAATTTTTCCTCTAAAGATAGCTTCGCAGTCATAGCAATGATCCCACTATGGTCGCCACCACAATCCCTAACGCCAGCATCACCCCGAACTGAAGATGTAGTGCTGAAGTTCGCTTTATGCCAATCGCAAACACTCTACGGTCGGTCGCAGTCAGAACAGCGCGCACATTGCTAAACGCCAGGGGAAACGTGATCCAGACAGCCAGGCTGTAGATTGGCAGCAACCTGAACAATACAAAGAGACTCACCACCACATAACTACCCATCAGCAGAAATGCGTGGAAACGCTGCCCAAACACCTGGCCAAAACGCACAGGTAACGTTCGTTTTTGAACCGCCAGGTCTTCTTGATAGTCACGTACATTGTTCATATTGAGAATAGCCGTGACTAAAAAGCCGACAGGTACGCTGGCCGCGAAAACTCGCCAGGACCAGTGAGGAATCTGTACATAGTACGCGCCCCATGTCATCAGGAGTCCCATCGCCAGGTAAACCAGGATATCACCAAGCCCCCGCGTAGCGAACTTGAACGGCTTTGCGCTGTAGAAGTAAGCTATTGCCATACCTGCTATTCCAAACAGGATGATAGCAGGCCCACTGGTGAAGATCAGCACCAGGCCGAGTGCGGCAGCGAGCACAAAGCTGCCCACACCGCCAGCGAGCACTTGAGTTGCCGTCATTTCATGGCGAAAGATAACCGTGCTGGAACCCAATGACTCAGGGCTATCCAGCCCATAACGGTAGTCAAAATATTCGTTGAAGTAATTCGCACCAATCTGTAGAAACAGTGATGCGCACAACGCCGCCAGAAAACCCAGCAGGTGAAATGTGCCATCATAGGCCGCCAGTGCCGTCCCGACCAGAATCGGCGTAACACTGGCAGTCAATGAAAATGGTCGCGCAGTCTTCACCCAGATTTTCCACGAGACGCGCGGATTTTTTGCCCGCAGCAAATTTACACCGGACCTCTCGATCGCATGGCAACCAATCCCACGATGCCGATGATTAACAAAATAACTCCAACCCCGAGGGCAACATAGCCACGCGTGGGATGATAGCCGAGGGCGACATTGGCTACGTACAACACACCAATGACAATCCCTATCACTCCAAGCACAATGGCACCTACATACAAAGACGAGTTCCTCATAGCATAAGTCCTTTCTCTTTCATTTATTGTTCGACTCCTGGTTCATCTGTTTCACCAGATCTGCCAAATTTTCATAGACATGGTCGGGTTTTATGGAGGATTTTTCCAGGTCTTCACGGGAAGTGCTGCCTGATAATAACAAAAGCGTATGAGTCCCCGCGTTTTGACCGGCAAGGATATCTACGGTCAGGCCATCGCCCACCATAACCGTTTCGCCCGGTTGGCTGCCCAGCATATGCATGGCCTCGTTGAGCAGCATCGGCTCAGGTTTCCCGACCACCTCCGGGGTTACACCACTGGCAACTTCGATAGCCGCTGTCAGGGCACCACAACCAGGAATGAAACCATCGGCGACCGGCAATACTGGATCGCGGTTAATGGTAATAAAAAGCGCTCCCGAACGTATAGCGCTCATGGCCCTGGTTAAGATAGCATAATCGAAGTCGCGGTCGAGGCCGACCAGTACAGCGTCCGCTTCTTGCGTATCCATGTCTGCTACCTTCAAGCCAAACGACGCAGCCAGGTCCACCAGGGGTTGCTCACCGACAACGTAGACTGAGCCATTGGGAAAGCGACGGGCGATATTTTGAACCGCCGCCTGTCCAGCAGTAAGCAGGTGTGCGTTATCGGCGGCGATCCCCAGACGCTGAAGCTTTGCGAGAACCTGGGCTGCAGTCGCGAAGGAGTTATTCGTCAAGAAGAGATATTTCTTTTGATTGGCATCAAGCCAGGTGACGAATTCCTTTGCTCCTGGCAGCAGTTCATTGCCCCGGTAAATTACGCCGTCCAGGTCGATCAGGTAGGTAGTGTAAGGTAACATATAGCTCCCTGAAAGGTTATTCCCGCAGTAGTTGCTCGCGGATAGCGACAATCTCGCGGCGTAGTGCGGGGTTGATGTTCACCGCTCGATCAATCTTTTCGCATGCATGAAGCACGGTGCTATGGTCGCGTCCGCCGAAGAGTTGTCCAATTTCCAGCAGAGAGGCCTGCGTCTCCTGGCGCATCAGGTACATAGCGATCTGACGGGGCATAACGATGTGTTTATCGCGCTGCTTGCCACACATGTCCTCGAGCGAGATGTGGTAATATTCTGCCACTGCCTGCGCTATTTGCTTAATGCTCAGGCGTGACTCTTTGCTATCGTTACCCAGTGATGACATAGCGGCCCGGGCAACTTCCATGGTCAGGTCGGTATGATGCAACTGCTGGTAAGCCATCAAGCGATTTAAGCAGCCTTCCAGCTCACGAATATTTGTCTGTACACGACCGGCGATATAGGTGATGATGTCATCGGGAACCCGATAGCGCAACAGGTCGGCCTTCACACGTAGAATCGCCATGCGTGTTTCCAGGTCCGGCGGCTGAATATCGGCGATCAACCCCCACTCAAAGCGTGAACGCAATCGCTCTTCCAGGCTGACAATGGCCTTGGGAGGCCGATCGCTGCAAATGACGATTTGTTTGCTCATCTCATACAGGCTGTTGAAGGTGTGGAAGAATTCTTCCTCGGTTGATTCTTTGCCCGCGATAAATTGGATGTCGTCAACCAGCAGAATATCGACGGAGCGATACTTGGCACGGAACTCCTCGGTAGTGCGATACCGGATGGCATTAACAATTTCATTGGTAAATTGCTCGGATGATACGTAAAGTACCGCCAGTCCCGTCTGTACGCCCTGGTGTCCGATGGCATGCAGCAAGTGTGTCTTGCCCAATCCGACACCCCCATAAAGAAACAGTGGGTTGTACGACTCACCCGGAGCCTCTGCAACTGCGAGGGAAGCGGCGTGTGCCAGGCGATTGCTGTTACCGACAATAAAGGCCTCGAAGGTATAGCGAGGATTAAGGCGGTTATGCATCAGAACGTTGGCACGCTGGTCGTTGTCCCATTCTTCTAAGTGCTCGAAAGAAGCCGGGCCCCTAAACTGAAGGTCCTGCAGGTCATGTTGTATGGGAGATTTAGGCGGAAAATCATAATATGTGAAATCGCTTGTTTGATGATTGCGTGCTGCTGGGTAGCGGCTGTTCACGTCCTTGCCAGGTATAGCAGGTTCATCGTGCATATTAGTAACAGAAATGGCGACCGGCTGTCCTGTAACATCCGCCAGGATGTCTTCGATCGAGCGCCGCCAGCGTGTGTTTATAACATCACGAGCCAGGGTACTGGGCACCTGAAGTGTGAAATAGAGTGCTTCATCTTGTACGCTGAAGGAGTCAGCATCGATATCGTCTTCCCCACTGTACGAGATACCGGTCAAATTGGCAGAAAGCAGCCATGCTTTACACACCGCATCAATAGGAGCCGTTTCTAGCCGTTCGAGCGTAGTGCGCCATATGTTTGTAACATTCATTGCCTTACTCCCCAGTACTTAGTCTTCAACGAGAGCAACGCACTCAATCTCAACCAGCGCCTTGCGAGGCAATTCGGCTACTGCAACCGTTGTACGAGCAGGCATCAAGCCGTCTGATCCCTCAAAATAGGTGGCATAGACGGCATTCATAGCTTGAAAATCACTCATGCGTGTGAGAAAGACCGTCGTTTTTACGACGTTCGAGAGCGATGAACCGGCACCGGTCAGTACGGCCTGCAGGTTTTGCAGGACACGATGCGTCTGCGCCTGGATATCATCGTCAACCAGTTCACCGCTTGCCGGATCAAGAGCGATCTGGCCGGAGGTATAGACGAACTGCCCGCAGCGTATCGCTTGATTATATGGGCCTATCGCTGCTGGAGCATTAGTTGTAGAAATCCTGGTACGTTGCATAAGCATTTTCCTCGACTAATCAAAAGACTTGCAAGATCTATATCCGTCCAGGTGAAACTGGTAGAAAGATCACTTGAAATATCTCCCACCTTCCGCATGGGAGCCGCCGCCCCTTGGCACCTCGCTTTCAATACTCTCCATATTTTGGCGAGTGGAACTGCCCCTGGCCACCGGTGCCAAGTGGAAAGTTACGAGGAGCCGACTGAGGTGATGGCGTGGTCTGATTTGCCTGCGCCTGTATTTGTAATTCTTTCGCGCAGTAGCGCAACGCCTGCCGCATCTCGGCTGCTGAGAGGAACCGATCCTCTGGCTCCTTCTCCAAAGCCTTGACTACAATCTGCTCTACGGCAGGTGGCACATTTGGGTTGAACTGGTGCAAAGGCGGCGGATAAGTCGACGCATGCTGCATTGCAATAGAGACAGCGGTGGGACCGACAAAGGGAGGGCGACCGGCCAGCATTTCAAACATCACTACCCCAAGCGAGTACAGGTCCGAAGAAGCGGTAAGTCGCTCACCCCTGGCCTGCTCAGGAGAGAGATAATCGGCAGTGCCCAGCACGATGCCGCTATTGGTTAATCCTGCATCTTCCGCCACACGGACTATGCCAAAGTCTGTGAGTTTGACCAGGAGACTGCTTATGCCTGAAGTAGTTGTGCCACTAGAAGTCAGCATAATATTCTGCGGTTTGATGTCGCGATGAATGAAGCCGCGGGCATGAGCCACCTGCAGCACGGCACACACCTGCGCGGCAATCTCCAGTGCCTCGTGCGCGTGCAGGTACCTGCGCTGCGCGATAAGTTGTTTCAGCGTCGGGCCGTGGATATACTCCATCACGAGAAAATACTGGCCGAACTCCTCAACAAAATCATAGATGGTGACAGCATTGGGATGAGCAAGCTTGGCTGCTGCACGAGCCTCGCGGCGGAAGCGTTCAACAGCGCGCACGTCATTCTTGTCCAGGGACCGCAGTACCTTCATTGCCACCAGGCGCTCGACACGGTGATCCCAGGTTTTAAATACGCTGGCCATTCCACCTGTAGCAATATGTTCGCGGACCTCGTAGCGTCCAGCAATCAGTGTACCTTCAAATTGAGTCAATGTTTTACCTCAACAGCATCCATGAGGGATACCTCTACAGATATGTACCAGGAAGTATTCTCAAATACGATGGATTTTGTAAGTGCAAGGCTAGTATACCATTAACGACCTTAAGGAGTCCAGAATGGCCGCGAATCTCCATCAACGCCGCCTGAAGTCAGTGGTACAGGGGTGCCTCGCATACTCCACACACCGGTTTTGGCATTGTAATTGATATTTGCCAGCCAGAGATCGAATTCGTTGTTGTAAGACACATACGCAATCTGCTTGCCGTCTGGCGACCAGGTAGGCTGGCTTATAAACTGCCCGCTCAGAATGTGAGAGGACTTGTGATAAGGTGCCAGCGCTTGCTGTTCAACCGTAGGATTATTGGGATTAGCCGTTACACCCTCTGGTACTTTCATCATGTAAAGCCCCATCTGGCTGGAAGATTCACGCCTCACATAGGCAATCGCATTGCCATCTGGTGAAAAGGCGGGTTGTAGATTCTGGTCCTTGCCATCCGTAATGGCTACTCCGGGGTCGTACCCTGGAAGCCCGGGATGGTATACACCTGGATGATTGGCAATGGCGTTGGCATCCTCCAGGAATAACTGGATGACCTGCTGGGTATGTGTTGCAGTGTCATATGTATAGTGGGTATACACAACTTCATTGGGATGTCCCGGGCGATAGCTGGGGTCACGATCACCACCATCTCCAAAGCTGGCATATGCCACATCCTGCGGTTTCGCTGTTGGGTTATTGAAAGGGATTGAAAAGACTTGTAGATCGAGTAAAGGAGCATTTATGCCTGTAGCGGCATACCAGTCTTCTTTCTCGATATCACTTAGGAAGAGCAAATGTGTGCCATCTGCTGACCATGCAGGCTGCGCAAACCAGTAATAGGTGTTTTTGATGAATCCACTATCGTTATAGAAATGTCCATTGCCGGAAAGCAGTATATGCACAGGTCCGCCACCAGCAGATATATAATCAAGATTGGCAAAGTCTTTGAAGCGTGCTATGAACGCAATCCATTTCCCATCAGGAGAAATAGCCGGATCATAGATATTGCTTCCATGAATTAATTCACGCGCTGCGCCGCTGCCGTCGGTCACCCATAAGTTGTGGTCGATAGTAAAATAGATTTTGCCTTTGAAGAGGTTTTGAGCGACGCTGACCTTGTTGCCGTTTGAATTGGTGGTGATTGTGTTGCCAACCTGGTTATTATTTCCACCGCTACCGAGGCATCCCTGCAAGCTTAGAGCCAGCAGGAGCAGCAATAAACGTGTACTCCAAGGTGTAAATCTCTTCATGGACCTTTCCCTAACAGTCGCCACTCCAGTATATTGTATAGATTATACTGCCCAGAACGGACACGACCTTCTGTCAACATCATCATATCTGCATCGCATTTGGTGATTCAAACACAACCATAAACATCAGGTCTAACAGGCTACGAAAACCATACAGGTTGTCACCACTCCCCCCCATGCTCATAACACTGGTACCGGCGACCTGGCTTGCCGCTTGCCAGGTGTTATCCGTGGCAGCGGGAGCAGGCGATGGCTGCGCCGCGGATGCCAGCGAGCCATTGTCGCTGTTCGCCTGGATGTTGCACCTGGCATTATTGCCCAGGTCGAACATCTGCGCAATCACTGGAATGATCTTAGCACAATACGGGAAAACAACGGATTCATCACTTAGCGTGTTGCCGGACGAGGAGTATGGCGGACCCAGGATGACACGCTGAATAGAGTTGGGATCAAGGCCACGGGCAAAATTCGCCAGTTTTAATACATCGGTCAATTGCATATCTGTCTTGACATAGCCATCCAGGTCATGTGCGATGTCCGGCAGCTTGCTGATGATATCAGAATTGTTCAGTTTGGTTTTGAGCGCGCCCAGTACCTGTTGCTGGCGTGCGGAACGGCCAAAGTCGCCCACCAGGTCGGCGTGGCGCGAACGCACATACTCGAGTGCATCGGGCCCGGAGAGATGCTGTGGCCCGGGTGGAATATACAAGCGTTTGTAGGCATAGATGTCACCGGTTTTGTTGCCGACATCGTCTGGATAATTGTCATCGGTGATGGGATGCAGCACATCGACATTGACGCCTCCTACAGCGTCGATCACCTTAATGAAGCCATCCAGGCCTACCCACGCGTAGTAGTTGATGGGGATGCCAAAATCCTGGTAAATAGTAAGACGACTGAGCGCGACACCACCGAGGCTATATGCTTCGTCCAGTTTATGCATACCATTGCCCGGTACATTGATGTAGAAGTCACGCGGAATAGACAGCATGCCAACCTTTTTGGTCGCAGGATCAATCGTGATCACGATATCCGTTTGAGCCAGGTAGCTGCCGCTGGAAAATTTCTGGTCCGTATCACTACCGAGCAAGAGGATATTAATACGTGATCCACTCAAGATATCGGCTCCGTTACGGCTCACGTTGGGGTCTTCGTCGCCTTTGAGGCGAGTCACCTGCTGGCCTACTATATGACTGACGGGAGTAGAAAAGACAGAGTAATAGTACCCGACCAGGCCTCCAACAACAATCAGCAGCAGCAGAAATATCGATATTACGACACGCACCCATATCGGAACGCGCCTCTTGTTGCGCTTTGGGCCTTGCATACCATTGCCTGGTGGTTGTCCAAATGGAGGAGGGCCTCCCATTCCTGGCTGGCTGGCCGAGCCTGTAGTCCCGTTTACGGCCCGCTGTTCCATGGTATCTACTTCAGTCACAGGCAGTAGTCTTGGGATTCCCCTTTTTAGACGAGAAGGTTTTAGATGCAGAGCATTGATTTTCACAAATTGGGGTTTCAACTTAGTTTACCTGCTTCCTGATAGTATCCCCTTGGTACCATGAACAGAGAATAAGCATTTAGGGAAATATATGTAAGTATAACGAGTTGGTGAGCCAAAACTTCACTTTCTGGAAAAACATTATGTCACATATAGCTAACATGTACCGGTATAGAGGGTGGGCCCTTGTAGTTGATCCTGACGAGAGTAAGTCCACTACCACATACGGGTACTCAGTCATTTAACCCAATTTTATCTAACGCATTACTGCCAGCTAAAATCGCGTTAACCTCACACTAACTGCCGCGTGTTATCCTTTCAAGGGATACATGTACATACATAGCTGATAGGATAGCCTCGGGTGATTACTATGCGAGTTGCAATTGTTACTGAGAACTTTCTGCCTAAACTGGATGGCGTTACGCGTACTCTGGCTCGATTGCTGGAGTACTTGCAAGCTAACGGGCACCCGGCGTTGCTGCTTGGACCTGAAAATGGCATGGAATATTACGCAGGGGCAGAGATTGTTGGGACGGCTGGGTTCTCTTTGCCTTTTTACCCCGAACTTAAATTTAACTTCTTTCGCCCTCTCTTCATACGCCGCCTGAACGAGTTTCACCCCGATATTGTACACCTGGTCGATCCCGTGGTACTTGGAGCAGCAGGGCTGGCAGCCGCGCATTTTCTCAACAAACCCGTGCTCTCTTCTTATCACACGAATCTGGCTGCTTATTGCGGCCATTTCGGCTTACCCATCTTCACCAGGCCGATGTGGTTATACAATCGCTTCATCCACAACCAGTGCTCACTGACCTTCTGCCCCTCACCCTCTACGGCCAGTATGCTGCGCAAGCAGGGATTTCAACACCTGCGCATCTGGCCGCGCGGCGTTGAGACGACACTTTTTCAGCCTGGACGGAGGAGTGCAGCATTACGCGCTTCCTGGCTGGAGGGCCGAGAGGGCCCGCGTGCAAAAGTGGTGCTGTTGTATGCAGGCCGCGTCTCGTGGGAAAAGAACCTGCACCTGTTGACGCAGGTATACCGCGATATGGATCACGAGCACTGCCATCTCGTGATTGTAGGCGATGGGCCAGCTTTAAAAGAGGTGCAACAGGAACTTGCAGGGCTACCCGTAACATTCACCGGCTATCTGCAGGGAGAGCAACTGGCTGCGGCTTACGCCTCGGCGGATGTTTTTGCCTTCCCATCACGTACTGAGACCTTTGGCCAGGTGGTGTTGGAGGCGATGGCTTCTAGCTTGCCTGTTGTTGGGGTGCGCTCGGATGGTGTCTGTGACCTGGTACAGGATGGAACAACTGGCTATCTACTCGATGCTGAAGCACTGGATGAAGAAGCACAGGTGATGAGGTACCGGGCGATGCTGGAGCATTTGACGTATGATGATGCACTGCGCAATGCAATGGGGCAGGCAGGACTGCTGGAAGCTCGCCAGCGTTCATGGTCCGATGCCATGAAGAAGCTTTTGGATGGATATGCAGAGGTAATTCTCGGTTCGCGGCCGCTTGTGGCGGCGTGAGAAAAGGGCGATTATTGTCCCTTTTCTTCGCGCCAGGCCTGCAAGAAGGAGAGGATTAGCGAGCCAATCAATATGACCAGCAAGATAATCTCCATCGTGCTGAAAGTCGCTTTTTTCTGCATCTATTTCCTCATCTCTTGGGTTTATATGCTAGATTCTTCCGAACTCCCTCTTATTGTACCTCATCGCACCCATAGTTCTCTACTTTCACCGTAGTTGTGCAGGAGGCGAAAGTTTTGGGCGACCCAGGCGTGGAAAGCGGCTACGGCTGGGAGGTGGAAGCGCCCGGTAAAAAAGAGCACAGCATGTACTTGCGGCCCCGACGCGGCGCTTTCAAGTTGTGCAAGGGTTAAATAACCGGATTCAATTCGCACAGCGGATGTATCTACCAGCGCAGGCGGGACATTCCGGCCTGCCAGGCCTGCTATAAACTGCGCGTCCGTGACGACTAACTGGTCGGGTGCTAAGGCCTGGTGTAAATCAGTCGCAGCGTGGGCTTCGAGTTGGCTGAGTCCAGAGATGCTGTTGGCCGCGGCTGTGCGGTAATACGCCCTGTCCTGCCGCGCATCGAGGACCGCTGTGACCAGGATGAGCGCTATGGCGATCCAGGTAAGATATGTTATAACCCGGGTGGATGTCAATGCTCTTGAAATTACTGTCTTAGCTGCAGTTGGATCAGCAATACCCATGACCGCCAGGGCGATGAGAGGAGGCGTGAGCGCTACCATGTGATGCTGAAAGAGAGGAACCTGGCGCCAGAGCAGGTAGATGGTTGCAAGTAGCCAGGCAATTAAAGGGATAACACGCCAATCTTGCCGTAAAAGCGCTGCCACTATACCATAGAGCGCGGCAAGTGACAGGAAAGTGGTGAGAGATTGTTCAATGATTCCGCCATTGCCCTGTTGTGTACTACTGAACACCTGGGCAGCATCGTTATGAAAGGTGATCACCCCCTGCACCATTGCCTGGTACGCGCCGGTAAAAGGCAGCAGTAACACCACCACTGTCACTATGCAAGCTACGATGCCTACAGCGATGGAAAGTAGGGTTGCAGAGCTTGTGCCGGGTTGCTTGCGCCACGTTTGCCAGAGTCGAGCCAGCATCAATAACACAATGGGCACGAGGATCGTGACACTGAGCAGTTTACAGAAGATACTCAGGGCAACAGTGATGCCCGTTAGAGTAGCGTAGCAAAGGCCGCGCCTACCTGATGGATGTTCCCACCAGAGGTAAGCCAGGCCCACAGCCAGGAGGGAAAAGGCGGCAGATGATACCTCAGCCTCGATGGTTTGCGACTGCGCAAGATAAAGTGGATTGACGACGAGCAAGAGCAGAGCAGCGACCGCGCCCAGGCGACCCGCCAGCGCTTTGCCGAGCAGAAACGCCCCCAGGAGACCGAATAACGAGACCAGCGCTATATCTAGACGCGCCGACCACAGCGATCCACCGAAAAGTACGTAGCCAGGAAAGGTAGAAAGTATGAAAAACGGTGGCTGCGAGTAGAAGATGCCCTGGTAGAGCGCGTGCCCCGCGCTCATTGCCCGCAAGGTTTGCCAGTAAACGCCCTCGTCGTAACCATCACGGTCGAAAGGAAGGCCGAGTTGGTAGAAACGCATGACGACAGCAGCCACGACCAGGGCAAGAATCACTCCCCACAGGAGAACGGTTTGCCACTGAGGGTAGCGTCTCTCCTGTTTTGTCTCCCCGGTCGAAATATTGTGCTTTGTTGTGCTGACGGACATGGGACGTAACTCTTTAAATCAATGAAGAATTGCTGGCAGCGCATCCAGGAGGGCCGCGCGTATGCAATGCATGTCTTGCATACGCGCGGCCCTCCTGGATGCGCTGCCAGGCTATTTAAGACCGACTACCCTCCCATGAAGAAGAAAGGTTCATCCTCTTCGGGAAAAGTTTCGTTAGTACTCGTGTTGTCCATTGCGCCATCGAACGAGAAGCTCTCCGTCGAGTCGACTTTTGGCGCCTCAATCAGTTGGCTATCACCATTGCTTGAGGCACCAATCAGAGTGTGACCATTTGCCTTCCCATTGGTATGGCCGTTACCATTACTCGCGACGATCTCAAACCCGGCAAGGACCGTTTTGATAACCCGTTTGGCATCGGCCTCGTCGATCAACTGCTTGATCTCTTCTGCGACCAGCTCATCTCGCTCAATCAGGGCCTCGGAAACAGCAATCAGGGCCTCGCTGTGCTCTTGCAGCAGGTGCTTGACCGCTTTGAACTGCGATTGAAGCACAGCCTCAATGCGTTCAGACAGCTTCGGCAACCCCGTTACACTTACACCGGAGCCGACCATGGGTATATATGAGGTCAGCGTGCCATCCATACCGTACACGCCGACATACCTGGCGGCAAGCTCTGTCGCGCTGGCAAAGTCGCTGGTGACCCCGTTTAGGTTCACGTCGAGGAACAACTCTTCGGCAGCGCGAGAAGCAAGGGATACTTGAATGCGAGCGAGAACGTCTTCCTTACTCCAGGTGACGATAGTTTCTTTCTGGCGCCAGGCGAGGAATGCTGCTGCGCCCTCCATGTCGCCGTGTTGATGCAAAGTGGCGAACGCCGGGAAGTAGCGATCCGACATCAGGTAGTAGCAGGCAACAGTGTGTCCTGCTTCGTGATAAGCGAGACGCCGCTTTTCAATGGGTGTTAACTCGGCGAGTTGACGCAGGCCAAACTCATGCACATCCTGCGCCTCTACGAGATCCTTATAGGTGACCATGTCACGACCATCGAAATGAGCAAGGATTACAGCTTCATTGACGACGTGCTTAATTGCGACGGGAGTGTAATTCACCATACGTGCCACTAGAGCAGCTATCGAGATGCCAGGATCATGTTGGACCTTGTTCAGGTAGTATTCGACCACTTCACTGCGGTACTTGTCGGTTGGCGGAGCAACGTGAATCTTGCGGTCGAACCGACCGGGACGTAGGAGTGCAGGATCGAGAGAGTCAGGAATGTTTGTTGCGCCGACGGTGAGTACGGGCTGATTCTGCACGCGACTATGATATAAACCAACCAGGCGGAGAATTTTCTTAAACCAGCCAGTCTCGATATTCGGTGGGTCCATCTGCATCAAGAGCTCGTTAAGTCCTCCCATACCACCACCGCCCATAGCCCCAAAGATACCACCGCCCATACCCATTGTTCTGCTGCCACCCGCTGAACGCGACATACCAATGGCATCAATTTCATCCATAAAGACTACACAGCCACCATACTCACGTGCCAATCGACGCGCCTTGTTATACAGCCTTTTGATCATGAGCACGTTCATGCCGATGAACATGGCCTGGAAACTGGCAGCGCTGGCATAAGCAAAGGGAACGCCCGCCTCAGTACTCATACACTGTGCAAGATAACTTTTACCTGTTCCTGGATCACCTGTAAGCAGGAGACCGCGAACAGCTTGACCACCCATCTGCTTGAACTCATCGACGCCTTGCAGCAGTAGTACGACGCGTTTGGCAGACTCCAGCACTTCTGGATTGCCCTTGTAGTCATCAAAGCCAACACCAGTTTCGCCAGGCATAACCCAGTACAGGCGAGGACGACCCAGGAACCAGAAGAGGGCTGCGAACTGTATGACTATGAAAATGACGGCAAAGCCGATCTGAAAGATATACAAGAAGACCGTCCCTGGTGCTGGCCAACTCAACTGTGGAAGCATAGTGGCAAAGAAATACCAGAGTACCACACTAAAGAGAAGCAGCCAGACCCATCGCCTTTTAGCAAAACGTCCGAATTGATCCATTCCGATATCAATGGACTTATCCAGGTCACCGCTTTTTGTACTTTTATCTTTTGACACTGCAGTCTATCCCTTCTGCTATCAAGTTGAACTTCCTGTACTATTGCAAAGATGGACGGAAATCTACATTGCTGACATTTACCAGTATCCCTCCTTGCTGGGAGACCGTTTCGAAATGCCAGATCATGTAACCACTGGCATTTCCGCCTGGCCCGCTAGCCGAGAGATCTACTTCTACAAAGCTATCTATAGTTGTATCCGACTCTTGAAACGCACTTAAAACACTAATGGTTTTCCAGGTCAGGTGCGCGTTCTTCTGGCTGAACTGGTTAACCAGTTGTTGGGGGTCGGGTGGTTGCGACATATTTTTATCGAGCAGAGACAGCTGAGTAACATTGCCGTCGCGTAGAGCATAGAGCCAGTTTTTTACCTGGTCGCCGCCGCCGTTGGTGCCACGGATATGGAAGTTGAATTGATCATTACCAATGCCAAAGGGCCATCCTCCCGTCACCGCAAAGTTTGCAGCAATAGCGCTGCCCAAAATGAGCAGAATCATCACAAGGGTGACCAGTTTGTGGTTCCTTATAGCCCGGAGTAGATAATAAATGCCTTTGAAAATAGGGCGAAAGATGCCTTTGACGAACAAGGCACCGGGGCTTTGACCCGCTCTTTTACGAGGAGTATATTCAACTTTCTTCGGCTCCGGCTCTGTCGTTTGTTCTGGTGGTCGTTGAGTAGGTGATGGGCTAATCATGCGTTGCGCGTCTCAACTTTCTCGGGCTGCATAGAGATAACACGATTATACAATACCCTCATTACAAAGAAAGCTTGCTTCCCAATTTACGCTGGTATGCCATGATACTAGTACGACTAAACATGCTACCATAATTATAACGTAACATACACCACAATGAGCCATTTGGCAAGACGTCAAAAACCGATATCAACTCATACAATAGGGGTGCAGGGGCCAAAGCCCCTTGCCGGGGGTCTGGGGGTCACCCCCAGCCTCTCCCCTCTTCCCACCGGAGGTGGGCATTCATCCCGCGAACAGTGGATTAGGAGTAGCTGTCAGGTTAAAAAACGCGAACACCTGACACGTTTGATATAATAATGAATACGTACATTTGTTACAGAGCTATAGTTATATAGGGGTCCAGCATAAAAGGCAGGTGGAAGATTATGGACAATAGCAGGGATAAGCCAACAGGGACAGATGGTAATCCATACATCTGGCTGCGCTATACCACACAATTTACCACTGGAGGGCGTACTCATACAATTGAGATGGGTATTCCTGTACCATTAGGTGCAAGCGCAGAGGTGCGCGAACAGTTGATTCGAGAAGCCGAAATGGGGATGGAACAGCTCTCAAGACACGTGGAGAGCCGTGTGTCCCAGGTGCTGCAGCGCAGCTCACGACCACCAGAGACAGCGCGAGCACAAGAATCCTCCACCATGAGGCCAACCCAGCCTCCTCTTCAAGCAAGGGCCACTGGGACGCCTGCTCCTGCTGCTACCCAGCTGGCATCCCAGGAACCGGCACGCGAAGGGCCACAGCCGCTGCCGTTACATGAGAAACCGTCTGTTGCAGCGCCAGCACGTCAAAGCCAAAGTATTGCAGCCAGTATGCCTGTTACCCCCGGTGTACAGGCTGATGCAAATAGCAATATGAAGCTCTCGCAATTTTTGCAGGCTATCCGTGAAACCCTGGGGTTGTCGCCGAAAGAAGCCATGGATTTGTTAAATGTGAAGAATCTGAACGGCATGAATTACCGCGAGGCTTTAAGGGAATTGCAGTCTCGCGTCGAAGGGAAGACCGGAAACACGAACTCATCCATGCCAGCTAATAACCGGCCTTCAAGCAGTCAGCCGCAGCCTGCAAGTTCTACCACGCCTGTGGCCACCGGGACTTCTCCTGCACGTCCTAACGCAGAGACTGTACGCGGCCTGCAAACACCTGCCAGTGGCGAGAAGATGGATGTGAGGGAAGTGAAAGGACATGCGCAAACTCCGCAGAATGCCACTGCAACCCCGGCAGCGCAAGCCAAGGCCCCTTCAAAGCCTTCAACCCCCACACCGTCTGCTCGTCCTGCGCCAGCCGCTTTAGCCGGCCCCGCGAATATCCCGGTGATTCCTATCAAGGATGAGATGCTGCGCGAAGCGCCAAGGGTGTTTAAATTTGACGAGGAGGACGAAGAGATGGACGAGGGGAAAGCAGGGCAAGATGAGGAGCAGAAGGCAATTGCGAGGATCAAGTTGGATGAACTGAAAGCGATACGTGGGACAGCAACTGCTAGCCCTGGACGCTTGACGGTATTACAAAACGTGCTGAACTCGCAGATCAGCGAGGACCAATTGCAGCGCCTCATACAAAGCGTGTGGGGAGCACTGGGCGTGAAGAAATTGAAGGTTGACCAGGTTGAGGCACTGATTGCCTGGGCAAAAGAAGACTACTTCGTGGAAGAGGTAGAAGCCGTGCTGGACCGCATCGACGAGGAGGAGTCTTATGCGCGTAGTGACTGGTGAGGCCAAGGGGCGCAAACTCAAAGGCCCCAAGACGGCTGGCACACGTCCCATCATTGATCGTGTGAAGACTGCCCTCTTCGATATCCTCTCGGTGCGCGTGGAAGATGCACGCTTCCTGGACCTCTTTGCAGGGACGGGCAGTGTTGGTATCGAGGCACTGAGCCGTGGCGCCGCCGCTGCGACTTTCATTGAAATGAATTATAGTATGTTGAAATTAGTGCGCGAAAACCTGAAGATTACCGGCCTGGAGGACCGCGCCGAGACATTGCATACAGATGCGTTCAAATTTTTGCAGTCTTATACTGCTGAAAACCGGCCTTCACCTGGGAGCCAGAAGCGCGAGTATGATATTATCTACGTGGCCCCGCCACAGTACCATGGGATGGCGGCACGCGCTCTGCGGCTGCTTGATAATTCGCAACTGGTGCCGGAAACAGGGTTAGTAATCGTGCAGATTCACCCTAAGGAGCGGCCAGTCGTAGCGGCGGTTCCGCTTGAGCGCCTGGCCCTGAACGACGAACGCCGTTATGGCAGTACATTACTGATGTTTTACGAAGTATCCAAGGAGAAATTTACGGATGTCGATACGGCTTCAGAAACCTGATTATATTATCGTTTTCGTTAGCGAAATGCAGCGCTCCACGGCCTTTTACCAGGATGTGCTGGGATTGCCACTAAAGTTCACCTCACCTGGTTGGACAGAGTTCAACACGGGAGCCATCACCATCGCATTGCATAGGGTCAGCGGTGAGACAACCACTCAGCAAGTGCCACTACCACCTCCGGGCAATGCGCATATTGGCTTTATAGTCGATGATCTCCAGTCTGCCTACGATGATCTGCAAGCCCGGGGCGCATTTTTCTCACTGCCGCCACAGAAGCAAAATTCCGGGGTAATCCTGGCAGTGCTGCATGACCCCGACGGATTAGGCATTACGCTGCAACAAGGTTAGGAGCTGAAAACAATGGTTGGCAAGCCGGGAGGCGCGCGTTTCGCTTTCGTAGATGCCGGCGAAGCGGCGCGCATGTTAGGGATTGACCGGGTAACGCTTGATCAATGGGTGCGCGATGGGCGCATCAAGCCGCACCGCGGCGTAGGGCGCGAAGCATTCTTTCGCGCCTCAGAGGTAGAGGCATTGTACAACGAGTTACACCCGGCGGCGGAACTGGCGGAGGCGGTTGCAGCAGACGAACGCGAGAGCGCGGGCGAGGAAGTAAAGACCGCCCCGGCGCGCAAGAAGCAGGACCCGCAGATGCGTGTTTACCTGCGCCTGCAGGCCGATGCCAAGTGGTACGACACCTCGGAAGAGGATATTCGCACCTGGTTTCAACAGCTCGCGCCCGATGGCTACGAGCGCAATAAGCGCAACGCGGAACACACCATCAAGAAGCTACAATACCTGGTGAGTTTGATCGAGGAAGCACAGGGGAGGGAGCAGGGGTAGAAAAGCACCCTATTATATCCACTACCGACCCGACAATAAAATCCGCGCCGCGTTCCTGGTAGGTTACCGCTTCATGTTCATCTACTAGCATTGCTGCAAGCATATCCGGCTCGCTCGCATTTTTGATAGCCCGGTAGTTCACTACCAGGTCGAGGTCATCACCCGTGTCGCCAATATACAAACCACCGCCTACACCTCCCTCGATACCCTGGATAGCTAACTGCAAGGCACGCGGGTCGGGCTTGGGACAGATATCGGCTGAGATGACCACGTCCCACCAGCGTTCACCAGCATGCGCCTGCATCATTTCCAGGGCAATATCCACTTCCGGGCCAACGCGCCCCGTGATGATGCCCATATGGCATATACCCGCCTGGCGGAGTTTGGCAAAGAAATCGCGTGGGAAATACATTTCCTCGTTGTGAACAAAACCGGGGAAGTCAGGCAGATAGCGCGGCGTATAACCAAGGCGTCTCTTGATTTCTGCAGCGCCCCAATAAAATTCGTGGTAGATGTCGCCAATAACGTCATAATCAAGTTGCGCGCTGGCAGGCATTACCTCTCTAACCCATGCGATACCACCATGCCCCTCCAGGTTAGCCGCTCGTGAGAGTGCTGCCCACTCCTGCATAGTGCGCTCGGCCAGGGGAGTCCCTTTCCACTCGCGCAGCCGCGCTGTGCATAATGTCGCCAGCAGATAGCACATATCCCAGTCATTGTTGTAGCCGCCCGCCTGTTTGAAAGCGATTACATCCTCGTGTGTGAGCAGCTTTTTCCCTTCGCGCTGATCCCAATCAAGGCCATGAATTATGCCCGCAACATACTCAGCCGTCGCGATATCCGTAGCATGAAACGAATCAATAGTTTTGATGAGTACACCATCAATATCGAAAAAGATAGTATCAAAAAGAGTAGGGAATTGCAGGTCCGGTCGTTTCCACATAACCTGGGTCTTCATAGGAAACCCTTTCATAAGTAAATTAATTTGATATAGATGTAGGGCGCACTCTTGCGCCCTACACGAGACAGTGTTTAGTTCGCGCGCATGATCGCGCGCCTACGCACAGATATAGTACATCTAAAATCGGCAAATTGGAATAGATAGCCCTGTTACCATGCCGCTAACACTTTCAAGAACTGGCGTACAATCGTCACCCCCAATGCATAGGCGACAATGGCGATCAGGATTGAGTCGTCAATGCTGTAGCCATTATAAGGGAGAGTGGGGAACAGGTTCTCGAATGGGGTAACCAGGGGCGTGCTCAAGAAAAATACCCAGTACACGAAAGCTGATCCGCTACTGCTGGAGAAGTGAAAGAAATACAGGATGAAGCGCGCGAAGAGCAGCAGTAACAGAACCGCCAGGGCAAGAGCGAGCAGTTGATTAACCTTACGAATGAGAGCGGAGATGAAAGCGCCTATTGCGCGCAATGCCCGGCTCATCCACGATTCACGCGGAAGTGCTACGCGCGGCATCGGCGTGGTAATGGTTGGCAGCATCGGCTCTGTAATTTCGCTATAGAACGTAGCGCGATTGGCTGATCGACGACGCTTCATGGCTTTTGCTCACCCTCCGGCAGAAAGACACACCACTATTATACACGAAACGTAAAGGTTTAGCGTTTTAGCATACCAGGGAGAGTTTCACAATGATACACTCGGGGCATCCTCGATTTGAACGACAGCGTCCATATCCTGCAAGCCTAATACATGCACCTGTTCCCAGCCTTCGTATGGCGCGTCAAGCAAGGTACGCTGCAGCAGCCCCGCATGATAGGCTATTACCTGCTCTTCAACCAGGCGATGCCTCTGCCTGTTGCGTTCCAGGCAGACCTCTGCCGGGATATTAAAGATGAGCAGGCAGCCGAGGTAGCCGGATCTGCGTGACAACTCGCGCAACTTGCGCCGGGCATCGGGATGGAGCGCTGTGCTATCCGCCACAGTAAAGCGTCCCAGCAGGAGGCGCTTCTGGATGATGTAGTAGAAGAGGTCAAACGTATCGCGGTTCACCTGCTGGTTGTTTTCGTCATCGCAGATCATGGCGCGGCAGTGATCGGATGAGACGATGGCGGTGTCGCCAAAGCGTTGAGCCGCAAAGGTACTTTTACCCGACCCGGCCGGCCCACCTAAGATCAGCAGAGTCCTGCGCGGAACTTTGATTATTTTTGGCGTGATCATCGGGTGTCCCCTCTCGCCATTGCTATACATTCCTTCCTTTGATATAATAGCCCTGCATATATACGTCAAGTGTCGTTAGTTAAGGTGCAAAGAGTCGCGCTTTGTTTTAAGTAATTGTACAGCGTCTGGTACATCCAGGCACCACGACAAGCGTCCTTCATCATACAACGTTAATGCTACATCCTATTTCTAGAGATTAGCCGGATCAGGCACAAACGCATATCATGCAGATTAACAAACTAATCCGGCCATCCGTAGGTGCCGATTATGCAGATTAACAAAATAATCCAACCATCCGTAGGTGCCGCTTTAGCGCGCACACCGCCGATTTATCGGCCCTCCTCGGTGGCTATTCCGGTATCCGCATTATTTTGTTAAAGGTCATCATATGTAAAAAGATAACATGTTTCCACTGGCTAGAGGAGAACAAGGTGTCTGTTGAATTGAAACTTACAAGTACCGAAATTCGTGAGCGTTTCCTGGATTTCTTTGCCAGCAAAGGCCATTTGAGAGTTCCTAGCTCGTCGCTGATTCCGAGTGATCCGACGGTGCTGCTGACCACGGCAGGCATGCAGCAGATGATTCCCTACTTTTTGGGGCGCGAGACTCCTCCCGCGCTGCGCCTCACCTCGGCACAAAAATGCTTCCGCACAACGGATATCGATAAAGTGGGCAACGAACGTACCTTGACCTTTTTTGAAATGTTGGGCAACTTCTCCGTGGGCGATTATTTTAAGCGCGAGGCGATAACCTTCGCCTGGGAATTCCTGACACAGGTGCTTAAATTGCCTGCCGAGCGTTTGCACCCGACCGTGCACCCGGAGGATAAAGAGGCGCCTAAGTGGTGGACCGAGATTGTAGGCATTCCTGACGAGGCGATTGTGCGCCTGGAAGATAACTGGTGGGGACCACCGGGAGCCTCCGGCCCATGCGGCCCCGATTCCGAGATTTACTATGATCGAGGTATCGAACACGGCTGCGGTAGAGCGGATTGCGCGCCAGGCCACGATTGCGAGCGCTTCCTGGAGATCTGGAACCTGGTCTTTATGGAGTTCTACCAGGACCTGGATGGCTCACGTACGCCGCTGCCTAAGAAGAATATCGACACCGGCCTGGGCCTGGAACGCCTCTCGATGATCTTGCAAGGCAAGGAGTCGGTCTTCGATACAGACTCGTTTCGTGCGATCATCGACCGCTTCGCCACACTCGCCAATACCACTTATGGAAAAGATGCGAAAACTGATATCTCGCTGCGGGTTATCGCGGACCATGCCCGCGCACTGGTCTTCCTCGCGGCCGATGGAGTTCTGCCGAGCAATGAGGGACGCGGCTATATTTTCCGCCGCATCCTGCGCCGGGCAGTGCGACACGGCAAGCTGCTTGGATTGGATAAACCCTTCTTGTCTGAAGCTGCCGATACGGTAATAAATTTAATGAAGAGTCACTATGTCGAGTTGGGCCTGCAGCGCGACCGTATCGTAGAGATCCTCAATCTCGAAGAGAAGAAGTTCGGGCAGACACTGAATACCGGCCTATACCTGCTCAACAATCTGATCGAGGAGCTAAAGCAACGCGGCCATACTGCTATACCAGGTGAAGAGGCTTTTAAGCTGTACGATACACATGGTTTCCCGCTGGAGCTGACGCAAGAAGTAGCAGCAGAGCATGGCCTCACTGTAGATGTATCCGGTTTCGAGCAGTCTATGCAGCGGCAGCAGGAACGCAGCCGGGCAGCAAGCACATTCGCACAGGAGCGGGATGACGAGGCTCTCACTGAAGTGCTCAATCGCGCCGGGCCGACCGAGTTCACAGGCTACGCGGGGATCACCGGTGGCGGCAAGGTGGTTGGTTTGATCGTAGATGGTGTAGAGGTCGATAGTATCACCGCTCCCCAGGATGCACTGGTGGTGCTTGATAAAACTCCGTTCTACGCAGAGAGCGGCGGTCAGATTGGTGATCATGGTGATATCAGCGGCTCAATGGGCGTCTTCCAGGTGCAGGATACGCACCGCCCTCTAAGAGGACTGATTGTCCACTATGGACATATCAGCGAGGGCTATATGCGCGTGGGTGACAGCGTGCAGGCAAATGTAGTTGCTCAGCGACGAGAAGATACGATGCGCAACCATAGCGCCACACACCTGCTGCATAAAGCCCTGCGCGACATCATCGGCCCCCAGGTGGAGCAGCGTGGCTCACTGGTTGAACCGGAGCGTTTGCGCTTTGACTTTGCCAGCCCGCGCGCGCTTACTGCTACCGAGATAGCGTTGGTTGACGAGCAGGTTAACCGCTGGATACGCGCTGATTTTCCCGTTCACACGAAGATCATGCCACTGCAAGAGGCGCTGACGACGGGAGCGATGGCGCTTTTTGGCGAGAAGTACGAGGACGAGGTGCGTGTCGTCTCCATGGGCAACAGTATCGAGCTGTGCGGAGGTACGCATTGCGCGGCCACGGGCCAGATTGGCCTGTATATTACGATCCAGGAAACAAGTATAGCCGCCGGTATCCGTCGTATCGAAGCTTTGACAGGTCGTGGTGCCGAGGCCTATCTACGGCGTCGCAGCGCCCTGGTAGACACTCTCAGCACCAAATTGCAGACGCAGCCGGATACGCTCGAGGCGCGGGTCGACCAGGTGGTGCAGGAGCTTGCTACTGCACGCCGCCAGGTTGCGCAATTCCAGCGCGAAGCGGCTCAGAGGCAGGCCGAAGCACTTGCTCAAAAGGCCCAGGACGTGGCCGGTGTGCCGGTTGTAGCGACAACCGCAGATGTGCCCGATGACAGGGTGCTGCGCGAGATGGGCGATATGGTGCTCAACAAGCTTGGCCGGCCGGGAGTGGTCGTGCTGGCCGGAAACTTCGAGGACCGCGTTGGGATTCAGGTGAGCGTTTCATCCGAACTGACCAAACATGGCATCCATGCCGGTAAAATCGCTGCAGCGGTAGGTCAGCGCCTGGGCGGCAAGGGCGGCGGCAGGCCGGAATCCGCGCAGGGCGGCGGCAAAAACAAGTCCGAGCTAGGCGCAGCCCTCAACCTGGCAGAAAAGCTAGTAAGTGAAGCAATTAAGTAAAGCGGGGTTCCAAGGGGCACAGAGTCTAGGGGACCCGGCACGGCCGCCCCTCGATGGGGTGTGGGGCAAGGAAGCCTGGGAGGCTTCCATTCCTCACATTTAAGTAAAACGGGGTTCCAAGGGGCCGCAGCCCCTTGACGGGGTGTGGGGTGTCCCCACCTTTTCCCCTTTTTCCAGGGGTGGGGAGGGGAAGAAGTGGACTTTTGGCAAGCCCTGGTGTCCGCGCCCTGCCCCCTTGCGATAGCTCGTTGAACGTGCTATAACGTACTCAAGAAGCAAGAGATGAGAAGAACCGAAGGAGTTGAGCGAGCTAGGCGTTCTCTCGTATAGTAAGGTCATAATCAACACATTCCAGGAAAACATACATGCATGAGTAATCCCTTTCAACGTCTACGCAATTTCATATTCGGACAGCAACGCGAGAACGGTAATTATCTGGGTCGTGATGGAACTTATGGCGCTGATGCACGCCCTGGTGGAGAGGATGCGCGACCAGTCTATACAGCGCTCGACATTGGCACCGCCTATGCCAAGGCCATAATCATTGAAGTGGAAGATGATGTTGGGGTTGTGCTGGGAGTGGGACGCCACACTCAGAGCTATAGCCACATGTCTGATGGCATCATTACCGATATTCCAGGAGTTATCGCCAACTGCAATGAAGCGCTCGTCCAGGCAGAAAAGTCGGCAGGGGGAATCATCGCCCCCACGGCAGTGATCGGTATTGCGGGAGAGCTAGTCAAAGGCAGTTCGATCACAATTACCAAACAACGGCAACAGCCCACCAAAGCTATCACGCCAGAAGAACTGGAAAACGTGATCTCCAGCGCACAGCAGAAATTACTGAAAATCGCCAAAGAGCGCATTGCTGCTGAGACTGGCTACCAGAATATTGAAGTGCGCTTGACCAACGCAGCGGTAATCTCGGTCCGTATCGACGGGCAAACCGTCACCAATCCCATAGGTTTTCGCGGGCGAAACTTCAATCTGACGCTGTTCAGTGCCTTTGCGCCGCTCATGCAGTTGGGTGCGTTAGAGACAGTAGCGCAAGGCCTGGATTTGACGCTGCTCACTATTGTTGCCGAGCCATATGCACTTGCACGCTGCTTGAGCGCTAATGCCAGCACCGATAGCGGGGCTATCTTCATCGATATTGGCGGTGGCACCACCGACATCGCCCTGGTGCGCCAGGGAGGGATCGAAGAAACGCGCATGTTTGCGCTGGGTGGACGGACCTTCACGCGCCGTCTGGCGGCCAACAAAGGCCTCTCGATCAAAGAGGCCGAGAGACTCAAGTTGAGTTACAGCAGCGGTGGGATTAAGGGGAGCGAGCGGGAAGAGATACAAAACATTTTCGCCTCGGAATCCCAAACATGGATGGACAGCGTAGAACTGCTGATTGATGAACTGGCAAAGGATGAGCTTCTGCCACCGGCGATCTATTTGGTGGGAGGAGGTTCCGCACTACCCGACCTGCGACAGAAACTTGAAAAATTCCCCTGGACGGAACGACTCCCATTTTCTCGCGAACCAATCATCGAAACAATTCAGCCGGTTATGGTGACGAGCATCGATGATCCCAATAACCTGCTGAAAAATGCCCAGGACATCACGCCAATGGCGCTTGCATACCAGGCTATCGAACTGCAAAACGAGAACAACGTTTTAGAGAGAGCACTCTACCGGGTGATCCACCAGATGCATATCTAATACAGCCGGCGCAGGCGCAGAGAGCAACACTGCGCGTATAATTGCAGCCAGTAGGGGGAAAAGGATATATGACCGACGAAAAGATCATTTATCTCGGCCCAGAAGAAGAACTGACCAGTGTGCGTGAGCGCCTGGAGCAGACTGATGCCAGGCACATTGTGCTTGTCATCCCGCCACAAACACAGTTACGCCATCTCCTGGGATGGCGACTGCTGCATTCACGTATGCGAGAACTGGGCAAAGACGTGCTGGTCATCAGCTCGGATCGCCAGGTGCGAGCGGTTGCTAAAGAGGCTGGATTTAGAATTGCAGATTCGCTGGAATCCCCCCCTTCAAACAGCTTGCGCTCCGGCAGTCACCCGAGTCGCGCCGGTACGAGCGGAAAAACGCCGCAACGTTCACGCAACCAGCCGGGCAGAGGTAAACCGGAAAATCGCGCTGCGCGACAGCGCCAGCAGTCAAACCAACCGCAAGTGGCAACAAATGAGCGGCAACAAATGCGACAATCGCGTCCTGAGACGAGTAGTAGGGCATCCCGTGCAGACGAAACGAATACCGGTGCAGGTGCTGCTTCATCCACATATGGCGCGCGAGACGTACAACTTAGCTCACCTTTCGATTTGCACATTGATACATCTCCTTCCATACGTCCACTGGTACCAGAACAAGAAGACGATGAACCCGACTCCTTGACGGCAGATTTCGATGTTGCACAGCGCATTCGTGAGGCGGCACAGGGTTCGAATGCTGGTGCTGTGCCCGAGGAGTCCGCAACGCGAGAGCCGGTAAGTGGTATACCCGGACGAGACAGCATAGTGCCTCCACCAAATTCGATCGATGGCGATCTATTCGCATATATGGATGATCTCCAGCCCGCCTCTTTGCCGGAGCAGCGCGGTTCTACCCATATAGAAGATATCGATTCAGGTATACCCGATATCTCGGACTTCCCGACCGACGAGCTTGAACCTAAAATCGAGGACCTGGGTGATGAAGGGGAGATCCTTTTTCAACAGGACGCAGCACCTCATGCATGGTCTGAACCAGTAGTGGAAGAACCAGGCAGAGCGGAGATGCCGCGGGTCTACGGTACACCACCACGCGCTAATCGCTCGAGGAGCGTACAGCGACTACCTATTCAGGATATTGACGACGAAGACAAACTGCTGCCGGCCTCAGATCAGCCTGCCCAGGCACGGTCATCGAGTGCAGCCAAACCGCCGGCAGCTGGCAATCGTGGGCCTCAACCGATCATCCAGCCGCAAACTCGCAATGTTTCTACTACACCTCCCCAACCAAAAACCAGGAAGACCACTAAAGCGAGTCAGCCTACCCCACCGCTGCCTGCAAACAGGAGAGCGAGTTTGACATCCAATCGCAAGAACGGGCGCATTGTTGTAATTGCCATTATCAGTCTTGTCGTTCTCGTCCTGGCTGTCCTCGCGTTTCTCCTCTTTGGCTCGAATGCAACCGTCACCGTAACAGTGGTAACGCAGTCATCAAGCTTGACAAATTTACAGTATGTTGCCAGCACTAATCCGTACGATGCCGCGCACAATACTATTGCTTCGCAGGTGCTCACGTACACAGCGCGTGTCCCAGGACAGGGCACAGCTACCGGCGTCACGCAACAAGGTAACTCCTTTGCTACCGGTACAGTAATCTTTACGAATAAAGGTTCGCAGCCCGTCGATATTCCGACTGGTACCGTGATCTCCACCGGCGGCGGTGTAGGAACACCATTTGTCACAACTGCTGATACGCTTGTTCAACCTGTTAGCAGTGGCTTTCCTGCACCTCCCGTTCCGGTACAGGCTCAAACCCCAGGCACTAGTGGGAATGTCCCGGCCAACACAATCACAATTGTTCCTGCTACTAGCCTGCAAAGTATAGCAGCCGCACAGAACCCTGCCATCCCTACATCTTCAGTAATCTTGAGCGTCATGAATCCCACATCCACCAGTGGTGGGGGGGCCGCCAACGTGCAGCAAGTGACCAGCAAAGACGTCGCTAAGTTGACGAAGGCGCTGCACCCGAAGCTACAAGCGCAGATCGCTGGCTGGCTGGCAAAAGTCCTACAACCGCAAGACGTCGGCGGAAAAATGATACCAAACGTAATGGGAAGTCCCAACCCGCTACCGGAGGAAAAACTGGTAGCGAATCCTCAAGTGGGGCAGGTCGTTGCCACTGGTCAATTCACGGGAGTGCTCAGTGTAAATGTGAAAATCCTGGTTATCCGGGCGGCCACTATTCGAGCCGTGTCCAAAGCACGCATTAATGCGCAGGCGGTGAATATGAGTCCCCCTCACATACTTGCTGCCCAGCGACCTCTCCTCATAAGCAAAATGAAGAGTACGCCCTCGGCTGACGGGACAACGCTTACTCTCACCTGGACCGCCACCGGACAAATTATGCCCCAGGTCTCGGCGCAAAAAGTCAGCAACCTGGTGGCTGGAAAAGGTGTGAACCAGGCAAGAAGTGACATCATGAATAGTGTAGCAGGGGCGACCGGTACCAGGATTGACATTTTCCCTTCCCTTCTCGGCATCCTGCCGTTCCGCTCGGAGCAGATACACGTGATTATGCAACCTGGTCCACTTATAAGTGGGACACCAAACGGTTAATAGTGACATAAACGCATCCCCCAATCGTGTAAGTTCTAGACAAATCAGACCTTTCTCGTTAGAATGATGACGAGACATAGCGTGAGTTAGCACATGGAGTAAGCAACGTGGCACGATTGATGGCGTTGGATGTAGGAGAGGCCAGAATCGGCGTGGCGGTAAGCGATGCGACTGGATTGCTGGCCTCTCCCTATACAACCCTGCATGTCTCTCGTGATGAAGCTCAAACCTGGGCTGCGCTTCAACGCCTGATCGACGAAACAGAGGCGGAGGGCCTTGTGATTGGCTTGCCGATTAGCCTGGATGGACTGATTCACGCACAGGGGCGCCGTGTGCAAGCCTTCGCCGAGCGTCTGAAAAAGCATATCGCTATCCCGCTCACATTCTGGGATGAGCGTCTTTCAACCGTTGAGGCGGAACGTTTGCTGGCGCAACGTGCCGAGGCCGAACAGGGAAGACGCCATAGAACCGGCAGTGGCAGGCAACGTAATCAGACCAGGCGCAGGCGTAGACAACAGCAGGTTGATGCACTGGCTGCGACTGTAATTTTACAGGAGTACCTGGATCATCAAAAGAGCAAAACAAAGGGCATTGATATATGAAGAAACGAAGGCCACGCGGGCGCATCGCAATCTTTGCGATCTTTTTGCTCGGCCTCCTGATTTTTGGAGCAGTCTACTTCGCATGGTCGACCGCCACCGATATCTTTCAACCTGTGTCCACAAACCAGGGCAAGACGATTACCGTTGTGATTCAGAATGGTGAAACTACGCTCCAGATTGCTAACGACCTGCAGGCAAAGGGCGTGATCCGTAATGCTCTGGCTTTTCGCGTCTGGTCAAGAATCAAAGGCCTGGACACTCATTTGCAAGCAGGGGCTTATAACCTGAACCCAAACATGACTATTGATACGATCATCAACCAGTTGCTCAATGCTGAGCCTGACTACCTGGTTGCTGCGATCCCTGAAGGATGGCGTATTCAACAAATGGCTCAGCAATTTGGAGCCGCAGGGCTGATCAAGTTCAATGTGCAAGATTTTCTGAAATATACAAAAAATCCGGCACAGTTCCCCGATTTCGCCAAGTATCCCATCCTTAAATCTATACCACCAGGCGGCAGTATGGAAGGCTTGCTCTATCCCGATACTTATTTGCTGCCCATAAATGCTACAGCACGGGATGTCGTCAACATGATGCTGACGGAATTTACCGGCAAAGTACAGCAAAACCATCTTGCTGCACTTGCGAAGCAGAAGCAGCTATCGCTATACCAGGCGGTTATCCTGGCCTCTATTGTCGAGCGCGAGGTCATATTTAATAATGATCGTTCACTTGTAGCAAGCGTCTATTGGAATCGCATTTATAGGCCAAATAACGAAACTGTGGGATTGCTTGACGCTGACCCAACGGTACAGTATGCACGCGACTCACAATCAGGAACAACAACCTTTTGGAAGCCTCTTCAGAATAGCGGTGGCAACATCGTTCCTAACAGTCTCTGGAATACTTATACGCATAAAGGACTACCTCCAACTCCGATTTGTAGTCCGGGATTAGCCAGCATGGAAGCAGCAGCTTCACCGGCCAGTACGGATTATTACTTTTTCCTTTCCAAAAAGGACGGGCATAACGTTTATGCGAAAACGAAAGCAGAGTTCGATACGGATGTACAAAAATACCTTCAACCTTGAAACCTGAGCAAACGACCATTCGTTGTGTATAACGTAGTGGAAGCAAGTACAAAGAGAGTAACAGACCGATGAACTTAAATTTCTGGCAAGCAATTTTTTTTGGCCTGCTCCAGGGAGTGACGGAACCATTTCCTATCAGTAGCCTGGGCCATACCGTGATCTTACCCGGGCTACTGGGCTGGGGCTATCTGGAGAGCGGCACATCTTGTGGCGGCCAGAGTTGTTTTCTGCCATTCAACACAGCCTTGCACCTTGGCACAAGTATTGCCCTCGTAATCTATTTCTGGCGGGACTGGCTCCAGGTCATTCTTACTTTATTTAAGAGTATCAAAGTCGGCGAAGTACGTACTGGCACGGATGAGTGGGTGAGCTGGCTGATCATTATCGGCATCATCCCGGCAGGCATTATTGGACTTGTATTGGAGGTGCCACTCAAGCAACTTTTTGGTTCTCCTATAATCGCCTCCGCATTCCTGGTCGTCAACGGCTCTATCCTCTTTGCCGGTGAGCACCTGCGCAGGCGAGCAGAGAGTAAAATAACGTTTGCCACCGCGAAAGAGCGCGAGGCAAGCTTTCGTTCCCTCTCGTCTCTGACATGGAAAGAGGCGGTGATGGTCGGTTTGGCGCAATCGCTGGCGTTTATCCCCGGCATCTCGCGCTCTGGAGTTACGATGGTCGCAGGCTTAGGCGTGCGGCTGAATCACGAAGACGCGGCGCGCTACTCCTTTTTAATGAGCACACCACTTATTGGTTTGGCTGCTTTGCTGGAGATACCACAGCTTATTGGCCAGTCGGCTACTACGTGGCTGTACATAGTTATAGGTACGATCGTGGCAGGCATTGCCTCCTATCTCAGTGCCAAATTCCTTATGAAGTACTTTGAGACCGGGCGGCTCGATCCCTTCGCCTACTACTGTTGGGCAGCGGGTCTGATCTCGCTCTTCTTGCTGTTGTTCGTGCTGCATGCCAAAGTGTAACATTGTTTATACCCAAAATGGCTATTCTTGCTGCATGTATGCAGCTTAAAGAGCTTCACACGTTTGATACAATAGAAAACGTTCTGGATAGGCCAGGACGAATATTTAGAGCGACAAAGTTCGCTCAACTAGAAGAGGTAGGTAACTGCTACACATGAAGAACCCTGCAATTTTCTATGCTGTAATCGCTCTTGGCGTTATTGCCATCGCCGTCGGTGTTTATTACATGGCCAGCCCTGGTGCACATCATGTCCGTGCATACACCGGACTCGGCGTCGGCATCGTCTTGCTTATCGCCGGGATCGTTGGCACGTTCATGGCTCGCTCAAAAGCGGTTGCCAGGTAACCTGGGATAAGCCCTGCTTAAGTCTAAGAACCGCCAGGGGATAAAAAAGGTTGTTTCCTGGTGGTTCTTCATATATCATTGTGCATAAACATATACCAGGTTCTAATTTAATGGCTATTTCTCTTGCAAGGCGCTGAGAACCTGCTATAATGTGCGTGCCCAAAACGCACAAGTCCAGCGGATAAGTTTAGAACTTTGAATTAGCAAAGGAAGGTATACAATCTATTATGAAGAACCCGGCTCTCTTCTTTGGGGCGATCGTAGTCGCCATCATTTGTGTAGCTCTTGGAGTGTTTTTCCTGATTCCTGGCATCCCCCACATTATCGCGGATAGCAATCAACACATTAAGCATGCCATCGCGTTTTTTGGTGTCGCTGTACTTGCTGTACTTGCTGCGATCGTTAACCGGCCAAAAGCTGCTATACAATAGAAAAAATCAAGCAGCGTAACGGCAAGCAAGGTATGCCCTGCTTGCCGTTACGCTGCTTGATTATCCCAATACATCTCCCACGACCTGTGGATATCCACGCACAAATTCAGCAGCGCTCATAGCCCTTTTGCCTTCCAATTGTAAGCTGTTTACCACTAAGAGGCCGCTGCCGGTGACGACTGAAAGTACCTGCTTGCCTGCTTCCTGGCGCAAGCTGATCGTGCCCGGCTTTACCTCTGCACCTGGTTCCAGCATGACTGCATGCGCGGAAACAATCTTCAAGAGTTTACCGTGCCAGTATGTATAAGCGCTGGGCCACGGAGTGTAGGCGCGCACCTCTCGCGCCAGTACAGCGGCAGGACGCCCCCAGTCTATCTCGCCATCTTCCTTGCGCAGCATATGGGTATGAGATGCCCTTTGCTCGTCCTGTGGCTGCGGCGTGATCTTGCCCTGCACCCACAGGGGCAATGCCTCAAGTAACGCCTGGGCGCCCAGGTCGGCCAGTTTGACCGTAAGGCTGCCGGTAGTGTCGTCTTCAGCAATCGCTATACTGCGTTTGAGCAGTATCGGGCCGGTATCCACACCCGCATCCAGGAGCATGATCGTCACGCCGGTCTCCTTATCGCCCTGTAGAATGGCCTCAGAGATGGGCGAGACGCCACGATACTTAGGAAGCAAGGAGGCATGTATGTTCAGTGTGCCGAAACGAGGCTGATCGAGCACGGCCTGCGGTAAAATTTGCCCGAACGCGGCCACGATATACAGGTCAGCATGATAGGCGGCAAGCGCCTCAATGTTTTCTGGCCGTTTGAGAGAACCTGGTTGCCAGACAGGAATACCATGTGAGAGCGCTGTCTGCTTCACCGGAGAATAGACGATTTCTTTACCGCGTCCCGCCGGCTTATCTATGCGCGTAATCACGGTAGCAATTTCGTATCCCTCCGGAAGGACCTGTCCCGGCTTGGCTCCCGCGATGAGTGCCTCCAGGGCGGGCACCGCAAACTGCGGGGTTCCCATGTAAATAATGCGTAACAAATTCCGTTCCCTCCTACCTGGACTAAATCGTTTGGGCATAGTAAGCGCCCCTCTCGTATCTTAGCATATTCAGGCTATCAAGTCTGCACAAGAGGGGCTTATCCGCTCGCTTAGCAAGGTTATATGGTATACTTGCTGTCACCAAAGAAGGAAGAAGATAAGAACAAGGCCAGGCGTATGCAGCAACGACCATACATTTTCAGGCTCAATATACATACTATGGTGCCCCCTGTGACCGACCCTCCTGGCGTGCTGCAACGCGCAGACGAGGTGAGCACTATTTTACGCATGCTCGCTGATGCTCAAACCAGCACGCTAGCGCTCAGCGGTGATCCCGGGGCAGGCAAATCAACGCTCGCCGCGCTGCTGTACCGGCGCTTAGAGGCTGCAGCAAGGGCTGGACAGGTTCCCATGCGGCACTTTGCCTGGCTGAGCCTTGGCCCAAATGCCACGCTACCTGATGTGATTGCGGCTATACTCGGTAGGATTGATGTGGCCAGGCCCGATTTTTTCATGTCCAGGCCGGAGGAGCAGATTGCATTGTTAGTGCAGGCTTTGCGTCGACCACAAGAGAGCGCTTTTGTGGTGCTGGATCAGTTCGAGGAGTTACTCGAACTGGAAACTGACCAGGAATTGGCCGGACGAGGCGCGATCTCATTATTTCTTGATATACTGCAAAGGGACCTTGGGGCCAGCCGGGTGCTGTTAACTTGCCGCAATTCACCATATAACACACAAAACGGTGAAGACGTGCGCGTACGTACATACCTGGTTTCGCGCATAAGCCTTCCCGAGGGCGTGGCGCTGCTACAGCAACGAGGCGTTCAAGGCCCACCGGTAGAGCTATCGCTGATCTGGCAGCGCTGCGCAGGGCATGTCTATGCCCTGGCGTTGTTCAGTGCATTGTGTAACCTTAGTGGGTTTGCACTGAGCTATCTACTCAATTCTCCCGACTACGCGCTCGTCTGGAGGGATGAAGTGACGCTGAACCTGGTCGACACGATATATGGCTTCCTCAATCCGATGCAACGTACACTTTTACGTTCGCTCTGCCTCTTTAGCGAACCGGTGCCCGTGGAGGGCGTAATTATCGCTATTACCGGAGAGGGCGACGCTGCCGTCGATGCAACTGCGTTTGAACGCGAACTCTGGTTCTTAACAAGGTATACACTCGTGCAGCGACTCTCACAAGACAATGGCATGCCGGGCTATCTCCTGCATCCACTCGTGCGCCAGTACACTGTGGAACACTATCTTGAGGGCAATGACCTGCACCCCGGTGGCGATCTGACGAATACGCTGGGTGTGCCAACTGAGCCAAACCCGATACAGAGCAATCCAGAGGCGCGCGCGATCGCCCTGGCCGCCGGTCATATACGGGTAGCAGTCTATTATTCACGCCTGGCGCAAGAGCGTTGTCCGCCGCGCCAGCAGCGCAGCGGTCCCCGGGATATCGAGCCACTGCTGGCCATAGCCCATCACCTGTGCCTCGGCTGGCACTGGCAACAGGCTTACGACCTGCTCTCTTTCGAAGGATTACACGAAAGTATGATACAGTGGGGCGCATGGAACACGTTGATCAGGCTATATACAGCTATGGTGCCGCCGGTCGGGGTCGTGACGCGCCGTGACGAGGGACAAATTTTCAGCTACCTGGGCATGCTTTACGGTCGCCTTGGTGACTCCCGGCAGAGTCGTTTCTACTTTGAACAGGCGTTGACTACGCAGAGCGAGATCGGTGATCTGCGCGGTGAGGCTATCACGCTCACAAACCAGGGGGAGCTGCTGCGCAGCATGGGCGAGACACAGCAAGCCCATACCAGTTTTGAGCAGGCGCTGCTGCTGAACGAGCGGCAATACGACGCGCACTTAGAGAGCGTGCTGCTGCATAACCTGGGCCTGCTCTACCAGGACGCGAAAAACTACGAATATGCGCTACAATGCTACCAGCAATCCTTGAAGCTGGCGCTGGACCTGCAAGAGAGCGCGAACGAGGGGATAATACTAACGAACATGGGGATGCTGCTTTACGAGCAAGGCCGATTAGCGGAG
>WNGJ01001652.1_pt1 | contig 34336 bp, 25 predicted proteins | sample 5400611 | NCBI WGS metagenome assembly WNGJ01 (sample SAMN13153375, study PRJNA577476) | soil metagenome | isolation source: 40 cm soil or saprolite under Garry oak tree replicate 1 | place: USA:California | collected 2016-06-15
CGCCCGGCCGACTCCCCGCGGCTCAACGGTGAGGACAAGGCGCATATCGCGCGGCTCGCCGAGATGGAGGCGCCGCTTCCGCCGATCCTGGTGGACAGGCGCACCATGCGGGTGATCGACGGGATGCACCGCCTGATGGCCGCGTCCTTGCAGGGACGCGAGACCATCGACGTCATATTCTTCAACGGCAGCGAGGCTGACGTCTTCCTCCGGGCGGTCCAGGAGAACGTCACCCACGGCCTGCCGCTGTCCCAGGCCGATCGCCGCGCCGCGGCGGAGCGGATCATCGCGTCGCATCCGCACATGTCTGACCGGGCGATCGGCCACTCGGCCGGCCTGGCAGCGAAGACCGTGGCGGCCATCAGGAAAGGTTCAAGCGAAGAAATACCGCAGTCAAACGCGCGGGTCGGCAGGGACGGAAGGGTCCGTCCGCTGGACAGCGGCGCAGGCCGCCGACGGGCCGCGGAACTCCTGACGCAGCAGCCGGACGCATCGTTGCGCGACGTGGCGCGCGCCGCGGGCATATCCCCGGCGACGGTTCTCGACGTGCGCAAGCGCCTGAAACGCGGCGAGTCACCCGTGCCGGAAAAGCCCGCCACGAACGCTGCCCGCAACGGCGCCAGCGCTAACGGCGCGCAGGCTGACACCGACAGCGATGGCGCCTGCGACCCGGCCATCCGTGTCAGTTCGCAGGCAGCGGCACCGCCAGGTCCGGCCGCCGCGGTGGAAAAGCTGCTGCGCGACCCGTCGCTGCACAACGAGCGCGGCAAGGGAATGCTGCGGCTGCTGCACGTCAACGCGGTCGGCGCGGAGCAGCTGCCGGACGCGGCCGCGGCCGTGCCCCCACACTGCGTCGGCATCGTCGTGCAGCTCGCCCGCCAGTACGCGACGATGTGGCAGGACTTCGCCCGGGAGCTGGACGGGCGGGCGCGGATCATCAACCCGTCGGCGGCTACGCATCGGTCCTCGAGGGTGCGCTGGAACGCATCACTACTTATGCCAGCCCAGAGACCGGATACACCATCGCCAGGATCGACGCTGGACGCGGCCCAGACCTGATCACCGCGGTCGGGCCGCTGCTGGTGTGCTCCTACTGCGGCGGGGTACTGTCGAGCCGGGCGATCGAGGCGCGGTGCCAGTTCTTCTCGATGAAGTCGAGGCATTCCTGACGCCCGTCTTCACCGAAGATGACGTCCCAGCCGCCGGGCACATCTGCGAAGACTGGCCACAGCGAATGCTCCGGACCACACAAACCGCAGGTCAGGCTACCTGACGTCCAGCCCGGTCACCGCCCGGCCGATGATCATCCGCTGGATCTCCGAGGTGCCCTCGAAGATCGTGAAGATCTTCGCGTCCCGGTGCCACCGCTCCACCGGGTAATCCCGCGTGTACCCGTTCCCGCCGAGGATCTGGATAGCCTGCTCGGTCACCCGCACCGCTGTCTCCCCCGCGACCAGCTTCGACATCGATCCTTCCGCGCTGGTGAACGGCCTGCCCTGCCGGGCCATCCAGGCCGCCCGCCAGGTCAGCAGGCGGGCCGCGTCAACCGAGGCCCGCATGTCCGCCAGCATGAACGCCACCGCCTGGTTCTGCCCGATCGGACGCCCGAACTGGACCCGGGTGCCTGCGTACTCCGTCGCGTACTCCACCGCCGCGCGCGCCACGCCGACGGCCATCGCCGCCACGCCGGGCCGCGACGCCTCGAACGTCTTCATGGCGGCCTGCTCGCCGCCGCGGCCGCCCTCGCGGACCCGGGCCAGCCGCTCCTCCAGCCGCTCCCGGCCGCCGACCACGCACCGGCCGGGCACCCGGGCGTCGGACAGCACGACCTCGGCGGTGTGCGAGGCCCTGATTCCGTGCTTGCGGAACTTCTGTCCCATGGAAAGACCGGGCGTGCCGGGCGGCACGATGAAGCTTGCCTGCCCGCGCGACCCGAGGGCCGGGTCCACCGACGCCACCACCACGTGCACGTCGGCGATGCCGCCGTTGGTGACCCAGGTCTTCACCCCGTTCAGTACCCACTCATCGCGCGCCTCGTCGTACGTCGCGCGGGTCTTGATCGCCCCCACGTCGCTGCCAGCCTCGGGTTCCGAGGAGCAGAACGCGCCCAGTTTCACCTCTCCCGGGCCGCCGAACATCTGCGGGCACCACTCCCCGATCTGCTCTGGCGTCCCGTTGGCCACCACCGCGACCGCCGCCAGCGAGCTGCCGACCAGCGATAGCCCGATCCCCGCGTCGCCCCAGAACAGCTCCTCGAACGCGACCGGGATGCCGAGCCCGGACCCCTCCATGTACTGCTGCGCGTAGAAGTCCAACGAGTACAGCCCGATCTTGGCCGCCTCCTCGAGCACCGGCCACGGGGTTTCCTCCCGTTCATCCCACTCCGCGGCGGCCGGCCGGATCACCGACGCCGCGAACTCGTGCAGCCAATCCCGCATCTGCACCAGGTCATCCCCGAGGTCGAGCGAGAACACCGCGGGATCCGTATCGCTCATGCCACCCTCCGCGCACTAAGTTACCCAAGAGTAACATCGCGGTCCCGGCCGCGGGAGGGCAGGCGTCCGTAGTTCCAGGATTTTTATTCCGAACGGACCGGGCGGCAGCCCCGCCGGCCGGTGACAGCGATCGCGGGCCGGTCAGGACGGTGGGTGTGCTGGTCGAGGAGTCACGCCCGGGCGTGCTGGTCGAGGAACTCGTAGATGTCGGCGTCGTCGACGCCGGGGAAGCTGCCGGCCGGCAGCGCGGACAGGATGTGCGAGTGCGCGCGGGCCGAGGGCCAGGCCTGGCCATCCCACCGCTCGGCCAGCGCGGCCGGCGGGCGGCTACAGCACTCGCCGTCGGGACAGGCCGAACGGGTCCTTGTGGTCGCCTCGCGGCCGCGGAACCAGCGGGAATGCTCGAACGGCACGCCGAGCGTGATGGCGAACCCGCGGTCGGCGCGCGGGTCGACCTGGGCGACGCAGAAGTAGCTGCCCGACGGGGTGTCGGAGTACTGGCAGTACGGGGAGAAGCGGTCGGCGGCCCCGAACACCTGCCGCCCCGACCACTGCCGGCAGAGCCGCTGTCCCTCGATCGCGCCGGACGGGTCAGCCGGGAACGTCACGCCATCGTTCTCGTAGGCCTTGTAGATGATGCCGCTCGCGTCGTTCTTCACGAAATGACACGGCAGGTCCAGGTGATGGGTGGCGAGGTTGGTGAACCTGTGCGCCGCCATCTCGTAGGACACCGAGAACAGATCGACCAGGTCCTCGACCGCGAGATCCCGGTTGTTCTTCGCGCGGTCGAGGACCGGCGCGGCCGCGGTTTCCGGCATGAGGACGGCGGCGGCGAAGTAGTTGGCCTCTACCCGCTGCCGGAGGAAGTCGGCGAAGTCGCGCGGCACCTGGTGGCCGAGCAGGTAGTGGCCGAGGGCCTGCAGCACGATCGCGCGCGGTGAGTGCGCGCCGACCGGCTCCTGCTTGACGTAAATCCGCCGGTTCCTCAGGTCGGTCAGCGAGCGGACCGACCGCGGCAGGTCCTGGACGTACCGGATGGCGAAGCCGTGGCGGCTGACCACCGAGACCAGCATGCCCTGGGAGAGCGGGCCGCCCGCGTACTCGCCAGCGCGCAGGGCGTCGGCCGCCTCCCGCTCGATGACCTCGAAGTAGTTACCCCGCTCGCGCATGGCCTCGCGCAGCGCCGCGTTCGCCGCCCTGGCCTCCTCCGGGGTGGCGGCGGGCTTGGACTGCTGGGCGCGCAGTTCGGACGCCACCGCGACCAGATGCTCGAGCACGTCGGTGGGGACGCGGGCGCCGATCTTCAGCTGGGGCAGGCCGAGCCGCCGGTAGGACGGGTCCTGCTGCGCGTCGGCCAGGGCGATCTCGAGCTGCGCCCGGCGGCTCGGCGGCTGGCGGCTCAGCAGCTCGGTCAGGGGCACCGAGAGCGCCGCCGCCAGCTGCTCGATCAGCGACAGCTTCGGCTCCCGGCGGCCGTTCTCGATCAGCGAGAGGACCGAGGGCGCGCGGTCGATCCGCTCCCCGAGCTCGGTGAGCGTCAGGCCGCGTATCCGGCGCAGGTGCCGCAGCCGCTGGCCGAAGGTCACAAGGTCTATACCATCGGTATAGACCAAATTTTGAGAATCTTTCATAGTGAAGCTCACTATATCTTCTCGTCTTGGCAAAAAGTGAAAATCTTTATGACGATAGTCCCTGGGTATTTCCGTTCCGTGTGCCCAATCTTGGCTTAGGACCTGACGGCCCCGTAGGAACCCGTGACACCCAGTACCTGAGGAAGGCATCACAGTGGAGACAATCGGCCAGCAAGCGGCCAGGCTGCAAGGCGAATGGGACACCAACCCCCGCTGGAACGACACCAAGCGGACCTACACGGCTGAGGACGTGGTGCGGCTTCGCGGCACGATTACCGAGGAGTTCACGCTGGCCCGCCGGGGGGCGGAGCGCCTGCGCAAGCTGCTCGCCGAGGAAGACGCCGTGACCGCGCTCGGCGCGCTGACTGGCAACCAGGCGGTTCAGCAGGTCAAGGCCGGCCTGCAGGCCATCTACCTGTCCGGCTGGCAGGTGGCGGCGGACGCCAACCTGGCCGGGCAGACCTACCCGGACCAGAGCCTCTACCCGGTCAACTCGGTGCCTCAGGTGGTCCGCCGGATCAACAACGCGCTGCTGCGCGCCGACCAGATCGCCTGGTCGGAGTCGGAAGACGGCGACATGCACGGTTCGCCCTACTGGCTGGCCCCGATCGTGGCCGACGCCGAAGCCGGGTTCGGCGGCGTGCTGAATGCCTTCGAGCTGATGAAGGCCATGATCGCGGCGGGCGCCGCGGGCGTGCACTGGGAAGACCAGCTTGCGTCCGAGAAGAAGTGCGGCCATCTGGGCGGGAAGGTCCTCATCCCGACCGGCCAGCACATCAAGACGCTGAACGCGGCCCGGCTGGCGGCCGACGTGTGCGACGTGCCAACGCTGGTGATCGCCCGCACCGATGCGCACGCGGCCACGTTGCTGACCTCGGACATCGACGAGCGCGACCAGTCGTTCGTCGACGGCACGCGGACCGCCGAGGGCTTCTACCGGGTGCGGAACGGGATTGAGCCGTGCATCGCCCGGGGGCTGGCCTACGCGCCGTATTCCGACCTACTCTGGATGGAGACCTCCACGCCCGACCTCGACGTGGCCCGCGAGTTCGCCGAGAGCATCAAGAACGTCCACCCGGACCAGATGCTCGCCTACAACTGCTCGCCCTCGTTCAACTGGCGCGCGCACCTGGACGAGGCGACCATCGCGAAGTTCAGCAAGGAACTCGCCGCGATGGGCTACCGGTTCCAGTTCATCACGCTGGCGGGCTTCCACGCCCTGAACCACTCGATGTTCGACCTGGCCCAGGGCTTCGCGGCGGAGGGCATGCCCGCCTACGTGCGGCTCCAGCAGGCCGAGTTCGCAGCCGAGAAGTCCGGCTACACCGCCACCCGCCACCAGCGCGAAGTCGGCACCGGCTACTTCGACCGGGTGACCTCGGCGATCTCCCCGAACGCGGAGACGGTCGCCCTGTCCGGCTCCACCGAAGCCCAGCAGTTCCACGCCTGACCCGCACGCCGGAAACGGAGCGAACGGAGTCGGTGGGCCCCCGGGTGCGTTCTTAGGTACCGGGGGGCCCACCGACCCATCACTCCGACCCATCACTCCGACCCATCACTGGCGCCCGGCCGGGCGGAGGCTCAGGTGTACTCGGCGGGTCCCCAGGGCGCCTGCGGAGGGCCGGCGGCGCTCGGGCCGCCCGGGTCCGCCTGCGGATGCGGCCTGGCCTCGGTCCACTCGGACAGCAGCCCGCTGTCGGCGTGCATAGTCTGGGTGGCTTGCAGATCGGGGAAGCTGGCCGTACTGCCCGCGTACGGCGCGAGCCCGGTCACCTCGCGCCTGCTCCGCCACCGGGACGGGATGAACAGCGGGATGACCATCGCCAGGCCCGCCAGGGCCAGCACCCCATCGAAGAGCAGAGCCTCGAAACCCGCGCCGTAGGCCCGCGTCTTCAGCGGGATGTACTGGACCGCGTGCCGGACGCTGAACAGGTAAAGGCCGGTCCAGGCCAGCAGCACGAGGCCGGGCAGCCCGGCCGCGAGCGGGGAGATCCGCGGCACCGCGATCAGCAGGCCGGCGACCAGCCCCACCCCCAGGAGCGCGCCGAACCCCTCCAGGACGGCGTGGTTGTGCAGCAGGGAACCGCCGCCGCCGGGCAGCGCGCCAGGTGGGGTAGGCCCGATGAGCAGCTTCAGGTACCCCCAGGAGGCCGCGAAGAACACCGCGGCGGCCAAGACGATCGCGAGCACGATACCTACTAGATGACGCATATCCTCACCCCACAAAAGACCCGTCAGTGGTGGTCCACAGACCGAAGCTTACGGCGCACGCCTGACGTCATGGCCGGGAATGTGCAGCGTTTCCAGCCCGTCATTTCTTTGAACGCAGCCCCACGCGCAACCGGTTCACCGGGTCGAGGAGCGCGTAGGCCCAGTAGGCGTCGCGCGCGGCCAGCCGGAACTTCACGCCGCGCGGGCCGGGCGGGAAACGGAACCCCTCGGGACGCCAGCGCCGGAAATCGGCGGACATCCGGTGGAAGAATTCCCGGCGGCGACGTCGCGGCACTAGCGGCAGCAAGGTGGTGTAGTGCCAGATGGCTCGTTCGAACACGGCCGCGTAAACAGCCGGAGGCGTTGCCGGGGCACGCAGCTGGGTTCGTTCGGAAAAGTAATCAAAGATCCGCTGGTACGACCCGAAGATGTTGAAGTTGGCGGCGCTGGCGGCGGCCAGGTACGAGCCGCGGCGCGCCCGGCGGTAGCGGTAGCACACGCGGCTGAGCACGCCGATCCGCTTCGCGGTCAGCAGGGCCAGCGTGGTGACCGGCACGTCCTCGTGCGGAGCGGGTCCGGTAGAGCCGAACGAGACGCCCAGGCCGGCCAGGAAGTCGCGGCGGAACACCTTGCTCCACGCCGTCATGGTCAGGTGGATCAGCGCGGGATGATCGGCGAGCGTGCCGGTCTCCGGGCCGCGCAAGTACCTCGCACCGCCGCTCGGGCTGGTCGTCCCGTCCGGGTGCAGGTTCTCGAAGTCGATGATCAGCACGTCGGGACGCAGCCGCGTCAGCGCCCCGGCCACGGCGGCCAGGGCGCCCTGCGCCAGCTCGTCGTCTCCGTCGACGAACCAGACGTACTCCCCCGTCGCCTCCTTCGCGCCCAGGTCGCGGGCAGGCCCGGGACCGACCGCGGCTCTGCCGCCTCCGGGGGGGCCGACCCCCCCGAGCCCCTCCGGAGCCTGAGTGGTGATCACCCGCAGCCGGGGGTCGTGCCGGGCGGCCAGGATCGCGCCGCAGCCGTCCGGGGAGGCGTCGTCGACGGCGATCACCTCGAGCGGGGCCGCGGGGTCGCCGAGCACGGAGTCCAGGCACCGGTCCAGGTAGTCCTCGACCCCGTGCACCGGGATGACCACGCTGATCAACGGCATGGCTCCGAACCATATCCAAGGAGAGGTCCCAGGGGGTCTTCGGGGGCCGGGCCGTGCCTGTTCTGTCCCAGAGTACCCGTGATTGCCGGCCTGAGAACTCTGGCTACGCCCACCAAAGTACTTCTGTATACGAACCTTTAGGAGAACGTTCCGGGATTAACTCCGGACATGCCGGGCGTGGTGCTGGCCTTGGCGTTCAGGACCCGACAGACTCAGGGAGGTGGAGTGGTCCAGGGCCTCCGGGGCCGGCCGCTCGGCTAGAGTACGCCGGGAAAGTGCCAGGAAGCACGAACTCGGCGGCGGCAGGACCGGCACGCGGACGGGCCGGAGCGGAAGGGACGACGATGCAGGAACTGCGCTTCGTCGCGGTGAGCGAGGACGGCCAATACGCTGTCCTCGGAGTGCCAGGGCGCAGCGCACGCTTCACGTTGCCGATTGACGAGCGGCTCAGGGCGGTTGCCCTCGGCCAGACCTCCCGGCTCGCGCAGTACGAGATCGAAGTGGAGAGCCCGTTGCGACCCAAGGAGATCCAGGCACGAATCCGGGCCGGGGAAACGGTAGAGGAAATCGCGGACGCGGCCGGCATCGCGGTCGAGCGCGTGCGCTGGTTCGAAGGCCCGGTCCTGGCCGAGCGCGCCTACATGGCAGATCAGGCCCAGTTGGCGTCGGTAAGACGTCAGGGGGACGCTACCCCCGGCCCGCGGCTGGGCGAGATCGTGACCGAACGGCTGAAGGTCTTCGGTGCCGATCCGGAAGACGCGCAGTGGGACGCGAAGAAGCGCGGCGACGGAAGCTGGCAGGTGGAGTTGACCTTCATCTCCGGCGGCCGCCTGCACACCGCCGAGTGGATGTTCGACCCGCGGCGCAGGCACGTGCTGCCGGCCGACGACAATGCCGCCCGGATGTCGCTGCCGGGCACCGAGCCGCCCCAGCCGGCCGCGCCGCCGCCCGGCGAGGCGACGGTGACGCACCTGGCCCCGCGGCTGAGCACTGCGTCGGGGTTCGGTCCCGCCGGGGTCGGCAACGGCACGATGGGGAACGGCGGCCTCGGTAACGGGCTCGGCAATGGCGGACGGGCCTGGCATGAGCGGCCAGGCTCCGGGCGGGCGGCGGTCCCCGAGCCTAAGGCCGCAGAACCGAAGGCTCCGGAGCCTCGCCAGACCGAGGCTCCGGCCACGGTCGCGCCTGCGGCACCGAGCGCTCCCCCGCCTAGTGCGCCGGTCAGTCCGGCCAGGGTGGCCGCGCAGGTCGCGATGGCCGCGTCTGCGCAGCCGCAGCACGCGCGCCCGGCCGAGGATTCCCGGGTCGCCCAGGCACGCCAGGAAACGTCGGCGCTATCGGGTGCCGAGGACTTCGCCCCGGCGGCACCTGCCGCCGAGGCCGTCCCGGCGACCCCGGCGCCGTCCGCTCCGGCGGAAGCCGTGGGTGAGCAGGCAGCGCGCCAGGGCCGGAAAGCAGCGCGCGGTAAGCGATCCTCGGTGCCGTCCTGGGATGAGATCATGTTCGGCAGTTCGCGCCAGCGGGACTAGCCTCGCCACCAGCGCGCACCATCACGTGCGCGGCTCTTGCCCGCGGTTCCCGAAGCTAGCGCCGGATCACCCTTGTCGACTGGCAGGGCGCGCATAGAGGTCTTCGGGGTGCTGACAGATGGCTGTGCGCGATCTGACAGCCGCGTGAGCCACGATGACTTCATGCGATATGACGCGACAGCTCATGCGATTGAGGCCACCGGGCTGGTCAAGCGGTTCGGCAAGACGACCGCGCTGGACGGCGTGGATCTGGTGGCCAGGCCGGGCCGGGTACTCGGCATGCTCGGACCCAACGGGGCCGGCAAGCCCGTTACTGAATTGTGACATTCATTGGTTGGTCGTTGGCTTTGCCGGTGTGCTGAGCGCGTCGCGAGGACTTGCTGATGCAAGCCTGACATGATCACCCGGCCACGGCGGCAGCAGGGGCGTTGCCCGGCTCATGCCGCGCCGGCGCGTCTTCGGCCGGGTTCACTCGAAGGCGACCACCGAGTCTAGCCCGGTGATCTTGAAGAGCTGCCGTACCCGGCGCTGCGGCGAGCGGATGACGACCGGGCAGCCTGGCGGCAGGGCCTTCCGGATGCGCACGAATCCGGCCAGGCCTGATGAGTCGATGAAGTTCACCCCGGCCAGGTCGATGACCAGGCGCTGCGGGTTCTTCCTGGCCAGGTGCCCGAGGTGCTCGGACAAGGTGGCGACTGTACTGATGTCGATCTAGCCGCGGACGGTCGCGATGGCCACGCCGGCGTCCCAGCGTTCGCCGATGGTCAGGGCAGGAGCCTGCTCCAAAGCCACCGTCCCTCCCGCAGCCAGGCAACGCAGCACGACAACCGACAGACAGGAACGAGGAAACCACAGACAGCACGTGATGACAGGGTGCTAATTCACGCTACTGAATGTTATATCGCTCGTCCGCCTGGCCGGTATGGACAACTAGCCTATTGATCTGGCCAGCTAACGCGCTCACTTGTACCCACGACCTACGGCAAACGATGCAGGAATCCGCGAACCATGCCGGCTGAGGCACGACAACCTGGGACAGCCGGGCACTAGCTGCACGAAACCGGCATCCCAATCGTGGCGACCTGCTGCATTGCGGCCGAGGTAGAGGGCCACCCATGACTCACAGAGGCCAGGTATCGGTCACAAGTACATTCGTGAGCAGCGGCCCCGGTTTCCTACCGGCGGCGAGCAGTCGAGGCGTCCCGTACTGCGTCGGCTTGAAGCGCCTCTGCCGCTGAGAAACGAGAACCAGCAACTCCGCAACACCTTGCCAGGGCACTCGGAGAGCGCCGGATCGCAGAGGTTCTCGGCCGTCGCGCTGCCTGGCATTTCGTCGCAAATCGGGTGATTTCAGGCGGGGACCGATAAGCTCGGCGGCAATCCCTATGCGGATATCTTGATGACCGTGAACCCCCTCTTCGCTCGGCTGGGCATCCCGGCCGACGCCGACTCCCTCGCAGGCATCAAGCGCCTGGTCAGTGAACGGCCAGCGAGACCCGTCATCTTGACTTCAAACGGCAGCTCAATAACGTTGACGACCTTGCTGATGATCTGATCGCGCTGGCCAATGTCGGCGGGGCGTCCTGATCATCGGAGTCGGTACCGACAACGCCGACCGCGCCGCCACCCTGCATGAGCATCCGCTCATGGTCATCGAGCAGCAGGCAGTACAAGCGGCCAGGGAAGGAATAGACGAGCCCGTGCGTATCGAGCCCGTGACGGTACCGGGCGGCACCGGCTTCCTAACGACCCCGTTGAATTGCATGCGATATTGCATACGATTCCGTCCTGATATCCGGCGACAGCGCCTCCCGGAAATCTCCGTCGCTATCACCATATATCACCCACGAAAACACCGGGCCCGCAACCAGGATAATTTATCCTGCGCCGGGCCCTGGCTCGGGATCAACCCGGCCAGCCGCTGCGCCTGATCCTGGGCAGCGAGGCCTACGCCTACGCGGCGGCGGCCGCCCGGGCGCAGGCCGAGCCCGGCACCGCCCTGGCACGACCTCACCGTCTCCACCGGACCCGTGCTGTCGGCGGGATTCCTGCCCTCACATGAGAGACGCGCTCACCATAGTGCGGCAAGCTCTCATCTTTCAGCGGACCAGCAGGTATCCAACAATTAAAACGCTCGCTGGACTCCATGTAATAGCGAGCACGAAGACCGTCGGGATCGCACGGAGGGAGGGATTATGGTAAAGCGTCGCTGGCGTCGCCCGCAGTGGCGGGCGCGGAACGTACGCACGCACTGCTGACCTGACGAGCCTCGGTGTCCGAGCGGTCCTCTCTGGGTTGCCGTTCGGGCACCAGGCGCCTCCGTCCGGCCCCATTTCCTGAAAGCAGAGGATCGCCATGGCCACCGCAGCGCAAAGCCAGAAAATCGCACTTGAGCCGCACGCCGTGTACCGTCAAACAAATGCCGGGCTGACGATGCTGTTCCACCGGACTAAGGGTGTTATGTACGAGCTGAACGAATCAGCGTCGGCGGTAATAGATATCCTGAGCACCGGCCCGCAGAGCTGGGATGAGATCATCGCGGCATTGCTCAATCAATTCGATGCCCCCAGAGAAGAGATCGAAACGGACGTGCGCACCTTCATCGATGAATTCACGGAAGCCGGGCTCCTCAAGGCCGACAACTGACAGACGGGGCCAGCCATGCAGCATGAGGCGATCCTGATCCAGCCCGAGCACTATCAGCTTCCCGAGTTCCCCATGCCGATCCTGGTGCAGCTGGGACTTACCTACCGCTGCAATCTGAAATGCAGCCACTGCTACGCGCTCTACCGGCGCAGCCGGGATGAATTCACCCTCGCCGAGATCGAGAATCTAGCTGACCAGTTGCTCGGGACGGGCAGCAGCAGCCTAGTCTATTCGCACGGCGAGAACATGATCCGACGGGATTTCCACGAGGCAGCCGCGATCTTCCGGGACCGCGATTTCTATCAGACGCTGATGCTGAATGGCTTCTACGTACGCACTCTCACAGCGGCCAGGCGGCTCGTAGACGCCGGCATCAACCGGACAATGGTATCAATCGATAGTGTCAACCCTGCGATACATGACAAGGTACGGGGCAAGCAAGGCGCATTTAACATCGCGCTGCGCGCCTTGCGCCTGCTTAAGGACGCCGGGATTCCTACCGTAGGGTTCTCAACCACAATCGATACTCATAACTACGATCAGATATCGCGAATCGCCGAGTTCGCCTATGAAACTGGCGTAGACGCGGTAAGTTTCATGCAGAATCGCTACAATCTCACCAGCGTGTTCGACCGCTCGATCTGGCCTGGTTACGAAGCAATCTGCCGCGAACTGTACGAGCTGACCCTCGACTTCCAAGGGAAGCTGGACGTCTATACCCACGACCCCTTCATGCTCACCGTGCTCGATGGTCGCCTCACCGACGCGGAGGCACGGGCTACTTTCATCGGTTCCAACCTGTGCAATGTGGGTACGAGCATGGTCTCTATTGACCCTGTCGGCAACGTCTCGGGCTGCAATTTCATCGAAGAGAGCATCGGCAATGTCCGGGAGGAGGCGTTCCAGCAAATCTGGGATCGCCTGGTCGCCCGCTACTCCGACCGGGCCCACCCGCCGGGCGGCCCGTGTACATCCTGCTCAGCGCTCGGGCCCTGTATGGGTGGCTGCAAGGCGTTTCACTACAACGGCAAGTACGACGAGCGCTGCGGCGCCCAGCGGTTCGTCGAGGACACGCCGCATGGCCTTGACACCGCAGAACGGTCGATTCCGGTCAATGACCCTGGCCGGCCAGCCGGGGTATTCCTCGGGCTTCCCCGGATGAAGTCCGGTGTGAGCGAGGCTTCCTCGTGAAAGTGCTTTTTGTCAATCCGCACTACACGCACGATCCACGTACCCTGCTGCTCCATCCACCGCTGGCCTACGGTTACATGGCCGTATCGCTGAAGGCAGCGGGGCATGACGTGTACCACGTCGACCTGCCGTTCGAAGGAAACGATCCGTCCGTACTGGCCTCTCGTCTCGATGATCTGCAGCCGGATCTAGTTGGCGTCACCTCGGTTGCCCAGAGCTACTTCCACGCACTGCAGATCGCGAGGGCCGTCCGCGCCTGGAATCCGACGACCCCGGTCGTATTCGGCGGCCCGCACGTCTCGTTCATAGCCCGGGAATGCCTGCGGCGGCACCCCGATGTCGACTACGTGCTGCTCTTCGACGCGGAAGACAGCATCGCGGAACTGTGCAGCGCGCTGGAGTCGAATGCCACGCCGGGTGACCTGGTGAAGGTACCTGGACTCGCGTTCCGCGACGGTAACGGCGTTCGCGTCACCGCACCTGCCCCGCCCGAAATGCAACTGGACCGGTACGGCCAGCCCGATCGCGGCATCTTCAACCTGACGGACTATCTGGCTTACGACTACGAGACCGTCGTCATGACCGCTCGGGGTTGCCCCAGCCGCTGCACATTTTGTTCCACGACCGCAGCCGGCCGGGAAGCCCGGTGGAACAGCCCCGCGCACGTGGCGGATGAAATCGAGACAGTCATCGACCTAGGCTTCAGCTCGATTTTCTTCGGCGATGACACCTTCTCGGGAAATCCTCGCCGGGCGATCGCGATCTGCGAGGAAATCCGCCGCCGCGGGATCCAGGTGCCGTGGACTAGCAACATGCGGGCGCAGGACGCCCGTCCCCAGGTGCTGGAGGCGATGGTGGGCGTGGGGGCCTACCGGGTGTTCGTCGGTTTCGAATCAGTACAGGAGACAACGCTCCGGCTGGTGAAGAAGGGCACTTCGCCGGCCAGGCTTTACAAGACGGCGGGCCGGATCATGGCGGCCGGCCTGGAACTGCACGCGTCGTTCATCGTGGGGGCGCCTGGCGATACACCTGACAGGCTCGCCGCGAACCTGGACTTCATCCGCCTGGTCAATCCCACCGTGGCGACCTTCAACGTCATGGAGCCCCGGCCGGGCACGGACGTCTACCTGCACCCGGAAAAGTATGGCATCACGATTCCGGATCCGTACTGGTACGAGAAGACGACGTGGCTGGATCTCCCGGTTGCCCATACCGAGGAGATGTCCCAGGAAGAGATCCGGTACTGGGTCAGCCGCAGCTACGACGAATTCTGCCATCCCAGTTTCCGTGCCGATGAGGAACTCGACCGGCTGAGGCCGGTCCGGCAGCAGTGGCACGATGCAGCCGAGAGCGTGCAACGGCATCTCCCGCTCGCGGAGGCTACGCCGTGACCGGGCGGCTGCGGGTCGCCCTAGTCGGAGCCGGTCTCGCCGCCAGGTCGCACGCGCTGGACATCGTCACGGACGACAACCTGGAACTGGCTGGTGTTGTCGGCACGAACTCATCATCCGCGAGCAACCTGGCCGACATGTTCGGCGGCGTGGTGTATCCGGATCTAGAGGCGCTCCTTGGTGATCCCGCCGTTGGCGGAGTGATCGCCGCCGTGCCGCCGCGGGCCGTGTTCGACGTCCTGGACCGTGTGGCCGAGGCTGGAATACCATGCCTGGCAGAGAAGCCGGTCGCGACGTGCCAGCGACAGCTGAGCCGCCTCGAGCATCTCGTCCGTTGCGAGGCGCCCATCGCCGCCCCATTCAACCGGCGCTACCAGCCTCATGTACGGCACGCGGCGTCGGCCACGGCCGCGATTGGCGAGATCACGGTGGTCCAGGCCAGTTGGTCAGGCCCGTTCCGGGCTCGGTTCGAGGAGAACAGCGGTACATACCGGGCGAGGGCGCGTCGCCGTGAAGGAGTTGTCACGGACAGCGGAGTCCATGCCCTTGACGCGGTTTCGCTTCTCCTCGGCGGGATGGCCGCGACCAGCGTGCAAACCGCCGCGCTGGTCTGTAATGCTCGCGGGGCCGATGTCGAGGGCCGGTTCACCTTCGATAGCGGCCGCGCCACCGTGGAAGTCTCGCTAGCCGACACTCCGGTCGGCCCCGACTGCGGCGAATGGCAGATTCGGCTGCTCGGGAGCAATGCGTGCATGCGTGTTGACGAACGTGAGTGCGTCATCGAGGGCTTGGACGGCGGCGGCCATCAGGTCACGGCTGCCGGGACGATGAACCGTCCCGTGTCCGATCTGCACACCATGATCTCGGGCGGGAATCCGGCCGGCACAATGCTCGGTGAGCTCCTCGCTATCAGCCGGCTCGTGTCAGCCGTCTACGACACGGCAGTCCCGGAGTCATCGGCCTGGCTCAGGCCTCGTGGCAAGGCCCTGGGCCGGCTGAACGGCGCTTGCTGACCATTAGACCGATAACGGAGCACAAGGAGATGACGATGCGGCTCCCTCAGTTCGAGAATGCAGGCCGACCTGCCTGCATCGGGCAGTGCCTCCCCACCGATGCCGTGCGGCTTGACGACACTAGATTCGCGGTCGTGCGGGTCGAGGAATTCTTCACCGAGGTCAGCGCCTACGCTCTCAGCGAATACCTGGCCAGTGGCCTGGAGTATGAACGTGACGAAATCGACGACCAGAAACGGACTAACCGGGCAGTACGGATCGGAGACCTGCCCGACTCTCCCTTCAAAATGCACAGGCAGCCAGATTCCCTGGCTGAGGCGGCACTGAACGTCTTCGCCGGCCCGTGGTTCGTCAGTCAGCTCGAGACATGGCTAGGTGCCCCGCTGAGGATCCTGCGGCCGATGACGCCATACCGGCTGGATCCAGGAGATTACATCAGCCCGCACGATGACCGCGCAGCGCCCGAGTTTCGCCTGTCCGTCTCGTGCAGTCTCACTCCGGCCAAGGCTGGCAGCAAGGGCGGTGAGACGGTAGTGGGACTCGTCGACAAAGTGGAAGAATATGAGCATCCGGACTTCTTCTTCCCGCTGAAGAGGTGGTCCCTCAAGCCCGGCTCGCGCGCCCTGATGCCCATGTTCAACTCCGTGCTGCTCATCACGCTCACTGATAGCTACGCCCATGCGGTGCGTGAAGTCGGCTGCGCTCCGCGGTACTCGATTACGACGTTGTACGGCGACAGGCAGGCAGCCTGATGCGACCCGGTTCGACCGCACTCGGGTCCGTGCACCTGCTGACCGACGAGGAACAGCGCCAGTGGCATGAAGACGGCTACCTGCACATCCGGGGCGCGATACCCGGTGACCAGGTATCGAGTCTCGCCGACGCGCTTAGCGGACTGCAGGAGAAATTTGCCGAAGGGCTCGCCGACAAGGCTTTCTGGTGTGACGTATTCGATGCCGGGAACAACCAGGATCTCAGTATCGCCAGGGGAATAAAATGGGTTCCGCAGATCGCCAGACTGTTTGATCATCCTGGCGCGTTCGGGAAAATCCTCGGCACCATGGGGCCATATATCCAGGTCCTCGGCTCGGAGCTTTTCTTCCGGTATCCATCAGCCAAGCCACTAGTTGATTTCCACACTGATATCGGCCCCTCGCTGCGGAATGCCGCTCCAGCCGGAAATCGGCAGATCCAGATCAAGGCTCAGTTCTTCCTGACCGATACTCTTGAACACGATCACGGTAATTTCACCGTAGTGCCCGGGTCGCATCGGATGGATTTTCCGGGAAAAATCCGGTATCGGGACGTCGACAAGCCGGTGCAGATCCTGGCCGGAGCCGGGGACGTGGTGCTGTTTCCGCTGTCACTGGGCCACGGCGTGGCACCGAACGAGGGCGGCGGGATGAGGGTGAGTGTGATCGTTCGCTACGGCCAGCTGTTCTGCCGGCCAGTTGACTTCTGGACCACCCCAGACGCCGGGATCCTGGACCAGTTCACGCCGCGGCAGCGGCGTTTGCTTGGCGATCTCGGCAGCCATAGCCAGCCAGCCGACTTCTACGGAGCGAAGCCGGACCACCTGCTCCTCATGTACGGAGACGAATGGTCGGGCACGGCGGAGGCGCAAGCCGACTTCGCCCTGGCCCAGGCGGCCCAGCAGGCCTACGAGGACCGCTAGGGGATATCACATGACCATCAGGATCCTCGGGATCAATCTCACCCGGACGAGCGACGGCATTTCCCTGGATGACGGAGCCGCCGTACTCTGCGAGGAGGGAGTCCCCACTGTCGCCATCGCCGAGGAGCGACTTACCCGCCGCAAGCATGCTGGCGGTGTCGGCAACGCGGTCCGTTACTGCCTGCGCGCTCGCGGCCTCTCGCTCAAGGACATCGACCTTATCGCGGTCAGCACCTGCTGCGACACGGCATGCCAGCCGTTTCCCGCCCTCGCCATGCTCCAAGCCGAAGGTCTACAACCTCGCGCGGAGCAGATCTATCCTGTTTCCTCTCATCACCTTTCGCACGCCGCAAGCGCCTACTATCCGAGCGGTTTCGGTGAATCCCTCGTCGTGGTGGCTGATAACGAGGGCAACATCATCGGCGAGCGCACGCATAGGTCGTACTGGCGTAACCGCCTGGAACGAACAAGCCTTTACCTCGCTCGCGGAAATGACCTCAGGATTTTGCATAGGTACGGGGACCAGCCCGGTGAGCTATGCCTGGGGGCCGCCTACAATCATTTCGCAAAATGGCTTGGGTTCAGCTCTTATCATGACGCTGGGAAAGTGATGGCCCTCGCCGCCTACGGGAAGGGCCGTTTCCGGGACGCTAAGGTATTCTCCGGCCATGATCTGTCATGCTTGCTGGCTTCCCCGGACATTACGCTGGCTGACGACGAATCCGGGATCGGGGGAGCACCTGATGACTTCGACCGGGAGGCCGCGCGGTTCCTGCAGGCCGAATGTGTGCGAAAGCTCATCCAGTCACAGCTAGGGACAGACATTGGACCGGGAAGGTCAGCGTGCGCCGAGCCGGACGAGACGCAGAAGGAGATAGCCTGCCTCATCCAGTCCGAACTTGAGCATGCCCTCATAGAAATCGTCCGGCGGGCGGTGGCGGAAACCGGGGTACGCCGCGTCTGCCTGGCGGGCGGCGTGGGCCTCAACTGCGTGGCCAATACGGCTATCGCCAGGATGCCCGAGGTAGCTGAATTCTTCGTACAGCCAGCGGCAAGTGACGTCGGGCAGGCCCTTGGCAATGCGCTGTGGGCTTATCACCAGGAGCAGCCGCGCCCTCGGCGCTGGATCATGGGTTCCTGCTCGCTGGGCCGGGGCTATACCCGTGACGAGATGCGCGCTGCCGTCAGCGCGTGGCGTGAGGAGATCACCGTCGATGAGCCGGGCGATGTCTGCGCTACGGCAGCCGCGCTGATCGCCACCGGATCGATTATCGGCTGGTTCGACGGAGGCAGTGAATATGGCCTGCGGGGACTCGGAAGACGCAGCGTGCTGGGCGATCCGCGGACCCTCGGTACCAAGGTCCGGCTCGACACCGTGATCAAGCGTCGGGAGGCTTTTCGCCCGTACGCCCCCAGCGTCCTTGGAGAGCACCTCGGCGACTGGTTCGAGGTTGACGACGACTTCGCTAGAACCGCGCACAAGCCGCTGGCCTTCATGTTCGTGGCCCCGCGGGTCAGGGAAGAGAGACAGCATGAAGTCCCCGCTATCACGGCTATCGATGGCACCGCCCGCCTGCAGGCCGTGCACCGGGCCGAGAACCGGCGTTACTACGACATGATCCAGCGTTTCCACGAGCTGACTGATGTTCCCATGGTGCTCAACACCTCGTTCAACGCAGGCGGAGACCCGGTCGTGGAGTCACCGCACGACGCCATTGAGAGCATGCGCAAGATGCGCCTGGACGCACTGGTCCTCGGGGACCTGCTGATCCGTTCTCGACAGGTGACCGACTCTGGCGTCTCACCCAGGCATGGTGGCTGAGCGGCACCCGGCGCTCGCGGACTGCACAAGGCGGTCCATCGCCGTCATGGAGGCGTTCCGGTCGTTTTTCACTGCGCAGGGCTACCGCGAAGAACAGCGCAGCGCGCTCGTATCCGCTTACGATTCGTCTATCCGCTTCACGAATTCCGCTATCAGCACCTTCAAGCCAACGCTGTTCGATGGTGTCAGCCGTGGGGACAGGTTCCTGCTACAGCCGGCTCTCCGCCTGCAAACGCTCAAGCTCTGGCTTGAGCAAGGGGCGGTCTCGCGGTATGGCGGTTACTTCATCGCCCTCGGCACGCTGTCCACCCTCCGGTCGCTAGAGGATGCGCACCGCGACGCCGTCGGGTTCTTCTGCCGCACACTGGGCCTCACCGGCGAGCGTCTACTCTTCCGGGCTTCCTCCGCGGACGACGACTTCGTCTCGGCCGTACAGTCGGCTGGTGGCGCGCTGCGGGCAGATGGAACCCGGCTGGATGCCTTCCGGCACCACTATGGTCTTCCCGGCGTCCTCGGCAGGAACTCGAATATCGGAATAAGCGACGGTACCGGATTCGCGGACGTTGGCAACGTGATATCGATCGAGCGTGACGACGGTACCCGGCTCGGCATCGAGATCTGCTGCAGCGTTAATTCAGTACTGGCCCAGCTTCATGGCATATCTCGCCCCATTCTCGCGTCCCCGTCATCGGCAGCGTATGTCGCCGGACAGCCCAGCCTCATGCTCGCCGACAGCCTTGGTTCATCCGTGGCGCTGGTGCGCGAAGGACTAAGACCGAGGGCACGCGGCCGAGCTGGGAACCTGAAATCCATGCTGCGGGTCGTCATCGAGCGACAGCAGGCCTGTGCGCTGGATGACGAGTCGCTCTTAGCTCTGGTGAGCCGTATCGCCGCAGAAGATGGCGCCGTCTACGAACACGCCAGCCCGCCCAGCGCCGCCTGCGCGGTGCCACTCGAGCCCGCCGCCATCACCGCCAAGATAGCCGATTACCTCGACCAGACCAGGGTAGCCGTGCTGCCTTGAACCAGGACGCGTCAGGTCAGCTGATCCCAGGCCAGCGCCTTAGATACCAGGTCGTACACGCTGGCCAGCAAACCGAGCCGGTTATTTCTCACCGCCGGGTCCTCCGCCATCACCAGTACCTGGTCGAAGAACTGGTTGATCGGGTCCACCAGCACCTCCGACCGCTGTACGACCTCGTTGAGGTCACTGGGGTCGGCGAGGGCCTGCTTTGCCTCAACGAGCGCGCGGGCTAGGGCCGCTTCCTCGGGGAGCTCGAATAGTCTTTCGCTGTATTCACTGGCAGTGCCGGCTGGGAGGATGCGGTGCACCCGCTGAAACGCCATGGCTAGTTCGGCAAACTCGCTGGTGGATCGCAGCCGGGCGAGCTGGTTGAGCGTCTTCTCCGCTCGAGCCGGAGCACTGACCAGCGGCGCGACCGCACGGATGTCCTCCACACGATGACCGGCTTCCAGCATGAGCTGCTCAAAACGGCGCGCCATGAAGACGACCGCGTTGTCGAGGATCTCCGCTGTGAGCGGCACAGGCTGGTGCTCTCCGGCGATCTGCAGACCAAGGCTTAGTGTGATCGGCTCGAGGTCGGGGAGGCCTCTCAGGACGTTCAGCACGCCCAGCGCCGCACGGCGGAGCCCGAACGGGTCGGAACTCCCCGTGGGAGTCGCCTTCACCGCAAAAAGGCCGGCTAGCAGGTCAAACCGGTCCGCCAAGGCGAGCAGCGCACCGGGGATGCCGGGGGGACCGGTTTCCGTGGAGGAACCGGGCTGCTCCATCGTGGAGGAACCGGGCTGCTCTATCTGGTACAGGGCATCCGCGACGGCCTCCGATTCACCCGCCTGCAGCGCGTATTCCCGGGCCATGACGCCCGCCAAGCTCGACAGTTCAGTCACCATCTCCGAGCCCAAGTCGAACTTGGCGAGCTGCCCGGCCCGCCGTAGCGTTTCACGCTGCGCAGCCGTCAGCCCGATATGCTGCCCGAGCTTGTCAGCGATCACCGCGATACGGTCCGCACGGTCCGCCATCGAGCCCAGCTTCGCATGGAATAGCAAGCGCCCGAGTCGCTCTTTCATGGTCGTCAGTGGCGTCTTGATGTCGTTCTGCCAGAAGAACCTGGCGTCCTCGAACCGCGCCCGGAGCACCGCCTCGTTGCCCGTTCTCACCAGGTCCGCGTCACAGTCTCCGTTAGCGATAGCCACGAAATACGGCAGGACCTGGGAGCGCCCTTTCCTGATGGGCAGGTAACGCTGGTGCTTTTTCATCACCGTGGTCAGGACCCCAGCGGGAAGCTCAAGGTAATCCCGGCCGAAAGACCCGAGGAGCAGGGTCGGCTCGTCGACGAGGTTGGTCACCTCGTCGACGACCGCCCGGTCACCATCGAGGTCGATGAATCCCCCGAGGCCATGAGCAAGCTCCATGGCGCCGCTGACGATGCGCTCACGCCGGCGGGCTGCGTCCGGCTCGATCGAATTGGTTCGGAGGCATTCCAGGTACGCGTCCGCCGACGGTATCTCTATGCACGCCGGGGAGGCTGTGCGGTGTACCTGCGTAACACGCCCGGCTGTCATATTGGACACGGCGAAGGGAATAACGTCATTACCAAGCACCGCGGCCAGCCACCGAATAGGCCGACTGTAGGAAAGGCCCGGCGCATTCCAGCGCATGTTCTTCTCGGCGCGGAGCTCGTACACGATCTCACGAAGCACGGGGGCTAGGACTTCAGCGGCCGGACGCCCGGGCACCTTGCGGGTGAACCCGACATACGCATCGTTGTCTTCGAGCACTTCAAGAGCTTCCACCGGGATGTGGTGGTTACGCGCAAAACCTTCGGCCGCCTTCGTCGGTTGTCCGCTGGCGTCGAACGCCACAGACCGGCGAGGTCCCCGCACTGTCTCGACTACTTCGTCTTCCTGCGTAGCGACCGCCTCCACCAGCACCGAAATGCGGCGTGGCGAGGAATAGGCGGTGATCTCCCCATGCCGTAGCCTGGTGGCGGCCAGTTTCTCGGCGAGCGCGGCCCTGACCGCGCCCTCCGCCCGGGTCACCTCGCCGGGCGGCAGTTCTTCGACGCCGATTTCCAGGACCAGCCGCTCCGGTTTCGTGATGACGGGGAAGCCGACCTTGGGCTCGTCGGCCGTCACCGGTTCCGTCCGGCCCAAGGGGAAACCCAACTCTTCCCGGCGGCTAACCCAAAGCCGACCGACCTCGCTTCGCTGGCGTATATATCGAATAGCGTCCGGTTCGCCGCCACATCGGCGTCGTCGAGGTAGTACCGGCTCATCTCGTACTCGACTTGACCGAGCACTTCGCCGTAGGTAATGCCTGGAGCGTACTGAATGTCCTTGAAGTGTTTTACCCCCTGGAGCGCCATTATTATTCGCTCCATACCGTAAGTTATCTCAACCGACACCGGGTCGAGGACGAGGCCGAACTGCTGGAAGTAGGTGAACTGAGTAATTTCCATACCATCCAGCCACACCTCCCATCCCAGACCCCATGCTCCGACGGCCGGCGCCGCCCAGTTGTCTTCCACGAAACGGATATCGTGCCGACGTATATCGATTCCAAGCACTTCAAGGCTGCCCAGGAACAGTTCTTGCGGGTTGCCGGGCTCCGGCTTGAGGATTACCTGGAACTGGGTGTGCGTCTGCAGCCTGTTCGGATTATCCCCATAGCGTGAATCATCGGGACGAACGCTCGGCTCTGGATAAGCGACTCGCCACGGTTCGGGACCCAGCACGCGCAAGGCGGTCGCCGGATTCAACGTCCCCGCCCCGACTTCGGTGTTCATCGGGAGGACCAGCAGGCAATCATGGTCGACCCAGTAGTCCGTGAGCCTTTGCAGTGCCGCCTGCATCGTAAGCATAGTGAGCCTATCCGTGCTGATAACGTCGCTTGATCACCCGGCCCGTGCCGCCCGCGTCATCGGGGCAGCGAACGAGCGCACCTCGGATAGCCGACAGCCTATCGGATCATGACGACCGCATGTCCCGGGTCGCAGACCGCGCAGTTCACGCGCCCCTGACGTCCCCGCGCTGCCCGCACCGCCCAAGCCGACGCGGGCCACCAGACGACCCGATGTGACCTCAGGCTAGTCGGCACCGAGCTCCTGGCCACGCTGTCCAGCCGCACATCACCGCACGAATTGCAGGTACTCCTCCTGACCATGGGAACTAGGTTCGACCTCCGTCAACCGGAACCCGCATGTATCCATGTAACTTATTATTTCCTGCTTGGTGGGCGCTCCCAGATATACCGGGAATGGCGTCACGGCAACCTCGACGCGTATGCACTCGATATCCCCGATCCGTTCACCTGCCGATTTCAGGACGTCCAGGTCTGCGCCCTGCGCGTCTACGGTCAGTCGTTCGACTGATCCAATGCCGGCCGCATCCATGAAAGTATCAAGACGTACCACGGGAACTGGGATCCGGGCCGTCACGGTCAGCGGGCCACCTTGCCAGCGCATCGTGTTCTCCCAGTTTATCGGCATGATCGTGCTGGCTGTATCGGAATCCGCAAGCTGAAATATCCTGACACCGTTTGCCGTACCTACCGCAGCCGCCACTACTATGTAATTTGGATACCGTCCGACATTACCGGCGACCGTCAGCAGGTTCGGCTCGAATGCGTACACGATGATGTCATCGTAGTGCGCGGCGCTTTCCATAGCATGCCCGCCTCTATTAGCACCGACATCGAGCCATACCCTCATACCCGTTCACCAGCCATCATTCAGGGTCGGGAACGGCATTTGACTTGAGGGCGCGTTCGTCCGCGAGCACGACCCTGCCGTTCTCCATGCGAAGCTGGATAAAGGAGCTGAAGCCTGCCTTCTCGAGCCGGGAGAGCTGTGCGCCGAACTTGCCGCTGCCGCGCACGGTGTCCACTGCCCGCCCGCCGCTACGCAGCCGTCGCGCAGCGGCCAGGATATCCGGAACCGGGATTTCGTTGTCGGCCAGCAGGGCCACGGCGTCCCGGCGGCCACCACTCTCCAGGAGATCGACGATACGCTCGAAGCCGATCGAGAAGCCGCAAGCGGGCACGTCCCGACCCAGCGACCGGCCGATGAGCCGGTCATACCGGCCTCCGCCGGCCACTGACCCCGGCATTCGCTCGTGGCTCATCTCAAAGATCTGTCCTGTGTAGTAGCCCATGCCCCGGACCAGGGTCGGGTCGAATTGCCAGTTTAGCAAGCGCTCTGAAGCGACCTGGTTAAGGCATTCCGCCGTCGTCGAAAAGTCCTCGATGACATCCGGCTGGAGACCGGGCAGGGCATCCGCCAGCCCGGTCGGGAGCTTCTCGACGGCGAGTTCGCCGAGGGCACCGATATTGTCAACCACGCCCATCACGGACTCGTCCGAAAGTCCGATTTTCTGGAATTCGGCGGTTACCCCTTCCCACCCTATCTTGTCTAGCTTGTCAAGAGCGATGAAAAAACTATCCTGCGCACACTCGGGAACTCCTGCTCCTGCGGCCAGGGCGGTGAGTATCCGGCGGTCAGAAAGCCGTACCTTGATTCCGTCCAGGCCGATGGCGTTGAGCGCCTGGCTGGTCGCCTCGATAAGTTCCACTTCGGCGAGGACCGACGGCTCGCCGATAATATCGATGTCACACTGATAAAATTGCCGGTATCGGCCCTTCTGCGGCCGTTCAGCCCGCCATACCGGGCCGATCTGCAGCGAGCGAAATGGCGAGGGAAGCGAAGCCTGATTATTGCCGTAGAACCGGGTAAGAGGTACGGTGAGGTCATAACGCAAGCCAAGGTCGACGAGGTCACGGACCCGGGTACCTGCATCGATCTCGGACGGCAGCCCTCGGCGCAGTATCTCGAAGATCAGCTTTTCGTTCTCACCGCCCTGGCCACCCTGGAGGCGTTCGATATTTTCTATCGCAGGCGTCTCGATCCGCTGGTAGCCAAACGTCCGGTAGACATCGGTGATCGACTTCAGTACATGATCACGAACCGCGACTTTAGCTGGAAGAAGATCCCGGTTGCCGCGGGCTGGGCTGTTGTCGATCCTCACGCTTGTGGTCTCCTCGTGTCATATCAGCTAATCGGCGACGTCATGTCTGCAGGCCCCTGATCAACCCGAACGCTCACACGTTACAGTGGACGCAGCGCCCCCGGGGTCACAGCGGTTTACGGCGTCCGTCGACTGGTGAGTCTACCTGGCATTTCGTCCTTCACCATGCATTCGCGGGCGAAAACGGCTGGGAGCTCGTCGAGCCGGTACAGGATCATCCCGGTACGATCGATATCGGCGATATCGATCAGTTGCGCGTCCACGAGCGCTTCGAGCAGGGCTTCGGCCTCCCCGACCTTGGCGCCAAGCAAGATGGCTAGGTCCTGGGCGGGGAATTCAGCTCGAAGCTTCCCGGCTAGTTGGAATGCCCGCCGTTCGGCCAGTTCCTGGTACTCGTAGCTATTAGCGAGAGAGCGTCGGACGCACAGATCCCCAAGGCTCAGAAGGTCCAGTCGCTGCCTCTCGTCCCTTAGCCGACTCGCGAAATAAGAGAGCCCCCATACTGGCCGCGATAGCAGACGGGCACCTGCTATCCGGACGGCTAGCGGCAGCCGTCCGCACAGTTCCGCGACCTCTGCGATGGCTTCCGGGTCCGGCGCGGCCCGCTCGGCACTAATGATGGTACTCAGCAACGCGATGGCTTCACGCAAGCTCATCACGTCGAGCGGAACTGAGCGCGATCCGGCCAGGGTAGACAACATCGGCCTGCTGGTCACCAGCACCGCGCAGCCAGGCGTCCCCGGCAGGAGCGGCCGGACCTGAGCCGCGTCGGCGGCATTGTCCAAGACCACCAGGATGCGCCGGTCAGCCATCCAGGCACGATACGTCCGCGCCCGGTCATCGACGTGTTCCGGGATCTCGTTTGTCCCGACGCGGAGTTCCCTGAGGAAGCCTGCCAGAGCCTCCGCCGGGCCTACCGCCGCGCCTTCGGCGTCGCGCAGATCAACATACATCTGGCCATCAGGAAAATGGCGTCTGACCCGATGAGCGACGTGCAGGGCGAGACAGCTCTTGCCCACTCCGGGCTTGCCTGAGATCACGGCAATTTTGACCGCGCCATTGAACCGCATGCCCGCTCCCCGAAACAGTAGCTCCAGACCTTGCGTCTGGTCTGAACGCCCGACGAAATCGTCGATATCTGGTGGGAGCTGAAAGAGCGCGGGCCGATCGGTTCTCGGATACGGGATAGCGGGCGGACCGGTCGACGGCGAACCGGCGGGACGGGCCGGCTCGGGATTCGCGACGGCCTCATGCTCTGCCGGTCCGGCGGCTGGCGTGTAGTCGCCTGCCCAGCCGAGCCGAACCGGGTTTGTCTTGAACAAACGGGAAAGCAGATCCTGGTAATCCCAGCTCGGCCTGTTACCCGACTCCCACTCGAACCAGGACCTGGCCACGAGGCCGCGCGGTACGAATCCCTCTTGACGGCACATGACATGGAAAGCCTCGACAGCCTCGGCAATGCTCCACCCCCAGGCGAGACGATGCGCCTTGAAGGGGCGGCAGCCGCATCGCTCGGCGATGACGCGCGCTAGGTCATGCAGCGTGGCCAGTCGGACGGCGCCGCGATCGGGGAACCTGCGCAGGTAGTCCAGGCGAACCTGCTCGGCACAGACCAACGTACGGTGCGAGCGATGCCCCCTGCGTGTCCTGTTGCCACTTTTAAGGAGATCTTCTACCTGCTGTGCAGTCTTGACACCCATCGGATAGATTATACAATTTAGTTCCGGTATGCCAAGCGGGTACTGCACCTAAGGGCCTGCCCGCTCGGGCTCTGCGCACACTTTCGCACGAAAGGGCTTCTATCAGCTAGCGGCGAGCCCGAATATACGTTTCGCGTTCATCGCGAAAATTGATACGAGCACCCTGCACCGCTGCGCACCGGAAAATAGATCGCTTATAGCTGAGATGAGCGCGTCCAGTTGACTGAAATGCAAGAGCATCTCATCCTTGGTAAACTCTTTGTAATCTCGGGCGTCTTCTCGGTCAAGCCAATGATAGTCGAGCGAGGAAACCCACTGGCCACCCTTTATACGATGGCTGTAAGGAACTGCCGATATAAGGCTCAGTGGCTCATCAGAGCCGAACATCACGCGCTCGTAGCCGAACGCCGAGATGGCTTTCGCCAGCAAGGTTCGGTTGGTAACCAGAGCGGTGTCCAGGCTTATTCTCGGATATTTTGCCAGGCTCTGCAACCTGGCCAGGTCCGCGTCATTTGCCGACCGGGCTGTTCCGATATGAGCGAGTATCACATTGAGGTCCGGATATCGGTCGGCGACCGACGTCAACTCGGCTGCACTAAGGGAAGGAGGCAGGGGAAGGTGCAGTATCACCGGGATTCCCGCCTCGCTGGCGGCGGCCAGCAGGGGGTCAGGAAGAATTTCAGCGATACTGGTGGCGGGCGGATCGAAATACCTGTGATAAACCTTCAGCGCCCGACATCCTGGCGTGCGAAGCAGGCTAGTGCTGTACTGCAAGTCGTCAGGCAACCCGTATGCGACAAATTCATCGCCGAAAAGCTTGCAGTTCTCAAGCAAGTATGAATTTGCCCGCTTGTGGTCGATTCCCCTGAAAGCATTCGCAAATCGAAATGACCGCACGTTCCTTCCGCTCCAGAGCAAGCGCCTTGTGCGCTGCGCCTCTGGCAGCGAGTAATGCGCGAACGTGGTCATCGGAAGATTTGCCGTGCTGGGAGGCAACTCCCCCACATGATCCGCCAGATTGCAATGGGTATGGACATCGATAATCTCACCGGGAAGTTCCTGGTCGAGCACCCGTTGCAGCCGCTTCTCGCTAGCAGTCAAATTCATGGATCGAGAACGGTATTTCTCCCAGTCCGGCTCTTTCATTACTAGTGCCCTTCTTCTGACGTCAAAAGAAACGATTCATTCCGGGTCCGCTTTATCAGATAGTGTAATCATGGTTAGCGGCGCAGGCCGCCGAGGCGACCGGTGTCTCCGCGGCGGTTCTGGAGGCCGCCGCGCGGCCTCCCCGCCCGGGCGCTCCGCCGCGGCGATGATCGACTTGTCGATAAGGGCGGAAAGCGCGGGCAGCACGCTGGCTCGGGGCAACAGTGCGTCGGCGCAGACGTGCTCGGCGGCCGTCAGGGTGGCCCCGCCGGGGAAAACCGCCAGCCGGCGCGCCAGTACCTGCTCCGGTGCCGACAGCAGGTCCCAGCTCCAGTCCACTACGGCCCGGAGCGTCCTGTGCCGGGGCAGCGCCGTGCGGCTGCCCCCGATGAGCAGCGCGAACCTGTCGTCGAGCCGCTCGGCTAGCTGCGCAGGCGTCAGAGTGCGCAGCCACACCGCAGCCAGCTCGATGGCCAGCGGCATCCCGTCGAGCGCGCGGCATATCCTGGCCGCGGCCGCCGCGTTGGCCTCGTCGAGCTCGAAGTCCGGCCGGACGGCCACGGCCCGGTCCCGCAGCAGCCGGACCGACCCGTATGATGCGACCTCGACCGAGGCGGATGCCGAGAGGGCTGGCTGCTCGGGCGGGACCGGCAGTGGCGGCACCGGGTACAGCGTCTCGCCGTCGATGCGGAGAGGCTGCCTGCTGGTGGCGATGATCCTCAGCTGCGGGCAGGCGGCGAGGACGTAGCCGGCGAGCGCGGCCGCCGCCTCGATGACATGCTCGCAGTTGTCTAGGACCATCACGTCGTCACGGTCGCCGAGCGCCGTGGCTAGCCGGTCCAGCGGGCTCCCGCCGCGCTCCGCCGCCCGGGGGGCGATGACCGGCTCGCGGATGCCCAGCGCGTCGAGCACCGCGGAGGCCACCTCGGCCGGATCAGTCACGGGCGCCAGCGGCACGAACCAGGCGGCCGCGTCGAGCCGGCTCGAGACCTCGGTGGCCAGCCTCGTCTTGCCCATTCCCCCGGGGCCGGTGAGCGTGACCAGGCGGGCCGCGCGCAGGTTCTTCAGCACCCGGGACACGTCCTCGTCACGGCCGACGAAACTGGTCAGCGGGCTGTGCACCCGAACGGCGGAAACGGGAGCCTGGGCACGCACCTCGGCCCGTTCGGGATCTGCTGAAGGACCATGAGGCCTGCGCAATATGCCGAGATAGACCTGCTCGAGCTGGGCGGACGGGTCCACCCCGAGCTGGTCGGCAAGCAACTCCCGGCCCTCGTGGTACGCCGCCAGCGCCTCCGCTTGACGCCCGGCGGCGTACAGCGCGCGCATGAGCAGGCCACGGGGCGTTCGGCCAGCGGGTTGGCGGAGAGCAGCACGCGGAGCTCGCCGACCAGGCTGGCTCCCTCGCCGAGGGCCAGGTCGGCCTCGATCCGGTCCGCCAGCACGCTGGAGCGCAGTTCGGTCAGCTTGGCCGCGGCCAGGTCGGCGAAGTCCGATCCGGCCGCGTCGGCGAGCGGCTGGCCCCGCCAGGCGAGCAGCGCGTCTCGCAGGACCCGCGCGGCCTCGCCTGCGTCGCCGTCGGCCAGCGCCCGGCGGCCCTGGGCGGCCAGCGCCTCGAACGCCATCACGTCGACCGCGTCCGGCGGAACGGCGAGGCGGTATCCGGCCGGGTGCGACTCGATCACGGCGCCGGCTCTGGCCTGACGGAGTTCGGCCCGCAGCCGGGAAACCAGTGTCTGCAGCGCGTTGCCGGGATTACCGGGCGGGTCGTCGGGCCAGAGCTGCCCCGCCAGCGAGCCGGCCGGCACGACACGCCCGGCGTTCAGGGCGAGCAAAGTGAGCGAGATCCGGAGCTGGCGACCACCGACGTGGACTGGGCGCCCCGTCTCGTCCCGCACCTGAAGCGGGCCTAGTAGCCCGATACGCAGTGCGTTCGGCATCTGCCCTCGCTGATCACCCGGACTCCGGCCTCTACTCCCCCGGATCATTCAACACGTCGCATCACCCTACGCTTCCAGGCGGGGCAGGTTCTAATATCAACCGACGGCAGGAAAGGGGCGAGAAGGTGACTTCGGGCCTGGACAGGACCCGCCGCGGAAGGTGGCGCCCGCTTCGCGCGCGTGCCGCCGGCGCGGCGGTGCTGGCTGTCCTGACCCTGGCCGGCTGCGGCACCGCCGGGCAGGGCGCGCCGGTGGCGCCGATCCCGATGTCAATCCACAGCGAGGCCTTCATCTCCGGTAAGCTGGCCCAGCGCTATACCTGTCACGGCGCGAAAATCAACCCGCCGCTTAACTGGTCGGGCGCGCCGTCCGGCACCAAGAGCCTCGCGCTTATTGTCGATGACTCCTCGGCACCGATCACGCCGTCCATTTACTGGCTCGTATTCGACATCAATCCCGGGGCGACCGACATCCAGGAAGGCTCGCTGCCCACGGGCGCACTCCAGGCGCTGAACAGCGCAGGTACCGCCACCTACGACGCCCCGTGCCCGGCCGGTCATCGGCACTCGTACCGATTTACCGTTTATGCGTTGCGCACGACGCTAAAGCTGGCCAACGGCGCACCACTGCTGCCTGTGTGGACCGCGATCGCAGCGGCCACAATCGGGCGGGGACGAATAGTGGTAACCGGAAACCCGTGATCATCCAGATACACCCCGTAATCGGCAATATCCTGAACTTTTTCAATCTTGTGACACGCTACCTGCTAGTGAGCAACAATCGATGATCAAGCGGGTTTCACGGCGCTCGCGACAACGAGGGAAGGCTCGCGTCATTGGCCGCGTGTGCCTAGCTAGCGCCGCCCAACAGGCCCGGCATTCTGGATGGAGACCATGTTTCTGGTCGCGGGACTGGCCGTCGCCGGGCTTGTCGGCATAGCGGCAGCCTTCTACTTCAGCATCCGCTCAGGCAATCGCGGCAACAAGCGCCTCCGGTCCGCCGGGGCAGGCCGCGCGGACGCCGGCAGGCTCCCCGGGGCAGGCCGTGCGGACCCCGGCAGGCTCCCTGGCAGCAGAAGCGGCAGGAACCCGAGACCCGAGCGGACCGATAACGGCCGCCGGGCCGCTGGCGGCAGCACCGGGCCGGATTCCGTCCCGGATTTCGGCGGCCAAGTGCTCGTCGGCGGCCGGAGAGGCGCCCCGGGCGGGTCGGCCACGCCCGGCGGCGGGCGACGGCCCAGCGACTCACGGCCCAGCGACTCACGGCCCAGCGACTCCGGTGCCAAGCCGCGCCGGCGCGGCTTCCGCAAGGGAGCCGATGTCGATGAGGAAATGTGGCCGGCGGAGTCGTTCGGCGGGGTCAGCGACGAGCAGTTCTGGGATGACATGGCGTCAGACAAGCCGCTCACCACGACCGCGCGCACCGCGCAGCAGGACCCAGGGACCAGGAACCGGCCGCTCGACGCCGGGCCGACCACGGACCCGCAGGCCGTCCCGGCCCGAGGCGACGACCGGAAGCGCGACAGCGTGACCCGTAATGACCGGCGCCGTGGCGAGGGCGGCCGTAGCGAGGGCAGGCGGGGCCCGGGCTCCGGCGCCTATCCCGGGCCGCGGACCGCACCTAACCCGGCGACCGAACGCACCGCGATCCAGCCCGCGTACGCGGCGACGCAGCCCGTCCAGAGCATGACGTCGCAGCGCCCGGACGCGACGCGGCCCGTCCGGGCGCCCGCGGGCACCAGCCAGCCGATGAGCGCCGCCAGCCAGCCGCGGGGGGCCGCCAATCAGCCCGCCAATCAGCCCGCCACTCAGCCTGCCGAACCACGTCGGCGGCGGCCGAGCAGCGCCGAAGAGGATCCGCTGACCAGCGCGGCCTTTTCACTGCGCTCAAGCGGACCGGTCGACGGCCGGTCCTCCCTCAGGGCACGGGACACGACCAGGGACCAGTACGACGCCGGAGGCTCCGGACCAGGATCCGCCGGTTCGTATGGCGGCACCTCCCCGTACCCCTACACGACGCCCTCCTACGGCGATTCGTCCTCGGCAACCCAGACGATGAACACCCCGCCGTACGGCGAGAACTACGGATATGGCGGCGGGGCTCCGGCGCCCCAGGCGGACGAACCGCGACGGCAGAACGGCAACCGGAGCCACGCCCGGCCTGACGGCCTTGGCGACGGGACCAGGACAGCACGGCAGGCGTACCCGAGGGAAGCCCGCCAGGCCACCGGAAGCTACCCGGCCAGCAGTGCACACCCGGCCAGCAGTGCACGCCCAGGGAACAGCGCCTACCCCGGGAACGGCCACCAGGGCAACGGCCATCGCGCTCCGTACGACCCGAGAGACGACTACCGGCGGTTAACGCACCAGCATTGACCTAGGACACTTGGGTTCATGCCCGAGGGAGACGTCGTCTTTTACACCGCCCGCCGCCTGCACGAGGCGCTGGCGGGGCGGACGCTGACGCGCAGCGATTTCCGCGTCCCCCGGCTGGCCACTGCCGACCTGACCGGTGACGTGGTGACCGAGACCGTCCCGCGCGGAAAGCACCTGCTCACCAGGACCAAGAACGGCCTCACCGTCCATACCCACCTGCGGATGGACGGCAGCTGGCGGGTCCAGCCCGCCGCCGAGCGACTCCGCGACAGCCACCGGATCAGGCTGGTGCTGGCCAACGAGGACTGGCAGGCCATCGGGTATCAGCTCGGCGTGGTCGAGCTGATCCGCACCAGCGAGGAATCACAGGTCACCGGGCACCTGGGCCCCGACCTGCTCGGCCCGGACTGGGACTGCGCTGAGGCGGTGCGGCGGCTGAGCGTCGAACCGAGCCGACCCATCGGCGAAGCCCTGCTCGACCAGCGAAACCTGGCCGGGATCGGCAACGTATATAAGGCCGAAGTGCTATTCCTGCGCGGCCTTAGCCCGTGGCAGTCCGTGGGCGCCGTGGCCGACCTCGGCGCCGTGGCCGACCTGGCCAGGCGGCTGCTCGAGGCGAACAAGGGGCATTTCGGCCACATCACCACCGGCAACATGCGCCGCGGCGAGGAGAACTGGGTCTACGGCCGCCGGGGCCGGCCGTGCCGCCGGTGCGGCACGCCGATCCGTTCGGCCGGCCAGCAGGACCGGATCACCTTCTGGTGCCCGTCCTGCCAGCCCGGCTGAGCCCGCGGCGCGCGGGTCCGAGTGCGGCTGGCCCGCCCCAGGCCCGCGGAGAGCAGGAGGCCGGCGCAACGGGACGCTCAGGCATCACGCCACACGGCAGCATCACCACTGGCAAGGGATCACCGGGCCGCCGCGGGCCAGAAAGCGCCTAGGCCTGATAGCTGAGCAGGGCCATCATTCCGCCGGGCTAACGTGGCGGTTGGGTCATCCGCCCATGCCGCTCATGGACGGGGACGCGGACTTGCCGCTCATGGACGGGGACGGGCTCATGGACGGAGACGTGCCGCCGCCGCTCGTGGACGGGGACGGCATGTTCATATTCATCGGCGCGCCGCCTATGCCGATGTTGTGGTGGATCGACACCCACCAGGTCCATACGTCCCCGTGCACCGGCCCGGCCACGTAACCCATCAGGTGGCCGTCGTTCTGGGTCCACACCATGTACTCCAGGCCCTGGGTGTAGTTGCAGAACACCCGGCCCGCGGCCTGGTCGTCCCTGACCATGCCCATGGTCATCTGATCAACGGTGTACTTCTTCGTGTGCTGGAACAGGTGGTTCCAGCCGACCTCGCCGAACGTGGTCTGGGACCCGCAGTCGCTGAAGTTCTGCTTGAACTGACCCGAGTTCACCGAGGACACCTTGGCCGTGTACGCGGCGTAGAGAGCCTTCTGGTTCGGGTAGGTCTGGAAGACGACCCCGCTGATGCCGGCTGCCGGCGCGGTGCAGGTCACATAGGTCGGGGTGTCCTGATTGCAGGTCGACGGCGGCAGCTGGCCCTTGGCGTCATTGCTCTTGTTCGCCAGGATGAGCGCGCTCATCAGCGCGCCGGTCGTCGGCTTGGGCTTCGGCTTGGCCGTCATCTTCGTCGCGGCCTTCGCGTGCGAGCCGGAACCGCTCAGGCCGGCCCAGGTGCCCAGGCCCGCGAGGACCAGGACCGCGGCCGCCAGCACGGCGATCCAGCGCGGCTGACGGTACCAGCGGGGTCCCCGCGGCGGACCCGGCGGCGGCTGCGCGCCGGCCGGCTGACCGGGCTCGCCCGGGCCCGTGACGCCGAGCTCGCGACGGTGGGAGGTGAGGGTCCCCCCGGGCTGACCCGGCCCGGACGGCGAGGCGGCGGCGGCGCTGCCGGGCGCGACGGGGGCGGCGCTGCCGGGCGCGACGGGGGCGGCCGCGTGCGCCCGGCTGGCCACGCTGCTCCAGGAGAACCTGTCCGGCGCCCCCGCCTGGCTGTCAGGCGGCGCACCGGTCCGCGGCCCGGTGGTCATGGTGCCGTAGGTGTCGGACGAGCCGGTCGGCGGCCCGAAGACGCCCAGGGCCATCCGGGCGGCTTCGACGAACTCGCGGCAGCTCCCGTAGCGCTCGTCGGGCCGCTTGGCCAGCACCCGGGCGAACACATCGTCGATCTCGGGGGGCAGCTCGGGACGCAGGATCGTGGGCATCGTGGGCGTCTCCTCGACGTGCGCCCAGATGATCGCGGCGTCCAGGTCCTTCTCGAACGGGACCCGCCCGGTCAGGCACTCGTACAGCACGCAGCCCAGCGAGTACTGGTCGGCCAGGCCCAGCACCGACGTGCCCCGGATCTGCTCCGGGGC
>WNGJ01003724.1_pt1 | contig 34334 bp, 32 predicted proteins | sample 5400611 | NCBI WGS metagenome assembly WNGJ01 (sample SAMN13153375, study PRJNA577476) | soil metagenome | isolation source: 40 cm soil or saprolite under Garry oak tree replicate 1 | place: USA:California | collected 2016-06-15
AGCGAGTACGGTCTGAAGGGCAAGCTGCCACTCCTGACACTCGGTGAGACGGTGAACGAGACGTACCTGCGTTCGGTCGGCGACGCCGCGCTGGGCGTGGTCAGCTGGCTCTCGTACTCACCCGTGCTGGACACCGGGGAGAACAAGCGCTTCGTCCAGGCGTTCAACAAGAAGTTCCGGAAAGATCCCGTCTACAACAACCATCTCGGCTACCTCGCCGCGAAGGCGGGCGGAGAGGCGATGAAGGCCGTCAACGCGAATGTCGAGGACAAGGCGCGCTTTCTGGCGGCGCTCCGCAAGGTCAGCTTCGAGGCGCCGGGAGGCTCCTTCCGGTTCGACGACAAGCAGAACGCGATCATCCCGACCTACATCCGGCGTGTCGACAAGGTCGGCGGCAAGCTCCAGAACACGGTGCTCGATGTCGTCCAGGACGTCGACCAGTTCTGGAAGCCGCCGAAACCATAACTGCGACGGACCCCCTCAGCCCGTCAGGTCCCGGAGGACAGCGCGGCACGGCGCACCGTCGAGGCCGCGGAGCCTGAGCGGAAAGCAGATCAGCTCGTAGCGCCCCGGCGCGATCTCCGACAGGTCGACGCCTTCGAGGACCACCACACCACGCCTTCGAGGACCACCACACCATGGTCCAGGAACGCCCGATGCACCGGGACCTGCTCGTCGGCGTGCGCGACGGAGAGGTAGTCGAGCCCGACCAGCTCGACGCCGCGTGCCACCAGCCCGCGCGCGGCGCCCACGGAGAACGCGACGAAGTCGGGGTCGTATTCCCGCCGCTTCAGCAGCTCCGAGTTGCGCGTCTTGAACAGGACGCGCGTCGCTCCGTCGAGTGGAATCGCGTTCACGTGCGCCTCGGTGATGAACCGGTCGGCGTCGACGGCGTGCACCAGCGCGGGCCCGATGAACCGCTCGAGCGGTACCGAATCGATCCCGGCCCCGTTGGGCACGAAGTGGAACGGCGCGTCGACGTGCGTGCCGGCGTGAACGCTCACGGTGAGGGCGGAGGCGTTCGCGTCATCGCCCCGACTCATCCGCCGGCGTTCGTGCACCTCGAGCGGCGGCGCGACGACCCAGCGAACGGTGTCGGGCGAGAGATTGAGCGAGATGTCGTAGTACCTCACGGGCGCACCTCCCGGATGAGATCTCTATCTAAGACCCCCCGCCACTAGCAGCGTCTCCCCCGTCATGTACTTCGAATCGGACGACGCCAGATAGACCGCCGTTGGTGAGATATCGTCCGGCTGTCCGATGCGTCCGAGGGGCGCCTGCGTCTCGACCATCTTCTGGAAGTCGCTTCCGACGAATCCAGCGGCATGCACGCCTTCCGTCTCGATCATCCCCGGGCTGATCGAGTTCACGCGGATATTCCGCGGGCCGAGCTCCTTCGCCAGCACGCCCGTGATCGCGTCGACCGCGGCTTTCGTCGCCGTGTATACGGTGGAGTTCGGCGGGCGCATCGAGCTCGCCCCCGATCCGATGTTGATGACGCTCCCGCCCTCGGGCCCCATGTGCTTCACCGCCTCCTTTGTCGTCAACAGCAGGCCGAGGACGTTGACGTTGAAGTGCCTGTGAAACAGATCCTCGGTCACCTCCTCGAGCGGTGTGAATTCGTACACGCCGGCGTTGTTGACGAGGATGTCGAGCCGGCCGAACGCCTTCGTCGCTTCTGAAAAGAGGCGCTCGATGTGCGCCTGCTTCGACACGTCGCCCTGGACGGCGATCGCCTTGCCGCCGCTGCCAGTAATCTCCGCGACCACGCGATCGGCGCCGGGCTTGCTGGACGAATAGTTGACGACCACCGACGCGCCCTCGTCCGCCAGCGCTTTCGCGATGCTCGCGCCGATTCCCTTCGACGCCCCCGTTACGACAGCCACTTTTCCTTCCAGTTTCCTCGACATGTCCCTCGCTCCTCGCCCGGCTTCCCGGGGTGGATTGTTTGCTATGCCATGTCCCTTCAGATGTGAGGAACGTGACGAGGGGTGCGCGTCGGCGGTAATCGGTCTTTTTCCGATGCATTGGACAGTCTGCCGGTTCCGCCCTATCTTCGCGCCTGAAGGAGGATGCTCATGCTGAATCTCGACCGGTTCATCACCGAGTGCCGAGCTGCGCTGACCCAGCCCACCCCCGAGCTGGTGATCAAGGAGATCCTCGAAGGGACCGTCTCGAGCCCATCCGAGGTCGAGGCAGCACTGGGCACTCCCCGACAAGGCAGCATCTCAATCCTCCACCACGCTCGCGATCTCACCATCTTGAACGTGGTCTGGACGCCCGGCATGGCGGTTTATCCGCACGATCACCGCATGTGGGCGCTGATCGGGCTCTACGGGGGGCGGGAGGACAATACGTTCTATCGCCGAAGCCCCACGGGTCTGCAGGTCGCGGGAGGCAAGCAGCTGGAGACCGGGAACACCGCGCTGCTCGGAGAGTCGATAATCCACGCGGTGGCGAACCCGCTTCGTGTCTTCACCGGCGCGATCCACATCTATGGTGGCGACTTCTTCGGCACGCCGCGAAGCGAGTGGGACCGGGAGACCCTGCAGGAGCAGCCGTTCGACGTCGAGCGAGCCCGGAAGCTGTTTGCGGACGCGAACGAGCGGTGGCTTGGCGAATGTGGGAGGGCCGGCGACTCGCCCTGACGCGATACGAGCTTCAGCCGCCCGCGGGCCCTCCACCCAGGGTGAGAACGCCTGACCCTACGTCTGCCGCCGCAGCCGCGGATCGAGCAGATCGCGCAGCCCATCGCCGAGGAAATTGATCCCGAGCACCGTGAACAAGATCGCGAGCCCGGGGAAGACGGCGATCCAGCCGGCTACGGTCAGGTAGTCGCGACCTTCGGCCAGCATCCGACCCCAAGTCGGCGTCGGCGGTGGTACGCCCAGGCCAAGGAACGAGAGCGCGGACTCCATGAGGATGATGCGCGCGACCTCGAGCGTCCAGATCACCATCACCGGCGCCAGCACGTTCGGCAGCACGTGGCGGGCGATGATCCGCGCGTCGTGCGCACCGAGCGCGCGGGCCGCCTGGACGAACTCGCGTTCTCGCAGCCCGAGGCTCAGCCCGCGCACCACGCGCGCGTAGATCATCCACGTGGTGATCGCCATCACGATCACGAGATTTTTCAGATTGGCGCCGAGGAGCGCTACCACGGCCAGCGCTAACAAGATAAGGGGAAAGGCGAGGTTCAGATCCGCCAGACGCATGATGATCGTATCCACGCGCCCGCCGAGGTAACCCGCCACGAGCCCGGCGACCACGCCGACGACGGCGCCCAGGAGCGCTGCCAGCACGCTGATCGTCAACGAGATCTGGGCACCGTAGATCAGCCGTGAGTAGACGTCCCGGCCCAGGTGGTCGGTGCCGAGCGGGTGGCGGAGAGAGCCGTCGCCCAGCCAGAACGGCGGCTTGAGCGCTTCCGTCAGATCCTGATCGATCGGATCGGTGGTGGCCAGTAGCGGCGCGGCCAGTGCGGCGACGATGACCAGGCCGACGATCAGCGCGCCGGCGCCGGCCAGTGGACTACGCCGCGCCAGGCGGATCACGTCACGCGGATGCGCGGATCGAGCCAGACGTACAGCAAGTCCACGGTCAGGTTGATCAGCACGACCGCGGTGGCCAGGATGAACACGGAGGCCTGGACGACCGGGTAGTCGCGGTTGAGGATCGCCTGGATCGTGAACAGTCCGACCCCCGGCCAGGTGAAGATCGTCTCGATGACGACGGCCCCGCCGAGGATGTAGCCGAACTGCAGGCCGATCACCGTGACCAGCGGGATCAGCGCGTTGGGCAGGGCGTGGCGGCTCGTCACGAAGAGCTCGCGCAACCCTTTCGCGCGCGCGGTGCGCACGTAGTCCTCGGAGAGCATCTCGATCATGGTCGAGCGGACCAGACGGGTCAGCAGCGCCATCAGATTGATCGCGATGGCGGCGGCCGGCATCACGACGTGAGCTATGCCGCCACGCCCGGACGTGGGCAAGAGCCCCCAGGAGACGGCGAAGAGCAGGATCATCATGATCGCCAGCCAGAAGTTCGGGACCGACTGGCCGACTAGCGCCACGGCCATCGCCAGCAAGTCGATCGGGCCGCCACGGTGAGTGGCCGCCAGCACGCCGAGCGGCACCGCCAGGGCGATAGCCAGCAGCATCGCCGTCACCGTGAGCTGAAAGGTGGCCGGCAGCCGCGCCGCGATCAGCGGCAGCGACTGCTGGCCGTGTCGCAACGAGATCCCGAAATCGCCGTGGACCGCTCGCTTGAGGAACCGCCAGTACTGGACGATCAGAGGATCGTCGAACCCCCACTCGGCCCTGAACTTCTCGATCTGCGCAGCCGTCGCTCCCGGCGGCAGCATGATCTCGGCGGGGTCTCCGGTCAGGAACGTGAGGAAGAACGAGACGACCGACACCCCGAGGATGACCAGGACCGCGGTCGCTAGACGGGCCGCGATGTAGCGGCGCACGTCAAGCGCCCGTCAAGCTCTCATCCCTTCAGCCCCAGCGGATACAGCCACTGCGTCTCGTCCGGGCGCGGCGTGTAGTCGACCCTGGCGCTCATCCCGAACGCCGCGTCGGCCTGGTAGAGGAAGATGAACGGCGCCTCGTCCTTGAGAAGCTTCTGCACGTCGCTGTACTGCGGCGCCCGCTTCTTCGGGTCGTCGGTGGCCTCGATCCTGGTCAAGAGCTCGTCGAGCTTCGCGTTCTTGTAGTGCATGCCGAGGCCGCCCTGGGTCATCCAGCGGATCACCCACGAGGGTTCGAGATACGCGTTCCCGATACTGTAGATGAACAGGGGAGCGGTCTTGTTCTGTACCCGTCGCGGTCCGAAGCTCGAGAACTCGAAGACGTTGGCCTTGGCCCTGATCCCGACCTTCTGCAGGTAGCCGACGATCGCCTCCGCCGGCTTGGAATGATCCGCGATGCTGCCGGTGAAGCTGTCGAACTCGACCTCGAACCCATTCGGGTAGCCGGCCTCCGCCAGCAGCGCCTTCGCCTTGCTCGGGTCGTACGGGTAGGGCTGGACGCTCGGGTCGTACCCGAGCGCTCCCTTGTCGACGACGGTCGCCAGGCGCGTGCCGTGGCCGAAGTACAGGGTCTTGAGGATGGCGTTGACGTCCACCGCGTAGTTCAGCGCCTGCCGCACCTTGACGTTGTCGAAGGGCGGCTTGCGCACGTCGATCGTCACGTGGAAGATGCGCGGCGCCGCGATCGTCTTGATCACGAGCTTGTCGTTCTTCTGCAGCTCGGCAATGCGCACGTGGGGGATCGGCGCGATCAGATCGACCTCGCCGGCCTGCAGCGCGGCGACCCGCGCGGCATCCTCGAGGATCGGCCGCACGACGATCGTCTTCACCTTCGGCGCGCCACGCCAGTAGCTCTCGTTCGCCTCGAGCACCAGCCGCTCGTTCTTCGCCCACGTGACCAGCTTGAACGGGCCGGTCCCGTTCGGCTTGACGGCGATCGCTTCCTTGCCCGCGGCGTTGGTGTGTTTCGGTGAGAGCATCAGCCCGAACAGCTCGCCTAGCCGCACCGGCAAGAGGAAATCAGGCGTCTTGGTGACGACATTCACCGTGAAGGGATCCACGATCTCGGTCCCGACGATCGTGCTGAGCTCGGAGCTGATGGTGGCCTTCGTTTCTGGATTCGTGGCTCGATCGAGGGTGAACTTGACGGAGTCGGCGTTGAAGTCGTCGCCGTTGTGGAACTTGACTCCCTTGCGCAGGGCGAACTGCCAGGTCGTCGCGTTCAGCCGTTTCCAGGATTCGGCGAGGGCGGGCACGAGGTTGCCCTGGACGTCGCGGGCCGTCAGGCCGTCGTACACGTTGGCGATGAAGATCTGGGTGTTACGCCCGACGGTCAGATGCGGGTCGAAGGTGTTCGGCTCGGCGGCGAGGCCGATCTTGGCCTCGCCGGTCGGCGCGGCGGCGACGGGAGCGCCCGCATGGAGCCCTGCTGCCGCGGCGGTCAGGCCCAGAACGCGCAGCGCGTCGCGGCGGGTCATCGTTCGGTGACTCATGGTAGCTCCTCTCAGGCGCCGGTCCGCCGGCCCTTGACCTCGACGATGACGTTGCGAAACGTCTTCGTCCCGACATTGCGCAGCGCGTGCCGCAAGGTGCCCTGGTTCCAGCGCATGATCGCTCCCGGCTTCACCTCGATCCGATCCACCGTGCCGTCGGCGTTCGGGCGCTCGACCAGGTCGCCCTCGACGACGACCGTGGTGTAGTCGAGGTAGTGAGTGTGCCACCCGGCGGTCTCGCCCGGCGCCAGCTCGATGCGCCAGACCCTCACGCTGTCGTCCTCGTACACCAGCTCGGTCCCGATCGGGTTGCCCTTCGGATCCGCCGTCTCGTCCACCATGACTCCTCCCGCAGTGTGGTAGCGCGAAGGTAGCACAGAGCGCGTATCATGGCCTGCCATGTCCTACGTCGGCGCGGCGTTGAGCCCGCGCGAGACGAAGAAGCTGGTCCTCGGCCGCGGCAGCTACATCGGCGACCTCACGGCGCCGGGTTTGCTGCACGCCGCCTTCGTGCGCAGCCCGCACGCCCACGCGCGGATTATTGGGATCGACGTCGACGCCGCGCGCCGGCAGCCGGGCATCGTCGCGGTGCTGACCGGTAACGATCTGGCGCGCGTGACTGCGCCACTCAGGATCGCGCCGCCGATCGACGGGCTGTTGCCGATGGAGATGTCGACCCTGCCGGTGGACAAGGTCCGCTTCGTCGGCGATCCCGTCGCCTGCGTGATCGGCGAGCAGCGCTATCAGGTCGAGGACGCCTGCACGCTCGTCGACGTCGAGTACGCGCCGCTCCCGGCCGTGGTCGATCCCGAGCGGGCCCAGGATCCCGGGCTGCCGCTGGTCGACGAGACGATTCCGGCGAATCGCGCGTACGCCGGTGTCTTCACCAGCGGTGACGTCGCGGCAGCCCTGGGCGCGGCCGACCGGGTGGTCGCGGTACGCTTCCACCAGGGCCGCCAGACGCACGTGCCACTCGAGCCGCGCGGCTGCCTGGCGAGCTGGCTGCCCGGCGACGAGACGCTCAACTTCTGGCACTCGACCCAGATCCCGCATCCGATGCGCTCGGCGCTGGCCGCGCGGCTCGGGATATCGGAGAGCGCGGTCCGGGTGATCACGCCGGACGTCGGCGGCGGCTTCGGTCAGAAGATCCCGCTCTATCGCGAGGAGCTCGCCACGGCCGCAGCCTCACGGCTGCTGGGCCGTCCGGTGCGCTGGATCGAGACCCGACGCGAGAATCTGCTCGCCGCGCTCCACGCCCGCGAGGACATCGTCGACGTCCGGGCCGCCGTGAAGTCGGACGGCACCCTCCTCGGTCTGGACGTCAAGATCCTCACCGACTTCGGCGCGTACGCGTACTTCCCCGCGAACTACATGGCGCGTGTCATCGGGATGATGGTTCCCGGCGCGTATCGGCTGCGCGACTACCGCTACGCGATCACCGCGGTCCTGACCAACAAGTGCCCGGCCGGCCCGTACCGGGCGCCGATGCTGATCTGCAGCTGGGTGACCGAAGGAACGATCGACGCGGTCGCTCGAGCCCTCGCGCTGGACCCGATCGAGGTCCGTCGCCAAAATATGCTCACGGAGTCGGACCTGCCGTACACGACGGCGGGTGGCATGATCTACCGCTCGGTATACCCGCGCGACACACTGGAGCGCGCGCGCGCCGCGTTCGACTACGTGGACCGGCGGCGCGAGCAAGCGACGGCGCGCGCGGCTGGACGGATCGCGGGGATCGGCGTAGCCACGTACGTCGAGCCCAACACCTACGGCTCGGAGTTCTACAAGACGGCCGGCATCCCCGGATCAGGGCACGACGCGGCGATTATCCGGGTCGAGCCCAGCGGCGCCGTCGCGGCCCAGATCGGCATCGTCAGTCAGGGCCAGGGCCACCTGACGACGGTCGCGCAGGCGCTGGCCGACGAGCTGACGGTGCCGATCGAGAAGGTCCGCGTCCAGTCAGGTGATACCGCCGCGGCACCCTACGGCATGGGCACGCGCGGAGCTCGAGGCGGCGTGGTGAGCGTGGGCGCGGCGCTCGGAGCCGCGCGCGTCCTGAAGCAGAAGCTGCTGCGGATCGCGGCGCATCTCCTGGAGGCGCCGCTCCAGGACCTGGAGCTGGTCGACGGGTCGATTCGCGTGCGCGGCGCGCCGACGTCCGGCATGACGATCGCCCAGCTCGCGCAGAAAGCGTACTTCGCTCCGACGGAGCTGCCGCCCGGGATCGAGCCGGGACTCGAGGCGACGCACGCGTTCGATCCGCCGCCGCTGACTTTCTCGAGCGGGACCCACATCTGCCAGGTCGAGATCGACCCCGAGACTGGCGGGCTGACGATCCCGCGCTACACGATCGTCGAGGACTGCGGGCGGATGCTGAACCCGCGTGTCGTGGAGGGGCAGCTCCACGGCGCCACGGCACAGGGCATCGGTGGCGCGCTTCTGGAGGAAATCGTCTACGACGCCGATGGGCAGAACCGTTGCGCGACGTTGCTCGACTACGCGATCCCGACGGCCGCGTTGATGCCATCGTTCGAAGTCGAGCATCTCGAGCGGCTCGACCCGAACACGCCGCTGGGCATGAAGGGGATGGCCGAGGGCGGGGTGATGGGCGCCTCGGCGGCGATCTCGAACGCCGTCGCCGACGCGCTGGCGCCGCTCGGCGTCGCCGCCGGCCGCCAGCCGTTCACCGCGCGGCGGCTCGCGGAGGCCCTCGGGGCCGCGCGTCGCTGACGTGGACGCGACCGACCTCTGCTTCACCTCCGCCATAGAGCTCGCGGAGCTGATCCGCCGCCGTGCGCTCTCGCCGGTCGAGATCACTCGCGCCGTGCTGGAGCGTATCGACCGGCTGAACCCAGGCCTGGGCGCGTACGTCATGGTCCACGCGGAGCGAGCTCTGGGCGAAGCGCGCGCGGCCGAGCGGGCGGTGATGACGGGCGAGCCGCTCGGCCCGCTTCACGGCGTCCCCATCTCGATCAAGGACAACCTCTGGACGGCCGGCGAGCGCACGACCTATGGCTCGCGCCTGTTGGCCGAGTTCGTCGCGCCTGAGGACGCACCGAGCGTGGCGCGCTTGCGCGCGGCGGGGGCGATCTTCATCGGCCGCACTAATCTGCCCGAATTCGCCTGGCGCGGCTCGACCGACAACCCGCTGTTCGGCGAGTCTCGCAATCCCTGGGACCTTACCCGCACGCCTGGCGGGTCCACCGGCGGCGGAGCGGCAGCCGTTGCCGCCGGGTTGGGGCCGCTGGCGCTCGGCTCGGACGGCGCAGGCTCGATCCGCATCCCCGCTAGCTTCTGCGGGCTCGTCGGTCTCAAGCCGACTTTTGGGCGCGTGCCGATGTATCCCGCCGCGGGCGGCAACGAATTGGTCGCTCACGTCTGTCCGCTCGCGCGCACCGTGCGCGACGTCGCCCTGATGATGAGCGCGATCGCCCGTCACGATCCGCGCGATCCGTTCGCGCTGCCCGACGACGATGTGGGTTACCTGGCCGCTTGCGATGAATCACTCGGCGCGCCGGTTCGAATCGCCTGGTCAGCGGACCTCGGCTTCGCCTCTGTCGAGCGAGAGACGCGTGAGATCGCCGAGACCGCCGCTCGCGCCTTCGCGGAGATCGGTGTGACAGTAGAGGAGGCAACCCCCGACCTGGGTGATCCGAGCGTGATTCTGAACACGCTCTACGGCGGCGCTCAGGCCGGCGCCCACGCCGCTCGCTCCGCGGAGCAGAAGGCGCAGATGGACCCCGATCTGGTGGCGTACGCCGAGGCCTCGGCCGGCCTAAGCGTGGTGGGGTATCTCCGGGCTGTGGCCGCTCGCCAGGCAATGGTGGACGCGCTCAGACGATTCTTCGAAAGGTACGACCTCTTGCTCACCCCTACGTTGTGTCTCCCGGCCTTTCCGCTCGGTGTCGTAGGCCCGAGCGAGGTGGCCGGCCGCAAGGTGACCCACCTTGGCTGGACGCTCTGCTACCCGTTCAACTACAGCGGCCAGCCGGCCGTCACCGTCCCGGCCGGCTGGACGATAACCGGCTTGCCCGTTGGGTTGCAGATCGTCGGCCGGCGCCTGGAGGACGCGCTGGTTCTCCGCGCCGCGGCGGCATTCGAGGCGCTCCGCCCGTGGGCGACTCGCCGGCCACGCCTGTCGTAGCCGCGCCAGACTAGCTGACTACTGAGCCGCCAGCCGCTGAGCCTCCAGCCGCCAATGGGTGCAAGACGTCGATCGCCCAGGCCACGTTCAGGCGCTCTCCCATCCAGCCCGGCATCGCCGTCCGCGCGTGCAACACAAGCCCTTCCGCTTCGTTTCGCGCTCGCACCGCCTGCACAGGATCGCCCGCGACTTCAGGACTACGCGGCACTTCGGGCAGCAGCTGTCCGTCCGGTCGGCGGAACCTCAGCTGTCCGTCCGGCTGTCGATCGACCTGATAGCCTTCCTCGTGAACGGCTCGATGGTGCCGGCGGCAGAGCATCGCGAGATTTGAGAGCGTCGTCGGGCCTCCTCGAGCCCAATGATGAATGTGATGGCCCTGGCCGAACCGTGATCCGCAGCCCGGGAAGCGGCAGCCTCGGTCTCGGTGCTGGAGAGCGCGCCGCAGTGCGGGCGGAATCGTGCGGGTCCGCGCGGCAACCTCCACCACGCGCCCTTCGCGGCCGTGCTGCATCAACACACGGCTCGCGTCGCACGCCAGGCGACGAGAAGTTTCCGCAGAAACGCGTGCGCCGTCCTCGAGCGCCGACTGGCCCGGTGCGTCCGGGTCCTCCAGCACCGGAGCGTCGACATGAACGACGACCTGATAGCGCTCGGCCGGCGAGCCGGGATCGATGCCGTGGTGCAGGGCGGTCTCGGCGAGCAGACCCATCGCGTCAGCTTGTTGCTGGGGCATGGTCGGCGTTTCCGCGGGAACGTCCGGCGAGCTCACAGCACCGGGCTGTGTGCGGGTTCGCTGATACAACGTCTCGCGCGCCGCGGCCAGAGCTTGCGCGAGTACCGCGCCGACCTCCGGCGCCAGCCGCCCGCGGATCACGACCATGCCGTCATCGCCCTGATACATGTAGAGCTCCCGTCGGGCGTGCCGCCGCGCATCCTCCTGTGCCTCGGCCTTGCGGTCCATGCGGCGCCAGCCTCGCACGATGCGCTCGACATGATCCGCCGTTCCGGCGCGCCCCACCGCCAGCAGCCGCTCCTCGGTCTCTGGTGTGGCCACGCGCGTCAGAGCGCGGACTTTGGCGTAGGAGAGCTCGCCGCGCGCCAGGGCCTGGGCGAGCCGCGGCAGCGTTTCGAGGGCATGCGCCACTCGCACCCGCTCGCGGGCCGCTCCGATGTCGAGACCAACGCGCCAGCTCAGCCAGGCGGCGCATGAGCTGAAGCCGTTGTTCCAGCCGCCCCGTGCGTCGAACTCCCAGGCGGCGCATGAGCTGAAGCCGTTGTTCCAGCCGCCCCGTGCGTCGAACTCCCGGATGAGATCGAGCAGGCGCGCGGTCGCGGCATCGAGGTGGGCCGAGAGCTCGGCGATCTCGTTCCCAAGACTATCGAGTGGGTGCGTGTCCATGGCGAGTCTCCCTTCTTCAAGGGCGACTCTATACCCGAGTTTGGGAAGGTCCTGAGAGGCGCGACGATCGCCGATCGCGGCTCGTTCGACATTTTTTGCGACAGAGCCAGGTGCAGCGCCATCTCGGCGTGTCTGTGGCCCGCTGAAACGCTATTCATCATCCGCTGCGGACGCGTGACTCTCGTCCATGATGAAAGCTGTCAAGCGGAAACTCGTACCAGCGAACTGAGATCCGAAGACGACGACTATAACAACCGAGACGGTGGCCCGAACACACACGACCGTATCTGAAGTCAGACGCTCAGGTCGAGCCACTCGATCGGCTCAGCAGCACCGGCTGAGGGATCGATAACCCAAGCGCCTTGGTCGGCTGCGCGACGGGCAGATCCGCCGGCTTGGTCCCGTTGAGGATCTTGTCCACGCCGCGCAGCCTGGCGGCCAGCTGGGCGTCGGCCGCGGAGTAGGCGGCCAATCCGCCGTGACGCCTCCTTGCTCTCAGAGCTTCGCGACAGCCGCCTTCGCCACGTCCTCGTCCTGCTGCGACGTCCCGCCGCCAACCCCGCACGCGCCCTCGACCACACCGTTCTTGATGATCGGCACGGCGCCCATGCTCGGGATCATGTGGCCGCCCTCGGCGGCGACGATGCCCTGGATGATCGGGGTGCCGGCCCGCTCGGTCAGCTCGCCGCTGGCGCGCCCGAAGGCGGCCGAGGCAATGGCTTTGCCCTGTGAGCCGTAGACGCTGCCCCAGATGGCGCCGTCCATGCGGTTGAACGCCATCAGTCGCCCGCCGGCGTCGCACACCGCCGCGCTGACCTTGATGTTCATCTCCTGCGCCTTGATGATGGCCGCTTGCACGATTCGATTCGCTTCCGCCAGTGTCAGAGCCATGTGAGTCCTCCTCTCTACTCCGCAGTTGTACCCCCGTCGATGACCAGCTCGCTGCCCGTCATGAACGACGACTCGTCGGACGCCAGGTAGATCACGCCGTAGGCGATGTCCTGCGGTGTCCCGACGCGTCCCATCGGCAGCCGTCGTAGACGCTGCTCCCACTGAGCCTTGTTCTCGAGCACGTCCTTGATCATGTCCGTCGCGATCGGCCCGGGATGCACGGAATTGCAGCGAATGCCTTCCTTGGCGTGCTGGATGGCCGTCGACTTCGTGAAGAGGCGCACGGCGCCCTTGGTCGCGGTGTAGGCGGCGGTGCCGCCGGGCGCGCCGACCAGGCCGGCCGTGGACGAGATGTTGATGATCGAGCCGCCGCCGGCCTGGCGCATCGCCGGGATCGCGTGCTTCGTGCCCAGGAAGACGCCCTTGACGTTGACCGCCATGATGCGATCCCAGTCCTCTTCCGTCGTTTCCTCGATCTTCGAGCGGAAGAGAATGCCCGCATTGTTGACGAGCACGTTCAGCTTGCCGTACGAGCTCACGGCCGTCGCCACCGCCGCGCGCCAGTCCGCTTCGCGCGTCACGTTCAGATGTACGTAGGTGGCTTTACCGCCCGATGCGCGGATCTCGGCCTCCACCTTCTTGCCCTCGTCGTCGAGGACGTCGCCGAGCACCACCGCCGCGCCTTCGCGGGCGAACATCCGGCCTTCGACGGCGCCCTGTCCCTTCGCGCCGCCACTGATCAGCGCTACCTTGCCGTCCAGTCGTCCCATCGCTTTATCCTCCGAAGCTATTGCGGATTAGTCCGTAGCCAGTCGATGTACGCCGCGATGCCGGTTTCCAGCGTGTGCTCGGGCCGATAGCCCACCTCGGCCGCCCACGTCAGATCCGTCGCGGGATTGGTCGAGCCGCCCGGCGTCTTGCCCGGCTTCAGCGCCGAGCACCTCGCCCCCGGCACCGCCTTGCGCACGGCCTCGAACGCGTCGCGGTTCGAGCTCGCGCGCCCGGAGGCCACGTTGTAGGCGCGATGCGCGAGCTTGTCCGCGGTGTGCACCTGCTGGATGCCGCGCGCAACGTCCTTCACGTAGGTCCAGTCGGCCTGGTCGTCCTCGAAGATCTTGCCGTCGGGACGGTCGCTGAAGTCGGCTTCGGTGTTCCGGGCGGCGCCGTGGCACATGCGGCTGATCGGGTTGTGCATGCTGTAATAGAACGGCCCGTAGATGCTGCCGATGCGCAGCGCGACCACGTCGATCCTCGTCTGGGCCGCGTAGAAGTGCGCGTGCATCTCCATGCCCTTCTTAAAGGCCGACACCTGCGTCGGTGAGGTCACCGGCAGCGGCGTGTCCTCGCGATAGGGTCCGTTGGGGATGCCGCCGTAGACGCCGACCGAGCTGCCGAGCGAGACGCGCCTGAGGCCGAACGTGCGCGCGGCCTCGAGCACGTTCTGCAGGCCCGCCGTGTAGAGATGATAGTCCGACTGGGTCGAGAGGCTGCGCGCCGGCGGGGCCATCAGGTTCACGATGCTCTCGACCTGGTGGCGGCGGACCACCTCGAACACCTCGTAGGGGTTGGTCACGTCCATCTGGGCGATCATGACGCGCGTGCCGATCTCGCTCTTGAGCACGTCGGGGATGCGGCGGGCGCTGTGCTGCGAGAGGACGACGCGCTGGCCCACCTCGAGGAATCTCAAGGCGGTGTTCAGGCCGATGAACCCCATGCCGCCGACGATCAGAATCATGAGGCGCCTCCACGCCGGGGGATAGTCCGGACGTGTACCACCGTGGGCGCGCCATGACAACGGGATTCCTCGGCCCGCGGCGGGCGAGGAGACGTCAGCGGCGGTTGATGACCTTGAGGATGGCCTGGGTGAGCGCGGCGAGCGTGACGGGCTTGCTGACGACGGCGTCGACGCCCGGCGGATGCTCACCCTTGGCGCTCATCAGATCGCCGAAGCCGGTGAGCATGATGACAGGGGTCTCGGGCGCCGAGCGTTCGATGGTGGCCGCGAGCTGGTCGCCGCCCATCTCCGGCATGGCGCGGTCGGTCACGACCAGATCGAAGCGGCCGGCCGAGAATCGATCGAGCCCTTCGCGCCCGTTCGAGGCGGTCTCGACGATGTGCGCCTGGGTGTTGAGCTGGGCGACCACCGACTTTCGAACCAGCGGATCGTCGTCCACCACCAGGATGTGCAGCGGTCGCAGCGACTCTGGCGAGTCGACGGTCTCGGCCTTCCTGTCCGGCTCGTCCAGGACCGGCAGCCGCGCGATGAACGCGCTGCCCCGGCCTGGTTCGCTCTCGATCGTCAAGGTCCCGCCGTGACGCTGGATGGTCGTGTGCACGAGCGAAAGCCCGAGGCCGGTCCCGTGCTGGCCCTTCGTCGTGAAGAAGGGCTCCAGGCAGCGCTGCCGGACCTCGTCCGACATGCCGATGCCGGTGTCGCTGACCTCGAGCCGCACGCAGGCGCCTTCCGAGCGCGCGCGTACCGTGATCGTGCCGCCCTTGGGCATCGCGTCGACCGCGTTGAAGATGAGATTGGCCAGCATCTCGCGGATGCCGGCGGCATCCCCGGGAAACCGCGGCACGTCGTCGACGCGCGTGTCGATGCGGATCGCGATGCCCTGTCCGAGGGCTTGATTCTTCCAGCGCGGCTGCGTCAGGGCGACGACTTCGTCGATGCAGCGTCGGAGGTCGACCGGGTCGCCGATGATGCCCTCGCTCCGGTCACGGTAGAGCTCGCGCAGGCGGCGGATGACCGAGGCGGCGTCGAGCGCGGCGGTGTTGATGAGCTGCGCGTACGCCTGCGTCGTCTCGGGCGGCAGGTCGGGCGAGAGCATGAGCAGCTCGGCGAAGCCCACGATGGGGGAGAGCGAGTTGTTGAAGTCGTGCGCGATGCCGCTGGCCATCTGGCCCATCGCCCGCAGCCGCTCCTGCTGGAGCATTTGCTGCTGAGTCGCCTTCAGCTGCTGCAGGGTCTCCTCCAGCATGCGATGGCTCTGCTGCAGGGCCGCCTCGGAGCGATGGCGCGCCGTAATGTCGTTGAAGCTGACGACCACGCCGGTCAGCTGGTCGCGCTCGATCATGGGGGTGGTCACGTAGTCGACGGGGACGTAGCTGCCGTCCATGCGCCCGAAGATCTGGTCCGTCGCCTGGTGGGCCTGACGGTCCTTGATGGGAGCCAGGATCGGCGAATCCCAGTCGGGCAGGCGCGTGCCGTCCGTGGCGAGGTGGTGCACGACCTGACCGAGCCGCTTTCCGATGGCGGCCCGCGCGTTTATACCCAGGATCGTCGCGGCCGTGGGATTGATGAAGGTGATCTGCGCCTCCGTGTCCACGCCGAAGATGCCTTCGCCGGCCGCTTGTAGTATCAGCGCGGTCTGCGCGAACGCCCGCTCGTTGAACCGCCAGGCGACGACGCTGCCCACACAGGACCAGAGCACGAAGAGCGCGTGGATGCCGGCCCACGTCCACGGCGCGTTGAACGCCGCCTCGTGGTTGTAGACCGACTGCGGCCAGAGCACGCCGACGACGCCGTGATGGACGGCGACGAAGCCGACGGCCAGCAGGTACGGGATCCAGTCCTGGCAGAGGGCCAGGAACGTGAGCATGACGAAGAAGTGGAAGTGGAGCTCGATGTAGCCGCCGGAGAGGTGCACGAGGATCGCGGACGCGCTCATCAGGCCGAAGCCCACGAACGTCGCCTGGATCGTGCGGCCGACTCGTCGCCAGCACGCCAGAATTCCGAACAGCGCGACCACGAGCGACTCGCTCATGATGTGCAGCGCGCTCTCGTCGTCGAGGAGCGACCGGAAGGAAAGCTCCCAATGCCTGCCGAGCACCGGGCCGATCAGGGCGATGATGACGACGTGGAAGAACGTGAGCCCGACCAGGAAGCGATGTCGGGCCCGCCACACGCCTTCGGGAAGGGATCCGCCCGAGGGCACCAGCGACCACAGACGGCTCACGAATGTCGCGGCAGTCGTCCGGTGCAGGCGTGTAGTCATGAGACGGCATCAAAGCAAGCGCGATGCCCTTCGCCGCGCTCGAAGAATCGCGGGGTTGTCGCTCGCGGCGGGCCCCGGCCGCGCCGCCAGCTAACCATTCTTGTCCGATCCGTGGCACGGGCGTGGCCGCCTGTCCCGGATCGATTTCCAGAATCAGCGCCGTCTTTGTGCTTACGGAAGGAGGACGTCATGCGCGACGGCATCTTCATCGTGGACGGCGACGGGCACGTCATGGACTTCGCGCACCGGTGCTACCAGAAGTACCTGCCGGAGCAGTATCGCCGCCGCATCGCCTTCTTTCCCGGAGCTCAGTGGGACCGGCGCCAGGCGCCCAACGGTGATCTGGGGCGCGATCCCGACACGCCGCAGGAGATGCTGGCCGACCTGGGTCAAGAAGGGATCGATCTCGCGTTCCTCTATCCCACGTCCGCGCTACGGATAGGCGAAATCCGCGAAGCGGATTATCAAGCGGCTCTTTGTCGGGCCTACAACGACTTCATGGCCGACTGGTGCAAGGCCGACCCGCAGCGGCTGAAGGGCGTGGCCATCGTGCCCTATCTCGACCCGACCGAGGCCGCCCGCGAGCTCGACCGCGCCGTCTCGCGGCTGGGCCTGGTCGGCCTGATGTTCCCGACCTTCATTCCCGGGCGCAACGTCGCCGATCCGTTCTTCTGGCCGATCTACGAGGAGGCCGAGCGCCTGGGTGTGCCGGTCGGCATGCACGCCTCGGGCAGCGAGACGGGCGACCCTTACCGGTTCAGCAATTTCCTGGCGGTGCATACCTGGACCCACGCGCCCGAGCAGATGATCTCCGTGATCAGCTGCGTCTACGGCGGGCTCTTCGAGAAGTTCCAGCGGCTGCGCATCGGCTTCATGGAGTCGGGCGCGGGCTGGGTGCCGTTCTTCATGGAGCACATGGACGGCGAGTTCGAGAAGCGCCCGTGGGACGCGCCGCTCTGCAAGGCCAAGCCGAGCGAGTACGTGACCTGCGGCCGCGCGTACTTCTCGTGCGAGCCCGAGGAGAAGACGATTCCGTACGTGGTCAGCTGGATCGGCGAGGACCACATCCTCTACGCGTCGGACTATCCGCACTGGGACAGCGAGTGGCCGCACACGGTCGACGAGCTCATGAAGCGCAAGGATCTCGAGCCACGGGTGAAGGCGAAAATTCTCGGGCAGAACGCGCTTCGGTTTTACGATTTGAAGGCGCCCGTAGCGAGATAGGAGGGGAGCATGACGCGCGAAGTCGCGACCGCCGCCGAGAAAGAATTCCACGAGAAGATGCACGCCGCCCACATGTACGGGCTCTGGGAGCTGGCGAGCCAGATGACCCGCCACCCCGAGCCGAAGGCCATTCCGTACATGTGGAAGGAATCGCTGATCGAGTCCCTCGTGCGCGAGGCCGGCGAGGCCGTGCCGGTCGGCGAGGAGCGCCGGGCGCTCCAGCTCTTCAATCCCGGCCTCGATGGGCGATGGGCGACGACCAACACCATGATCGCCGCCATCCAGCTCCTGCTGCCGGGCGAGGTGGCGCGCGCGCATCGCCACACGCCGACCGCGATCCGCTTCATCATGGAAGGCTCGGGGGGCTACACCGCCGTCGACGGCGAGCGCGTCTACATGGCGCCGGGCGACCTCGTCCTGACGCCCAGCTGGGCTTGGCACGACCACGGCAACGAGACCGACAAGCCCGTGGTCTGGATGGACGGCCTCGACGTGCCGCTGGTGCAGGCGCTCAACGCGATGTTCTTCCAGTTCTACGACCAGAACCAGTTCCCGCTGACCAAGCCGAACAACGCCTCGGTCGCGCTGCACGGCCACGCGAGCTTGAGCCCCACGTGGGTGAAGGAGCGCCCGCAGTCGTCGCCGCTGCTTCTCTACTCATGGGAAAAGACGTACCAGTCGCTGGGAGCGCTGCGCGATATCGCCGGCGACGAGTGGGACGACATCGCGCTCGAGTACACGCACCCGCAGACCGGGCGCGCGCTGCTGCCGACGATGGGCTGCCGGGTCCAGATGCTGCGCGCGAGCGCTCGACTGAAGGCGCATCGCCATACCGGCAGCGCCGTGTACTACGTGGTGCAGGGGACGGGCGAGACGATCATCGACGGCGTCCGCTTCGCGTGGGGACGGGGCGACATCATCACCTTGCCGTCCTGGGCCTTGCACGAGCACATCAATCTCTCGCCACGGGACCCGGCCATTCTGTTCTCGATCCAGGACCGGCCGGTACTCGAGACGCTCGGGCTCTATCGTGAAGAAACGCTGAGCGAGAACGGCGGCCACCAGAAGGTGAGCTCGAGCTTCAAGGCGTCGTAAGGCGTTTGCGGGCGCGATCAGCGCCAGCGCGCGAACGCCCAGCCGCCGCCGGTCCCGGCCGGCGTTCGATAGACTGGCACGTAGTCCAGCAGCTCCATCTTCAGATCCGTCTTCTGCATCGCGCCCCCGAGCGCGATCCAGTTCAGCGCCTCCGAGGCGGCCGAGTAGAGCTGGGTGCGGGGGATCGCACGAAGCTTCGCGGCGTCCCGCCGCTCCAGCGCGTGCAGCAGCGTCCGATCGAGGTTCTCGTCGACCACGAAGTGGCTGAGCCCGCCCGAGGCGATGACGGCGACCGACGCGGCCTCCTTCCACTCGACAATCGCGGAGGCGATCGCTTCGCCTGTGGCGAAGGCGCGCCGCGGCGTCGGCTGGTTGGGGTGATAGCACGTGTTCTGGAATACAGGCAGGATCGGCCGGGGCTGGTTGTCGAAGAGGCGCTTGACGATGAACGAAAACGCGTGGGGCAGGCCCTGCTCGCGCGGCGGTGTCTCGCGAACATAGTCGAGCTCGCCCTGCCTCGTCGGATAGCGGCGCGCGATGCGCCCACCGTACGGCTGCTTGACGTAGCGCACGTGCGAGACGTCGAAGTCGTGCTCGATCAGGTACTCGATCAAGTAGCGCCCGAATGCGCTAGCCACCGGCACGTCCATCGGCACGTCGCCGTAGCCACGCCTGATGGCCTCGATCACTTCGGGATCGCGCGTGCCCGGCGGCACCTGCCGCGGGATCAGCGGGGCGGTGTCGCCCCAGAACACCGACAGCGCCGGCATATTGTCCTCGAAGAACCACTCGTCCTGGTCATCGCCGATGATCACGGTGACGTCCGGATTCACAGCGCGCAGCGTGGCTGACAGCTCGTCCAGAGCGCGCTGGCAGGCTTCGGCCTGGCCGCGGTATGGCTCGGTTCCGCGGAACTTCGCGCTCGTCTCCGAAGTGATGGCGCTCAGGCCTTCTTGATAGGACATCACGATGCCGTGCGGCGGGAACGCCAGCTCGGGGTTGCGCTCGTCGTTCCTGGCGTACGAGGACCAGAGCTCCGCGGGAAGCGTCAGCATCGGCGTGTGAGAGGTCGCGAGGCCCAGGACCAATTCGGCCATGATCGCCCCCTTAGCCCGCCGGTGAGCGGGCGTCGACGCCGGGCTCGGGCAGGCCCATCGCGCGGCGGTACGCCGCACGGACTTCTTCCGGCTGGCCCGTCAGGAACGGGAACTCCTTGCGCAGCGGCAGCCCCGGCGTGCGCTGGCGCGAGATTTCGCTCTCGACCTGCGACGAGCCGTTCACGAAGAAGTCGCGGCCGATGATCGGCAGCCGCACGCAGCGGTTCTTCTCCGCATCACGGATGACGGCCTTGGGCTCCTCGCCGCGCGCCACGCGCTCGGCATCCTCGAGGATGCGCCGGCGCATCATGATGACGCCGCGATCGCTCTCGCCCAGGTGCTCCTGCGTGCGGTCGGCGACCGTGCCCTGGCCGACCCAGGCGACGAAGTCCTGGTTCATGACGTGCGAGGTGATCCAGCGGTCGGTCAGCGCGTCCTTGATCGGGCTCACCCAGTAGGGAATGCGGTCCTGCTTGTACGGCTCCATCTCGTTGGGCACACGGTCGAAGAACCAGCCGACGCTCAGCATGTGGCCGTCGTCGATGGGCACGCGCCACTCGAAGTGGCCGCCGGTGAAGAGGCAGTTCGGCCAGAGGCAGCAGCGCCCGACGGTCCAGAGCTCGTCCTGCTCGGACTGGCCCTCCAGGACGCGGCGATAGATGAAACCGTACTCGAACTCCTCGAAGCCCACCTTCAAGTGCGTGGGCGAGCGGCCGCCGGCGCCACCCAGCGCGCGCGACCAGTTCGAGTGGAGCCACTCGAAGTGCACCGGGTCGATCGAGTTTTCCTGGCACTGGAACCAGTTGCAGGGGACCTCGGAGAACACGATCTGCACGAAGCCGTTAGCCCAGGTGAAGGGCTCCCAGGTCGGCACGAGCGGCGCCGGGGGCGGCCCGAGATACGCCCAGAGAAGACCGGCCTTCGCCTCGACCGGGTAGGCCTTGATGCGCACGCGGTCCTTGAACCGCGCCTCCGGGTGCGCGACCTCCTCGAATGGCTGCTGCAGGCACCGGCCCGTATGATCCCAGAGCCAGCCGTGGTAGTGGCAGCGCAGCCCGCAGTCATCGGCCCAGCCATACGACAGATCCGCACGCCGATGGGGACAATGTCGATCGACCAGCCCGTACGTGCCGGCCTTGTCCTTGTAGAGGACGAGGTTCTCGCCGAGGAGGCGCACGGGCTTCGTGGGATGGTCGTCGAGCTCGGCGACGGCGGCGATCGGCATCCAGTAGCGCCGCAAGAGCTCGCCCATGGGCGTGCCCGCGCCGACTTGCGTCAATGCCTTATTCTGCTCCTCGCTGAGCACGGCACGATTCTACCTCCACTGGTCGCCCGCGGAGGAGATGCAGCGAAGACGGGCAAGGTGTGTCACACTATGGTGTCTGGCCTTGGCGTGACTCCGTTCGGAGCTCCGCTCCTCTACCAGACCACCCTCTGGCGCCGTCTTCCGCGTACCGGGGAGTGTCCTGAATCGCGGGAGATCCTTCAGAGGTGCGGCATGGCTCAGAAACTGTTCATCGGAGGCCTGGCCTTCTCCACGTCCAACGAGCGACTGCGCGAGGTGTTCACCCAGGCCGGCGCCGTCGAATCGGCGGCGGTGGTGACGGATCGTGAGACCGGCCGGTCGCGCGGCTTTGGATTCGTCGAGATGGCCACGGCCGCGGAAGCCGAGGCGGCCGTGAAGAAGTTCAACGGCCAGGAGCTGGACGGGCGCACGCTCAAGGTCGAGCTCGCCAAGCCCGCGGGGCTGGGCGGCGGCGCTCGCGGCGGTGGGAGCAGTCGGAGCCGGTGGTAGGGAGGCGCCATGCAAGTCGTGGCGTTCTCGACCCCGCAGGATCCTCTCTGGCGATGGCGGATCGTGAACTACGCCGGTGAGCTCGTCGAAGAATCTCGCGAGAGTTTTCGGACAATTGCCGGCGCCCTCGAACAGGGATCGAAGAGACTCAGGGTGATGGACGTCGTCGACAACTCCGTTCCGGCCCCGTCCTATCGGTCGACGCGGCATCTCAGGGTGCCGTGAAGATCGAGGTCTTCGACAACCAGATCGAGGCCGCCCTGAAGCAGCTCAAGAAGCAGATGCTGAAGGACGGTCTCTTTCAGGAAATGAAGCGGCGTGCCCATTACGAGAAGCCGTCGGTGAAGCGGAAGCGCAAGTCGGCGCAGGCCCGCAAGAAGCGGCGCAAGGCGATGAAGCGCATGCTCCAGTACGAGGCCGACTAGCGAGAGGGCTCGACCACCGCCCACCCGATCGTTCGCAACCCGGGCAGAGGCTGGCGCCGTTCCACGCGGCGCCGGTCGGCCCCGCCAAACTGGCCCTGGAGAGCGCGCCGCTCCCCTTCGCGGCGATCGAGCACGATCCGCACGTCGCGCCAGTCCTGGAAGTGCCGGCGCAGCTCCTCGTATCGATCCAGACGGCTGCGAGCGACGACGAAGATCAGCACGCCGGGCTCGAATCTACCGGCGAGGCTGGCGCCGTTCCCACCAGGAGAACAGGCAGGCCCCGAGGGCGACGACGACGACGAGCAGTACCGCCCCGAGTGAGTGAACGATCCAATTCTGCACGCGCCTCCCCGATGCTGCGCTCTCATCCTCGTCGTCCAGCGTCCGAAGGCAATCCGGGGAAGCCCGCGACTTGACATCAGAAAGTCACTGAACCGGGGCAACGCTGTATAGTGGGCGCCTTGGCGACGGCCGCGCTCGCGCTGGACGAGATCGACGCCTTCTACGGCGACAGCCACGTGCTGCACCGCGTCTCCTTCCGTCTCGGTGAAGGGCGTCTGCTCGGGCTGCTCGGACGCAACGGCGCCGGCAAATCGACCTCGATGAACGTGACGGTCGGTCTGCTGCCGCCCCGACGAGGCGCCGTCACCGTCTACGGTCGAGCCGTCACCGGGCGCGCACCCGAAGCCATCGCGGCGCTCGGCGTGGCGCTGGTGCCGCAAGGGCGGCGCGTCTTCCGCAGTCTCACCGTGCGCGAGAACCTCGCCGTCGCCGGGCGACGGCCCCACAGCGGCCTGCCGATGCTGTGGACGCTCGAATCCGTCTCCGATCTTTTCCCACGGTTGCGCGAGAGGGGCAAGCAGATCGCGGGCTCGCTCTCGGGCGGGGAGCAACAAATGCTCGCGATCGGACGCGCGCTGATGTCGAACCCGCGCGTGCTCCTGATGGACGAACCGTCGGAAGGCCTCGCGCCACAGATCGTCGCCGAGGTCATGTCGACGATCCGCCGGCTCAAAGCCCAGGGGCTCTCCATCGTGCTCGTGGAGCAGAACGCCAAGCTCGTCTTCGACGTCGCCGACGACATCGTCGTCCTCAACAGCGGGCACGTTGTCGTCGAGGGGGCGGCGGCCGAGCTCACCCAGCGCGGCCTCGACCTGCGCCAGCATCTGGGCATATATTGAGCGCGCCCAAAGGAGACCGATGAAGCTCACCGTCGAGTTCCCGAGCGTGTCGTATCGCGAAGGTTCGCAGGGCGTGATGCGGCTGGCCCAGGCCATCGAGCAGATCGGCTACGACCACATCGACATGTTCGACCACGTGGTCATGGGCTACCCGATGCAAGGGCGGCCGCCCGGCCCGTATCCGCCGCAGATGCCGATTCTCGAGGCGCTGATGGCGCTCTCGTACATCGCGGCCGTCACCTCGCGCGTGACGCTCGGCACCGAGGTGCTCGTGCTGCCGCAGCGCCATCCGACCCTGGTCGCCAAGCAGGTGAGCACGCTCGACACGCTCTCGGGCGGCCGTGTGCGGCTGGGTGTCGGAGTCGGCTGGCAGGAGTCCGAATACGAGGCGCTCGGCGAGGATTTCCACACGCGTGGGGCGCGGATGGACGAGGCGATCCGGCTCCTGCGCGCGTGCTGGAGTGACGCGCAGATCGACTTCAAGGGCCGGCACTACCAGATCACGGCGATCGGCATGGAGCCCAAGCCGCCGCAGGGGAGCCGGCTCCCGATCTGGATCGGGGGCCGCTCGGAGCGCGCGCTACGCCGGGTGGGCGAGCTCGGCGACGGGTGGCTCGGTAACCAGCTCGCCGACGCGGAGAGCGCGCGGACCGCCATCGCGACGATCAGGCGCCACGCCGAGGCCGCCGGGCGCGATCCGGCGTCGATCGGGCTGCAGGCGATGGTCGCCTCGCCGCCGCGCGACGCCGCGGGCAAGAAGTTCTACATCGAGCACGAGCGCGTCGTGGCGCGCGTGGTCGAGCTCAAGGCGATGGGCTTCCAATGGGTCGCCCTGAACGCGACCGCGATCTTCCAGGCCGGTGCGCGTTCCGTCGCCGCGATGATCGACGTGCTCGGCGCGCTCCACACGAAGATCCGCGGCGAAGTCGGCTAGCCCGCCGGTCCCGAGCTAGGCCGCGCGTCGCCGGTCGACGTCTTCAGCGGCGCGGCGCCGACCGCCGCGGCTCAGCCACATCGCGCCGACCACTACCAGAAAGCCCAAGAACGAGACGGACGCCGCAAGCGGGCCGCCGTGCGTACTCAGCTGCATATGCGTGTAGGCATGCCAGCTCTCAGCGGCCGCTGAGATCAGGGCGCCCGCAAAGGCGATCGGCAGGGCCGCGCCGCGCTCGGACCGCTCGATCTGACGAAGAAGCGCCAGCGCAGTCGTCACGACGACGAAGAACACGCCGATGTAGATCGGCAGATGCACCGTCCTCAGGTGCTCGATCATCTCGTTCCCGGTCACGGCATCGAAGTCGGAGTGCTCCGCGTGCCAGAAGGCATCGAACACCAGCCCGGCCAGCCGGAGAGTGAGCGAGGCCCAGATCAAGCCGCGAAGCGTACGTCGATGTGCCATGCTCCAACCCCCTTACGTGACCCGCCTATCGTACGCCTGTGCTACCTTCCCAGGCACGTGCCAGGGGCCGGTCCCGGGGGATCAGAGGAGACGATATGGACTTCGAGGTCACGTACACAGAAGAGCAGCAGCGGTTCCGGCGTGAAGTCCGCGCGTGGCTCGAGGCGAACGTGCCGGCGTCCGTGGCGCGCACGCCGACGTCGGCCGAGGACAACTATCGCCGCTATCTCGAGCTGCGTGATCTCGGCCGCAAGCTCGGCGCCAAGGGTTGGCTCCATCCGACCGCGCCAGCGAAGTACGGCGGCGGCGGGCTCGACGTCGATCACGCGATCATCCTCGAGGAGGAGGTCGACCGCCTCGACCTCTCGCTGCCGCCCTACTACGACAGCGGCGGTCGCCTCGGCTCCGCGTCGATCCTCGTCTGGGGCACCGAGGAGCAACGTCAGGCCTTCTTACCGCCGATTTATCGCGGTGAGGTACGCACCTGGCAGCTCCTGACCGAGCCCGGCGCCGGGTCGGACCTGGCCGGCGTGCGCATGACGACGGCGGTGCGCGACGGCGACGAATACGTGATCAAGGGCCAGAAGATCTTCGTCGGCAGCGACAACGGCACGGACCGGATCTGGATGATCGTCTGCACCGACCCGAAGGGCAAGCGGCACGAGAACCTCTCGTGGTTCATGATCGACGCCAACCTGCCGGGGATCAGCATGCAGCCGATGGAGTTGATGGGCACCGGCGGCGAGGGGGGGACCGACAGCGGCGTCAAGCAGACGGTGTTCTTCGACGACGTGCGCGTGCCGGCGTTCGCGCTGGTCGGCGGTGAGAACAAGGGCTGGACGGTCGCCACGACGCATCTGGAGCTCGAGCACGGCGGCGGCGGCCGGATCGGCCGCAACCGTGTGTGGGATCGCCTCTTGCGCTACTGCCAGGAGACCAAGCGCGACGGCGTGCCGTTGAGCCAGCAACAGGACGTGCGCGATAGCCTGGCCGACATCTACATCAAGACCGAGGTCCAGCGGCTCTTCGGCCTGCGGAACTTCTACCTCACCTACGCGCGCAAGCCGAAGTCGTACGAGGGGCCGCAGCTCTCGTACTACCGCAAGACCACCGGGCTCTGGATGACCGGCGCGATCCTGCAAGCGATCGGTCCCGCCGCGCTCACGACCGATCCCGCGTGGGGCTCGGCCGCCGGCTTCCTCGAGACCCAGCAGCGCAACGGGATCGTCTCCGTCCATCCCGGCGGCACGACCGACATCCAGCGCGTGCAGATGGCCCGTCGCATCGGCATCGGCCGGTCGACCCGCGAGAAGGCCGGCACGGTTCACGGAGCGGAGTGAGCCCATGGATCTCGCGCTGACCGAAAGCCAGGAGATGCTCCGTACGACCGCGCGCACCTTCATGGAGCGCGAGGCGCCGGTCGACGTGGTCGTGGGTCTGCAGAAAGCCGAATCGTCGCTGGACCCGGATCTGTGGGCGAAGGCCGCGCGCCTGGGCTGGCTCGGGATCGTGCTGCCGACCGAATACGGCGGCAGCGGTGACAGCCTGAGCGACGCCGCCGTGCTCTACGAAGAGCTCGGCCGCGGGCCCTTGCCGGGTCCGTTCTTCAGCTCCGGCGTACTCGGCGCGCTGACCGTACTCGAAGCCGGAACCGAGGAGCAGCGGCGCCGCATTCTTCCGGGTGTGGCGAGCGGAGAGCGCGTACTGACCGTCGCGATCACCGAGCCCAATACCTCCTGGGGGCCCGGCGGGATCGCCCTGACGCCCCAGGGGCGCAACGGCAGCCTCGTGCTCAATGGCACCAAGCTCTTCGTGAGCGACGCGACGTCGGCCACCGACCTGATCGTCGCGGTTCGCACCGGCGACGGCACGACCGACGTGAGCCTGCTCCACGTCGACGCCAGGGCGCGCGGGGTGACCACGCGCCGGCTGCCTGGCTTTCTTTCGTGGCAGTGCGAGGTGACCTTCGACAACGTGCAAGTGCCCGCGAGCGCGATGCTCGGCGAGGCTCAACGAGGCTGGACGGCTCTGTCTCGGGCACTCGAGCGGGCGCTCCCGCTCCTGTGCTCGTACATCGTCGGCGGCTGCCAGGCGGTGTACGAGAAGTCGGTCCTCTACACGCAGACGCGGGTGCAGTTCGGCGTCCCCATCGGGCGGTTCCAGCGCGTTCAGGATCACGTCGTCAAGCTCGTGAACCATCTCGACAGCGCACGCTGGGCGACGTGGGAGGCGCTCTGGAAGCTCGACACCGGCCGGCCCGCGACCGCCAGCGTTCACATGGCCAAGGCCGTCGCGAGCGAAGCCTATCTCGAAGCCTGCAACGCGGCGCACGAGGTGCACGCCGGAATGGGGGTCCTTGTCGAATACGGCCTTCCGTCGCACACGCAGATGTCGCGGACCCTGTTCCACTACCTCGGCGATCCGCGCTGGCACAAGCGCCGGATGGCCGACGCTCTCGAGTGGTGATCTCGTAGCGAATTCGTAGCGAGAGGGCTCCCCTCAGCCGCGTCGCGCGGCGATACGGCTCGCGGCCGACACCCAGCCCGCGTCGAAAGCGTGCCCGGGCTCGTCGAGATCGACGACGAGTGGCGCGTGGTCGGAGGGCAGGGGTTTGCCCTTGCGCGCTTCGCGATCGATCTCGACCCACACCGCGCGCGCCGCGACCGACTTGGTGACGAGCAGGTGGTCGATGCGCATGCCGAAGTTCTTGTGGAAGTTCCCGGCGCGATAGTCCCACCACGTGTAGCGCCCGGGCCCGGGCTGGCGCAGACGGTAGATGTCGATCAGGCCCCAGCTGCAGAGCCTGGCGAACGCGCTGCGCTCGGGCTCGGAGACGTGCGTGCCCCCGTGGCAGGCCGCGGGATCCCAGACGTCGGCGTCGGCCGGGGCGATGTTGTAGTCGCCGCCGAGCGCCATGGCCTCGCCTGGATCGCGCGTCTCCGCGAGCCATCGCGCGAGCCGCTCGTACCAGACGAGCTTGGCCTGATAGAAGGGCGAGTCGAGCGTACGCCCGTTTGGGGCATAGAGGCTCACGACCCGGACGCCGCCGCACACCGCCGAGACCATCCGCGCCTCGGCGAGCGGCTCGTCGTCCGGCACGTCCGGTGTCGCCGCGGGGCGCAAAGGCTGGCCGAAGTTGCTCACGACGTCGGCGATACCGACCCGGCTCGCGATCGCGACGCCGTTCCAGCGACCTTCGCCGTGGTGCGCGAGCTCGTAGCCGGCTTGCTCGAAGGTCGCGACGGGGGCGTCGGCGTCGGAAAGCTTCGTCTCCTGCATCAAGAGGACGTCCGGCTTCGCGCGCTCGAGCCACCAGACGACTTTTTCGAGCCGTGCCTTCAGCGAATTGACGTTCCAGGTCGCGATCCGCATGGGTTTCGCTCTCCGCTTCCTGGCTAGTTTACCGCGCGCCGATATCGAAGCCGGGCGGGCGAGCCAGCTCGGGGCGCCGCTCGAACAGCGCGCGCCACGCTGAGCGCGCGATGCGATCGGCCTCGGTGACGATCGCCGTCTCGTCCAGGGTCAGCACGCGCCCCTCGCGCATGATCCACCGGCCGTCCACCATGACCGCCTCGACGTCGGAGGCCAATCCCTGGTGCACGAAGCAGGAGACGACTCTCAGCGCGGGAGTGAGGTGCGGCTTGCGCAGGTCGACCAGGATCAGGTCGGCGCGATTGCCGGGCGCGAGCCAGCCGCCGTCGGGGACGCCGAGCGCACGGTAGCCGTTGCGCGTCGCCCAGGTCAGCGCTTGTTCTGGTGTGGGCTGCCGTCCGTCCCGACGCCTGACGCGCTCCATGAAGAGCGCGGTGCGCACGACCTCGACCATATCCTCGGCCATGTTGTCCGTGCCGAGCGTGATGAGACAGCCGGCGCGCTCGAGGTCGCCGATTCGGGCTGCCAGCCCACGGCGCGCGGCGATCGCCGGGTTGACGGCGACGGCGGCGCCCGACGCCCCCAGGATGCGCTCTTCCTCGCCGGTCATGCAGCGGCAGTGAGCGGCCACGAGGCGGCTCGAGAGCACGCCGGCCTGGGCGAGATACTCCGTCGGCAGGAGGCCGCGCTGCTCCTTGACGGCGGCCACCTCGCCCCAGATCTGATTCAGGTGCACCGTCGCGATCGCGTCGAGCTCGGACTGGAGCTTGCGCAGGCGTCCGAGGAGAGCCGGCGAGCACATGTCGGGGGCCCAAGCGGCCAGGCCGGCGCGCAGACGCCCGTCGCCCCGGCCGTCCCACCGCGAGTGGAATTCGGCGATCCGCTCGAGGCCGGCGTCGGCGAGGGCCGGATCGACCTGGAAGGCGCCGGGCTGACCGATCGACGCGTTCGCCCGGTCCCACGCGCGCTCGCAGAGGACCAGGCGCAGGCCCGTGTCAACGAGCGCGCCCGCATAACTATCGAGCCCGGCGCTCTCTTCCAGCACGAGCGTCGTGCCACTGCGGATCGCCTCCAGCGCGCCGAGCATCGCCATGACGCGCTCTTCGTCGGCCGTCAGCGTGGGCAGCGGCAAGGGCGCCAGACCGCCGGTGAACGGTGGCGTATGGGATGGCGAAAGGTCCTCGTAGATCCCGCGGGCCAGCACCCGCGAAAGATGAGTGTGCGTGTTCGCGAAGCCGGGGAACACCGCCCGCCCTCGGCCGTAGACACGCTCGGCGTCCGGGTACCTTGCGAGAAGCTCGGAGGTCGGCCCGAGAGCGGCGATCCGGCCGTCGCCCACGGCGATCGCCGCGTCGTACAGGATCGACCCCGCGTCGTCGGCCGTGACGATCGTCGCGTCGTGGATGAGCTGGATCGGCGCCATCCCGCGTACTCTCCCGTGGGCGCGCGCGGCAGTCAAGCCGAGGGTCGAGCCGTGGTATGGTGCGGGCCTGGAGAAAGGAGCCCACCGATGCGCGACCTCGTGAAGAGCCTCAACGAGCTGTGCGACGACGCCGAGTTCCAGGTGAGCTGGTATCTACAAGATTTGTCCAGTGGTGTCTCCGCCAACCGGCGCGGTGACGTCGCGGTGCCCTCGGCGAGCACGCGCAAGATCTCGATCATGATGGCCGCGTTGGCGGCCGTCCACGCCGGCAAGCTTGCCCTGGACCAGAAGGTCACCATCGACGCGCGGTTTCAGGACAACGACTCGGGCACCTTCCAGCACCTGACTCCGGGGTTCCGGATCACGCTCCGCGACGCGATGGTGATGATGATCATCGTCAGCGACAACACCTGCACGGGCCACGTGGTCGAGCTGGTCGGCCTCGCGAACGTCCAGCGCTACACCGAGGCGGTCGGGCTGACCGGCACGGTGCACCGCTACGGCATTCCGCCCAAGAGCGGACCTGACGACACCCTTGACCGTGTCACGACGACGACCGCCCACGACCAGGGGCTGCTGCTCGAGCTGATCTTGAAAGGGACCACCGACCCGGCGGTCGCCGCCCGCCTGGAGTGCACGCCGGCGCTCTGCCAGCTCGGCCTGGACATCCTATCGTGGCAGAAGCTCAAGACCCGGCTGCCGTCGCTCTTGCCGCTCGGCACCAAGGTGGCCCACAAGACCGGCACGGGCCATCGCTGCTACAACGACGCCGGCATCATCTTCAAGGGCGACCGCCCGCTGTGCGTCTTGACCGCGTACACGGTCGGCGTGCCGGATGCCGTCGCCGACGGGACGCCGGGCTTCGCGGCCGCCTACCGATTGATCGGCCGCATGGCGCGTCTCTCCTACGACGAGCTCGGCGGTCAGTAAGGGGCTTACATGAACGTCGAAGCGAAGCTCGAGAAGCTCGGGTTGGAGCTCCCGAATCTGGAGGACCTGTACCGGACGAATTCGTCCGGCGCGCACTACATTTCGCACTACCCGGTTCAGAACCTGCTCTATCTCTCGGGCACCACGCCGAGGAAGGGCGGCCAGCCCTACCTACCGGGCGTCGTCGGCAAGGACCTCACCCTGCAGCAGGGTTATGAAGCCGCGCGCTACGCCGTGCTCATGACCTTGGCCGCCGCAAAATACGCCCTCGGCGATCTGGACCGGGTCCAGCAGCTCGTGCACCTGCTCGGCTTCGTGAACTCGGCGCCCGGGTTCGGCGATCAGCCCCGGGTGATCAACGGGGCGGCGGACCTTCTCGTCGAGCTGTTCGGCGACCGTGGCAAGCCCACGCGGGCGGCGATCGGCTGTCAGGGGCTGGGGGGCAACGCCTCGGTGGAGGTCATCGTGACCCTGCTCTTCTCGGGCACCGACGTGCGGCCGCCGCTCGCCCGCGACCAGTTCGTCAGCTGACGGGCCACCCACCGTTTTTGACTCACAAAGGACCAAGATGTATCGTCGGTGCGTGAGGCACGAAACCATTCGTCCTTCGCTGTGGACCTGGGGTCTCTGCCTCGTCCTTGTGTCCGCCGTCCTTGGACATGTCTGCGTGCTGCCTGCCCACTCTCACGCTCTACCAGCACGACACGCCGACCACGACCACCACGATCACGCAGACGACGCCGTTCACGAAGCCTCGTGCCAGGCGATTGCCTCGCCGTCGCCCGTCACGATCGTTGCTCCGGCATCCGTCGACATGAGCACCGCCGAAGAACCGGCGGTCGAGCCCCTCCTGGTGACGACCGCAGCGATTCTCCAGCTTCCAGCCGTCAAGACACGAAGGGGACCTCCGCTCTTTCTGCTACACGCTTCGCTCCTGATTTAGACCTCCACTCCGTTCGCGCGCGCCGTTCCCCGTCAACGATGGAACCAGTGTGTCGGTCCATCGGCGACGCGCCTCTCACGTCGAGTCCCTTACGCGTTGGTCGCTTGAGGGAGTGGAGATTCAGACATGCACCGGATCAAGGCCTTTTGTCTCACGCTTGCCGTCGCCCTGGTGGTCGTCGCGTCGGTGGCCGGGGGCGCAGAGCGGAAACTTCGTGTTGTGACGACGATCCCCGACCTCACGGCACTCGCCCAGGCCGTCGGGGGCGACCTGGCGGATGTCGAGACCCTTACGCGTGGTACGCAGAACGCCCACGAGGCGGAAGTCCGACCGACGATGATGTTGAAGTTGCGCCGGGCAGACGTGCTCGTCGAAAACGGCCTCGAGCTCGACGCATGGGCCGACGTTGCGGTGAACGGCGCGAACAATCCGAACATCGTGCGTGGCTCTGCGGGTCGCATCGACATCTCCCGGGGGTTGCCGATCCTCGACGTCCCAACCGTGAGGGTTGACCGCTCGATGGGCGACGTGCATCCGCTCGGGAACCCCCACTACTCGCTCGATCCCGGGTTCGCCCCCACGATTACGCAGAACATTCTCGAGGGGTTCTCACGCCTGGCCGCTGACGGCCGACCCACGTTCGAGCGCAACCGGCAGGCGTTCCTCGATCAGCTGAACGAGGCGATGACTCGATGGACAAAGACCCTCGAGCCGTTCCGGGGCGCGAAGGTCGTCGTCTATCATCCGCAGTGGATCTACTTCCTCAACCGCTTCGGCCTCGTGCAGGCCGCGACCCTGGAAGACCGACCGGGCATCCCCGCCTCGCCGGGGCATCTCGTGCGCGTCATCCAGCAGATGAAGGCGGAGAGGATCAAGGTCATCATCGTCGAGCCCTGGAACGACCGGAAACTGGCAGAGCGGGTGGCCCAGGAGGCGGGCGCGAAGGCCATCGTCCTCGCGTCAATGGTCGGCGGCGTCAAGGGCGCCGATTCCTACATCGGCGCCATCGACTACAACGTCAACGAGCTCTCTCGGGCCCTGCGCTGAAATGTCAGGTCGAAGTCTGGGTGGTCGAAGTACCAGAGCCGCATCTTTGTTCGGCCGGACGACAGCGACCATCGCACCGAAGTGCTTGGCAGCGATCGCGGCCGACGGAATGATATATGCATCTACATATCTCAGGTGGCGATCGGGTTCAGCCATCACGGTTGGCCGCATCGTTCGTGACGCGCACGACATCTGAAGGGCATGAGGCGCTTTTCCGGGTGCGACCGGCAGGGCATGCGAATCGCGGCAACTCGGAGCGGACGCGATCGTGAAGGTCTTTTGTCGAGGTAGGTATGAGGCACGCCAGGTGACGCTCCGACACCAAAACACAGGAGGCAATTATGAAGGGCATTAGCAAGACGGCTCACGCGGGACTAAGTCCTCTGATCCCGGCGGTGTTGGCAGCGCCAGAGGTGCTGACCCAGGCCCCTCCGGGTTTTATTCCGCCACCGATCAACCCCACCGGGGCGCGCCTCGAAACGAAGGAGCTGGCGCCCGGCGCCTACGGCCTGCTTTCCAGCAAGCCGCCCGTGGACAACAGTGGCTTTGTGGTGGGCGAGCATGGCGTCCTCGTGATCGACGCGCACATCAATGGAGCGATGGCCGGGCTGATTCAGACCGCTGTGCGGCAGGTCACCAACAAACCCATCCTCTACGTGGTCAACACCAACTACCATGGCGACCACACGTTCGGGAACTACGCCTTCCCCCAGGAGACGTTGATCGTAGCCCAACAGAAGACCGCCGAGATCATGCGAGACTTTGAGCGAGAGAAACAGTTTTTGCTGCCGACCGTGGGCAACGACCCGACGGTGTTCGGCGATGTACGACTACGCCTCCCGGATGTGGTCCTCGATGAGTACCTGGAGTTGGATTTGGGCGGCCGGGTGGTGGAGCTCTACCACTTCGGTCACGGCAATACGCCCGGCGATACCGTCGCTTTCGTGCCCGAGGCCCGGGTCGCCTGGACGGGCAACCTGATCCTCGGTGAAGGGACCATTCCCTTTCTGATCGAAGGTGGGGCGGGTGCATACCTGGAGACGATGGCAAAGTTCACGCACACGCTCGAGGTGGGGACCATTGTTCCTGGGCACGGGTTGCTGACTTCGGGGGCGATCCTGGGCCGTTACCTGCCCTATCTGAGTGAGCTGATTGAATCTGTGCGAAGAGCTATCCGGGCCGGCCAGAACCTGGAGGAAGCGATAGCCGCCGCTCCGCTCGGGCAGCAATACACGCAGGACATCGCCGGCTCCGACTCGCCTGTGGTGGCTCAATTCGCAGCGTTCCGGGCCGGCGTCCATCGCTGGAACGTGTGGCGGACCTACCAAGGGATGAACGCGGACGCGGCTCGCAGTCGGGCGGGCGCGCTCACGCGGTTCGCACCCGGCGAGCCCGGTGCCCGGGCAGCGTGAACCGACGCATCAGCGTCTGATACAGCTCGGGCGACAGCTCGACCGCCCCTCAACGGGGTAATGAGGTCGATGCCGACGAGGGAGAGCCGGACCCAGGCGCCGATCACGATGCCCTTGTCGAGGACGCGGTCGAGCACGTCGATGAGGCTCGAAGGCGGATGGGGAAGTAGCGAGTCTCAGGTGGGCGACTCGGAGGGGGCTCCGAGCCCGTCGAGCAGGGCTGCGATGGACGCGAACACCGAGCCGAGCGCGATTCCGGCCAGGGCGTCGACCGGCCAATGGGCGCGCAAAATCACGCGGGCCAGAGCAACCAGCAGGATCAACAGGACGCTACCGGCCCGCACGACGATGCGGGTCGGCGGCGGTAGCGACGCGGCGAGATACATCAGCGCGCCAAAGAACGCCGTCGCCGCGGTGGCGTGTCCGCTGGGGAACCCCATCGAGGCCTCCTCTGGACGCGCCCGATCGATGAGGAGCTTCAACAACCCCTCGGCGGCCGGCGCGGCGAGCATCAGCCCGATCCAGATCCACCAGCGCGCTC
>WNGJ01000673.1_pt1 | contig 34325 bp, 29 predicted proteins | sample 5400611 | NCBI WGS metagenome assembly WNGJ01 (sample SAMN13153375, study PRJNA577476) | soil metagenome | isolation source: 40 cm soil or saprolite under Garry oak tree replicate 1 | place: USA:California | collected 2016-06-15
TGTCCTCCCATTTTTGGCGCAGGCGATAAAGGTCAAGCTTGGTCAAAGTCACCTGCGGACACATTAGAATGATTAATTCGGTGCGGTCCTTCTTGTCCGTCGTGCTACGAAAAAGGGCGCCGAGAACCGGAATACGCGAGAGATAAGGAATACCAGTATTATTTTTTTCTTTGCTGTCGGTAATCAGGCCCCCAAGCACAATGGTTGATCCATTTGCGGCAGAAACATTTGTCCGGATATAGCGGGTAGCGATGTTTGGAATCAAATTTCCATTGACTAAGGTGGAGCCAGCGACACTGTCGAGCTTCTGCAAAATATCGAGCGACACCTCCTTCTCGGAATTGATCAACGGCACCACCTCGAGCTGCAACGCGACCTTCTTGAATTCAACGCTCGATGAATTGGCAAACGCGTTTGTGGTTGCAACGCCGGCGGTGGTCGTCGGAGCGCTAAAGGTGTTGACCGGTATGGGAATTTCCGTGCCTGACGCGATGATCGCCTTCTTATTGTTACTGGTGAAAACCATCGGCCGCGAAATTACTTTGAATCGGCCGGTCTGTTCAAGCAGGTGCACAATCGCCGCCAGATAGTTGCCGAGGGCGACGTAAACGTTGGTGCCGGTGGCTACGTTCTGAATAATCTGGCTGAAGTTGATCAGGTTGGCCGGATCAACAATTCCCGTGATCGGCGAAGCGGACGGAGCAACAGAAGGCACCGGAATTGGCACGTTCGTATTGCGTGAAATCGCCACCAGTTTTTTGTTGTATTTTGCGAAATAATCGACGCCGAACTCCTCGTTGTTGCTAAGTGTCAATTCGCCAATGACGGTGCTTAGCGCGACTTGCGGCGCTTTCACGTCCATTTCGTCGAGAATCTTTTCCACCTTCACCACCACCTCGCGGTTGCCAAGGACGATGATCGAATTCGACCGCTGATCCGCGATGAGTTTCGAGTTTCCGACCGTGACCGCTTTGGGCACGGTGTCCACCGGTTGCGTGGAAAGCTCCTCGGAAATATTGAGCGTGCTCGTGCCTCCGGTCGAAGTCGTCGAAGTGCTCAATGCTCCGCCCGTATAGGGGTTAGCCACTGTTGTTGCCGTCGCCGACCGGACCGGCTGAGCCGGCGGAGATGGAGTCGCGCCACCTTCCGCGCCGGGTTGCGTCGCAGCACCTGGCTCAGTCAGAGCCTGCACCAGCACTGGCAGAACGTCAGCGGCGGAAATGTATTTTAAAGGCCGGGTGACCGGTTTTGCAAACTCAACATTGGCATCAAATTCACGGATCAGTTGACGGATGAAGGGCATGTTGATCGGTCGCGTCACGACGTGAATGCGGTTGGTGCGGACGTCGGGAGTAAGTTTTATTTTACCCACGACGACTGCTTCTTCGGATAGCCCAGCCAGTCCGACAGCCTCGCTTTCAACCGGCACGGGCTGCGGGACGGCCCCGGGCAGTTTCACGCTGCGGATCCCGGGCTGGGTCGACGGTTGACCGCCCTTCTCGAAAATGTCTTTAAGCATCTCGCAGACTTTCGTCGCATCGGCGCGATCAAGCTTGATAAACTCGCTTACCACTTCTGCGGGCGCCACGTCGACTTGTTCGATCACACCGGCAAGCCGCCGAACGATGTCGGCATTCTGTGTCACCAGGAGACTCGACGATTTCGGCAGGGCCAGAATATTTATCGAGCCTGAGCTTCCTTGAAAATATGCCATCAACACTTGTTGAAGTTCCTGGGGATCCGCGTACTGGAGCTTGAATAAGAAACTGATAACCGGGTTCCCTGGCGGGATGTCGGCCGGATCAGAAATAATCGGCACCGGCGCCTTTCGTGGGTTCTGGCCGGCCCCCACGACGTCAACAATGTCGTGATCCGCTGGAACCAACGAGATCCCATTCAAGGCAAGGCTCATCTCGATGATCTTGATTGCCTCTTCTCGAGACACGTCTTTGGCAATGAAAATGTTCACTTTGCCCTGGACGAAATTGTCCATCACCAGTTTCTTGCCGGTAAGCTGCTCGTACAGGCGCAACACATCGGCGACATCGCTGTTTGGGAATTGGAGCCGAACCGTTGCTGGCGCGCCCGGAGGGGCAGTAGCCTCTTTCATCGGTGGGTTCACTATCTGGACAACGGGGTTCGTTGTCTGTGCGACCGGAAACGGCACGGGACGCTCGGGTACGACCTGAGCTGAGATCGGTGTCGCGGCGGCCAGCACAACCATCGCGATGCGAAAAAGTCGGTGCACTGTATTTTTTATACGGCCAACGATGCTATTAAATTTGAAATGCCCGTCAAACTATTTCGCCCAGTCGCCACAGCCCCTCCGCGCTCGAACTGGACGGGTCGGGAGCACAGTCTATAAAGAATCGCCGCTCGTGCAAATGAACCGCCATCTTCGCATGTCAACTTTGAGGAGGGCTGGCTTTGTCAGCCTGCCTGTGGTCGCGCTTTTACATTCGGCACTGATACTTTTTGGGGCGCTGATACTTTTTGGGGCGACAACGGCCTGGTCCGTTTCAGCGACGCCAGCAGCGAAAAAACAAGATCACGCGAAGGCCGTGGCCCAGATTCGATCCGTGCTTCAGGCACAACAGGACGCCTGGAATCGCGGCGATATTGATGGATTCATGAACGGATACGCCCGCTCAGGATCGACTATCTTCATTTCAGAAGATACGGTAAGACGCGGCTGGGAAACGGTGCACGAGCGTTACCGGGAAAAATATTCGGATCGCGCGAAGATGGGGAATCTTACTTTTTCAGAGATCGAGGTCACGCCGCTGTCACCAGATTCGGCCGTTGTGATCGGACGTTGGAAATTACAGCGCGTAAAGGATCGACCGCATGGGCTATTTACACTCATCTTCAAGCGCTTGCCAGAAGGCTGGCGGATTGTGCTCGATCATACCTCGGCGGCCGCGCCGCTGCTGTGATCTGTAAAAAGTTACAAAGGTTACGTTACAAGGTTACCAGGGATACTCAGGTCACCCAGTGCTTCCACCTTTGTAACTTCGTAACGTTTGTACCTCTTTTAGCTCTTTTAACCTCCCAAGCAACTTCTCATGAATATTATCGAAGCCTCCATTGCTGAAAACCACGACGACGTCTTTCGCTCTCAACATGGGAACGATTCGATCGACAATCGCATCGGCGCTCTGCTCGTAAAACGCCGGGCGACCAGCTTCAGCAACCGCATCCACAACCGCTCCCGGATTTAGTCGCTCCTCCTCCGGGATCTGCTCCACCTTGGCGACTTGCGAGATGAAAACGCCGTCGGCCAAACTTAGCGCGTCAGGAAGCTGCCGTTGAAAAACGGCGCGCCGCATCGTGTTCGAGCGCGGCTCGAAAATGGCCCAGAGCCGATGGCCACGATAACGATGACGAAGCGCTTGCAGCGTGTTGGCGATTGCTGTCGGATGATGGCCAAAATCGTCAATCACTTTCACACCGCGCGCTTCGCCACGGACTTCCTGCCGCCGCGCGATGCCGGAAAAACTCTTGAACGCCGTGTCGATCTTAGTCTTCGGCACGTCATAAAATCGCGCCGCTATCGCCGCCATCGCAGCGTTGCGCACATTGAATTCGCCGATGAGCGGAACTTCGAAAGTCTCCTCCCCAAGCTTGAACCTCGAGCCTTTAGCCGAGTAAGCGACGTCTCGAATTCGCTGGGCGCAATTGTTCGAAAAGCCGACCTCAACCAATTGCGCGAGACAATCCTTTGCGACTTCTACGCAATTGGGATCATCGCCATTCACCAGCACCATGCCATTTTGAGGAACTATATTGAGCAAACGCCGGAAGCTGAGCTTGATTTCATCGAGGTTGTTAAAGATGTCCGCGTGATCGAACTCGATGTTGTTTACGATCAGCAATTCCGGCAGATAATGTATGAATTTTGAGCGCTTGTCGAAAAAGGCCGAATCGTACTCGTCGCCTTCGATCACGAAATATTTCGAATCATTAAGGCGCGCGCCTTGGCCGAAATTTTTCGGGAGCCCGCCGATGAGATAAGCAGGTTCGCGTCCGGCCTCCTCCATGATCCAGGCGAGCAGCGCCGTCGTCGTTGTTTTGCCATGCGTTCCAGTAACGACGAGGTTATGCCGGCCGCGCAGAAAATAATTTCTCAACAGCTCCGGCAGCGAAAGGTAAAGCAGTTTTCGGCTAAGCACGGCCTCCACTTCGGGGTTTCCGCGCTTCATTGCATTGCCGATCACGACCACATCGGCATCTGCTGGAATATTTTCGGCGCGATAACCTTCCTGGAGCACGATGCCTCTCTTCTCCAGAAAGATCGACACCGGCGGGTAAACATTCTCATCCGAACCTGTGACCTTGAACCCGCGCTGGTGCAGCGCCGCCGCAATGGAGCCCATGGCCGTCCCGCAAATCCCCAGAAAATGAAAACTTCGCGGCGCGTCCTTCACGCGGATTCTTTACGGCGGGGAATTCGTTCGCGCTACTAAAACGAAGACGGGCGCACGCGACGGCGCGTCCGTTTAGCCAGCATCACTTCTTTTTGAACACTTCAACCGCATCCCAGGCTTCGTCCGGCGGTTGTTGTTCGTAGTCGAGCGCGCGATCGAGATACATTTTAGCCAGAAGATCGTCCGGATAAAATTCGAGAAAGCGGGAAAATAGAATTTTGGCCTCAGTAAAATCGCGTGAACGAAATTTCTCCAGTCCCTCTTCGTAGGATTCGAGCCACTTCAGGAATTCTGGATCGATATCTTCATTCCGCGCACCAATAAATGTAAAAACATCCACCGGTTTAGTTTTACCTTTCACCTGCACACGCGCGACCGAGCGTAAATAAAACTCGTCTTGAACCAACTCGGCCGCTGTCACACCAATCAGGATATCGACCCCGTAAATTCGAGTAAGACCTTCGAGCCTTGACGCCAGGTTAACCGAGTCGCCAATGACAGTCGGATCCATACGTTCTTGCGAACCAATATTGCCAACAATTACTTCGCCATGATTAATGCCAATGCCCATGCCAAGCCCCATTCGACCTTCATCGCGCCATTTTTCGTTGAGCTGTCGTAACTCGCGCCGCATCCCCAGCGCCGCGCGCGCGCAGTTTTTTGCGTCCTGCGCCATGCCAAAACTGCGCACATTCCCCCATACGGCCATGATCGCGTCGCCGATAAATTTATCGAGCGTCCCTCCGTTGCTGAAAACAACCGAAGTCATCTGGGTGAGGTACTCATTAAGCTGTGCGACCAACGCCTCGGGATCGGCTCTTTCGGACAACGTGGTGAAACCGACTAAATCCGAGAACAGGATGGTCACGGGCACGCGCGCGCCACGGAGCGAGCTGTAGTAGCTGTCCGGATTTTCCAGCACTTCCTTGACCAGATTTTTCGAGACATAACGTTCGAGCGTGCGTCGTGTGCGCAATTTCTCCAGGCGCTCGAGGGCATACTCGAAGCCGAGCGAAAATAATCCGCTCAATAACAGAGCAGAGAGGACCGGAACTGTCAGAAGCAACAGCCCCGATTTGTCATAAAACAATCGCGTTGCACCAAGATACGCTCCGGTGATCACAATAAGACCACCAAGACAAAGCAACGGCCTGCGCAGAAAAACGATAAGCGACCAGGCGATCAGCCCTGCCGCGGCGACAAACCCCAAGCCAACTTCCGGGGGCGTGGGTCGCAAAAATTCACGGCCAAGAGCCGCGGCCATCGCCTGTAAATGAAGGGCTGGCCCCGATGTCGTTGGGCTCATTGGCGTATCGACAACGTCATGCTCAACCTGTGCAGATGGTCCAACCATCACGATCTTGTCCTTAAAAAACGCACCATCGGCATAGTTGGCGTGCCAAAATTTTGGATCGAAAACTTCGTACAGAGGGCGCGGCTCGAAGGCATCGAGCGCCGTAAAACGAATCATATGCCCACGAAAATCATTCGGCACGTCGCTCCGGTGACCCATCTTCGTGAGAGCACGCGCGGACAGAGACTCATAAATTTCTTCGGTCGGGTGCGGTGGCAGGCCGGCGAGTTGGCGATCCGTCACGCGATAAGCTACAGCGCGGACTTTTCCATCGATGGGATCTCCCCAGAAATTCACGAACCCGACTCGATCGTCCAGCAGTTGCGGAGGCGGAATCAGCGTGTTGTTTGGCGTTACCTCCTGTGGCTTGGCGGCGTCTTGCATATCAAAATTGGCGCCGAGCACTACTTTGTCGTGATAACGATCGAGCGCGGCATGAAATGCCGGATCACCATCGTTCGGGGGATTAAACACCAGGTCGAAGATGACCAGGCGCGCGCCCGCCCCGAACAAACGATCGAGCAGGAGTGCCCAAACTTCGCGCGACCACGGGAATGGCCGCGCCGTCATCAATTGAAACGCGCGGCTGTTCGCGATTTCTTCCGGTGTCAGTGGCGGCAATTGCAATGTGCTTTGATCGATTCCGAGAAATACGAAATTGTTAGGCGCTGGAGTTTTTCGCCCCTCGCGCCGCAGCAAATCCTCAAAGCTCTGTTCACCGCTCCACGGCACGGAGAGAAACGGCGTGGCCGGGAAGAAATGACCGAGAAAAATCAGCCCGGTCCAAAAAACGCAGATTGACGCCAGGATCAAGAGCCGATAACGGCCTAGCCAATGCATACACGCATTATAGCAGCAGTGCGCGATTGTGAAATTCCATATCTTGGATTTTGCTTCGCCAGAATTCAGTTGTGCTCCTTGAGCCTCTACTTATCTTGCCCGCTCGACGCTGCCGCGTCGTGACGATCTGCGCACCTGGTCTCGCGCTGCGAGACCGCATCAGCGAGTGAGGTCGCGAAGATTGACAATGGAACAACAACTCGCTGAACGAGGGGTTCCGAAGGAATTCGGGACAAAACAGAAATGCCAAGAGCCACTAATGCCCCGGCCAGCCGGGCGCGGCGCAAACGAGTTTTAAAGAAAGCCAAAGGTTACCGCGGACGCCGTTCGAAACTTTTTCGCTACGCAAAAGACGCAACGATGAAAGGCAAGTATTGGGCCTATCGCGATCGTAAAACACGTAAACGCACGTTCCGTTATCTTTGGATCCAGCGCTTGAACGCTGCAGCGCGCGCACACGGAATCAGCTACAGTCGTTTTGTACAAGGACTGAAAACGGCCGGCATCGGCCTTGATCGAAAGATTCTTGCCGATCTCGCCGTCACTGACCAGGCAGCATTTAAATCGATTGTCGATCAGGCAAAGAGCGCGTTGGAGAACAAATCCAAATCGAAAAAGGCGGCGTAGTCGCCGTTAAAAGGTTAGAATTGTTACAACGTTAAAACGGAACGCACGCAGGTCTTCTCGCGGACGGATTGCCGTTGTAACGATGTAACTTTTTTAACAATTTAACCGTTTGGCCATGCCACATCCGCTCGAACAACTGCGCGACGACGCGCTGCGCGAAATTGAATCCGCGGGCGACGAGCAAGCGCTCGAAGCCGCGCGCGTAAAATATCTCGGCCGCAGCGGCACCGTTTCGGCCTGGGGCGAGCAAATGAAAACGCTTGCCAAGGAAGAAAAGCCGATTGTCGGCAAACTGCTCAACGAAGTTCGCAGCGCTGTCACCGCCGCGATCGACATACGCGCGCAACAATTTCGTTCGCAAAAGGAATCGGGCGCGCTAGCCAAGATCGACATCTCGCTGCCTGGAGCCACTGGACCAACTGGATATTCTGGTTACAGCGGGCACTTCCCACCGCTGACTGGTTACTCTGGTTACTTACCACTTGAACGTGGTTCGTTGCATCCGCTCACGCAAATGCTCGATCGCTCCATCGAGATTTTTCGACGCATGGGATTCGCCCTCGCCGATGGGCCCGACATTGAAGATGAATGGCATTGTTTCGATGCGCTCAACACACCGCCGGAGCATCCCGCGCGCAACGAGCAGGACACATTTTATTTGCCTGATGGACGATTACTGCGCACTCATACCTCGACCGTGCAAATTCGCGCGATGCAGGCTGCGCAGCCGCCGCTTCGAGTGATCGCACCGGGCGCGGCCTATCGCCGTGACGAAGTGGACGCGACTCACAGCGCGCAGTTTCACCAAATCGAGGGACTTTATGTCGATGAAAACGTCAGCGTCGCGGATCTAAAAGGCGCGCTCGAATTTTTTATGCGCGAACTCTTTGGCACAAACACAAAGGTGCAATTCCGCCCGCATTACTTTCCATTCACCGAACCTAGTCTTGAGATTTATGTGAAATCCAAAGCGCTCAAACGCGGCGAGCAATGGGTCGAGGTCTGCGGTTCTGGGATGGTGCATCCGGCCGTCTTCGAAGCAGTCAACAAGGCGCGAGGTGATAAAGCTTACGATCCCGAGAAGTGGACCGGCTATGCATTCGGCCTCGGCATGGACCGGCTCGCCATGATTCTGTTCGACATCCCGGACATCCGCCTGTTCGCGCAAAACGATCTGCGCTTTTTGCGGCAGTTTGCGTAATGAAATTTTCCATTAACTGGCTGCGCGAGTTTGTCGATCTTCCAAGAAACGCGGAAGAGATCGCGGAATTGCTGACGCGTGCCGGCGTCGAGACCGAAGGGATCGAGACGCGCGGCGCAAAAATCGACAAAGTGATCGTTTCGCAAGTTAACGCGTCATCGCGCCATCCAAATGCCGATCGATTGACTGTTTGCGAAGTCGACGACGGCAGCGGCGCAAAACGCCAGATCGTTTGCGGCGCGACTAATTACAAAGTCGGCGACAAAGTTCCGCTCGCGCTTCCGGGCGCGAAGTTGCCGAACGGAACTGAGATTCGAAAAAGCAAACTGCGCGGTGTCGAATCGGAGGGAATGCTTTGCAGCGCGATTGAGCTCGGACTCGGACAGGATGCCGCCGGGTTGTTGATTTTATCGCCCAAAGCGAAGATTGGCGCGCCGATCAGCGGTCTTTTCCCTGGCGATACGATCCTCGACGTCGAGATCACGCCCAACCGTGGCGATTTACTTAGCCACTTCGGACTCGCGCGCGAGATCGCGGCATTAACGAATAAGAAAATTGTAGGGCAAGCGCTCCGCTTGCCAAAAATGGCTGGCGGAGCGCTTGCCCTACAAAAGAAAGGTGTGAAGATTTCGGCGCCTAAGGAATGTCCGTTTTTCTCCGCGCGTAAGATCGACAACGTGAAGGTCGGACCGAGTCCGCAATGGTTGCGCGCGAAAATCGAGAGCGTCGGCATTCGCTCGATCAATAACATCGTCGACATCTCCAACTTCGTGATGCTCGAGCTCGGACAACCGACGCACGCCTTCGACGCCGACAAATTGAAAGGCGCAATCAACGTGCGACTCGCGCACGCTGGCGAAAGATTTCTCGCGCTCGATGGCAAGACTTACTCGCTCAAACCGGACAATCTCGTCGTCGCGGACCAAGAGCGCGCGGTTGGAATCGCCGGAGTGATGGGCGGCGAAGAAACCGGTGTCACCGAATCGACGAAAAGCATTCTGCTCGAGAGCGCTTATTTCTTACCGGCAAGTGTTCGGCGAACTGCACGCAATTTGAATTTGCCAAGTGATGCCAGCTACCGATTCGAGCGCGGAGTCGATCCGCAAATGGTTTTGCGTGCATCGCATCGCGCGACTGAATTGATTTGCGAGATCGCGGGCGGAATTCCGGCAAAAGAAGTTGGAGCGGCTGGCAAAGTTCTCGCAAATCCTTCAGCCGTTTCGTTGAGCTACGAAAAATGCGATCGAGTAATTGGGGTCACGGTCAAACCCAAAAGCGTCGACGATATTTTGAAACGGTTCGGGCTAAAGAAGACGAAGGGTGAGAGGAAGACTGCCAAATGGAAAATTCCGAGTTATCGACGGGATTTGCAGCGGGATGTCGATCTTATCGAAGAGATTGTCCGCGCTTACGACGTAGACAAGGTTCCCGGGACTCACCAAAGCCGGTTTACTGCGTCCAGTGCCGCCGATCATTCGCACGATCTCGAATCAGCGCTCCGGGAGCGATTGAGTGCGCAGGGCTTGTGGGAAGTGCGAACGTCGAAGTTACTTCCGCGATCGGCGGCGGCGGCAACCTCAGCGATCGAATTGCGTAATCCGCTGACCGAGGACCATGTCGCCTTGCGGCCAAATTTGATTTCAGGACTGCTCGCCGTGCTCGATCGGAATGTGCGCGTCGGTGCGGAGCGAGTCGCTATCTTCGAAATTGGCAGGATGTTTTTGCCACCCCTGGCTAAGGAACAGCGGCACCTTGGAATTTTGCTCTGGGGCAATGCCACGAGCGCGCCACATTGGCGACTAAAGGAAAACTACCGGCTCGATTTTTTTGATCTCAAAGGCGCGATTGAATCGCTCGCGATTGCGGCGATTTCGTTTCGTCGAAGCGAGCACCCCGATTTGGCGCTAGCGACAGAAATCTGCTCGAACGAGCGCGCGATCGGTTTTGCCGGACAATTGCGTGAACGAAGAATCGACGTGCCTGGAGCCGTATTCGTCGCAGAGTTGGATGTCGATCTTGCCCTCCGCGGAGCCGAATTGCAGAAAACATTTCGCGAGATCGAGAAATTTCCGGCGGTAACACGCGACATCGCGATGATCGTTCCGGCGAAAGTGACACATGCTGAAATTTTGCGCGCGATTGAAGAACCAAAAGAATCTTTGCTCGAGAGCGTGCAGTTGTTTGACTTATTTGAAGGCCCAGGACGAGTCGATGCCGGCCCGGCGGAAAAATCGCTCGCATATAGATTGACATACCGCGATAAAAATCGCACACTCACAAATGAAGAGGTGACTGAGGTGCACGCGCGGATTCGCGAGCGATTGAAGCGCGAGTTGGGCGTCACCCTGCGGGAATAGTTCTTTGATAGCGTGAGAGTCGTTTGTTGAGGGTTGGGAAGAAAACCAGTGCTTTTCTCTCAACTCTCAATTGACGGCTCTCATTAATTTTACCCTGCGATGTACGAGATTACAGGTGGGATTCCCGAACCGATAATTGACGAACCTGAGGAGACTCAGTCGCCCCGAGAACATGGCAGGCCTTCATTGGAAGTCAGACACTGCGGCGACGGTCATCCACCGTTACTAAAAGGGAACGGGAGATCCGCCTAAACGGCACCAGCGGGGTAAACTTTAAAAAACCCGGATCGAATTCGATCCGGGTTTTTTTGTTGAACCGTAAAGAGTTGAAGCGCTCCATGGGAGGAACAGTAAGAAAGAAAACGCTTTAACAGTTTAACGCGTTAACCGATTTGAAAATAGCTCGCGAAGATCGACAGTGCGCAGTGACATGCGCGCCCTGCTAGCTCTCGAAGACGGTCGATTCTTCGAGGGCGAATCTTTTGGCGCAACCGGCACGCGGGTCGGCGAGATTTGCTTCAACACCGCGATGACCGGTTATCAAGAAGTGCTGACCGATCCATCCTATCGCGGGCAGATTGTCGCGATGACTTATCCTTTGATCGGAAATTATGGAACCAATTCGCTCGACCAGGAAAGCCGTTCGCCACACGTGCGTGGATTTGTCATCGAAGAACTAACCGATATCCCAAGCAGTTGGCGCTCTGAAATGTCGCTCGATGAATATTTGCGAGAATGGAAAATCCCAGGTGCTCAAGGAATTGACACCCGTGCGTTGACGCGACATTTGCGCACGCGCGGCGCGATGAAGGCCTGTTTGACAACGGAAAAGATTTCTTCGGAAGAAGCGACGCAAATGGCGATCGAAGGCGAAGGCGTAATCGGAATGGATTACGTGCGTGAGGTGTCCACATCTGAAGTTTATCAATGGGATCCCGACGATAAGTTGAGCGCGCACTGGTCGCTTGCGGCCGACGAAGGTGGAAGCAAACACGCCCTTCCCCCGATTCGATTTCGCATCGCGGCGTACGATTATGGCATCAAGGAAAACATCTTGCGCCTGCTGCGCCAGAAAGGCTTCGCAGTTACTGTTGTCCCGGCATCGACGGCTGCGGAAGAAGTGCTGGCGCTCGATCCCGACGGAATTTTTCTGTCTAACGGTCCTGGAGATCCCGCCGCGCTGCCATATGCGCACAAAGCAGTGCACGATTTGATGGGCAAGAAACCGATCTTCGGGATTTGTCTTGGTCACCAAATTCTCGGTTTCGCGTTCGGCGGATCGACATTCAAATTAAAATTCGGACATCGCGGCGCGAATCAGCCGGTAAAAGATTTACGCACCAACAAAGTGGCGATCACAGCGCAAAATCACGGTTTCGCGGTCGATCCCGAGTCGCTGCCGTCAAATGTGGAGGTCACGCACATAAATTTAAACGACGGCACCGTGGAGGGAATGCGGCACAAGGAGCTGCCGATCTTCAGCGTGCAATATCACCCCGAAGCCGCGCCCGGCCCGCACGACGCATCCTATTTCTTCTCGCAATTTGCGGAACTGATCGAAAAGCAGAAGTAATCCACTCCGGCAGTCCCTGCTCGAAATTAACAATGACGAAATCCGAATGCCCAGTGGCGAAACAATTCTCAAATGACGAAGCTCGAATCACTGTTAATGCTTTGTCATTCATTGGTCATTCGTGTTTCGTCATTTCATTTGGTGATTGATTGACCAACTCGCCAAGCAGCCCACATTTGTCTCATGTTTAATTCAACAACAAACAGACCCACCGTTCTTAGGATCGCGGTCGTTGCGACATTCATCGCCGCGCTGGCGGTTTCTCCGCTCGCCATTGCGCAGGAACACGAGCATGGCAGTGATTCAGCCGCTTCAAAAGAAATCACCGGTGAGGTGGTCGATATGATGTGCTACGTCGATCATAACGCGGTGGGCGAGAAGCACGGCCAGTCCTGCGGGGCAAAGTGCATCCGAAGCGGCGGCCCGGTCGGCATTGTAAGCGAAGGAAAAGCCTATCTGGTCGTTGGGGAACACAAGCCTATCAACGATCAACTCGCCGACTACTGCGGTAAAACCATCACTGTAAAAGGCAAGATGGCGGATCGCGGCGGTATGGCCATGATCGAGAACGCCGAGATCGTTAAGAGATAGCATCGCACTCGTTTAAACGAAGTGCGCACGATCAGCGGCGGCGTATTCTGCGCCGCTTTGTTTGTATAGCAGGCGGCGGTTCAACCGAGCCCGCCACGCACGTGATCACCGTCGGGTGCGTGCGATTGAGGTCACTCGCTCCCACCTGCATCCGCAGCACAATAATTTCCCATAACATCCGGAAGCTATCCTGCAAAAAGCGTACCTTGCTTCCTTCCGCATGATTCCAGCGCACGGGAATTTCATAGATGCGCAATCCTGCGCGCTGCGCGAGATAGAGCAACTCGACATCAAACGCGAAGCCATCCAGGCGAGCGGCTTTCAAAATCGGGCGGCAGACGTCGATCCGAAATGCTTTAAAACCACATTGCGTGTCCCAAAACGACAGGCCAGTGACGAGTCGGACAAGAAGATTGAAGATGCGGCCGGCCTGTTCACGTCGCCATGGTTGGTGCTGACCGATCAAGCTGCGATCCAGCGCGCGCGAACCAACGGCAATGTCGATGTTACCATCGGCAATTGGCTCGATTAACTTCGGCGTCTCCTCTAACGGAGTCGAAAGATCCGCATCGGAAAAGAGAGCGATCGGTCTTTGCGCCGCGAGTAATCCCGAACGCACCGCGGCGCCTTTGCCGCGATTTGGAAAATTCTCAAGCAACCTCGTGGCGATCTTTGCGTTTAAAAGGACGTCGCGCGCGATTGCTGATGTTGCGTCGGTTGATCCATCATTCACGACGATCAATTCGCCGTAGGGGCTGACATTGCGAAGATAATCAAGTGTGAGCCGTAACGTGTGAGCAATGCGCGTTTCCTCGTTGAAAGCTGGAATGACAATAGAGAACGGCGGCAACATGGGATCACGTGATTCGTGAATCGAGATTCGTGACGAGTTAACGATTTAACGATTTACGATCCACGGGGCACCAACTCATTTGTAAATCTCCACGACGAACTTGCCGTTTGGATCGACATACCCCCTGTACATTCCAGAGGTGTTAAACGGCAAGGCAACGTTGCCTTGGGGGTCGATTGCGATTAATCCACCGCTGCCGCCGAGCTTGGCTACCTTATCAAGCACACTCTGCGCAGCCTCCTTAAGCGACATCCCGCGATATTCCATCAGAGCCGAAACATCATGTGCAACGGTTACGCGAATAAAATATTCACCATCGCCCGTGGCGGAGACGGCACAGGTCGCGTTGTTCGCATAGGTGCCTGCACCGATAACCGGCGAATCGCCCACCCGCCCCGCGCGCTTGTTAGTCGTGCCACCAGTTGAAGTCGCCGCCGCGAGATTGCCACTCTGATCGAGCGCGACAGCCCCGACCGTGCCATGTCGATCTTGATCCGTAATGATGAATTCCTTTCCGCCAGCGCCGCCGCGACTTTTTTCCGCAGCTTTGACTTTCTCCAAAGCATCCCAACGTTGTTGCGTGAAGAAATATTTTTGATCCACTAGTTCAAGCCCGTTTTCCTTCGCGAACGCTTCCGCGCCTTCGCCATCCATCATCACGTGTCCGGATTTTTCCATCACTAATCGAGCGAGGCTTACCGGATTCTTTATGTGCTTCAAGGAAGCGACAGCACCCGCGCTCCGGGTTTTGCCGTCCATAATGGCCGCGTCCATCTCGTTTGTGCCAACATTTGTAAACACTGACCCTTTCCCCGCATTAAAATGCGGATCATCCTCGAGCACGCGCACGGCAGCTTCGGTGGCATCCAGGCTCGACCCGCCGCGCTTCAAGATTTCGTAACCCGCCGCCAGCGCCTGCTCCAAGCCGGCACGATATTCGCGCTCTCTTTGCGCCGTCATTTCGCTGCGTGAAATAGTTCCAGCGCCGCCATGCACTACGAGTCCCACCTTTTTTATTTCCATGTTTGGCTGATCATTTGTTTCTCCTTTGCTCACAGCCTTCGCCGAACCTGATTGCGCCTGAGCGGACGCCGGCGCCCCGGCACTAAATAGCACGATGGCGAAGAAGCAATTGGCTACGCAAAACAATCTCACAGGTGCCAGTTTAAACTTCGACATCAACTTTGTCCTTTTCCACCTCGCGAACTAAGGCAACTTCCTCTGAACATGGCGAACGCTAATCCGCCCGTTGTGGTTGCTCAGGAAATCGGTCAGATCGGACGCAATTTTCTGCGCGAAGTCGGCAGCGTGTTTTGGTTCATCGCGCATACGTTCGAGGAAACGCTCGAGCGCGTTCAGCACGGGCGCGTCCCGTTCCGCGCCGCTAGTTTTTTCCGTCACACCGAACGCGCCGGTGTCGATTCAGTGCCGCTGGTCGGACTGGTTTCCTTTTTCCTCGGTCTAACCATGGCGCTCTTGACCGGTTACCAGTTACAACGTTTCGGGACGGAGCGCTTGATCCCCGGTCTCGTTGCAATCGGTTTCACTCGCGAGCTTGGCCCGCTTATCACTGGGATCATGTTGGCGGCACGAATCGGAGCGGCTTTCACCGCCGAGCTCGGCACCATGCAAGTTTCTGAAGAAGTCGAAGCCATCGAAGCAATGGGCATAGGGCCATTGCGTTTCCTGGTTGCGCCGCGAATACTTGCCCTTTTTCTCTTGATGCCGTGCCTGTCCACCGTTTCGAACCTCGCCGCCATATTCGCGAGCAGTCTGGTTTGCAAAGCCTATTTCAGCATTGCCTTCGTCTATTTCCTCGATCTGGTGAAGGATTCGTTGCTCATCCGCGACATCATCACCGGTGTTTTGAAGAGCTTGCTCTTTGGTCTACTTATCGGCGCGATCGCCTGTTATCGAGGGCTGACCGTGAAAGGCGGCGCTGCCGGCGTCGGTACTTCGACCACTTCAAGTGTCGTGACCGCCATCACCGCCGTGATCGGATTCGATACGCTCTACAACATCGTTTACACCGTTTTCTTTCCGACGTGAGCACGCCGCCGCATATGGTCGAACTGCGCGACGTGCGCATACAGTTCGAGGAAAAAAAAGTGCTCGACGGCTTCTCCCTCAAAGTCGACCCGCAAGAACGCCTCGTAATCATGGGCCAAACCGGCAGTGGCAAGAGCACGATTTTGCGATTGATTCTTGGTACGCTTCAGCCCAGCGGTGGCTCGATTTTTTTCAAGCAATTTGAAATCGCGAAGCTGCAACGGCGCAAGCTTCAGCAGGTGCGGCGGCACATGGGCATGGTTTATCAGTATTCGGCGCTGCTGAGTTCGCGTAATGTTCGCGACAACGTGGCGCTGCCACTCGAAGAGCTCACCGATAAATCGCGCAGCGAGATAGATAAGATTGTCGATGAAAAACTGGATCTTGTGGGCATGAAGGATTCAAAAGATCTGCTGCCGTCCGAGCTGAGCGGCGGCATGAGAAAGCGCGTGAGCATTGCGCGGTCGCTTGTTCTTGAGCCGGAATTGATCCTTTTTGACGAGCCCTCGGCCGGACTTGACCCGGTCATTGCTTCGGTGATCGACGAATTGATTATCAGCCTGACGGAAAAATCCAACGTAACATCGATCACCGTGACCCATGAAATGGACAGCGCCTTTCGCGTCGCCACCCGGATGGCTATGTTGTATCAGGGCAAAGTCATTGAAGAAGCCGAACCTGAAAAATTCAAGGAATCCGAAAACCCAGTGGTCGCTCAGTTCTTGAGCGGCAGCACCGAAGGCCCCATTCTGGAAGACAGCCAAGATGCAATTACAAAGAAATGAAATCATGACCGGGCTGCTCGTGATCGGAACGATCGCGGTGCTCGTCTTCATTCTGGTATTGCTCGGCGCGCCGGGGCTTTTTCGCCCGCTGGTCACTTACAAGATTTACTTCGATAACGCGGCGGGAATTAAACAAGGGGCGCCGGTCATGTTGGCCGGGCGCAAGATTGGACAAGTCCAGAAATTATTCTCGCCCGTCTCGGGCAAAGAAGAGAAACAGGCGCAGGAAGCCGAAGCGGCCATTCATCCTCCCGAAGCCAACGTCAGCCCTAGTCCGACTCCGACGCCGGGCAAACCAAAATTCGAAGTCCGCGTCGAGGTTCAAGTGGACAAGAACGCCAAGGTCTATCGTGACGCCAGGGCGCGATTGATGCAGCTGGGATTGCTCGGCGACATGGCCATCGATATCACACAGGGCACCCAAAGCTCAGGCCGCGCGAAAGATGGCGAAATGTTCGCTGGAGTGCGCACTCCCGATCTGGGCGAAGCTGCGGCGAAGATGCTTGAAGTCATCAAGCCTGTCGCAGCCGAAGCTACTAATACGATGAAAGATCTTCAGCAGACCGCCTCAAATCTCAACCGCCTCACCGATGAAAACTCCGAGCTCACCCTCGCGCTCGGCCAGTTCAAGACGTTCGGCGAACATCTTTCCGATCTAACCGCGCCCGATAGCGCGCTATCGCATTCGCTTACCAACATCGAAAAAATCAGCACCAGCCTTTCGGAAAACAACAATATCGAGATCACCCTGCAAAACGTCCGCACGTCGTCAGAAAAACTAAAAACCACCGTTGCCGACCTCGGCCCGGCCGGCGAGAACATCAAGCAATTCAGCGAGACAATAAAAACTCAGCCGTGGCGTCTCATCTGGCCGACAACAAAGAAATATCCTGAAGAGGAACGACAAGCGGCGACGACGGGGCAGCAGACAATTAACGTCCGCAAGAGTGCAAGGGCGAGGCCTAGTCCCACACCGACGCGGCGCACCAGTTCCCGCCAATAGGTAGAAGTTTCGTCAGCCGGATTTCTCTGACGAGTTGCCTTGCAAAAATTTCAGAACGGCTGCTTGTGCCGAGGCAAGATCAACGCCTCGTCTTTCGAACTCCTGACTCCTCGGCTTAAAGCCGTTGACTGAATTTCCGTTCAGATACGCTTCAAGAATGGTGGGGTGAATGTAACACCGCCGGCAAACTGCGGGGGTGTTGCCAAGAATTTCTGCCACCGCGCTGATTGCGTGTTTAATGTTGGCTTTGGCCTGTTTCTTTGTTTCAGAAGCGGCCGTCGTGCCGAGCGCGATCGCGGCCAGTACCGTTCCCGCCCATGTCCGAAAGTCTTTCGCGGTGAAATCTTCGCCTGTGATTTCGTGCAGATACTCGTTCACAGCCTGCGAAGTTATTTCGCGAACATTCTCTTCGTCATCGACGTACTGAAACAGGCTTTGGCCAGGGAGGTCCTGCAGCTTCAATAAAATCCTCGCGAGCCGGCGATCTGTTACATCCACTTCATGCTCTCGCCCACTCTTGCCGCGAAAACGAAAGCGAAGCTTCGAGCCTTTCACGTCCACATGTCGATCTTGCATGGTCGTAAGACCAAACGATTTGTTTTCGCGCGCATATTCTTCATTGCCGACTCGGATGAGGCTTCGCTCGAGAAGTTGCACGATTGTCGCGAGCACTTTCTCCCGAGGCAGACCGTTCAGAGCCAAATTTTTCTTTAGCCGTCTCCGAATTTTCGGGAGCGCTTTTCCGAAATTGACCAGTCGATCGTATTTGTTCTCATCGCGTATTTCCCGCCAGCGTTCGTGATACCGATATTGTTTCCGTCTTCGGGCATCTCTTCCGGTGGCTTGGATGTGCCCATTAGGCGAGGGACAAATCCAGACATCACTCCATGCCGGCGGAATAGCGAGCCGCTTGATGCGCAACAATCGTTGTTCGTCGCGAATCGGCTTTCCCTTTGTATCAAAATATTCGAATTCCTCGCCCTTGCGTCGGCGCGAAAAACCGCGTTGCTCATCGCTCACATAGCGCAGGCCCGCGTCCTCTGCTGCTTCGAGCGAATCAGCAGCGACCTTCGTATCCCCATTTAGCGTGTTGCCGTTACGGGACTTGTTTGCGTGCACGTGACTTAATTCGGATGAGAGCGCGCAAACGGACCGTTAGTCCGTTCATCTAACAAGGTTTATACAGAGTCTTTGGGTCTAATTCCATTATAGACCTCAAATCGCGGCGAAATTCGAGTAATTCCGTCAAAGCGGAATCGAGCTATGGGCCGTAGCTTTTGGTGAATTTCTTCTTCGATTCAGCCTCAGGTTCGGTGGAACTAATCGGCGCTGATGGCGCCGGCTTACTTGTCGATGGTTGCTCCACTGGTTTTTGCTCGGGCGCGGGTTGCGCTGGCTGCTCGGCGCCTTTGGGCGTTTCCCGCGCAACTTCCACATACGCCATTTGCAAGTTGGAAAGAGCGTTGCGCAACACGGTGGACTCTTCGTTCGACAGGTTTCCGCGCGTCTTTTCCTGAATCATGGCCAGTTGATCGATGAACATTTTGGCCAGTTCCAAATTCACTTCGCCTTCGCCGGTTTTTGGATTTGGAATTTGCCCGAGAAACAGAGCGGCGTTTTGGGCGTGCATCATCACGAACTCAATGAAGCGCTGTGAAAGCTCGCCGCTCTGTGTGCTGGTCTGGACTTCAGCCATGGCTCATTTCTGTTTCGCGGCTGCGGAACCTTCTGGCGGTCGCACCGTCGCCAAAACATATGGTTGATCGCGGAAATATTTCGCAGCCACGCGCTTAATATCGTCCAGGCTCACTGCGTCAACATCGTGTTCGAGCCGTTTATAAAAATCAAAGCCAAGTCCGTAAATCTCGTCGAGCGAACATTGATAACCGAAAGCATCGTTGCTTTGGTTGGCAATATCTTGTTGCCCAATCAATTTCTTTTTCGCCCGCGTCAATTCCTGACTTGTCAGACCATCGTTCGCAAGCTTGTGGATTTCGTCGAGCAACGCCGTCTTCACCGGCTCAATTTTTTGCGGATCGGTGCCGAGGAAAAAGGCGAACAGTCCCGGCACGAGACCTTGCATCTGGTTCGCGCCCACGTAATAGGCCAGCCCCATTTGCTCACGAATGCGTACGAAAAAGCGTGAGCCGAGATCGCTGCTCGCCTCATCGATCAAATCCAGCACCGTTCGATCCGGACTCGATACACTCGCCCCTCGAAACCCGATCATGATTACACCTTGTGCTTTGTCTTTCCGGCTTTCGACGGCTTCCGTCCCGCTGAGTGGCATAGCCGGGTGCACGTCGGTCAGGGCAAGCTCGCCTGGTTTCATGCCACCGAGTGCTTTCTCGAAAAGCTGCTTCACCTCTGCCGCCTTCACATCGCCAAAGACGAAAATGACACCGTTTTTGCCGACAACGTAACGATCGCGAAATTCGAGCAGATCCTTTTGCGTGAGCCGCTGAACAGACTCAACCGAACCATTGGCGCGCAGGGCGTACTGATGTTGCGGGAAGAGCGCCTGCCGCATGATGTTGCGCGCAACGGCCGTCAACTGCTCTTCCTCCTGCTGGATGGCTGCGATCTGAATTTCCTTTTCTCGCGAGATCGCTTTTTCCGGCATGGTCGCATTAAGCAAAATGTCTGAGAACAACTCGACGCCCAGCTTCACATCAGGCTTGGTGACTCCGAGCGAAACATTGAAGGTGTTGTTAGCGGCATCGCTCGCGATGGAACCGCCGACCGCTTCGATCTGGTTCGCAATTTGCTCCGCGGTGCGCGTTTTGGTTCCTTTTAGCAGCACTTTCGCCATCAAGCGGCCGATGCCATTTGTTTGCGACGTCTCCGCGAGAAGGCCGCCACGGAAAACCGCACCCATCGCGACCAGCGGCAGACGTCGATCTTCGCGCACTAAAAGTCTCAATCCATTCGAAAGCTCGAATTTTTGAATCTCAGCCGCCGCGGCCGCTTTTGCGCCCTCGGGTTTAGCAGCAAGCGAACCCTTCGGATTTATCGACACGACCGTCAGGTTGTCGTTCGTCAGATACTTTGCGGCGACGCGCTTAACGTCCTCGAGCGTCACTTTCTGGGCGGCATCCAGATAATCCCGGCTGAAATTCAGATTGCGCGTGAGCAACCAGTTCGAGCCGATATCCGAGGCCTGGCCGCGCATGGTCGTGAGAGCGCCCAGATGGTGACTAAGCGATATTTTTTTCGCCTTCGTCAACTCCTCCGTTGTGACGCCGGTTTGTTTCACCTCGTTGATAATGCGCAGCACCAATTGCTCCGCTGCTTCGCGTTTCTTTGGATCGACAGTGGCATCAATGCCAAACAAGCCCGGATCGCCCGGCGTATAAGAAAATGCCGATATGCGGAAAGCCAAGCCAGCCTCTTCACGCACGCGCCGGTATAAGCGCGAACTGCGCCCATCGCCGAGAATGGTCGAGAGAAGATCGAGCGCGGGGACCTCAGGATTCGTCACCTCCGGAATATGCCAGGCAAGCTCGAGATGGGTCAGCTCCGTAGGAAATTCCTGATGCACTTCGCGCCGGCCGAGTTGCGGCGGTTCCCCAGGGATGAACACCGGTTTTAGCGATTTCTCCGGGTAAGGCTTGAACAGGTCCGCGAGTTGTTGCCGCACTTTTTCCGCATCGACATCACCCGCGACGATGAACGTCAGATTGTTCGGCACGTAGCGCGTTTTGTAATACTGCATCACCTGCTCTTGCGTGAGCTGGTTGTAGATTTCGATCTCGCCAATCACCGGGAAGCGGTACGGGTGCCGCTGGTAGGCGGTCGCAAAGAGAAGCAGCCCCGCCATGCGATCGGGATCATCCATGCCCATGGCAAATTCGCGCCGGATTACTTCCTGTTCTTTTCGGTATTCCTCGGGCGGTAAAGTCGAACTCATCATCGCATCGGCCAAAACGTCGAGCGCGGTTGCTACACCGTCCTTCGGCACGTCGATCCAAAAAACGGTGCGATCGAAAGAAGTGTAGGCGTTAATGTAGCCGCCGACGTCCTGAATCTTCTGAGCAATCTCGTTGGTCGATCGCGTTTTGGTGCCCTTAAAAAGCATGTGCTCGAGAATGTGGGACAAGCCCGCACCTAGATGTGCATCTTCATCGATGCTCCCCGTGGCGCACCACGCCTGCACACTTGCCACCGGCGCGCTGTGATCTTCCTGCACGACGACCGTCAGCCCGTTTCGCAGCACCCATTTTTGCGCCGAGCTCGGCGGAAAAGTGATTACGGACGAATCGTGAATCGCAGCGGCTTTCAGATTGGCAATGCTAGACATAATCGCGACCAAAAGCGCCATGCTCGGCGCGAATCGGATCATACAGACTTTGATACCGGCAATTCCGAAGGTGGCTTCACGGCCTGCGATTTTGCCGGTGCGAACGGCTTTACAAAAGCCTCTTCAAAATCATACACGTTCTTGAAATCTTCGATCGAATCCTCCTCTGTCTTCCCGAATACCCCGGCGCCGATCAGGTTAAAAACCATGTTTCCAATGTCCTCGCAGCAATGAATGCCCCAGTTATCGAAAACCGTCATCACCAGCGGCCCAAACTCCTTAAGGGCATATTGTCGCACCCCTTCCAGTAATTCCGGTCCACTCACATGGCGCACAGTAGCGCCCTTGATTTTCTTTTGCTGTTTCGTCGTGAAATCGAGCGCATCACGCAGAAAAGCATACGCGTCCCGCTGGTAGCGCGGGTCGCCGGCCACGATCGAATCAAGAGCTTCGGCAAATCCAATTTTTTGCATCAATAGAAAAGGTGCGGGTTTCGGCGCTGACTACGATAAGCAGCAAGCTCCGCGCGAGCAACTACGCACAAATTTGCGTCTATGCGTGACAGCTCCGCCCGCCGCGGCGGAAACCTGTGCTATTGCTGGTAGTCTTCGAGCCGATCCTCCAGCGCATCGAGATAAACTGATAGCGGATCCCGCCGCCGCGACTCAGATGCTTGCGGCCGCTGCGCCGCTCTTAGGTAATCAGCGAAAACACCGCTCCCACTCTCCATTTGCGTCGCTTCGAACCAGTTCATGTAATCATCAATGTCGCTCATACGAGCGGCGAGTCTTTGACGGGTAATTTCTAACCGCGCCAGACGCTTGGTGATTCCCCGCCGTTTGCCGCGCGCAAGCCGCGTTGCGATTTCCTGGTATTCGCGGGCGACTGGCCGCAAAACGGGATTCGCCTGCCCAATGAGCAAGAGCAAAGCCTGGCTTAATTGATTGAGCGCTACCTTGTCCGGCGCGGACGCGTTTTGTCGCGCGAGCGCGCTGAGATCGACCGACTTTCCGGTTTCTGAAACTTTAGAGTGCAACAATTCATCAAGGCGTCGTTCGCTTTCGGCAAAAGTAAGCAACTGATAACTTCGAGCTCCGCTTGCTCGACTGATGGCTGATTGCCAGGTCTTTTCTGCATTGCTAGCCAGCGAGGGAAACTGTGCTTTTAGATCAGCCAGCGGATCGTTTGAAGCATGCGATAGGCTACCGATGTAACGGGTCAGCCGCGAGCGCCCATCGGAGCCATCGATAAGGAATTGCACCAGCGCAAGGGAATATGCGCGGTAAAGCATACGGCCAGCAGAATCAAGTAGCCCGGGGCGCTGTCGCAGAAATTTCTCCAGCGACGTCGCCTTGTCTGACAGGGAAAGCGCTTCGACAAGGAGGCCGCGGTTGGGTCCGGGCGCAAGCGCAAGCACGCCATCGAGCAACCAATCCGGCGGCTCGACGAATACGGTGCCAGGAGCAATGTCCGATTGTTTTCGATAAATTATCTCCAGCAAAATCGCGCGCAGGAGTTCGCGCTCGATCACTGAAGCGTCGAGATTTTGAGCGATCGTCAAATCGAGCTGCAGTTTTAGGCCAGAACCGGTCTGGCTAAATCGCAACTCGGCGGGCGGAATTTCCGGTAGGTTTGCCTGCTGCAATTGCAAATTGACGACGATCGGCGTTGTCCACCGGTCACGCTGCTGCAACAGTGCGAGCAAATTGGCCTTGGTCTGCTCTGCAAGCCCGGAGAGGCCGCCGCGCAGCGATGCATTGGCGCCATAAATGATGAATTCCTGTGAAGGGCTCACGGTGCGTTCCGGCGATGCCGCACGGAGCGATAGGCAGCCGAGGATCGACAGCATGAAAATCGCGCGGCGTCTCATGTTCATGGTTCGACGTATGATAATCGCGACCGCAGCATCCTCGCCAGCACGAACCGCTGCAAATACAAAACTCTCGCTCATTTAAGGTGTTTAATCAGCAGAGAGGAAAGGAGGAATTACATGAAAACGAAACGTTTAGTTTTCATAAGCTGTTTTGCCGCAGCGACCTTGATTGCGTCGCCTACATTCAGCGCTCCGCGCCAGAAATCGATCGCTACAACGAGGTCGGCGCCACAACGGGTGGCACCGCGAACCTCTCAGGTGACACCAGCGTATCGTTATAGCGGCACCCGTTACTATGGCGGCACCCGCTACTACTACGGCGGCGGATTTGGGTATCCGTACTACGGTGGGGATTATTCGTCTTGGTACCCTTATTCGTACTCCCCGTATTCGTACTATTACGGGGATAATTATCCTTATAGTTACTCGTACTATAGCGGGCCTGGTTACGAATACGATGGGTCAGTTGTTGCGCAGGTGCAGAGTCGCCTGGCCGAGTTGGGTTACTACGACGGCATAATCGATGGAATCATGAGACCGCAGACCCGTGCCGCGATTAGCGCATACGAAAGCACGCATAATCTGGTCGTGGATGGCATGATCAACGCGCAGCTTCTCCGCAGAATGGATCTCGCTTAATCCGAGATCGATCGTTGCGCTTTCGGTTGATTGACCGGCGGACTCGCAGGGCGGAAAGGGCGAGCCGCCGGTCGTCTATTCACGTAGTGGAAAATCAGCACATTGGGGGACGGCGGAGCCCCAATGCGCTTCACTTATTCTTGGGCCGCCGTAAAAAAAGCGAGACTTTCGGGTCAGTACGGTGTCTAATGATTAGAAATCCCACTTACTAATATGAATAATTCAAAACTTATACTTTTCTTGAGTTGCCTTGCTGCGTTAACTCTGACTGCGCCACTGGTCAGAGCTGCCCCGCGCGGCAGTGGCGGCGGCCACCATTTCGCATCGATGCCGGCGCGAGGCGGGCAGACATTTGCTCGCAGCGGAATGGGCACATGGAGCGGCCAGCGCTGGGGGGGCGGCGGAAACTGGAGCGGCCGCAATTGGGGCGGCGGCAGTTGGAGCGGCCGCAATTGGAGCGGTAACTGGCGTCATCATAATAATAATAATAATGTCATCTTCATCGGCGACTTCGGCTTTCCATGGGCGTGGGGCTGGGGTTGGGGCGGGAGCTGGGGATATCCATATGGATATTATGGCTACGGCTACCCATACGGCTACGGCGGATACGGATATGGTTATGGCGACCCGTACGGATACGGTTCCCAGTACGGTTACGATAATAATTACTACGGCAACAATTACGGCAGCAACGGATATGGCTCTCCGACCCATTCACGGGTCGCCGAACTGCAGCGCCGGCTTGCACGGGCCGGGTACTACTATGGGACTATCGACGGAATCTTGGGGCCTCGAACGCGCCAAGCAATTCGTGCGTACGAGCGCGACCACAGTAATGTAGGCTGATCCACGGACCGCCGACTGCTTCCGCCAACTCCCAGCTTCAATTTAGCTCCCTGCTGGCAGCGACCCGTGCCTTTGGATCACGGTCAGCGCATTTACCGGTAATCGACAGCCCGTCTCAAGAAGGTCCGGCTGAGGCGTGTAATCGCCGTTACCGGAATTTGCTATCCGCCAACAGCCTGATAGTGACCGAGGCCGCGTTTCCACATGGCGCGCGCGGCGGCCCAGGTGAGAAAAAGCCAGCCGGTTTGAATCGCTAGCGCTTCCGCCAGTGCGGGCCCGTGAAGTCGCCCGAGGAAAATTGCAACGGGACAAAACAGCTCGTAGTAAAAGGGGAGCCATTTCATCACCGCCTGCACCGCGTTTGGCATGATGTCGATCGGAAACATTTGGCCGCCCAGGAAATATTCGAATGAGTAAACGATGAAAACGATCGTGGAGATTTCCAGGATCCAGAACGCCATCATGGCCAGGCTGTAGGTAATGAAAAATTGCATGAATGCCGCCATGGCCATCGAGATGCTTGCAAAAACATAAGTCATCACTTGATCAGGCAGCGCGATGTAGTGTCGGAAGTAAATGAAGATGAGCGCAATAGGCGGCAGCGTAACGAACGTGTAAACAAGGCGACCGCTTAAAAAAATGCTGAGCCGGTAGACGAGATAACTCATCGGCTTGGTCAGTAAGGAATTGATCTGGCCTTCGCGAATGTCGGCCGCGATTTGCCATTCATCTTCGGTCGGCGTGACGAGATTGCTGACCAGAATGGTGAGCAGATAGTAATAAATCATCGAGCCGTAATCATAACCGTGGAGGCCGCCACCGCGTTCCTTGAAGATGGCACTCCAGAGAAAAACCGTGCCCGCCAGCGGAATCAGCCCGAAAAGCGCGCGCAGAAAATAATTCCAGCGATAAACAAATGTGTTTTGCAGCCCGATGTTAAAAACCGAGATGTACTTGTCGATCGTTGCCCGCGTCATTTTTTCTCTGCAAGCTCCACCGCCAGATTAATCGCCGCGATCATACTATCAGGGCGCGCGATTCCCTTGCCGGCAATTTCAAACGCGGTCCCGTGATCGGGGCTGGTGCGCGGAAAAGGGAGACCCAGCGTCACGTTCACGCCCCTGTGAAACGCGTGGAGCTTCAGCGGTATCACTCCTTGATCGTGATACATGCAAAGAACGGCATCGAACTCACCTTCGACCGCGCGATGAAAAACTGTATCGGGCGAGAAAGGACCGCTAAACAGCAGCCGTGATTCGTGATTTGTGATTCGTGATTCGTTCAGCTCGGCAATAGCTGGTCCGATGATTTCGATTTCTTCGCGGCCGAGTCTGCCTGATTCGCCGGCGTGTGGATTTAATCCGGCGACGGCGATGCACGGTCCGCCCGTTACAGGGCGATCAGTCTTGGAAACTTGACCGCTTAAAGCAGTCAAGTTTCCTGCGGCGGCGAGGTTGAGAGATCGACATCGGAGAAAATCGGCCAGCAACAGGCCGACGCGGACGATCTCAGTTTGTTTGAGTGCATTGGGAACGTCGCTGAGCGCAATGTGCGTTGTCACGAGCGCGACGGTGAGTTTTCCGCCGGTCAAACACATTGCGAAATTTTTCACGCCGCAGCGCTCGGCGAAAAACTCGGTTTGCCCCGAAAACTTAAAACCCACTTCGTACATCCGGGCCTTGTGAATGGGCCCCGTTACTATCGCATCAAGTTCGCCGCGCCGTGCAAGCGTAATTGCTTCCTCGAGCGCCACTGCGGCGGCGCGCGCAGTTTCCAGGGTCGGCTGCCCTAAAGAGCAATCGGGATACTTGCCGACGATTTTGTATCCGGCGGATTTCGGAACGCGATCAGACTTCAGCGCAAGATCGACAATCTCTGGGCCGATGCCGGCGCAATCTCCAAGCGTGATCCCGATGCGCGGTCGCATCGCACATCTTCATCAACGCCGCCTCGTCTAGCAAGAGCGCGTAATGTCGATCTAACGAGAATAAGTTAGGTACGAGCACGAGCAGGATCGAATCGACCGCCGAAAATCCGCATCAAACGTCCAGCCTTCGCAAGGCTACGGCTCGGCAGGCGAACATCCAACATCAGAATGTCCGGATGTAGGCCTTTGCGCGCAGGCTGGCGATCCAGCGTTCCTGAAGCTGCTGCGCTTCCTGTTGAATTAGTTTCTTCTCGATATCAGATCGTGCTTCGGCAAGCGAACGGGTGGTGCCGCCGTGTTTGTCCTCGACTTTGAGGATGTAATAATTGCCGGCGTAATCGATGATGTTGCTGATTCTGCTAACGGGCATGTTGAAGGCGATCTTTTCCAGCGGTGCAGCGAGCGTTTTGCGTTCGATCCAGCCCCAGTCACCACCCATGTCGCGGGTGCTGTCCTCGGAATAAACCTGCGCCATCTGATCGAACTCAGCGCCGCTTGCCAATTTGCCGAGCACTTCCTCGGCCATCGCTTTCTGCGCCGCAGAATTCCCGGTGTCGGCGTGGCCGGGAATCATGATCATGCGCAGCTTGATCTGCTCCTTGGAGGTGAATTCGTCGCGGTGCTGCTTGTAGTATTCTTCGATTTTATTCGGTGGAATAATCAGACTCGTCTTGACGTTCTTGCTGCGCATCGCCTGCACGATTATCCTCTCCATCTCCTTTTCTTTGAACTCGCCCAGCGTATAATTCTGCGCCTCGAGCGTCTTGATAAACGTGTTGCGGTCGCCGCCGAATGACTCCCGAATGATGTCGTGCATCCGCTGATCTACAATATGATCCGGAATTTCGTAGCTCTCCTTTTTGAATGCTTGGATGACAAGCCGTCGATCGATCAAATCTTTCAACGCCAATTCTCGCGCTTCCTTCAGCTTGTTTGCTAATTCCTCGCCGGTGTACTGCGAACGCAGTAGTTTTTCCCGTGGCGCCGACAACATGCGCACTTGTGAGTACGTGACGACGTCGCCATTCACAACCGCGGCGACGCCGTCAACGACTTGCGGCTCTTGGGCGAATGCCGCCCAACAAATAGGCAATACGGTCAGCGCAAAAACCGCCAGCAAGGCGATGGCAAACTGACGCATCATGTGTCTCATAGTTTCTTAATCAGCTCCAGAATTTCCCTGAGGCGCTGTTCGATTTTGGTTCCAACTAAACGGGGGAATTTGCCCGCGACAAGTATAAAGTCCCTGCCCCGGGTTAACATCAGTTTGCGGTCGCGCACTTCGACGCGGCTCACCCCGGATTTTGCCGCGGCGAGCTTGATTTCGGCGAGAAGAAACAAATTGTCAACCGCGGGTGGGAACGGCCCAAACCGATCACGCCAATCGCGCCGCAAGCGATCCAATTGCTCATGTGCGGCGATTTCCGCAATATCGCGATAAGCTCGGATACGCAATGCAGCATCGTTAATGAAGCTGCTGGGGACAAAGGCGGGCACACATGTCTCGGGCCCAACGTGGACGAACTGTGCTTCATCGGTGACAACGAAATCTAGTCGTAGATCGACATCGAGCCGGAGCCGCAGTTTTTCACCTTTCAGTTGCGCGACAGCTTGCTTGAGCAACTGGCAATATAAATTGAACCCAACCGCCATGATGTGGCCGCTTTGCGCAGTGCCAAGAATGCTGCCCGCACCCCGGATCTCCAGATCGCGCATTGCGATGCGAAAACCCGCGCCGAGCGCGCTGTACTGCTTGATCGCACCGATCCGCTTGCGCGCGGCGCCAATTGTCATCAATTCGCGCGGGAGAAGGAGATAAGCGTACGCCTTGTGCTCGGCCCGACCCACGCGTCCCCTCAATTGATAAAGATCGGCGAGTCCAAACCTGTCCGCGCGATCGATAATGATGGTATTGGCGTTTGGGATATCGAGACCGCTTTCGATGATCGTCGTGCAAACTAGTACATCGATCTTTCCCGCGACGAACCGGGCCATGACGGCTTCCAGTTCATCCGAATCCATCTGGCCGTGGCCGATTTCGACCCGCGCTTGTGGACAAAGATCGACAATGCGATCGCGGGCGCGTTCGATGGTCATCACCCGGTTGTGCAAAAAGAAAACCTGGCCCTGCCGCTCAAGTTCGCGATCGATTGCGTCGCGAATGATCCGCTCATCGTAGGCGGACACCACCGTCTCCACCGGGAGGCGATTAAGCGGCGGGGTCTCAATAGTGGACATGTCTTTTACGCCCACAAGAGAAAGGTAAAGCGTGCGCGGGATGGGCGTCGCGGAAAGCGTCAGGACATCGACAAGTTTAAACAGTTCTTTGAATTTTTCTTTGTGCAGAACCCCGAAGCGCTGTTCTTCATCGATCACGACCAACCCGAGATTTTTGAAAATGACATCGTCGGAGATAAGCCGGTGCGTGCCAATAACGATATCGACGCCGCCCTCGCGCAACAGCTGCAATACTTTCTTCTGTTCGGATTGCGAACGGAAGCGGCTGAGCATTTCGATCCGCACCGGATAATCCAGCATGCGCTGTCGAAACACTTCGAAATGTTGCTGAGCGAGAACCGTCGTCGGTGCAAGCACTGCAACTTGTTTACCGTCCATGACCGCTTTGAACGCCGCGCGAATCGCGACTTCGGTCTTGCCGAAGCCGACATCGCCGCAGATCAAGCGGTCCATAGGTTGCGGATGCTCCATGTCGATCTTCGTATCGATGATCGCCTTCATTTGATCGGGCGTTTCGCGAAACGGAAACGAGTCTTCAAATTCCCCCTGCCATTTGGTATCGGGAGCAAATGGGTGGCCGGGATGTGTCTGCCGCTCCGCCTGGACGGCGAGCATCTTGCCAGCGTAGTCGAAGATGGAAGCGACGGCGTTTCTCTTGGCGCGCGTCCATTTCGCGTCTCCGAGTGAGCTAAGCGGCGGCGATTTTTTTCCGACGCCGACATAGCGTGAAACGAGGTACGCTTGCTCAAGCGGGACGTAGAGTTTCGCTTCATCGGCAAATTCAAGAACCAGGACTTCTTGTTCCGAACCGTCCGCTTCGATGCGTTGTGGCACGCCCTCTCCGTCTTCGCTCAGGACAGAATCAGGTCGCGTCCTAGCAAATTTTTGCAATCCGAGAAAGCGCGCGATTCCGTGTTCGAGATGCACGACAAAATCGCCTTCAACCAGTTCGCTGAAATCGATCTGCGCCCGGTGACGTTCCGCGCGACGCAGATGTCGCCGCGGATGGGCAGCGAATCGCCCGAATAATTCCGCAGCCGACAGGACGACGAGATTCGACGCCGGGAAGCAAAATCCGCGAGCGAGAGTTCCTTCAACGAGATCGACGCCTTCGGTAGCGCCTCCCATGATCTCGCGAAAGCGCTCGATCTCGCCCTCGGTCTGAAAATAAATGATGGTTTTCGCCTTGTTCGCGCGCCATTCCTTTAAGCGCGCGACGAACTGCGCGCGTTTTGCTTCTGCGAGCACTAGATCGCCGATTGCGAACTCTCCAACTTCGGAATCTTGGAATGCACCGCTAAAATCTTCCGGGCCGATCTCAATCCAGCCTTCGCTGATTTGAATGTTCGCGCCGGAACTCTTTTCCGGTTCCACGTCGATCGTGAGATGATCTGATGCGACGTAATCGCGAACTATGCCGCCTTGATCCTCTGCCGCTCCCAGCAAAATATCGACCGACGTCAGATTGCGCACCGAAGCTTGAGTATCGATGTCGAACTCGCGCAGCGATTCGATTTCGTCGCCCAAAAACTCCAGACGCACGGGCAGCGACGCCTGCCACGAATAAAGGTCGACAATGCCGCCACGGACGGCGAATTGCCCACGGGCGGTTACTTGGGCAACGCGTTCGTACCCCGCGCCGGCGAGCTGCTCGAGAACGCGCTCCATCTTTTCGTTGGCACCTCGCTGAAGGTGAACGATCGCGGATTGTAGCGCGCCGCGTCTGGGCGCAGCCTGGTCGAGACTTGGTCGCGTTGCGACGATGAGATGTGGACCGGCCTCGCGCCCCACTTGCGTAAGGAGTGCAAGCCGTTCCGCTGCGATTTCCGGGTCGGGCAAGACATTTTCAATCGCAGCGAATTCCGCTTCCGGAAGAAAGAGCGCGGTCGGATGCCAGTTGAGCAAGCTCTCGTAAAGCAATTCTTGAGAATGAACGCTGGGACAGAGGACCCAAATCGTCTTGTCTATCTTGCGGGCGATGGTAGCGACGAGGAATGCCTGTGCTGGCTGGATGACGTGTGAAAATTGCACCGGCAGTTGCGCCCTCTCGATTTCGCGAAGTTTGCGCGCGATCGGCTCGCTTGCCGCGACCATTTCCAGAAGCTCTGTGCGTCTCGATTTCTGCACTGTTAGCTGTCGCCGAAAAGAAACTGAAATTCAAAGTCGCCCGAATTCCGTAGCCCTCGATCCCGGGCGACGCGGCTCGCGGGGGGCAGGTCACATCAGCCAACACTTCTGGGTAGCGCACGCGTCTCGCGTGCTGGCGAGGGCGTCCTCGCCATCGCGAACTTTTCTAGGTGCGAAATCGAACGGACTACAGTTTTCTGCCGATGGCTGCGGCGACGGCGCGGAGCCGCGGAACCAGATCGGCAAAAATTTCCGGCGTGAGCGCCTGATCGCCGTCGCTCTTGGCTAGCTCAGGGGAATCGTGCACTTCAATCATTAGCGCGTCGGCGCCGGCGGCGACGGCGGCGAGAGACATCTGCGGAACAAATTCGCGCAGACCGATTGCGTGCGTTGGATCAACAACAACCGGCAGATGGGTTTTGGATTTTAGGAGCGGGACGGCGCTCAGGTCGAGCGTGTAACGTGCCGCGGTCTCAAAGGTGCGAATGCCACGCTCGCAGAGAACCACGTTCATGTTTCCCTCGCTGAGGACGTATTCCGCGCTCATGATCAAGTCATTGATTGTGGCGCTGAATCCCCGCTTCAGCAGGACCGGCAAACTGCTGCGGCCCACCTCCTTCAAGAGAGAGAAGTTGTGCATATTGCGAGTTCCGACCTGGAGGCAGTCGGCGTATTTTTCGATCAGTGAGAGATCGCGCGGGTCCATAATTTCCGTGATCACAGGCAGGCCCGTTTCCGCGCGGGCTTCGGCAAGAAACCGAAGACCGTCTTCACGTAATCCCTGAAAACTGTATGGCGAAGTGCGCGGCTTGAACGCCCCGCCGCGCAAAATCTTTGCGCCAGATTTTTTTACAATTCTCGCGATTGAGAAAATCTGTTCCCTGCTTTCGACCGAGCATGGGCCGGAAATGAGAACTACGTCTTCATCTCCACCCACTCTCACCCCGCCGATTGTAACCGCGCAGGGCCCACAGGAGTCGCGTGCGGCAAGTTTGTAGGGTTTCAATACCGGAACGATCGCTTCCACGCCAGCCATTGCGGCGAGCGGTTTTTCGCGAAGGAGCGCTTCAGGCCCAATCACACCGATGATCACACGCGATGCGCCGCGGCTGATTTGCGCGTCAAGCCCGAACTCCCGCACACGTGTGACGATCCGATTGATTTGTTCCTCGGTAGCGCTGGGTTGCGTGATGATGATCATATTCCCATCGGCGGAAAGTCCAGAATGACGCCGCCGCCAATCTTCTGCAAGCCCAGATGCTGATGCTTCCGCGGGGAAATTAATTCTTGATCGTGACTGGCGTACCGACTGAAACCGATTTGAAAAAGTTTTCGGCCATGAATTCGGGCATGCGAATGCAGCCGTGCGACGCGGGATAACCGGGCAAATAACCTGCGTGCATTCCCGTCCCGGAAACAATGCGCATAAAGTAAGGCATCGGAGTGCCCTTAAAGTGAGCGCCGGGCGGTTTCGGGTCCTTGGTCACATCGACATTAGGCACCACCACGTTTCCCGCCGAGTCGACGTAGTCCCCGAATAAGCTGGAGACATGATTTTGGTCTTTTTGAATGATCGAGAAGTGGCCGTATGGAGTGTTCAGCCCTTCGCGGCCGGTTGAGAGTTGTGAAACGCCGGCGAGCACACCGCTTTTGTAAAAATAGGCGCGCTGCTCTGTGAGACTGATGGTGATGGAAGGTTTTCCTTCCATTCCATCTCCATCCCAATATGAGACCGTGTCGCGTGGGGGACCGCCGGCTGGCGCGCTCCCATAAGCGCCGCCCAAATATTGGGTTCCGGCTGCGTAGCGGGAATCTTCGGCGCAACCGGCTGCAAAAAGAACAAGAAGAGCAATGCAAAATGCCGGCCAAGTGCGATCAAGTGAGCGAAACATAAGAATTTTAGAACGGACTTTTAATGCGCAACTAATGGGAAAAGTCAAGCGAGAGCCGGTCACGTAGCAATCAAGAAATTAAAATTACGGAGGTCCGCCTGCCCAAGGCCGCGCAACTTGAAACACGCATTCTTTGGTGCAGACTAGGCACCGTCCGTTCCTCCGAGCAATTCAATCCACGCTTTCATGCCAACCTACGAATATTCTTGTCAGAAGTGCGGCCAGAATTTTGAAGCGTTCCAATCGATGCGCGACGAACCATTCCGCGAGTGCCCAAAAAATCTCTGCCGCTTGCCAAAGTGGGGACACGGAAAGGTGAAGCGCCTGCTCGGCACTGGTGCGGGTCTTATCTTCAAGGGGTCCGGCTTCTACATTACCGATTATCGAAGCGATTCGTATAAAGAGGCGGCCAAAAAAGAATCTCCTGTCACCTCAACTGCTGGAGAAAAATCGACCGCGTCGAAAGAAACTGCTGCAAAACCTTCTCCAGAAGCAGCAACCAAAACGCCTCCGAAAAAGCCGGATGTTGAGTAACATCGCCCGGCGGAGCGGCCGATCCACCTACTCGTAGCGCAGCGCTTCTATTGGATCCAGCGCAGCGGCCTTTCGCGCAGGATAAAATCCGAAAAAGATGCCGACCGCCGCGGCGAATAAAAATGCGATCGTGATGGAACTGACCGAGATGAGCGTCGGCCAATGCGCGTAAACCGACAAAATTTTCGACGCACCGATGCCGCAAATGATTCCGATCACGCCGCCGACGGAACTGAGCGTCACGGCTTCGATCAAGAATTGGGTCAGAATATCGCTGCCGTGCGCGCCT
>WNGJ01001638.1_pt1 | contig 34305 bp, 33 predicted proteins | sample 5400611 | NCBI WGS metagenome assembly WNGJ01 (sample SAMN13153375, study PRJNA577476) | soil metagenome | isolation source: 40 cm soil or saprolite under Garry oak tree replicate 1 | place: USA:California | collected 2016-06-15
CACGAAGGAAACCGTTAAAACCATTGTGCAGGGAATGCCGGTTGATGCGGTGTACCTGTGGTTGCTAACGCGTGTGCTTTTTTGCTGCACACGCGGCCTCGGGTGCAACGCGCATCCGGCATTCCCTGCGCCCTCTGTTGTTTCGAGGGTGGTTTGCTTGAACAACTCGGATGCACTGTGTCGCGAGAATGTGAAGGCGTGTCTCAACTAGCGACGTCGGAACCAACGGGTCGCAATGACGGCTTGGCTGTTTGAAAATTGAATCAGGAAATCTGCAGGCGACGCCTCCACCTGTCGTCCCGGCCAAGCGAGCACTTGCGAGCGCGAACCGGGACCCATAACCACCGGAGGTCGTTGTTGCGAACGTCGTCTGCTGCACCGGCCTATCGATAGATCCCGCGGTATGGGTCCTCGCCTTCGCGAGGACGACGATGAAGCGTTATTTCCCCGGCCATGACGGCTTGCGCTTCTCCGCAAACGCCTTCAGGCCCTCCTTGGCGTCCTCGGTCATTGCCAAGATCGCGATCTGGCTTTCGGTGTAGGCGATGCTCTCGTCGAACGACATCGAGGCGATCGCGCGCATGGCGTATTTGCCGCGCCGGATCGCCGTCGGCGACTTGTCGACGATGCGGCCGATCAGCCACGCGACCTTGGCGTCGAGCTCCGCTGACGGCACGACGTAGTTGAGCAGTCCGGCGGCGAGTGCAGCTTTGGCATCGAACGGCTCGCCGGTCAGCGCCCATTCGCTGACGAGCCGCGGCGACGCGATCGATTGCAAGAGGCTCAGCACCTGCATCGGGAACACGCCGACCTTCACCTCGGGCAGGCCGAAGATCACGTGGTCGGCCGCGACGGCCATGTCGGTCATGCACAACAGCCCCATGCCGCCGGCCATGCAGACGCCGCCGACGCGGGCGATCGCCGGCTTGGTGGCGTTCTGCGACAGCCGCAAAAGATCCGCATAGTCGGCATTCGGCCTTGAAAAATCCATCGCGAACGCAGCTCCGCTGTGCTGCAGATCGGCGCCGGCGCAAAACGCCTTGTCGCCTGCCCCAGTCAGCACGATGACGCGGACATCCTTGTCGTCGTGGGCGTCGCGATAGCCCTTGGCAATGCCGGCGATCACCTCGCCGTTCAGCGCGTTGCGCTTCTCCGGCCGGTTGATGGTGATCCAGAACGCCTGCCCGCGTTTTTCGAGGATGACGCTGTTGGTGTCGGTCATGATTTGTCGCATCCGTTTTTTTGGTTCCGCCCTGCCGGCCATTAGCGATAAGATTGCGCGCCAGCGCAAGGGTGATAGCAAGGGTGATCTGGCGGACTCCAGGCGCGCCCTTCTCAAAGGGACTCGAATCGTCCCGTCTGCAAAAATGCGATGGCCTGCGCGATCGCGGCGGGATGACGAACCAATCCGGTATGCGAGGTTTTGACCGTCGTGTGGTCCGCCATGCGTTCAAGCTTCGAGCTGTGCACCGAAACCCGGCCATCGTTCGGCCGCGGCAGGATGAAGATCGAGGCAATCGGATCGAGCGTGCGGATGCCCGCGATGATTCCGACGGGATAATCCAGCGGCGGCAGCGATGTCAGCGTCAAGTCCCGTTCGGTCGTAAGCTGCTGCCCGGCCGGGCCATAAAATGTGCGGTAAGGCAATGAACGCCTCAGCAGGTCGGCGACCTCGCTGCCTCCGTTGGGCGTGCCGAGCATGACGACGCGGCCAAGCCGCGCCGGCCGATGTCGCGCGATGTAGACCCTCGCCAGCAAGCCGCCCATGGAGTGGCCGACGACGTGGGTCGGGCCGCTCGTCGTCTCGACAAATTCGGCGATCGGCCGATGAATGTCCGCCGCCAGCGCCTCAAGCGGCTTCTTGCGGCTCGCATAGTCGATGCTGAGCGTGGCAAAGCCGGATTGCCGCAGCGCTTGTTCCAGCTTGTGCAGGGATCGCGACGTGCGCGCGATCCCGTGGAGCAGCACGACCCCCGGCGAAGCGGTCTCCGCCGACGGACCATCATTCGCGCGTTCACGCAACCTCCTGCTCCGGCGCGCTCGCCATCTCCTTGGCCAGCGCCGTGGCCGCGACATAGTCGGTCTTGCCGGTGCCAAGCAGCGGCACCTTGTCGACCAGCTGGATGACCGCGGGAACGGCGAGCTCGGATGCGCCCACGGCTTTCGCCTGCCGTTGCATGGCGCTGCGATCGGCATCCTTCTGCGTGGTCAGAAGCACGATGCGTTCGCCCTTGCGCTGGTCGGGGATGGAGACTGCGACCGACATCGCCTGCGGCCACAGCGCGGCCGCGATGGTCTCGACCGCCGACAGCGAGACCATTTCGCCGGCGATCTTGGCGAAGCGCTTGGCGCGGCCCTTGATGGCAATGAAGCCGGCGGCATCGATCGAGACGATGTCGCCGGTATCGTGCCAGCCGTCCGGCAGCGGCTCCAGCACGCCCGGGTTTTCCGCGCGCAGATAACCCAGCATGACGTTCGGCCCGCGCACGGAGAGGCGCCCGCCCTCCTCGATGCCCGGGACCGGGTCGAGACGATATTCCATCAGCGGCGAGAGCCGCCCGACCGTTCCGGGACGGTTGGCCATCGGCGTGTTCATCGCGAGCACGGGCGCGGTCTCGGTGACGCCATAGCCTTCGAGGATGCGGATGCCGTAGCGCTCCATATAGACCTGCCGCGTGCGGTCTTTCACCGCCTCGGCGCCGGCCAGCACCAGCCGCAGCGTCCGGAAGTCGTAAGCGTGCGCGGAGCGCGCATAGCCGGTCAGGAACGTGTCGGTGCCGAACAGGATGGTCGCGCCGGTCTGGTAGATCAGTTCGGGCACGATCCGGTAATGCAGCGGCGACGGATACATGTAGATCGGAATGCCCGCGAGCAGCGGCATCATCATCCCGCCCGTCAAGCCGAACGAGTGGAAGACCGGTAGAACGTTGAACACCTTGTCGTTGGCGTTGGCATCGACCCGCGCCAGCGCTTGCGCCGCGTTGGCGAGAATGTTGCGATGGGACAGCACGACGCCTTTCGGCGTGCCTTCCGAACCCGAGGTGAACAGCACGACGGCGGGATCGATGGCGCTGCGGGCGACGCGCGGCGCGGTGCCGGCCGCGAGGCCACGGATCTTGTCGGCGAGGCCGATCGAGGCGCGAACGTCTTCCAGATAGACGATCTTCGCCTCGCCTGCGATCGCGGCGATCAGCTTGTCGAGCTTGCCCTTCTCGATGAAAGCCTTCGACGTCAGTACGGTCGCGACCTGGGCGGCTTTCATCGCCGAGAGAACGTTCACGGGGCCCGCGGAGAAGTTCAGCATCGCCGGCACGCGGCCGATGGTCTGCAGCGCCATGAAGACGACGGCGACGCCGGCCGAATTGGGCAGCAGCACGCCGACATTCTCGCCGACCGACGTGTCCTGCTCCAGCTTGCGGCCCAAGACCTGGGCACCGAGGATCAGCTTGCGGTAGGTCAGCTTGGTGCCGAGCGGATCCTCGATCACCGGCTTGCCGGTGTCGCGGTCGCGATAGGCGTGGGCCAGCCCCTCGAACAGGGTGTGGTCGAGCATCGCGGTCTTGACCATGGCGTCGATCATGACGTCCTGCAGCGCGGCGCCCGCGGCGTTGCGACGGGTCTTGCCCTTCAGCGCCTCATCAACGGACAGCTTCACCGGCGGCAGGATCGAGATCGTCACCTTGGGGAACCACGAGCGCTTGATCTCGCCGTTCTTCAAATAGCTCAGATGCGAGCGCTGCGCGCCTTCGATGCGGACGGGTACGACGACCGCGTCGGCCTTGTCGGCGATCATCGCGGTACCGTCATAGACCTTCATCAGCGAACCGGAGACGGTGATGCGCCCTTCCGGAAAGATCACGACGGGCTCGCCGGACGCCACCAGCTTGATCAGGTCGCGCGCGCCAAGCGGCTTGGTCGGATCGACGGTGGTGTGGCGGATCAGCTTCAGGAACGGCTTCGCCCACCACGCTTTCGCAATCCCGGTGTCGACTGCGAAGCTCGCATCGATCGGCAGGATCGCGTGCAACAGCGGGCCGTCGATCAGGCTGACGTGATTGGGCGCGATCAGCATGCGGGTGCCGGCCGGCGGCAGGTTTTCGAGCCCGCGGACCTCGGTGCGAAACAGGGCACGGAACAGCAGCGCACCGAAATCGCGCACACCTTCCCTGCCCCACTTGTTCAGCACGAACCAGACCGAGCCAAAGCTCGCAACCGCAAGACCGAAGAAGATCCAGGCGATCGGCAGCCCGGCCGCCTGCAGCAATGCGACGAACAGCGAGCCGACAACCATGAACGCGGCCTGCAGCACGTTACCGGCGGCGATGACGCGGGCGCGTTCGGATGGCGCCGACCAGGCCTGAACAGCGGCAAAGGACGGGACCACGAACAGACCGCCGCCGAACGCAAAGGCCGCAAAGTCGATCAGCATCCGCAATCCCGAGAACGACGTCGCGAAGGCCGCCGGCGAAATGTCGCTTCCCGCCGTCGCGCTGCCGATAGCCCAGGAAAGATCGAGGCCGACAATGCCCATGACGATCGCGCCGATCGGCACCAGCGCCAGATTGGGGCGGACATGACTGAGCTGGGCTGCAAACAGCGAGCCCGCGGCGATGCCGATGGCGAAAATCGCAAGACACATCGTCACGACGCCTTCGGTGCCGCCGATGATGCCCTTGACCAGCGCCGGCAGCAGCGAGAGCACGACCGCGCCGACCAGCCAGAACCACGACACGATCACCATGCCGTCCCACAGACGCGGCTCGGCGTAGAGCGTCTTAAGAAGATGATAGGTCGACGTCCAGGGATTGGCGGTGACGGCAAGATCGGGCGCCGACGGCGCGGTTCTCGGGATACGCGCGGCAAATCCCCAGGAGAAGAGCGCCAGCGCGACCACGGCGAGCGACACCCAGCCCATGTGCGACGAGCCCGAAACAAGCTGGCCGCCGCCGATGGTGCCGATCAGGATCGCCATGAAGGTCGCGCCTTCCACCAGGGCGTTGCCGGTGGCGAGTTCTCCGACCGTCAACTGATCAGGAAGCATCGCGTATTTGACCGGGCCGAACAGCGCCGCGACGATGCCGAACAAGGCGAGCGCCACGAACAGCAGCGGGATCGAATGCAGGAAGAAGCCGCCGGCCGCGAACGCGGCGGCAAATATCTCGGCGAATTTCAGCCGCCGCGCGACGACCGACTTGACGAATTTGTCGGCGAGTTCGCCGCCCAGCCCCGAAAGGATGAAGAAGGGAAAGATGAAGACCGCGCCCGCAACCGTCACCAGCGCATCCCCGTGGCCTTCGGCTGCGCCGTACAGCAGCATGATGACGAGCGCGTTCTTCAAGACGTTATCGTTGAGCGCTGAGCAGAACTGCGCCCAAAACAGCGGCGCGAAGCGACGTGACGACATCAACTGCTTGATCATGGTCGATTCCTGGTTTGCGGCGGGCAACCTTCGTTGCTGCGGATTATGACGTTACTGGATATGTGCGGGTTCAAGATGACGGACGCCGGCTTAAGCCAGCGGAAGCGCGAAGATGCCACCGCCGACCGTGCGCAAGGATGCCTCGAAGGAGATGTAAGAAAGGCTTATCCAGGCACCGGTCGGCCGATCCACATGGGTCAGATGTTCGGTCATGGTAATCCCTTTGTTGAGAATGGCTCGAGGATTCGATGCGAGTTGCGCCTCGCGTTCCGCACATCATCGGCGAGGCAGGCCTGCTCCGCATGCCGCCCAACAGATCGCGTAACCGAACGAAAATTTCACGCATCGATCGCTCCCGGCTCAGGTCAATTCGCTCAGGAAGCGCAGGCAACCAAACGGGCCGCCGCGGCGCTGCGGACGGCGCACCCGCCGCATTCCATGACCCGCGTTCCGCCAAGCCAGCGTCGTCTTGGCCCGACGTGCAGCGAGCGCAGCCCGCCGCTTGGGAAGAATGCCTGCGACATCGCAGGCATTGGCGATGCGCTCGATCGGTGCCATCACAATGTGAGTCACGATCCGGCGGAAACCGTTCACGAGAGCGGCCGCATCGCCAACGAAAGTGGTTGCGACCTGGACAATAAGGGTTTGCATGTCGAGTGCCTCCGCGCTATTTGAACAATGTTCAAAACAGATACTAAAAATGTGAGCAACGTTCAAGAAGAATCTTTGCGCGACCAAAAAAAGGGTAGAAGGCGTCTTCTGCTGTTGGAGATCGCACGCGGCCTGATCGCATCTAAAGGATTGAGATCATTGAAGGTTCGTGACGTCGCCGAGGCCGCCGACTGCTCGATCGGCAGCGTCTATAACGAGTTCGGCGACTTCGACGGCCTGATCCTGACCGTGAACCGGGAGACCGTTCAGGCCCTGACCGCCCGGCTAGCGGCCGTTCCGGCCGACAACCCCATCCGCCAGCTTCATGGATTGGCCGCGACCTATCTGGATTTCGCCGCGGAGCACGCGAATCTCCTGAGATCGCTGTTCGAGCACCGGATGGAGGAGGACCGTCCCTTCCCCGAGGACATCCTGATCATGGTCATGCAGGCGTTCGCGCTGATGCACGAGCCGCTGGTCCGCCTGATGCCCGACAAGGATCCGGCGGAGGTCGCACTCTTGTCCCGCATGATGTTCTCCGCCGTGCACGGGATCATCTCCCTCGGCCTCGAGGAGCGAATGGTCGCGGTTCCGCCGGAAAAGCTGCGCCAGCAGGTCGCACAGTTCGTCGACACCCATCTCGCTGGACTGGGCATCGTCCCTGCTCGAAAGCCATCGAAGAATTAAACGGCGGCCGCCCGCTTCACCCAGACCTTGTTGTCATGAAACGCCGCACCGCCGATCGGCGCGACGGTTTCGGCGCCAGTGAGCGTGTTGATGCCACGGCCGCCGATATGGTCGCGGTTCGGATGGATCGATTCGGCGATCAGCACGCCGCGGCGCACGCCATCGAACAATTTTGCGATCAGCGTCGTCTCGCCCCGAGGATTGCCGAGCGTCACGGCGTCGCCGTCGGCGATCCCGAGCGAAGCGGCATCGAGCGGATGCATCATGACGGAGGCTTTGCCCTCGCGCGCCTGCGACGAGGGCGTTTCATTGAACGACGTATTGAGGAAGCTGCGCGAAGGGCTGGTGGCGAGCCGGAACGGGTGCGCCGCGTCCGCCTCCTCGATGACGGCCCAGTGATCCGGCAGCGCCGGCATGGCCGCCAAGTCGCCCATCATGATCCCGAAGGGCGGATGCGCCCAGTCGGCCTTGAAATGGAATTTCTTGTCGGCATGCGCGAAGCCGTCGAGATAATGCGAGGTGCGGAAATCCGGCTGCAGGTCGCGCCAGAGATCGGCTTCCAAAGTCTCGATGTCGCCGTGGCCGCTGAGCTTGAGCGTGGCGTCGATCAACTCGCGCGGCGTCATCTCAAACCCGGGATGGCTGGCGTTGACCCGGCGGGCAAGCTCCCGCAGCACCTCGTGATTGCTGCGGCATTCGCCGGGCGGATCAATCAGTTTCGCTCCGACCGAAATGTGCTGATGGCCACCGCCATAATAGAGGTCGTCATGCTCCATGAACATCGTCGCCGGCAGCACGATATCGGCCATCTGCGCCGTCTCGGTCATGAACTGCTCATGCACCACCATGAACAGGTCCTCACGCGCAAAACCTTTCCGCACCAGGGCCTGCTCGGGCGCGACCGTCATCGGATTGGTGTTCTGGATCAGCATCGCCTTGACCGGACCGCCGCCTCTCAGCGCCTCGGCATCGCCGGTGAGGATGCGCCCGATCTGGGACTGGTCGAGTACGCGCGTGTCGCGGTCGATCGCGTCGTGGCCCTCGATGATGGATTCGTTGAAACGCCAGAGCGCATAATTGTTGAAGAAGGCTCCTCCTCCTTCATATTGCCAGGCGCCGGTCACCGCCGGAATGCACAGCGCCGCATGCATTTGCGCCGCGCCGTTCCGGCTGCGGGTGAAACCATAGCCCAGGCGGAAGAAGGTGCGCTTGGTCTCGCCAACGGCGCGCGCGAAGGCTTCGATCTCCGCAACCGGCACGCCGCAGGTCGCCGACGCCCATTCGGGGTCGCGGGCTTTCAGGTGTGCCTCGAGCTCGCCGGGGCAGTCCGTGAGGCGCTCCATATACGCGCGATCGGCATAGCCGTCGCGGAATAGCACGTGCATCACGCCACAGGCGAACGCACCGTCGGTGCCTGGCCGCAGGATGATCTTGATGTCTGCCTGCTTCATGGTGTCATTGTTGTAGACGTCGACAGCCGCGATCCTGGCGCCGCGCTCCTTCTTGGCGCGGGCGGCGTGCGTCATCACATTGACCTGGGTGTTGACGGGATTGGTGCCCCAGATCACGATCAGGTCGGAAACGCCCATCTCGCGCGGATCGACGCCGGCGATCTTGCCGGTGCCGATGGCAAAACCGATGCGGGCGATATTGGCGCAGATGGTCGAATAGAAGCGCGAATATTTCTTCACATGGGCGAGCCGATTGATGCCGTCGCGCATCACGAGGCCCATGGTACCGGCGTAGTAATAGGGCCAGACCGATTCGGCGCCGAACTCGCGCTCGGCCTGGTTGAACCGGTCGCCGATTTCGTCCAGCGCCTCGTCCCACGACATTCGCGCGAACCGGCCGGAGCCTTTCGGCCCGGTGCGGCGCAGCGGATGCGTCAGCCGTTCCGGGTGGTGGATGCGCTCGGCGTAGCGCGCCACCTTGGCGCAGACGACACCCGCGGTATAGGTCTGCAATTTGGAGCCGCGCACCCGCCCGATGCTCTGGCCGCCAATCACTTCGACATCAAGCGCGCAGGCCGAGGGACAATCATGCGGACAGGTGGAGTGGCGGATATCGATCTTGGTATCGATCTTGGTGTGCTGGTTCATGGGCGAAATTGGTAACATCAAAAATCGGCACAGCCGAGCGCATTTATCCGGCATCCTACGCCTGATCCGCGCACAAGCTATGCACTAAGCGCCGAAGTAAGCCCCGCCATTGGCGTGGATCGCCTGACCGGTCATGTACCGCGCGCCCGGGCTGCACAGGAATCGCACGACCGCGGCGACGTCGTAAGGACTGCCGCGCTCGCCGGTAATGGTTTGATGAGTGAGATGATGCGCCGGTTCCGGCTGGCCGTTCGGGCGCGGCGTGCCAATCAGGCCGGGCACCACGCAATTGACGGTAATGCCGTCGGCGGCAAGATCGTTGGCCAGCGCACGGGTGAGACCGACAATGCCAGCCTTCGCCGTGATGACATGGGCGCGATTCCTGGCGCCCGTGTGAGCGCTGAGGCCACCGATATTGACGATGGTTCCCGCCCCGCTCTTTCGCAAAGCCGGAAGGCAGGCCTTGGTGCAGTGAAAGGCGCCGTCGAGCGTCACATCGAGGATTTCGCGCCACTCGGCATAATCCATCTCGGCAAACGGCTTCTCCCGCCGCAGCGCCGCATTGTTGACGAGAATATCGATGCGGCCGAAACGAGCGACCGCCGCATCCACCATCGCTGTCATCGCCTTGGCATCGGCGACGTCGCCGATATGGACCAACGCCTCGCGACCCAAGGATTCGATCCCGCGCACGACCGCGTCCGCTTCAGCGCGATTGCTGCGCGCGTTGACCAGGATCGACGCACCAGTTCGTGCCAGCGTCAGCGCGATGGCACGGCCGATGTTGCGCCCCGCGCCGGTGACGATGGCGACCTTGCCGGCCAGGTCGTTGCTATAGATCATGCAGCGCTACCCACGCAGCACCGAGAGATCGATACGATCATTGTAAAGCACCGCGATCAGCCTCAGGGCGGCAACGGTTTGCGCTTTCGTCCAGCCGCCATGCTCGGCGTTGAGGATGAACTTGTCGATCACGTCCTGCCGCGTCAGCGGCTCCTGCGCACCGCCGCGCAAATGCGGCTGCCGGTCCTCGATCACGCTGCCATCCTGCAAGGTCGCGCGGATGTGGCCGGTAAAATTGTCGGGGTAGGAATTATCCGGATCGACGACGTATTTCACCTTGGACGCGAGCGCGAGCACCCGCTCGTCGCGGATCGCGCCCTCGGTGAAGGCGCCGAGCCCGACGCCGCCATAGACGAAACCGGTCGCCAGGAGATAGGGCACCGCGAATTTCGCCGCATAGCCATTGGGCGGGCGTTGCTTGTCGGCGAGCGGCTCCCAGAGCCGATGCACGGTCCCCTCCGCCACCTCGCAGACGATTTCCGTGACGTCCTCGGGGTGCGCGCCGCTCGCGGCCAGCCGCCGCGCGCAATCGATATAGGGCTGTGCCATCGTTCCACAGGGATACGGCTTGAAGGCCAGCGTGTCGATCTCCCATCGGAGACCGAAATCTCCGGTGAGGGCGTCGTAGTCACCTTCAGTCGTGTGCGCAAAGCCGTTGAACAGCCCGTGCACGCCCTCAAATACCGTGCGTGGTCCGACAAAGCCTTCGCGCGCCAGCAACGCTGCGCGAACACCGGATTGCGCGGCCCAGCCCGCGTGCAACCGCTTGGTCCAGGCCCCCTCAGCAAGGTATTCGATGATGCCGCTCGCCATGCTGCCGGCGATCCCGAGCGCGTCCACGATCTGAATGGCTTCAAGGCCGAGCGCCGCGCTGACGCCGGCCGCGGCTCCCATGGCGCCGAAAATCGCGGTCGGATGAAATCCCGCCTTGTGAACGGCTTTGGGTACCACAAGACTCAGGCGGCAAAGCACTTCGGTTCCGACCGCAATCCCAACCAGGGCCATGCGACCATCGGGGTTGTGCCGCTCGCAGGCGGCAAGGACCGCCGGAACAATGACGGCGCCGGCATGCACCGGGCCACCCTCGAAGGTATCGTCAAAATCCTCGCCATGGGCCGCGGTGCCGTTGACAAACGCCGCGCCGGTGGCCGTCAGCGTGCGCATGTGTCCGATCGCGGTGCAGATGCCGCCGTCGTCGCAACCGTTGAGCGCGCTCGCCACATAATCCTCGTTGCGCGCGGTGACACAGAGACCGACGATGTCGATCAGCAAGTCCTGGCATTTGCGCGTAGTGGTCGCCGGCAGCACGCCCGGCCTGACCGCGGCGACCCTCTCGGCGAGCGTCTCGGCAACAGAGATTTGCGGCAGGCCATTTATCGTCATCGGTCAGATCAGACGTGGAAGATCTTGGAGTAGCGCGACTTGATCGCCTCACCCTCTTTTTCCACCGCCGCGGCGTCATCCTTCATGGTCTTGATATCCTTCAACGGATTGCGGCCGGCCTTGTCCTGCGTCTCCGGATGCACCGAGCGCAGGCCGCCGACATCGATGATGAGCTGCTGAGCCTCGCGACCGAGGCAGAACGACTGAAACAGCTTTGCCGCGTTCGGATTGGGCGAGGTCTTGAAGATGCCGTTCGGGCCGATGATCAACGGCGAGCCTTCGCTGGCATAGACCGGCTCGACCGGGCGGCCCGCCTCCCTCATCTGAAAGATGTTGTACTCGTTGCCGTCGGCCATTACAGCCCGTTCGCCAAGATCGAGCTTCTTCGGCGGATCGGCTGAGGATTGCACCTGCATGATGTTCTGCTTGGCGAGCTGCTCGAAAAAGCTCCAACCGAGATCGCGCTGCATCTGATAGGTCGCGGTCATGATGGTGCCGCTATAGCCGGGATGCGCCTTGACGATTTTCCCCTTCCATTTGGGGTCCAGCAGGTCGGCAAAACTCTTCGGCGCCTCCTCCGGCTTCACCAGACTGGTGTTGTAGGCGATGATGGAGAGCCAGACGCGGAAGCTCGCGAACTGACCGTCGACATCGCGATGTTCGGCGGGATATTTCGCGACATCCTCGGGCACATAGGGGGCAAGAATGCCGTCGCGCTTCCAGACGATGAAATGCGCGGCATCGGAGGAATTGACCACGTCGACCGCGCGAATGTTGCTGGAATATTCCTGGCCGATGCGCTGGAATACGCGCTCCGCGCCGGTGCGCTCGACGCGCACAGCGATGCCCGAATATTTGGCTTCGAACGCTTTGGCGAGCTTCTCGGCGACCGGCAGGTCGGTCGAGGTGTAGTAGATCACCTGACCTTCCTTCTTCGCCGCCTCGATCAGCGCCGGCGTGACCGGCTCCGGCGGCGGCGCGCTCGCCATGACGCGAGTGGAGAACGCAGCACCCGCAAGAGCGATACCCGTGCCCTTGAGCACGTCACGACGCGACACTCTTCCAGGTCTCATTTTTTAGGCCTCGTGGCCGACGCGCTGGTTGGCGATGTCGATTACACCGTAAAACATCTTTTATTCCTACGGCATGCCCTGAGTCTATCGTCGACAGCCGGTTTGCGTTGCAGCTAGATTGTCCACAAAATGAAGTTCCAGGGAGATTGAAATGACCGGCCCAAGGCTTGCGCGGGCGCTCGCCACCTTCCTGCTCGCGGCGCCGATCGTGAGCGCACCCTGCTATGCCGAGGATTATCCGGCGCGCCCGATCAGGATCATCGTTCCCTTCGGGGCCGGGGGACCCGCCGATGTCACGGCCCGCCTGATCGGCAATGTCCTGCAGGAAAGCTTCAGTCAGCCCTTTGTTGTGGAAAACCGGACCGGCGCCGGTGGCGTGATCGGCACGCTGGAGGCCGCCAAATCGCCGCCCGACGGCTACACGCTGTTGATGATGTCCAATACGCAGACCGCGAATGAATCGCTGGTGCCGCAGCGCAAATATGAGCTGATGCGCGACCTCGTCCCGATCGCGCCGGTCAACTATTCCGACCTCGTCATCGTCGTGCATCCGTCCGTGCAGGCGAAGACGCTGCAGGAGTTCATTGCGCTTGCAAAATCGCAGCCCGGAAAACTGAACTACGCCTCCTCGGGACAGGGCACGCCCTATCATATGGCCGGCGAGCTCTTCAAAACCATGGCCGGCGTCGATGTCGTGCACGTCCCCTACCGCAACAGCGGCGAGGCACGGAGCGGCGTAATCGGCGGCCAGGTGCAGATGATGATCGACGCGGTACCGGCGATGGCGCCCAATATCGGCGGAAAGCAGGTGCGCGCGCTCGCGACCACCGGTCAGGCGCGCTCCAGCGTGCTGCCAGAGGTGCCGACGGCCAACGAGGCCGGCGTACCCGGCTACGAGGCGACGATCTGGCTCGGCTTGATGGCGCCCGCCGGCACGCCCAGGCCGGTCGTCGACAAGCTCAACGCGGCCGTGAATGCCGCGGTCAAGCGGCCGGACATCGTCAAGCTCTGGAACGAACAGGGCGCGGTTCCGATGGCAATGACGCCGGAGGAATTCGACAAATTCCTGCGCGGCGATATTGTGAAATGGGCTGAAGTCGTCAAGAAGTTCGACAAGCCCTAGCATGATCCGGAAAGTGGGTACCGGTTTTCCCTTAGCTAACAAACGCGGAACGCGTTTGCGCGGAGATCATGCCCAACAAAAAGGTAGAGCGGGATGACGATTCGAAGAAAAGTCATCACGCTCTGAGTTCCAGGTTCTCGTCCGCCAGGCAGTTCGTCCGTCATGCCAAGTATTCGATTCCGCCTCAATGGCGTCGCGACCGAGCTCGACGCCGATCCCGATCGTTCGCTGCTCGATATCCTGCGCGGGAAACTCGGCCTGACCGGACCGCATTTCGGCTGCGGCGCCGGCGAGTGCGGCGCCTGCAATGTCATCGTTGGCGACCATGCGGTCGCCGCCTGCGACACGCCGCTCTGGTCGGTCGCGGACAAGGACGTCAGCACGCTCGAAGGCTTAGGGACCGCCGAGCGGCCGCATCCGCTGCAGCGCGCCTTCATCGCCGAACAGGCGATGCAGTGCGGATATTGCGTGCCCGGCATCGTCATGAGCGCCGCCGCGCTTCTGATGCAAAACCCAAACCCCACCGAGGCGGAGGTTCGCACCGCGCTCGACCGCAATCTCTGCCGCTGCGGTTCGCATAACCGCATGGTGCGGGCGGTGCTGCGCGCCGCCGGCGAGACGGCGACGCCATGACCACGACGCCAAAATTGCCAGTCAGCCTCGCGGCCAACCCAAAACTGTCGTCCTGGGTGACATTTGCCGCTGGCGGAGAGGTGACGGTGTCGCCGGGCAAGGTCGAAATCGGGCAAGGCATCGTCACCGCGCTGGCCCAGATCGCCGCCGACGAGCTCGATGTCGACATCGCCCGCGTCAGAATGATCCGCGCGTCGACCTCCGCAAGCCCGAACGAAGGCGTCACCTCGGGCAGCCTTTCCATCCAGCAGTCCGGACGCGCGATCCGGCAGGCCTGCGCCGAGATCAGGCAGCTTTTTCTCGTAGCGGCATCGGATCGGCTCGGCGTCGAAACGGACGCGCTCGATATCAGCGATGGCACCATTTCCGGGCCCGGCAATGTCACGACGAGCTATTGGGAATTGGCGGACGAGGTCTCGCTGGACCGTGACGCGACGCCGCTCGCCGCTCCCAAGCCCGTGACGCGGCGCGCGCTGGCAGGCCACTCGGTGCAGCGGCTCGATATCCCCGACAAGGTTTTCGCGCGGCCGCGTTTCATCCACGATACCGCCCTGCCCGGCCTTCTGCACGGCCGCGTGATGCGGCCGGACATATCGCGGGCGAAACTGGTCGGTCTGAAAGAAGACGCGGCCCGTGCCATTGTCGGCCTGCTCGCGATCGTGCGCGACGGAAGTTTTGCCGGCGTGGTGTGCGAGACCGAGCATGATGCAGAAGCAGCGCTCGGCGCGCTGCGCAAAGGCGCGACATGGTCGCCGGCTGAAACACTGCCGGATGAAAACAACGTGGCGGCTTTCTTGAAGGCTCAGCCCGTTGAATCGATGGTGATCGACACAAGGACGGCAAACAAGACCGGTGAAAAGGCGCGAACGATCCGCCGGCAATACACCCGCCCCTACATTGCTCATGCCTCGATCGCTCCCTCCTGCGCAATGGCGCAATGGAACGGCGATCAGGTGCATGTCTGGACCCATAGCCAGGGCGTTTACCTCCTGCGCGCCGACCTTGCGCTGGTTCTTAAAGTTCCGGTCGAGAACATCGCGGTCGAGCATATCGAGGGCGCCGGCTGCTACGGGCACAACGCCGCCGACGATGTCGCGCTCGATGCCGTGCTGCTCGCAAAAGCTGCCGGCGGGCGGCCGGTGCGCGTGCAATGGTCGCGGGCCGATGAGATGACGCATGCGCCGTTTGGCGCGGCGATGACGATCGAGATCGAGGCCGATCTTGATGTGCAAAACGAAATCGTCGGCTGGCGGCATTCGATCTGGAGCAACGGCCACGCAGCGCGACCGGGCCGTGCGTCCCAGCCGGCGCTGCTCGCCGCGTTCGAACTGGAAAATCCGTTTCCCCGCATGATCTCGGCCAACCCGCCGCAGGCCAATGGCGGCGGCGGCGACCGCAATGCGATTCCGCTGTACGATTTCCCGTCGTGGAGCATCGAAAGCCATCGCCTTCTGACCATGCCGATCCGCACCTCCGCGCTGCGGACGCTTGGCGCGCAGGGGAATGTCTTCGCGATCGAATCCTTTCTCGACGAAATCGCCGCCGAGCGCGGCGAAGACCCGGTCGCATTCCGGCTGCGTCATCTGAGCGACGAGCGGGCGAAAGACGTCATCCGATCGGCGGCAAAGCGGGCGGGCTGGAAGCCTACGCCGAAGCCGGGCATTGGCTACGGCATCGGCTTTGCACGCTACAAGAACACCGGCGCCTACTGCGCCGTCGTCGCCGAAATCGAGGGCGAGGAAGATGTCCGCGTCAAAAGGCTCTCGATCGCCGTTGATGTCGGCGAGGCGATCAATCCCGACGGCGTCGTCAACCAGATCGAGGGCGGCGCCATCCAAGCGACAAGCTGGGTATTGAAGGAGCGCGTGCGTTTCGATTCGGCGCGTATCACGAGCAATAGCTGGACCGAATACCCGATCCTGCGTTTCAGCGAAGTGCCGGCGGTGCAGGTTGACGTCATCAACCGGCCGGAGATCGATCCGGTCGGTGCCGGCGAAGCCGCGCACGGCCCGGTCACGGCCGCCATCGCCAACGCCGTATTCGACTGCCTTGGCGTGCGCGTCCGCCACCTGCCGATCACGCGCGACAGCCTGATCGCCGCGATGGAATTGTCGTCATGAAAAGCCTCAACGTGCTGAGCGGCGGCGCCGCGCAGGGACTGGTCGCAAGCCTCGCACCAAGCTTCAAGACCAAGACCGGCTTCGACGTCGCCGGAGAATTCGGCGCGGTCGGCGCCATGGCCGACAAATTAGGCGGCGGCGTTCCGACCGACATCGTCATCTTGACGGCGGCGCTGGTTGCCAAACTCGCGGACGAGAGGCTGGTGGTCCCCTCCTCGATCGCGGATATCGGTCTCGTCGAGACCGCGCTCGCCGTGCGCGCACGCGATCCGAAAGTGTCGGTCGGCGACGCCGCGAGCTTGCGCGCGGCGCTGCTCGCGGCGGACGCAATCTTCGTGCCCGACACCAAGGCGTCGACGGCCGGGATTCATGTCGCGAAGGTGCTGGCGCAATTGGAGATCGCCGACACGGTGGCGGACCGGCTGAAAATCTATCCGAACGGCGCGACCGCGATGCGCCATCTGGCGGCATCTGACGCGGCACGGCCGATCGGCTGCACGCAATCGACCGAAATTATCGCAACGCCAGGCATTGTCCTAACCGGACCGCTGCCGGAGGGCTGCGAACTCAAGACCATGTACACGGCCGCCGTCACCACCCACGCCGCAAATGCGAGCCTGGCGCAGGCGTTGATCGACTTGCTGACCAGCACCGATGCGCAGGCAGCGCGCAGCCAAGCGGGTTTCTCAACGGGGTAACATGGCGCGGCTTAATCGCTCAGCTTCGTCAGGCCGGTCGGAGGCCCATCGATGGCGGTCCAGCCGCCGTCGACGAACAACGTGCTGCCGCTGACATAGCTGGCTGCGTCCGAGGCAAGATAGGCGACGGCGGTTGCGACTTCGTCGGTGCTGCTCCAGCGATCGAACACGGTGTGCGCGGCGTAGCGATTGTAGATCTCAGGCCGTTCCTTGATTGGGCCTGTCAGCGCGGTCTCGACAATGCTCGGCGCGATCGCGTTGACACGCACGCCGAAGCGGCCGACCTCGGAGGCGAACCCCTTCACCAACAGGCTGATCGCAGCCTTTGTCGAACCATAAACGGCTAGACCAGGCTCGATGGTCACGGCGCGAACGGATGAACACGCGATCAGGCTACCGCTCCGTTGTTTCGTCATGATGCGGCCGAACGCCTGGAAGAACCACACCGTGCCCTTGATGTTCAGATCGATGACGCGGTCGAGATCCTCCTCTCGCCGATTACCATTGCCAATTCAATTCATATACTAATATATTAGCGGCCAACGAGATCAACCCATGCCTGCACGCACGAGACGGAAAGTGGAAACTGCGCTCCGGCCGATCGCCGCCGGTACGCGCCGCAATGGCCGGCCGCGCGGCGCCACGGCTTCGGCACGCATCTATGCAGATCTGCGCGCCGAGCTGGTTTCGCTGAAAAGGCGCCCAGGCGATGTGATTTCGGAGGCTGAAATCGCGCTCGCCTATAGCGTGAGCCGGACGCCGGTCCGCGAAGCGATCTTAAAATTGTCCGACGAAGGCCTGGTCGAAATCTTTCCGCAGTCAGGCATCTTCGTTGCGCGCATTCCGCTGTCGGCGTTGCCGGAAGCCATTATCGTCCGCAAGGCGCTTGAGGCGACCACTGCGCGCTTTGCCGCCGGACTCGTTACCGCCAGCCAGATCCTCAGCCTGCACGCGATCCTGCAACGGCAGCGCGAGGCGGATGCGACGGGCGACCGTGACGCCTTCCACCAGGCCGACGAACTGTTTCATGCGACCATCGCCGATGTCGCCGGATATCCGGGAATCTGGAGGCTGATCCTGCAGGTCAAGGTTCACGTCGACCGCTTTCGCCAGCTCACCTTGCCGCAGAAGGGCCGGATGACGCAGGTGATCGCGGAGCATGAGGTGATTCTGGCGGCGATCGAGGCGCATGATCCGACGGGCGCCGGGATCGCGATGGAAAAGCATCTCGAACGCCTGCTCGGCGACATCTCCGCCACGCAAACCGTCAATCCGGAGTATTTCGACACGCAACGTTAGTTAAGGCAGAGAACGCGGGCCGCGAACAAAAAACAGGCGGCCGGCAAAAAAACACAAGGGAGGGTCTCGCATGAAACGCCGCGATTTCTTGAAGATCAGCGCCGGACTTGGCACTGGACTTCGCACTGGACTTGGCACCGGACTTGGCGCCGTTACCACGCTATCACCGCTTTCGCCCGCGTCCGCGCAGGCGAAAGCCGTCTTCAAAGCCTCCGACGTGCAGCCGGCCGGCTATCCGACGGTCGCGGCAACCGAAAGCCTCGGCAAGAAGCTGGAGGCCGCAACCTCCGGGCGCCTTTCCATCCAGATGTATCCCTCCGCCCAGCTCGGCGCCGAGAAGGAGACCATCGAACAGACGCAGATCGGCGCGATCCAGTTGTTGCGGGTCAGCGCGGGCACGCTCGGGCCGATCGTCGACGACATCAACGTCGTCAACATGCCGTTCCTGTTCAAGAACATGGCACAGGCGGAAAAGATGATGGACGGCTCCGTCGGGCAGGAATTGCTCGACAAGATCACCGCCAATGCCAATGCCGGCCTGGTCGCGCTGTGCTGGATGAACTCTGGCGCGCGCAGCATCTACAATTCCAAGAAGCCGATCAAATCGATCGACGACGTCAAGGGCCTGAAGATTCGCGTGATCGGCAATCCGATCTTCATCGACATGATGAACGCGCTTGGCGGCAATGGCGTCGCGATGGGCTACGATCAGGTGTTCAGCGCGCTGCAGACCGGCGTCGTCGACGGGGCCGAGAACAACCCGCCAAGCTACGTCTTCAGCAATCATTACACCGCGGCGAAATATTACTCCCTCACCGAGCATCTCATCATACCGGAGGTGTTGGCGTTCTCGAAAAGGGCCTGGACCTCGCTCTCGGCCGACGACCAGAACCTGGTCAAGAAGTTCGCCCGCGAGGCGCAATTCGAGGAGCGCGAACTCTGGAACAAATATGAGCAACTGGCGATGGATAAGGCCAAGGCCGCCGGCTGCGAGATCGTCGAGATCGCCGACAAGACGCCGTTCCAGAACGCGGTGAAGCCGGTGTGGGACAAATACGGTCCGAAATACCAGGACATGATCAAGCGCATCCAGGCGATCAGCTAAAGCGCGGCGATCATCAAGGAACCGGGAGCCTCGGCAATGGCCGGACTGTTTCGCCGCGCGATGGACTATCTTTATTTGCTGTGTGTCGTAGTCGGCGGCGCCGCGCTGGTCTTGATCTCCGCGGTCATCCCCTGGGCGGTGTTCACGCGCTATGTGCTCAACAGCGCCGCCTCCTGGCCGGAGCCGCTCGCGGTTCTATTGACCATCGTTCTGACCTTTTTCGGCGCCGCCGCCGCCTACCGGCTCAACCTGCACATGAACGTGTCCTATTTCGCCGACCAGCTTCCCATGCCGTGGCGGAGATGGCTGGAGCTTCTTGTCCAGCTCCTGATGGCGCTGATCGCGATCTTCATGGTCGTCTGGGGCGAGCGGCTGGTCGAGGTGACCTGGTACAACACCATCCCCGATTTTCCGTTCCTGTCGGTCGGCATCACCTATCTGCCGATCCCGGTCGGCGGGGTGTGTCTCCTGCTCTTCATCGTCGAGCGGATCTTTCTGGGGCTTCCGCCCGATCCGATCCTGCAACATCCGGAAGCCGCGCCGTTCGAGTGAAAGAGAGATCATGGATATCTTCATCCTGCTCGCGACCATGGTGATCTGCTTCTTGATCGGGATGCCGATCGCCTATTCGCTGGCGCTCGCCGCGATCGCCGGCGCGCTGTCGATCGGCATTCCGCTGGAAGCGTTGATGCTGAAAATCTCCGACGGCGTCAGCAAGGTGGCGATGCTGACGATCCCGTTCTTCGTGCTGGCCGGCGCCATCATGGCGGAGGGCGGGATGGCGCGACGCCTTGTCGCCTTCGCCGACGTCCTGGTCGGCTTCACCCGGCTGCGCGGCGGGCTGTCGATTGTCAACGTGCTGGCGACGACGTTCCTAAGCGGAATCTCGGGCTCGGCGGTGGCCGACACGTCGGCGATCGGCTCGGTGATGATCCCGCAGATGGAAAAGACCGGCTACCCCCGGGTCTTCGCAACCAATCTCACCATCACCTCGTCGGTGCAGGCACTCTTGGTGCCGCCGAGCCATAACGCCGTGCTGTATTCGCTCGCGACCGGCGGCACGATTTCGATCAGCGCGCTGTTCATGGCCGGCGTGTTTCCCGGACTTCTGCTCGGCTTTTCGCTAATCATCCTTTGTCTCGTGATCGCCTATCGCGAAGGCCATCCGCAAGGCCAGACCGTGCCGGCGAAAGACGCTATTCGGATCACGATCGATGCGGCCTGGGGACTGGTGACGCTCGTCATCATTCTCGGCGGCATCTTGGGCGGCATCTTCACCGCCATTGAAGCTGGCGCGGTCGCTTGCCTCTGGGCGTTCTTCGTCACCATGTTCATCTACCGCGACTATCGCTGGCGCGACCTCCCCGTCCTCTTGCATCGCACGCTGCGGACGGTCGCGATGGTGCTCACCCTGATCGCCTGCGCCTCCGCCGTCGGCTACATCATGGCGCTGACGCAGATGCCGGCCAAGATGACGGCCTTCTTCCTGTCGATCTCCTCGAACAAATACGTCATCCTGTTCTTGATCAATATCCTGCTGCTCGTGCTCGGCACGCTTGTCGACATGGCGCCATCGATCCTCATCGCGACGCCGATCCTTTTGCCTGTCATGCAGAACTTCGGCGTCAATCCGGTTCATTTCGGCATGATCATGCTGCTCAATCTCGGCATCGGCTTGTGCCATCCGCCGGTCGGAGCGATCCTGTTCGTCGGCTGCGCGGTCGGCAAGGTCACGATCGAACAGGTGATGCGGAAAATCTGGCCGTTTTACGCCGTGATGTTCCTGGTCCTGATGTTCGTGACCTACGTCCCCGAGATATCGCTCTGGCTGCCGCGTCACGTGCTGCGCTAGAGCGTGATGACTTTTCTTCGAATCGTCATCTCGCTCTATCTTTTTGTTTGAGCATGATCTTTTCGGAAAACCGGTGCCCACTTTTCCGGATCATGCGCTAAGCTCTGCCGCGGGCCCACTCGACAAAGGCACGCCTCATGAAAATCGTCGACCTCAGCCGCGAGCTCTATCATCGCACGCCGAGCTATCCCGGACATCCTCCCGTCATCCACGGCATGTGGAAGAATCACGAGGATGCATTGGCCGACTCCAGGAACGTGTGGGGGCTCTCGTCGATGTTCATCTCGATGCCCGATCACGGCGGCACGCATATCGACGCGCCCCGGCATTTCGGCCCGCGCGGCATCCCGATTGACCAATATCCACTCGAAAATTGCATCGTGCCCGGCATCTGCATCGACCTGCGCCATATCGCGCCGCGCGCCGAGATCACACCTGCCGATCTTGAAGCCGCGGTGAAGCAGGCGGCCGTCAGCGTGCCGAAAGGCGGCACCGTCCTGCTCTGCACCGGCCACCACGCGCGCACCTTCCCGCGCAAGGAATATGCGACCGACAATCCCGGCGTGAATGTCGCCGCCACCGAATGGCTCGCCAAACAGGGCATCGTGCATTTCGGCATCGACTCGATGCGGCCGGGACCCGACAGCGACGTGAATCTGCTCGTGCACAAAGCCTGCCTCGATCTCGACATCACCCACATCGAAAGCCTGTGCAATCTGGAAGCCCTCGTTGGCCAAGGACGGTTCACCTTCATCGGCCTGCCGATGAAGTGGCGCGAGGGCACGGCTTCCCCGATCCGCGCGGTCGCGGTGTTCGACATGTGACAAGTGCGGGGTGAAGCGCATGTGTGCGAGTGAATCCAAACGCCGGTCGCGCCGCGAGCTTCTGCGCGCGGGAGGGACGCTGATTTCAGCGGTCGCAGCCTCAAGCCTTGCACCGCGGCCGGCGAAGGCGGCGGGGTATCCCGAGCACCCTATCAAGATCATCGTGCCGTTCGCGCCGGCCGGGCCGACCGACATCATGGCGCGCATTCTCGCCACCCATCTCGGCGAGGCTCTCGGCGGCACGGCGGTGGTCGAGAACAGGCCCGGCGCCGGCGGCAATATCGGGCCAAGATTCCCTATGACCCCTCCAAGGATTTCGCGGCGATCGCTGAACTTGGAACCTCGCCCAATGTGATACTGGTCGATCCCAAGCTTGGCGTGAACTCGGTCGCCGACCTGATCGCGCGCGCCAGGGCCAATCCGAACGAATTGAACTATGCAAGTCCCGGGATCGGCACGACGCCGCATCTGTCCGGCGAATTGTTCAAGATCGTCTGCGACGTCAACATGACCCACGTGCCGTTCTCCGGCGCGGGGCCGGCGATCCAGGCTCTCCTCAGCGGAACGACACAGGTCGCCTTCGCCGCGTTGCCGCCGGCACATCCGCATATCGAGTCCGGCGTCTTGAAGGCGCTCGCAGTGACCGGCGCGCGCCGCTGGTTCGACCTGCCCGACGTGCCGACCATGGTCGAACTCGGCTATAAGGATTTCATCTCGGACACGTTCCAGGGTTTTCTCGCACCTGCGAAAACGCCGCCGGCCGTCATCGAATTGCTCGCCGCCAAGTCGATCGAAATTCTGAAGACGGCAAAAATCGCCGAGCAACTGCGCAGCAACGGTTTCGAGGTCATCGCCAACGGCCCCGACGGCATGAAGAAGCGCATCGACGACGAGATCCCGAAATGGCGTGACATCGTCATCAAGGCCGGCATCAAGCCGGTGTGAACGGATTGCGCGCCGCGTGCGCCACGACCGTCTTGCTGGCCGGTATCGGCATGCCCTAGGGTAGTCCCACAAAAAAATACAGGGAGGGACTTCTCATGACCACTCGCCGTGATTTTCTGCGAGGCGGCGCGGCTGCCGCAACCGGCATCGTCTTCTGCGGTTGCGGCCTTCTGCACCGTGCGCACGCGCAGCAGCCGGCGCGCCAGACGCTGCCCGTGACCGTCGCCGGAAAACGCATCAAGACCATTGACGTCCACTCGCACTGCCACTTCCACGAGGCCGGCGCGCTGCTCGGCGCCGATGCCGCCAAACTACAATTGCCGCCCGTCAACGGCGCGGCCGAGGCCTTCATCGAGATCGAAAAGCGCCTCGCCGCCATGGACGCGCAAGCCGTCGACATGGAAGTGCTGTCGATCAATCCGTTCTGGTACGACCGCGAGCGCGACCTCGCCGCGCAGATCGTGAAGCTCCAGAACGAAAAACTCGCCGAGCTCTGCGCGACCAAGCCCGACCGCTTCGCCGCCTTCGCCTCGCTCACCCTGCAGGCGCCTGATCTCGCGGCGCAGGAACTTGAGACCGCGGTGAAGAAGCAGGGATTGAAGGGCGCCGCGATCGGCGACATCGTCAACGGCGTGGAATTTTCCGATCCCAGATTCCACCCCGTCTGGGCCAAGGCGGAAGAACTCGGCGTGCCCTTGTTCATTCATCCGCAAGGCGTGCCGGAGCTTGGAAAGCGCCTCGCCGGCAACGGCTGGCTCGCCAACACGATCGGCAATCCTTTGGGGACAACAATGGCGCTCTCGCACCTGATTTTCGAGGGCACGTTCGACTACCATCCCGGACTAAAAGTGATCGCTGCCCATGGCGGCGGCTTCCTGCCCTCCTACGCCGATCGTTCGGACCATGCCTGTCTTGTCGGCCCCAAGGGCTGCAATCCCGACGTGAGGCTGAAGAAACAGCCGACCGAGTACCTCAAGCAGATCTATTTCGACTCGCTGATCTTCTCGCCCGAGGCGATCCGCCATCTCGCCGCCCAGGTCGGCGCCAGCCAAATCGTGCTGGGCAGCGACTATCCCTATCCCTGGGAACTTCACCCAGTCGACCCGATCTTGGCGACGGCCTCGCTCAGCGACGACGAAAAGGCCGACATCCTCGGACGGACCGCGGCGAAGCTGTTCAATTTCCAGGCCTGATCGCCCGAACAAGACAAACTGAAAGCAACATCGGAGAAAGCGCAATGGTGCGAAAGCTGATCGACATTTCCGTGCCATTGCAGAACGACGTGCCGGCCGACCCGCCAGGCAATCATCCAACCATTCACTATATCGACCATCAACAAGGCCTGCCGCGCATGCTGCAATTCTTCGAAGGGCTGAAGGCCGAGGATTTGCCTGATGGCCAGGGCTGGGCGGTGGAACAGGTGCAGCTCTCGACCCACAACGGCACGCATCTCGATGCGCCCTGGCACTTCCATCCGACCATGAACCGCGGCGAGCGCTCATGGACGATCGATGAGGTACCGCTGGAATGGTGTCTGCAGCCGGGCGTGAAGCTCGATTTCCGCCATCTGCCTGACGGCTATGTCGCGACCGCCGACGATGTCGAGAACGAATTGAAGCGCATCGGGCACACGCTCTCGCCGCTCGAGATCGTCGTGGTCAACACATCGGCCGGCGCCAAATATGGCCGGCCGGATTACGTCAATTCCGGCTGCGGCATGGGATATGAGGCGACCATGTATCTGCTCGAGCGCGGCGTCCGGCTGACCGGCATTGACGGCTGGAGCTGGGACGCGCCGTTCGTCTTTACCGCGAAGAAATACGCCGAGACCAGGGATGCCAGCCTGATCTGGGAAGGCCACAAGGCCGGACGGCACATCGGCTACTGCCATATCGAGAAGTTGCACAACCTCGAACTGCTGCCTTCGACGGGGTTCATGGTGTCGTGTTTCCCGGTGAAGATCGAGCGCGCTTCGGCCGGGTGGACCAGGGCAGTCGCAATCATCGATTGATGGGCCGCGGTCGCCGACAGTGACTGCCCGTATCGGAACCATCGACTTGAGTTCCGGCCTCGCCGAGCACCGGAAGCTGGCCGAGCCAAGCGCGATTTCCGCGCAAACGCGTTCCGCGTTTGATAGCCAAGGGAAGCCAAGGGAAAACGGTACCCACTTTTTTTCGGATCACGCCCTGGAAACTGGTCCAGGTATCGTCCTAATCGGCCGAGAGGACCCACATCTCCCCGCCCGGCTGGGCAAATTGCGTCGGCGCGACGACAGGCGCATCTGGACCGACGAACTCGGCCTGCACCGCTTCGGCAATCCATTCGACTGCGTGCGGAGTGGCTATCACGAGGCCGGCCAGCATCACGAGAAGGACGCCATGGACGACAAGCACGGCCGTGCCCGCGGTCCAGACGAAGCGGCGACCGGCCGAGCCCGGATTGCGCTGAGGTGAATGCATGGGCACTCCTGTAAGCAGATCGCAGCAAGGCGAGCCTCGCGCGAACAAATGCGAATTGCGTCACAATCGCAGGGAAATCCGGTAAATCTCGCGCACGAAATTCGTGCCGCAGCACGTAGCAGACAAAATTTGACGACGAAATCGAAATAAGGCGCCCCGGCTTACATCAGATGTCAGCACCCGATCCGGCTTCGGCAAGGTCTCGAAGCGACCCCGTGTCGAGCACGACAATGGCGCCGTGTTCGAGCCGCACCCAGCTGCGCGCGGCCCAGACCCGCAACTGCTTGTTGATGCTCTCACGCGTCATACCGACCATCTCGCTGATCTCCTGTTGGGTGATGGCGATGGTCCGAGACCCGGGCTCGAGCTTGCGCTTTTCGGTGAGGCCAAGCAGCGCGCTGGCGAGCCGGCCCGGCAGGTCCTGGAGGATGACCTGCTCAACCTGGTCGCTGGTCCAGCGCAACCGCTCGCAGAGCAGCTCGATGAATTTCATCGCGAGTTCCGGCTGGCTTCGTACGAAAGGCAGAAACTCGCGGCGATCGATGACGAAAATCTCGCAATTGGTGTTGGCAATGGCGTCGGCGCTTCGCGCTTGCCCATCGAGCACGGCGATTTCGCCGAACGTTTCGCCGGGACCGAACAGGTTCAGAATCGCATTACGACCGTCGGGAGAGGAGACGCTGATCTTCACCGTGCCGCTGATCACCGCAAACAGGCTGTTGCCAGGGTCGCCCTTGGAGCAGATCGTGGCTCCCCGTTTCAGTGACATGTGCCTGGCGTATCGGCAAAGCTGCTCGAGCGCCTCGGGTTCGAGATCGCGGAAAATCGGATGCTGGCGCAGCACCAACGACAATTTACTGCTCGGCAAGCGGCGAGCATCTCTGATATTTTCCTGAGGCACGCCGGTAGGACTCCTGGGGAACCGCAGGGCACGTGGCCCTTCCGTAGTCAACAGCCGCCGCATTTTCAACCAGAAACAGGCTTTTCGCGGCGTTTCGGCGGGCCAATAGCGAAAACGAGCCCAGCACCAACGCAGCCCGAACCAGCGAATCTGCGATTAGATCGTACTTCGTGAGGCACGAACGACTGGCCTAGATTTTTGCCAGAGTACAGCGGAGATCGCCGTAGTACGCAACACAAAGTACACCCCAGGGTATCAAGCGCCCGACCTGCAACACATCGGCAGGGGTGATTTCCACTGAACCTTTTCCAAGGAATCACAGACTAAGGACATGCGGGAATCAACTAATACGTGTCTCATTTAGACGCCTCGCCCTAACGTGTCACGCCGCTTCACGTTCGAGGAGAATCCTTCGTGACAAAATCCGCACTTTTGGCTGCCGCGGCCGTTCTTGCGGCGGTCGCGGCAACTCCCGGTATGGCGCAGGATGCGATCTACAATCCCGGCTATTGCGCGCAGTTCTACCGCGACACCAGCTGCCAGAATAAGGGACCAAACAATCCCTACACCGGCGACTATCAACGCCGTCAGGCGGAGAATGCCAACGGAGCGCCGTTCAGGTGCTCTCATTCGTTGGCGATGCCCATCTCCTTCATCACACGCGCATATTTGGCGAGCTGGTCGCGTGTCATGGCGCCAAGCTCCTCGGACGAGCTGCCGCGGACTGCAAAGCCCAAATCCTCGAGCTTGTGGCGGACGTCCGTATCGGCCAAAGCCTTCACGACTTCGGCGTTCAGCCGGGCGATGACGTCCTTCGGCGTGCCAGCAGGCGCCAGCATCGCAAACCAGGAATTGAAGACAAAACCGGGCAGCCCGGATTCCGAGATGGTCGGCACATCGGGGAATTGCGGCAACCGCTTCGATGTGCATACCCCGATCAATCTGATCTGACCGCCGCGGACCAGCGCCGCGACCGTGCCCAAACCTTGGAAACCGACCGGAATCTGACCCGCGGCGACATCGGTTGCTGCTTGCGTGGCGCCCTTATAGGGCACGTGGGTCAGCGAAATGCCGGCGCCGCTCGCGAACATCGCCATCGCCAAATGCTGCGGACTGCCGGGGCCGCCGGATCCATAGTCGATCTTTCCGGGCACGGCTTTCGCGGCGGCAATGAGATCTGCGGCGCTCTTGTAGCTGGTCTGATTGCCGGCGATCAGTCCCCATTCGACGGTCGCGACCAGCGACACCGGCGCGAAATCCTTCAGGATGTCCCAACGCATCTTCGACTGCATGTTGGGCACCATGGTCATGATGCTGTCGTTGAACCCGCCGATAGTGTAGCCGTCCGGCTCGGCACGCGCGACCTGTTCGGCTCCGATCAGTCCGGACGCGCCCGGCAAGTTCAGGATCACGAACTGCTGGCCCATATTGTCGGCCATCTTCTGGGTGACGATTCTGGCAGCGACATCGACCGCGCTGGCGGCTGCCAGCGGCACGATCATCTTGATCGGGCGGTCAGGATAATTTGCCTGCGCGAACGCAGCGCGAGCGCCGGCCAAAAGCACGAGCATCACGGCCAGCAGCCGAAGCAATCGCATCCTTCAATCCTCCCGTTTCAGGATGCGTTTCCGTCTCAACCGGCCGCGATCCCCTTTGACGAGGAGATTGCTCTGTCGCCCTTGGCTTGGCAATGCAGGACGACGCGGCAACAGGGAAACCGCCGCCCCGAGCGATCTCAGGCCGGCTTGAACGAACTCGGGTCGGATTTGGCCGCGGGAGACGGCCTTAGAAGCTGCGTCGCTTAGAAGCTGCGTCGCTTTGGCGCGGGCGCGTTGTCCTGCGCCGAACGCGTTCGGAAATCGGCCCAAGCAGCGCCACCGCGAACCCCACGAAGACCACGGTCACGGCAAGGCTCAGCATCACTGCATCGAACGGCATATCGATTCCTCCTTTTATGATTTGGGAGGAGTGTTGCTCAGCCGGGCAGACCGGTCGCCGTGATGATGCGTACGGTCTCCGCCGACTGAAGCAGCGGCAACGCGTCTGCGACCGCTCTTGCCGCCGGCGCACTGTGATCCCAGGCAATCAGGATGCGGTTGAACGCGACCGGCAATCTGGCAGCCAGTTCCTCCGGGCACATGAGGATCGGCCGGCCCGATTTGAACAGCAATTGCTCGACGATCTTTTCCGACTGACCGTCGTGCGACCCGACCGGAACAAGCGACAGATCCTTCAGCCGTCCGTATTCCGCAACCTTCAACGCGACGTTCGCCGCTTCCGACCGCAAAAGCTTTTGCTCGTTGCGCACGGCGAAGCGAAGTGCGGCAGTAGGCTGGGTTCGCCGACGAGCGGCAGAAGGCCAATCCTTGATCGCCATAACGCTCTCCTCTGCGCGACGATAACGCTTTTCCGGTCGTCGTTCTTGATCTCCGTCAAGCAACGGAACGCACGGGACAGGACATGCCGCCCGTTCCTGGCAAGAGCCGCAACTATTGGCCTGCACGGCATACCGTGATGGCCGCCGGTCCCTACTTTGACAGAGATCAAATTTGGCCGCCTTGCTGATATATTGTGCCAGAAGGTGACCCTCTCCGGGCGATCCTGTTGCGTTAAGGAAGCACCTATGCGTGCGATGGTGTTGCCGGCTCCCGGGGTCCCGCTCCAGCTGGAAGAACGCGCGGACCCACAGCCGGGCGAAGAAGAGATTCGTGTCAAAGTGAGCGCGTGCGGTGTCTGCCGCACCGATCTGCACGTCGTCGATGCGGAACTTCCGAATATCAATTACCCGATCATCCCTGGTCACGAGATCGTGGGGCGCGTCGATCTCATCGGCAGCAACGCGACCACACTTCGGATCGGCGACCGGGTCGGGATTCCCTGGCTCGGGCATACCTGCGGCAACTGCCGTTTCTGCAAGGAGGACGTGGAAAACCTCTGCGACAATCCGCTCTTTACCGGCTACACGCGTGACGGCGGCTTTGCCACCCATACCATCGCCGACGCGCGCTACGCGTTTCCGCTCGGCGAGGACGGTGACGATGTTGCAATCGCACCGCTGTTGTGCGCCGGCCTGATCGGGTGGCGGTCGCTGGTGATGGCGGGAAAGGCCGCGCGGCTCGGCATCTACGGCTTCGGCGCGGCCGGGCACATCGTAGCCCAGATCGCGCGTTGGCAAGGCCGTTCGGTTTATGCCTTCACGCGAGGCGGCGACAATGCGGCGCAGGATTTTGCCCGCCGGCTCGGCGCGGTCTGGGCCGGCGCGTCCGGCGAATTACCGGAGGCGCCGCTCGACGCGGCCATCATCTATGCGCCGGCCGGAGAACTGGTGCCGGCCGCACTGCGCGCGGTACGCAAGGGTGGCAGGGTCGTCTGCGCGGGCATCCATATGAGCGACATCCCGAGCTTTCCCTACGATATTCTCTGGGAAGAGCGGCAATTGGTCTCCGTCGCAAATCTCACCCGTCAGGACGGGCTGGATTTTCTCAAGGTCGCGCCGCAGGTGGGAATCAAGACTGAGACGACGGCCTTTCCGCTGGTCGCGGCCAATGACGTTCTCGCCAGGCTGCGGACGGGGCAAATCCTCGGTGCCGCCGTGCTCACACCTTAAGGCGCATCGATGGAAGATCCGACTGTAGACGAGGTCCGCACGCAAGAGAGCGTCTTCACGTTTCTGAGCGATCCGCTGCGGCATCCCGACGTGCTACGGATCGATACCCATGCGGCATCGGTTTTTCTCGAAGGCGATCGCGCGCTGAAGATCAAGCGTGCCGTCCGCTTTCCCTTCCTGGATTATTCGACGCTGGCGAAGCGGAAGGCGGCCTGCGACGAAGAGATCAGGATCAACCGACAATTCGCGCCGCAAATCTATCGCCGCGTCGTCCCAATCACCCGAGCAAGCGACGGGTCCTTGGCCATCGATGGAAACGGCACGCCCGTCGAGTTCGCCATTGAAATGACCCGTTTCGACGAGCGGCAGACCATCGATCATCTGGCCGAAGCCGGGCCGCTCGATCCCGGTCTTGTCGACGCCATCGCAGATGCGATCGCGGCCTCGCACAAAGTGGCGCCGCGTGTACCAGAGAAGCCCTGGGTCCAATCGATCCCAGGCCTCATCGAGGGCTACATCCTGGCATTCCGCGATGCGGCCTGTTTCCCCCCTGATGACATCGAGGAGCTCGGACAGGCATCGCAATCGGCATTTTCCCGTCTCCAAAGCCTGCTGGAGCAGCGCGGCTCGCGGGGACATGTCCGGCGCTGCCACGGCGACCTGCATCTGGCGAATGTCGTGCTGACCGACAGCAAGCCCGTGCTGTTCGATGCGATCGAGTTCGATGACAGGATAGCTTCCATCGACGTCCTTTACGACCTCGCCTTTCCACTGATGGATTTGCTTCGCTATGGCCGGCAGTCAGCGGCAAATGGGCTACTCAACCGCTACCTCGCGATGACGCCGATCGACAATCTCGATGCGCTCACAGCACTTCCACTGCTCATGTCGATGCGATCGGCCGTTCGCGCGCACGTGCTGCTGGCGCGATCCTCGGCCGACAAAGCCAAGAACATCGAGGCCGCCCGCGCCTATTTCGATTTGGCAAGGACGCTGATCCAGCCATCACGCCCGAACTTGATCGCCATCGGGGGATTGTCCGGCACCGGCAAATCAATCCTCGCGCGCGGGCTTGCCCCTTGCGTGGCGCCGCAGCCGGGAGCCGTGCTGCTGCGCAGCGACGTGCTGCGGAAGCAGCTCCTTGGCGTCAAGGAGACCGATCGCCTGCCCGCGAGCGCTTACCATCCCGAAGCCAGCGAGCGGGTCTATGAAGAGCTGGTGCAGCGCACCATCCGCGTTCTTTCGCAGGAGCATTCCGTCGTGGTCGACGCGGTGTTTGCACGTGAGGCGGAGCGAGCCGCGATCCGGGGAGCCGCGCGCGAAGCCGGCGTCCGCTTTATCGGCTTCTTTCTCGTCACTGATCTTGCGACCCGCCAAAGCCGCGTCGGAAGCCGCCAGGCCGACGCATCAGACGCGACCCCTGAGGTTGCCGGGCTGCAGGAGAGCTATAATATCGGCACCGTCGATTGTTGGGCCATCATTGATGCCTCAGGCACGCCCGAGGCCACACTGACACATTGCCAGACCCGGATCGCCGACCTGCGGCCGGCCGAAGCTTCTTAACCCGGAACAACAATGGCGCAACCGCCGAAATCAGCCAGTAAAACCGTCTTGCGCACCAGGCAGCCAAAGCCACACCACCCTGCTCCCAAGCTCAACGCTGCGATGCCGTGCGATACGGCGTTCCGGATCGTCGCGCGCCGCTACCTGAAGGACTTGAGCGCAAGCCATGACGCGACGTGCAGCGGCGATGCGACAGCCCTGCATCAAATGCGGATCGCGCTGACCCATCTGCGCACGGTCATCCTGTTTTTTTCGCCGATGGTCGATGACCCCATCCGGGATCAGATACGTGCCGAATTGAAATGGCTGAACAGCGAACTCGGTCCCTTACGGGACCTCGACGTCGCGATCGAGGGCATCAAGGCTATGAACCCCGATCGGCCCGAGGCGATACCCCATTTCCAGATCTGGCTCAAAAAGCGAGCAGAAGGACTTCGCCAGCTTTCGCGGTCGCTGCGATCAATCCGATATCGACGCCTGATCGAGCGCACGTCGGGCTGGATCGAGAGCGGACCGTGGAGCACGAAAAGGAACAGGCAGGCAGCCACGCGGCGCGCCGTCCCCATTAGTCGCTATGGCGCAGAAAAACTCGCGGAATGGGAGAAAAAACTGCTCGCGAAGTCGTGCAAGCTGCACGACTTGGGCGCGCGGAAACGGCATCGGCTGCGATTATTGAACAAGAAGCTGAACTATTCGATCGAGTCGGTCTCGGAGCTCTTTGGAGATCAACGGCTTTCCAAGCAAAAAATCGCGATGAAGCATCTGCGCCGGGCGCAGAGATCCCTCGGCCAACTCAACGACGATGTCAGAGGCCGCGAGCTCGCGCTTGCGCTACGCAGGGAAGGCGTCAAGACACCCCTGCAACGTCTTGGCGCCAAACGAGAAAAACGCCTGCTGCGGACGACGGAAGCGGCCTATCGCAAACTGGCGGCGCTCAAACCCTGGAAATAGTGAGGGCAAGCTGAATTATCATAGCGACTTCCCGTCCGGACCGAAGAACGGATGCGGCCCATCGAACTCGCCGATCGGCACGTGATGGGTCACGACGTGGCCAAATGCGTCGCCTGCAAACCAGGTGTGGAGGTGGAAGGCCGGCGGCTCGACCTTGAACGACGGCTCTTGCAAATGATCGAGATCGAGGTCAACCGCGTGATTGGGAGCCGGACAAATCGTGCAGGGGACGCCGGCGAACATTGTCAGCACGGCGCGATGGATATGGCCGGTGGCGACAAGTTGCACGCGCGGATGACGCCTGATGATTGCCGCCAACTCGGCGGCGTTGTTCAGATTCTGGCGGTCCATGTGCCAGATGCCCGCGACGAACGGCGGATGATGCAGGAACAACAGCACCGGCCGGTCCACCGATGAGCTCAGCGTCCTATCAAGCCATTGCAGGGTCGGTGCATCGAGCTCGCCGTTAGGCTTTTGAGGCACGCTCGAATCCAGCAGCACGAGGTCAAGCGCCCCGACCTCGATCTTCTGATTGAGCGCTCCTGACGAGGCATACGCGGCGCTCGGAAACGCGGCGCGCATCATATCGCGCCCATCGTGATTGCCGGGAATACCGGCAAACGGCAGTTTTAGGGCCGCCAGCAGTTGCGCAAGATATTCGTATTCTTCCGCGACCGGCGTGTCCGCGAGATCGCCGGATATCACTACGAAGTCAGGCGCCGGCTTGAACGCATTCAGCGTCGCCACGCAGCGCTGCAGCGCTTTCGCCGTATCGACGCGGCCATATGCAAGCTGGCCGGGCGGCTTGACATGCAGGTCGGAAATCTGGGCGATACGAATTGGGTTCGGCATCTCTGGTCTTCCAGCTTTTGGCTCGTCAGTTTTCTTGCGGCAACAGACGGACACTGTCCGGCGCAATCAACAGCCCTACCCGCCCGCCCGGCTCGGCTTCAACCGTGTTCGGTGCATCCACCGTGATTGGCTTGTCGGACGCCCCGCTCACGACCATGCGCTGCCGGTCGCCGATGAAGCTCACGCTATCGATGATACCGGACAGCGACGCGCCGGCGGCGTCGACAATCGCGATGGTTTCGGGGCGGATCATGGCGACCGCGGTTGGCTGGGTGGCATCGCCGCCGATCGGTTGGCGCCCACCCGGCAACACGAGATAGCCTTTGTCCAGCGGGCCTTCGATGATGTTCGCGGCGCCGACGAACTCGGCCACAAAACGAGTCCTCGGCGTGAAATAGATCTCGCGCGGCGATCCGATCTGCGCGATCGCGCCCTTACGCATGACGACGACACGGTCGCCAAGCTCCATGGCCTCGGCCTGATCATGCGTTACATAGATCGCCGTGATGCCGAGCGTACGCAACAGGCGATTGAGTTCGCCGCGCAGACGCTCGCGCAACGCCGCGTCGAGCGCGGTCAAGGGCTCATCGAGCAGCAGGATGCCGGGCCGGATCGCAACGGCGCGCGCCAGCGCAACCCGCTGGCGCTGGCCGCCGGAGAGCTGGTCGATACGGCGGTTCTCCAGGCCCGTGATGTTGGTCAGCGCGACCAATTCGGCGACGCGCGCGGCGCGCTCTTGCCTGGGGACGCCGCGGATTTTCAGGCCATAACCGATATTCTCGACCACGCTCATGTTCGGAAACAGCGCGTAGGATTGAAACACCATGCCGACATTGCGCCGTTCGATCGGCACGGACGTCATGTCCTTGCCATCGAACAGCACTTTGCCGCCGGCATCGGGCAATTCGAGACCTGCGATGATGCGCAGCATCGTGGTCTTGCCGCAGCCGGAGGGACCGAGCAGCACCAGCGTTTCGCCGCGCGCGATGTCGAGGCTCGCCGGCTCGAGCGCGTGCGTGCCGTCCGCGAAGGTCTTACCGCAGTTCTCGATGCGCACCGAGGCGCCATGTCCCGCCGCGGCGTTCATCGTGCCCGCTCCTTGTCGGCGAATATCTGCATTGCGACCAGAAGCGGAATGATCATGACAAAGAAGATCAGCGTGTAGGCGGACGCGACTTCCAGCCGCATCGAGGCGTAGCTGTCGGCAAGCCCGATCGG
>WNGJ01002129.1_pt1 | contig 34280 bp, 32 predicted proteins | sample 5400611 | NCBI WGS metagenome assembly WNGJ01 (sample SAMN13153375, study PRJNA577476) | soil metagenome | isolation source: 40 cm soil or saprolite under Garry oak tree replicate 1 | place: USA:California | collected 2016-06-15
CGTATGTCATGGTGGTGGCTCACTGGTTTTGGCTTTCAACAGCCGTGCCCCGTGACAGACGAGGCGGCCGGAGGGTCGAAACCAGCCAGTGAGACTGGTCGGACGCTTTTAGGCTTTGCAGCCCTGGACAGCACAGTCCGCCCCCGGCCTTGCCCTTCGGTTCCGAAAGGGCAATAAACGTCGCGTCGGAGCCGCGCCGCCAAGCGCGTCCGTTAGTGTGGTACCGTTGCGGCACCGCACTTAGTCAGCCGCCATCGCTCGACGCCAATCGAGTGATTCCTGAAACAAGGAAGTGCGGCATATCACTGGTCCAGGTTTCGACACCCGCGGACATGCTGCTGCTGAATTTTCAATTAGCGATTTCCCGCACTTTGGAGAAATATGCCGTTGCCTCGGCGCCGCTCTCTTCCGGTCGGATCTGCATTCGGGAGATAGGCCGATGATCTTCCTTCATCGACTGGGAATCGTGCTCTATTGGGTGGGATACGTTCTCGCCGTTTTGTTCGCGATTGGGAGCCTACTAATCGCACTCAATGGCCTAATTTTCGGCGGGCCAATATCTGGAGCCTGGGTCTTCGCCGTACTTAGCGCTGTTTGTTGGATATGGGGACGGCTCATGAAATATATTCTCATTGAGATGTAGGCTGCGGAACACTTTCCGCGGCTGGTCGGGATCCGGGCTGAAGGCGAAAAGGTGAACCTGCGCCGCGTAAAACGAATCCTCGCGGCCGAACTGGGTCCGGTGCATACCCCGGGGCGAGGCCTAATACGATCAACGTCGGTTTTAATCTCAATCCCTCTCGCTCCCTGATGGCCGCGCGTTTTTGGAGGGACCCGTTTTGTATTTTGGGACCCATCCATCCGCGCCGGAATACCTCCAGGCGGCGTGGCTGTGGCAGTGGGGGCACTCTGCGTTGCCGAAATCGACGTCGATAGCTGCAACTGGTTTTCTGTGCGCCCGATTAGACGTAGTCTCGCGACTGTCACGGTCGGGGGGCTTTGATGGTCAGATCAACGAGCGAGGATGTCTCCGAGAAGTCGTCTCGGAAGGCTGCGGAGGAAAATTACCGTGTGAAGCTTGGCCCGTGGCCGGCTTTCCCGGAGAGCCCGGCGGAGACCGGGCAGGTCAAGCCGGCGGCGAGGTAATGCGCGGCGCCATGATGGCCGGGAGCGGCTTCCACAGAGTTACTTTCGCGGCGCTGGCGCGACGACAGGCGGGATGCGCTGAAGCAAATCGTCGAGTTTTGTTTCGACGCGCGTTGTTGCCGTCGATAACTGGTGAATTTGATCTTCCACTCTAAAGTCAACGGCGATCATCATCCCGACGAGTAGAACGACAGCTGGGGGGATCAAACCTGGAATATGTTGGTGGCAATGGTCCGGGGCCCCAGGTGCTTGCCACTTTGCCGCCTGCCACTCCGCAGCAGCCCCAGGTGTAGGGCTTCAGGATGGTGGCGGCACCACGGAGCATGCCCGCGCTCACCCGCCGCCGATCGAGAGACGCCCGCGAGGAATGCTGGCACGTCTACTACGGAAACGTGCGGGTCGGCTCGATTGCGAACCGCTCCGGCAAGCCGGACGGCACTGATCCGTGGCAATGGCATTGCGGTTTTTGTCCGGGCTCGCATGCCGAAGAACGCCTGTCACGGACTGTCAAAACCTGGATCAAGGTGTTTCTCCGGTACGCCCGCTCCCCTTTTTCGTCACCGTCACCGCAACCGTCGTCGCCCCGGTTGCTGATACGTTGTCGCTATCCGTTACTGTTGCGGTTATGCGAAAAGTTCCTTTGACATCGAATCTGACACTGGCTTCCACGCCAACACTTTGTGCTGCGCCGCCCCACACAACGGTCGCATTCTCGGGTCGAAGATCTGTAAGCGCGAGCGAGTAGGTTTCGGTCACTCCAGACTGCGTTTGGAGGAATGAGACCGCTGTGGGCCCAATAATCCGCACCTGGGGCGATCGAAACCCTAACTGGAGGTGCCCACGCGTGCGGACACCAGTCGAGTTAACCATCAAGTCGCTCCAGAGGAAGGCAAGCTTCCCTACGATCGGCTTCGAGATGAGACTTTCTGTTGGCCAGTTGTCCGCGAGCTTTGATCCCACGCCCGGCTTCTTCGGATCCTGAGTGCCAGCGGCGATCTCTCCCCCGATCAACGCGATGCCGCCAAAGCCCTGTTCGACGAGGCCAATGAGAACCGAGTCCGCTATGATGTCCAACTGGCTGACATCAAGCTTTTTTGACACGACGCGCGCGTTCAGGGCCGGCGACGATCCCTGCGGATTCAGGCTGAGCGATTCGTGAACTGTGTAGGTAAAGCCAATATCTGGAAGCACGGGTATTTCGTATGTCCCGTGAACACTGGTTACAACGTCAGTGCTGGTAAGGTTGACCTTCAGCGAATCAGGATCAATCCCGTCCGTAGGTTTTGCTGTTAGCTCGGCTCTGCCCCGGAGCTGCATCATCGCGGCGGAGAAAAAGAAGCCGGCCGTCTGGCCGCCAGAAATGAAGCCCGATGATACGAGGGCTTGTAGACGCTGGGCATCCGTAAAGCCATCCTCGATCCACTTTCCATCCTGGCGCTGCTCCGCCCCGATCCACAGTCCAACGCTAAGGACGCCACCGGAATACGAAGTTTGAGGAGGCAAGGGGAGGATGTTCTTTTTGCGGAAATAATCCGAGACCGAAGACACAAAAACGCTGTCTCGGACGGAAGTGGCTATGCTTGCTATTGCATCCTGGGATAGAGCAATACTCAGTGCGAGCTGGAACATCACGTCGGGTGCGACACCCATGGCTAAATTCCCTCCTTCAAAATGAAGCGCTCAGGAGCAAATTGACCTTCCCTTTTCACCCATCCCTCAGTAGCAGCTAAATGTATCGCGAATGAAGTAGCCGAGCGTCGGCGACGGCCAACGGCCCTTTTGCGCGAGCTGACGCATGAGGCGGTCCTGTAACGCTTTGCGGGTAAGAAAACCTTAGCGCCAACTGGCATTAGCGGGTGTGACCTGGGCCACAATCGTTTGTAGAGGTCGTGGCGGCCATCGTTGCATCAATCGGCGCACCGATAGACGGAATAACCGGCTCAGGGAGCTTCTGGTCCTGCTGCCGAAGTCGACAGTTACGAGCGGGGCTGAATCTTGGGCTTGCTGCGCCAGCCACAGGGCGGTGCTGCTGATGGGGTCGCTGGGCTCGGGATCGCGGGTGGCCCATCGGTGTCCACCCTTTTCGCGCCGGAGCTATCCAGGAGAAAAGCACAACGCCGCCCAAGCGGAGTATGATCGCCCGGCGGCGTTGGCTAGTCACCGGGGATATTGAAATTCTCCTCAGCGTATTTCCTAGTTGCACGATATGGCAGACGATCGCTGCTCAATGTCCGCCTCGTTGCTCGTTTCTTGCCATTGACTTGAACATTTTTCGTAATGCGTGGATCGCCGAGGGACCGCCAGGCCTGACGAACGGCGGGCTTGGTTCAGCGTTTTGGTGGCTTTGCGTCGATGGAAAATCTCCGAAACGGGCGGGCAAGTACGTCGGAATGTCGAGCGCGCTGATTGCGTCGCGGCGGTCCTCCGTTGTGTGCTCCTGGACATCCGATCCGACAGGCAAACCGTAATCTGGCAGCCCCCACACCCCACCGCCCCATGTGACGTCTCTCACATAATCCGTCGATCGAAGCGATCTAGTCTCCGCATCGACCCAACGGATGGGAGATGTCATATGCGTAAGTTTGTTTTGGTTTTTGCAATGGTTCTGGTGTCAGCGGGCGCGCAAGCCGGGCAATTGAGGAGCCTGTCGCTGGCGGGCAGCGAGTCGAAGACGGTCCAGGAACCGGCCAAATCTGTTGAGCCGGCCAGTGCCATCGAGACGCCCCGGACGCCTCGGACGCCCAAGGCCACTGAGGCCACTGAGGCGACTGGCGCGACCGAGAAGCAGAAATTCGCCGAGCGCCCGCCGGGCGTCGATGTCTCGAGGCAGTCCCAGAGCCAGTCGCAGATGCAATCCCGGATGCCGTCCCGGGTGACGGCCGGCGCAATGCCTCGGCGCGCGCCTCCGCGGATGGCGAGGGGCGATCTCAGGCGGCCCCACCACAAGCACTGGAGCGCCGCGCGCATCGTCGCCACGCTGCATCGCTACGGGATTTATTGGTAAGGCGCCCATGGCCGATGCCCGGGACATAGGCGAGCGGAAGCGACGCCGTCCTTCGGGGCGAGCGGAAGCGACGCCGTCCTTCGGGGCGAGCGGAAGCGACGCCGTCCTTCGGACGGCTATGCCCGGGCATGGCGGGAGACTATTGCGAAACCGTCTGCACGATGCTCGAGACCGGCCGCGTACTGACGGCCGGCAGCTTCAAGTCCTTCACCAACGCCGCGTCATATTCAGGCAAGGTCTGCATCGCCGTCTTGGCTTTCATCTGCACGACCGTGTAGCCGCCGGCTTTCAGCCGGCGCAGCAGCGTCGGCAGCGCCTCGGCCGTGTGCTTCTGGAAATCGTGCATCAGGATGATGCCCTTGCCGAGCTTGTCGACCTTGGTCATGACGGTGTTCACGATCTTGTCGGGGCTGCTGTCCCGCTTGAAATCGAACGAATCCAGGTCGCAGGAGAATATCGCGACATTGCGCGTGCCGAGATAGGTCATCGTCGATGGATTGTGCTGCAATTCCGGAAAGCGGAAGAACGGCGAGGGGGTCGTGCCGAGCGCCATCTTCACCGCGCTGAAACCCTTCTCGACCTCGTCCTTGGCCTGCTGCTCGGTGAGCTTCTTGCTGTTCAGATTGGCGTGCGACCAGGTGTGCGCGCCGACGGTGTGGCCGGCGGCGAGCACCTGCCGCAGAATTTCGGGATGATAGGTCGCGTGCTTGCCGATCGGGAAAAACACCGCCTTGGTGCATTCATCGTCGAGCGCTTTCAAGACCGCGGGCGTGCTGCCCGGCCAGGGGCCGTCATCGAACGTCAGCACGACCTCCTTCGGCCCAAGGAAATCAAGCTGCTTGAAATGCTCGAAGCCAAAGCCCGGGCCGCCTGACGTGTCGATCTCGACCGCGCGGCCGACGCCGAGCGCGTCCGGATTGGCGCAGGCGGATTTTTGCGGGATGGGAAGCGGGAGGGGCGCGGCCGGCTTGCCGGACAACGCGCCGGTGATGTCAACGTCGTCCTTGCTCGAGTCCTTGGCCGAATCCTTGCTCGAATCCTTGCTCGATTCCCTGGCCGCGAGCTTGGCGGGAGGGGCTGCCGGCAGCGCGGCCTCGGCTTTCGCGGCGATGGCCTGCGGCGCGGCCCGTAGCGACGTCGCGAACAGCCACCCTCCGGCGATCATGCACGCAGCAATGACACAGCCCAGCATCAGGCCCAACGGATTACGCATGTTACTCTTCCCCAAAACACAACCACGGGATGCACGACTTTCGCGCGAAATCATTCATGCGAAGAAAACGTTAACGCCGCACCAACGCGGGCTCTTTTTTCCGCAGGCGATTGGCCGTGGGGATGCAGGAGTGGAGAGCAGGAGTGATGGATGTCACACGCGAGGGGCTAATCGTGATGGTCGTCACAGTCGAAGCAGTTCGTTAAGCGCATCTTGTTCCCATCAGAAACGGGCCCGCCTCGCGGTGCCAATGGGAGCCAAAAATGAACGCGTCTTTCACCAGCAAGCTTCGCCAGGCCGGTTTGGTGCTGGCCTTCGCCGTCTCGGCCCTTTCGTCGAGCCAGAGCTTCGCGTTCAGCTCGGAAGCGCAGCAGATGTGCACCGGCGACGCGTTCCGCTTGTGCAGCTCCGATATCCCCAATATTCCCGCGATCACCGCCTGCATGATCAAGCACCGCGCTCAATTGAGCAGCGGCTGCCGGACGGTGATGGACCGCGATATGTCCAAGCAGGGCAAGAACGTGGCTGCGACCGACTGATGACGTGATGGATGGCACGACGCGGGTGGCTGCACCTGCGTCGTTATGCTGCAATCGCTCCGGTGCCATCTCGGACCCGTCAATGGATCGCAGCGTGAATTTGCGCTAGAACGCCGCATCGCCTTCAGGACAGGTCAGAGAGGCGTCGCAAAGATGATCAGGTTTCTCGTCGTCATTCCGTTGATCGCGATGGCCGCAAGCGCCTCGGCACAGGGCGCGGGCCCGCATGAGCATGATGCCTGCGCGCGCGACGTCTCGCGCTTCTGTCGTGCCCATATCAGTGAAGGGGATTCGGCCGTGCTGGCATGCCTGCAGCAAAACCGCGCCCGCCTCTCCAAGGCCTGCGCGAAGGTGTTGACCGATCACGGGCAGTAGTTCGCCGTGAATTTTTCGAGGCGCGCTCGCCTCTCTCCCCATCGTCATTCCGGGGCGCGCGTCAGCGCGAACCCGGAATCTCGAGATTCCGGGTCTGGTCCTTCGGACCATCCCGGAATGACAATGGAGAGGGTGGCGCGCGCTCCGGAATGACGGACTTCAGGTACTGCTCCCCGCGGCGCTGGCGACCACCGGCAGCACCTCGTTCGCGGCGCGGTCGGGGGTGTCTTCCTTCCAGCGCACCGATCCGAACGGCCATTCCAGCATGCGCCGAATCCGCACCTGATCGGGTCCGATGTGAAATGCGATGGCCTGTTGATGCAGCGCGCGTTCCGACTGGGTGGAGCGGTTGCGCTGGCGCAGGTAGTCGAGCCAGGTCGGGCAGTGGTAACGCTCGGTCCACAATTCGGGATCGCCGATGTCGCGCGCGATCGACCAGCCATAGGCGCCGTTGCGCTGGCGGCTGAGCTGCACGTCCTGCATCACGTTGTGGAAGGCGCGGGCATCGTCCTGCGTGACGCGATATTCGATCTCGACCACCAACGGACCGCTGCGCCCGGTCAGCGACAATTGCACCTCGGGATCGGCGAGCAGCTCGGCAGCCTCGTTGCGCCCGCCGACGCGCGGCATCGGCAGCACCCACCCGAGCAGCGGCAGCAGCAGCATCAATCCGCCGGACACCAACAGCGCCATTTCCACGCCGGCCGCGTCGGTGAGGTGTCCCCAGCCCCAGCTTCCGATCGCGATGCCGCCCGCGATCGAGGCCTGGAACGCCGCCAGCGAACGGCCCGCGACCCAGCGCGGCGCCGACAACTGGACGCCGATATTGAACAGTGCGACCGCCAGCATCCACGCAGCCCCCGCGACCACCAGCGCCGCTGCCGTCAACACCGGCATGCGGCTCAGCGCCACCGCGATGATGGCGCCGCCCATCGACAGCGCGCAGGCGCGAACCGCGGCCTCGCCCGAGAGCTGCTTTCGGATCTGGCCGATGTTCAGTGCGCCGATCACCGCGCCCATGCCGAACGCGCCCAGCATAATGCCGTAGGTCTGCGCGCCGCCGTGCAGCAGATCGCGCGCCACCAGCGGCATCAGCGCCGAGACCGAACCGCCGACCAGGCCGGTGACAAAAGTGCGCGCCAGCACGATCTTGATCGGCGGCGAGTTGGCGATGTAGCGCACGCCGGAGACGATCGCGCGGTTGAGCCGCTCCCGCGGCAGGCGCTGCGGCTCGGTGACGCGCCGCCAGAGAAACAGCACCGCGAACAGCGGAATGTAGAGCAGCGCATTGGCGGCAAAGGCCGCGACCGCGCCGGCGGTGGCAACCACGATGCCGCCGATCGCCGGACCGAAGCTGCGTGCGATGTTATAGCTGATGCCGTTCAGCGCGACCGCCGACGGCAGCGTTTCCGCCGGCACCTGCTCGCTGACCGAGGATTGCCAGGCCGGTCCGAACAGGGCCATGCCGCACCCGACCACGAAACAAAGCGCCAGTAGAATCTGCGGGTTGATGTGGCCGAACCACGTCAGCAGCGTGAGCGCGGTGGCGCCCGACAGCGAGATCGACAGCGACACCAGCGCCACGATGCGGCGGTCATACATGTCGGCAACGGCTCCGGCCGGCATCGAGATCAGCATCACCGGCAGCATCAAGGCGGTCTGCACCAGCGCGACCTTGTCGGCCGACGAGGTCATCTGCGTCATCGCCCAGGCGGCGCCGACCGCCTGGATCAGAAGCCCGAGATTGGACAAGAGGCTCGCGAGCCAGATGCGCCGGAACACCAGATGCCGGAGCGGAGCAGCAATGCTGTCGGCGGTAAAACTCTGATGTCTCGGCGCTTCGGTCATATCGGTTCCGTCTAGCCTGATTCCTCGCGGCCTTATGTGATGCCCATGAACGTCCGGTCCTGTCCAGTCTGCTGAAGTCCGCCATCTCACGCCGAACTGGTCGGTCAAGCCGTTGAAATCACGGAGGATCGTCACATGCCGCGGGCGAGGCGCGCGGCCGCAATGGTGGCGGGGTAGCGCCATCGCCGCGCCGCACGGCCGCGACGCCATTGAGAGGCGGCCGACAAAACCTGTGCGATCGTGCATGCGACCTCTGATCCATGACGTTGATGGCAGCTATACGCGACGATAGTCTTGCCGCCTGAGGCCGGCGACGCCGCTTCGCATGCGTGCAAGGTGCGTGCGTGCAGGGTGAAGGAGCGGCGGACATGGCGAAGATCGACCATCTGTTCGTTCTGATGCTGGAGAACCGGTCGTTCGACCATATGCTGGCGTTCTCCGGCCTGACGGGCGTGGCTCCGCCTCCGCCTCGTTTCGGATTCAAGACCGGAGCCGTGGACCAGCTCGCCGACGATCTCCCGCACGAGTTTGATGACGTCGCCGCGCAAATCCATGGCGGCGCGATGGACGGCTTCCTTGGCAGCGGCGGCCCGGACACGATGCTCGGGTTCGATGAAACCGAAGTGCCGGTGCTGATTGAGCTGGCGAAGAACAATCTGTACTTCGACAACTGGTTTTCATCGATGCCAGGACCGACATGGCCGAACCGCCTGTTCGCGCATGCGGCGTCCTCGGGCGGCCTGGACAACAGCATGGGCTCGCTGGACGCGGCGGAGGCGACGACCAGGTCGGAACATCATCTGAACTTCGAGCATGGTCACATCTTCGATCGCCTCACCGCCAAAGGCGTGTCGTGGCGGATCTACCATCATCACACGGTGTTCAACTTCGACTATCCGCAGGTGCTCTGCCTCAAAGGCATGGTCGACAAGCGGAACGATCCCAATTTCTTTCGGCCGTTCCGGAGATTCGCAGCCGATATGTCCAAGGGCGATGTTGCCGGCTACACCTTCATCGAACCGGCCTATGGTCTTCCCGCCTACAGCCGCGGCAACTCGCAGCATCCGACCGGGACCATCAGCCTGGGGGAGATCCTGGTCCGGAATACCTATAATGCGATCTTCAAGCAGAAGGTCGGCGTCGGCGCCAACAGCGCGCTCCTGGTCACCTGGGACGAACATGGCGGCTTCTTCGATCATGTGACGCCGCCTGTGGCGGTTTCTCCCGGCGATGCGCCGCTCAATCACGACCGCGCCAGGCTGCCTCGCAACTGCGCTTTCAACCGCTTCGGGGTCCGCGTTCCGGCGGTGCTGATCTCGCCTTGGCTGCCGGCGGGATTGGGATCGACCATTTTCGGCAAGGACGTCTTTTTCGATCATTCATCGATCGTTCGCGCGCTGAGGACGACCTTTTCCCTCGGCTCCGAGCTGACACAGCGCGACAAGGCCTCGCCGGACTGGAACAGTCAGTTGCTGGCGACCCCGCGGGCAATGCGGGCGAAACTTCCCGCGATCTCCCAACCCAGATTCCGCGCGCCGTCGCCGAGCGTTGAAGCCATCGCGGCACGGAAGCCTCCGGATGGAAACCTGCTCGGCGTGGCGCAGATAGCCGCCGACATCGATTGGCACACCGCCGAGCGGCTGCGCATGCCGCCGCTGATCGCCTCGACCTTCGAACCAAGCCTCAAGCAGTCGCGCGACGTTCTTTCATTCGCGGTTCAAGGCGAGGCCGTGAGCGGCGCCGAGCGGACGGCCGCCCATCTGACGGTGTTGCAGTATATCGCGGCCGTCGAGGCCAGAGACGCAAGGCTGCAAGCGGCCCCGCCCCGAGCCACTCCGCGCCAAGCCACCCCGCTTCAGGCCACGCCACGACGGCGTCCGCGCGCCGCCAAGAAGACAGCCAAGAAGATTGCGAAGACTGCCAATAAGTCCGCCGCAAGACGGCCGCCGAAATCGTCCGCCGCCAAGCGAAAACCGAAGGCCCGGCGGCCGCGCCGCACGCGCTGAGCGTCCGGCGGACGGTAATAACCTGCAGCGCGACGACGAAATCATCGCGTTCCAGCTTATTGTTTCGGCATGATTTGCGCGCAAACGCTTCGCGTTTGTCGCAAGGGAAAACCGGTACTCACCCCCGCATCAACTGCGGGACAGGCGTTTTCCAGATCATGCTCTATGCCTGCAGCGACAAGTGTGCGCGCCAGGCCGAATATCTGTTCAATCGGTTGTTGGAATCCGCCTTCCTGACGCCTCGTTTTTGGCTTGATAAAGCGGGTTAACGACATAACTGTTTTCGAAAGCGCGAGGCCATCGCATGAGCGTAGCCGAAGTCTACGAGTTGCCAGTCGCCCGCCGGCCGCTGGAACCGCCGCGCCCGCCGCGCGCCTCCGAACACATGACGTTTTTCGGCTGGATGACGGCGATGCGCACGAGCGCGCTCGGCGCCTGGGGGCAGCGCGCCTATGAAGAGGATATTATTCGAGGCCGCTTGTTCGGCCGCAGCAGTTTCACCGTCAACACGCCCGATGCGATCCGGCATGTGCTGGTCGACAATTATGAGAACTACACCAGGACGCCGGTCGGTCTTCGCGTGCTACGGCCGATCCTTGGCCAGGGTCTGTTGATCGCCGAGGGGCGGGCTTGGAAGCACCAGCGCCGAACGCTCGCGCCGGCCTTCACGCCGCGCGCGGTGACGACGCTCGTTCCGCACATGATCGCGGTGACGGATGAAACCATCGCTAACCTCAAAGGGGGCTACGGCAGGCCGCTCGACCTGCGCGAGATCATGCAGCGCATGACGCTCGAAATCGCCGGGCGGACGATGTTCTCGTTCGGGATGGACCGTCACGGCGCCGCCTTGCGCAATTTCGTGATGGAGTATGGCGAGCGGCTGGCGCGGCCTCACTTCCTCGATCTGGCATTGCCGTTGTCCTGGCCGACTCCGCAGGATTTCGCCCGCGCGCGGTTTCGCAAGCGATGGACGGCCTTCGTGGCCGTGCTGATGGCCGAGCGCCGCGCCGCCGGCAAGAACGAAGGTGCCCCGCCGCGCGATCTGTTCGATCTGATGGGCGACGCCCGCGATCCCGAGACCGGCAATGCCTTCAGCGATGAGCAGCTCGGCGACGAGGTGGCGACGATGATTCTCGCCGGCCATGAGACGACCGCCACCACGCTGTTCTGGGCGCTGTATCTTCTGGCGCTCGATCCCGAGACCCAGGACCAGGTGGCCGCCGAGGTGAAGGATTTGCCGGCGGGCACGACGCCCGATGTCGAGCAGCTGAGATTCACCCGCGCGGTGATCGATGAGACCATGCGGCTTTACCCGCCGGCCTTCTTGATCGCGCGCGCGGCCAAGGCCGCCGACACCATCGCGGGGCTGCCGGTCAAACCGAGAGACGTGATCCTGATTGCGCCGTGGCTGTTGCACCGGCACGAAAAGCTGTGGCGCAACCCCAACGCGTTCATCCCCCAACGCTTCATGCCGCCGTCGCCGCCGCCCGATCGTTTCGCCTATCTGCCGTTCGGCGTCGGCGCGCGGGTCTGCATCGGGGCGCACTTTGCCCTGGTGGAAGCCACGCTGGCGCTGGCCAAGCTGATCGGGGCGTTCCGTATCGAGCTGCCCGACAGGACGCCGGTGATGCCGGTCGGCGTGGTGACGACGCAGCCGGACCGTTCGCCGATGTTCGTCATCAGGCCGCGACAGGGCGCCTGATTTAATCGGAAACCGAACGGGCTTCGGGTATTGTCGGCAGCTTCCGGCGAACCCATCTAGAGCGCGATGGCTTTACGGCCATCGCGTTTTGGATTGTTGTCTGAGCATGATCTTTTTCGGAAAACCGGTGCCCACCGCTCGGGTCGTGGCCCCAGGGCATGCTTTTGGCACATGCTTTTCCGGATCATGCCTGAGGTTGAATTCATGAGCGACCTCCGTGCCCAGTTTTCGGTTCTGAAGCAGACCGCCGATCCGGCCGTCGCGGACGCCATCGAACGGCTGATCGAAGACGGCGACGACCACGAGCTCAATCGAATCAACACCCTGGATTTTTCCAAGCGCGCCGGGTTCGACGAAGAGCCGGTGATTTCCGGCTTTCTGCATGCCGCGCGGCTCGGCCTGTTCGATCTCACCTGGAACGTGCTTTGCCCCGGCTGCAGCGGCGTGCTGGATGCGCATGACACGCTGAAATCGCTCCGCCATGACGACTATCATTGCGGATTGTGCGCCTGCGGCTATGAGCCTTCCGTCGACGAGCAGGTCGAGGTTGCCTTCACGGTCAGTCCCAAGGTCAGGCGGATCGCCGCCCATGATCCCAACACGCTGCCGCTGTGGGAATACTACAAGCAGATCTTCTGGAGCTCGGGCATCGATCTCAACCAGGGTTCCTTCGTCTCGCTGGCCGACGAGGTGACGCTGGATGCGCTGGAGCTGCCCGCCGGCGAGAAGGCTGTTTTGTCGCTGCAGCTCCCGCCGCAATTCATCATTGTTTTCGAGCCGGTGACGCATTCGGCGCATTTCATCGACGTTCAGGGCGAACCGACCAAGGAACGCCAGCAGCTCGGGCTGATCTTCAACAAGGCGCATCCGCCGACCGGGTCGATCACATTGCGTCCGGGTCCCTTACGGCTCTCGCTCGACAATCAGGCCGGCGTGCGGACCCTGCCCACGGTGTTTATCGCGGCCGGCGCGCTTCACGATCTGCTCGGCAAGCGCAGGCCGTTCCTCACCGCCAAGCGGATGCTGTCCAACCAGACATTCCGCGACGTGTTCAAGGCCGACAATCTCAATATCGATCAGCGTCTCAAGATCACCTCGCTGACCTTCCTGTTCACCGACCTCAAGGGCTCGACAGCGCTGTATGAGCGGGTCGGCGATCTCGCCGCCTTCGACCTGGTGCGCGCACATTTCCGTGCGCTGCTGGAAATCATCGCTTCGGAGAAAGGTGCCGTGGTGAAGACCATCGGCGATGCCGTGATGGCAACCTTCATCAAGCCTGACCACGCGATCGTCGCGGGCCTTAGGATGCGCGCCGCCATGGACGAGCTCAACAAGCAGCGCGGAACCGACGATCTGATCGTCAAGATCGGCATCCATGAGGGGCCGTGTCTCGCGGTCATGCTGAATGAGCGGCAGGATTATTTCGGCCAGACCGTCAACATCGCATCGCGGGTGCAGAGCCTGTCGACGTCGCAGGAGATCCACGTCACCGGCCCGGTGATCGATGCGCCCGGCGTCGCCATGATCCTGGAGAAAGAGTCCATCAGGCCGATCCAGAAAGAGGCGGCGCTGCGCGGCATCGCCGACAAGATGGTGGTGTACGAAATACCGTAGTTTTCGAAGCTGGGACTGCTTCGCTCGCAATGACGGTTCAAAGATCGGATCGACGCCCTCGGTGATCATCCGCAGATTGCCGAAACGTAACCAAAGCTCGTAGCCTACGCCGATTGCGCGGATCGGCTTTTCCCCTCATATACGCCAAACGAGCGCCGCATCGGCGCGAATCTCCTCCTTTTTTGACGGCGGAACATCATGCTGGACGGACTGCGACAATTCATTGCCGATGTTGTTTCGCCGCACGCACATGACAATCGCAGGTTCGACGACACCGGCTATCGGCTAGCGGCTACCGCGCTCTTGATCCACGTGATCTCGCTCGATGGTGAGCCTTCCGACATCGAGAAGCGCAAGCTCCACAGCCTGATCGAGAGCCGCTTCGGGCTCGATCCCGGCAGCGCTGACCGGCTGATCGCGTCCGCCATGCTGGCCGAAGGCGAGGCGGTCGATCTCTACCATTTCACGAGCGTCATCATGCGTTCGGTGGATGAGGTTGGCCGACTTCGCATTGTCGAAATGATGTGGGAGCTGGTCTATGCCGACGGCCAGGTGAGCGAGTTCGAGGACAATGTGGTCTGGCGCGCCGCCGATCTGTTGGGGGTCTCGTCGCGCGATCGCATCGACCTCAAGCATCGCGTGGCAGTTGCGCGATCTGCCTCCGGCTGAGGCGGCCTCTCGAATGCGACAATTCGCCATGCTGCACTGCGGCCGTCCGCCGCAGGTTGGGCCAACTGACTGACATGACAAAACTTTAACTTGTTGGTAGCTGGGCGCCGCCGGGTAAGGTAACCAGGCGAAAATGGGTTATCCACGGCGTAATATGCGTTTGTGCAGGCCGGTACGCTCGCAGATGACTTGCCCCCCACCTCAGGCCTATGCTCTCGTTCTGGGCATTGTCGACTGGTCCTATCATTGCTCTGAGAGCGTCAAATTGTGACCGAGCGTATCACGCTGATTACCGGTGCCTCGGCGGGGATAGGCACCGAACTGGCGCGCGTCTTTGCGGCGAACGGTCATCGCGTTGCGCTGACGGCGCGGCGCGCGGATCGCCTGACGGCGCTGGCAGGCGAGATCACCGCCGCCGGCGGAGCCGCGCCGCTTTTGATTCCCTGTGATCTCCAGGCGCCCGATGCCTGCGACAAAATCGCCGCGGCGATTGGTGCCGCGGGCGCGGACGTCGAATATGTCGTCAACAATGCCGGTTACGGCGTGTTTGGCAGAGCCATCGAGATGGATCGCGCCGCGCAGCTCGGCATTATCGCCGTCAACATCCGCACGCTGACCGACCTGTCGTTGCGGTTTTCCGACGGCCTGATCAGGAATCGTGGCGGCATCCTCAATGTCGGCTCGATCGCCGGCTTCCTGCCGGGGCCCGGAATGGCTGTGTATTATGCCTCCAAGGCCTTCGTGCTGTCGTTTACCGAGGCGCTGCGGGCCGAGCTTGCGCCGCACGGGGTGCGTGTGACCGTGCTGTGCCCGGGACCGGTGCCGACGGAGTTTCAGGAACGGGCCGGATTCAAGCCCGGCTTCGATTCCGCGGTCCTGAACGTTTCGGCCGCCGACGTCGCGAAGCAGGCCTATCGCGGGTTGATGACCAATCGTCGGATCGTGCTGCCCGGCTTCGGCATCAAGATGGTGCCGCCCATGCTGCGGCTATTTCCACGCGCGTTCATCCTCGCGGCCGTCGGCGGCTTCCAGCTCCGCAAGCGCTGACCTGCACCCCGTTATTCTCGCCCCCCGTTATTCTTGCATCCCGTTAATCTTGGCCCGTCATTTGCTTGGTCTGGGTGTGTGTGTGCGCTCACACGGAATTAACTCTGCTTAGCTATGATTGCGGCTCGATGACGAGATCAAGATTACCGATAGTGCCGCGGTCGGCCGGCAGCGTTGAGACGACCTCACCTTCGCGGCCCATCCTGATCGTCCTGCATCAGGAAACCTCGAGCCCCGGCCGCGTCGGCAATGTGTTGCGCGCGCTTGGGCATTGCCTCGACATCCGCCGGCCACGGTTCGGTGACCCGCTGCCGGACACCCTGGAAGCGCATGCCGGCGCGGTCGTCTTCGGCGGTCCGATGAGCGCGAACGATCCGGACGATTACATTCGCCGCGAGATCGACTGGATCGCCGTTCCGCTGCGCGAGCGGCGGCCGTTTCTCGGCATTTGCCTCGGCGCGCAGATGCTGGCGATGCAGCTCGGCGCGCGCGTGGCGCCGCATCCGCAAGGCCGCGCGCAGATCGGCTATTACCCGATCCGCCCGACGGCGGCGGGGCTTGCGCTCTGCCCGCATTGGCCGGATCACGTCTATCACTGGCATCGCGAGGGATTCGAGCTTCCCGTGGGCGCGGAATTGCTGGCGGAGGGAAGCGACTTTCCGATCGAGGCCTTCCAATATGGCCACGCCTTCGGCTTCCAGTTTCATCCCGACGTGACCTACGCGATGATGTACCGCTGGACCACGCGCGGTCATGCCCGCCTCGCACTGCCAGGCGCGCGTCCGCGCCATCATCACTTTGCCGATCGCGCGGTTCATGATGTGACCGAACGCGCCTGGCTGAAGCAGTTCATGATGGACTGGCTCGCACACGTGCCGATGCCGGCGATGGCGCAAGCCGCTGAGTAGACGCGGCCGCGGCAGACCTCGCCACGATAGGGCTTGCCGAACCGAAGCTGAGATGTGTGATTGCTGAAGCAGCCCGGCTTCGCCCTTCGGGCTACGCCGCGGCAGCCTTCGCTACGATGGGGCTTGCCGAGCCGAAGCTGGCGTAGCCTGCGAAGGCTGGTGGAGCCAGGCGGGATCGAACCGCCGACCTCATCATTGCGAACGATGCGCTCTCCCAGCTGAGCTATGGCCCCGAATTGGCCGCTTATAAAGGTTAACGCCGCGGCCAGCGGTTGCGCCATTTACAGTCCGTGCCAAGGCCAAGTCAAGATTAGTCAAGAAAGGCGAAAATCGCCGTTTTCAGCGGCCTTTACCGGCCGCTTCCCTTGTTTGGGAGGGGCGGAACCGATATTTAGCAGGAGACCCTCCGTAAGCCCCGAGTCCCCCCGCATGCGTGCCGTTCTCGACATCATCATCATCGTTCTTGATCTCTACACCTGGCTTCTGATTGCTTCAGCGATCCTGTCCTGGCTGATCGCCTTCAATGTGGTGAACACCCGCAACCAGTTCGTCGCGGCGGTGGCGGAGTTCCTCTACCGCATCACCGAACCGCTGCTGGCGCCGATTCGCTCGTTCATGCCGAATCTCGGCGGGCTCGATATCTCACCGATCATCCTGATCCTGATCATCATGTTCATCGAGCGGGTGATCACCTACTACATCTATCCGTCCGTCTTCTGATCGCGGTGGCCCTTCGATGGATGCCGTCAGATGGATCCTTGGCGCTATTCGGCCGAAGGCATCAGCGTCGCGCTGCGGGTAACACCGCGCGGCGGGCGTGACGATATCGACGGCATCGCGACGCTGGCCAATGGCCGCAGCGTGGTGAAGGTGAGGGTTCGCGCCATCGCCGAGGGCGGCGAGGCCAACCGCGCCGTGACGGAACTGCTGGCGAAAGCGCTTCGTGTGCCCAAGGCCAGGGTGCGGCTATTGTCGGGGGCGACCTCGCGGCTCAAGCAGATCGCGGTCGACGGCGATCCCAAGAGCCTCGGCGAGGCGCTGCGCGCGCTGACGGCCTCCAAGATGGCTTCGAAGACGGATTGAAGGATCAGGATGACGGCCCGTATCATCGATGGAAAAGCCATTGCCGCCGAGCTGCGCGCCCGCGTCGCCGGCGAGGTCGCGCGGGTCAAGCGCGACAACGGCCTGACGCCCGGGCTTGCCGTCGTTCTGGTCGGCAACGATCCGGCCAGCGAAGTCTATGTCCGCAGCAAGCACAAACAGACGCAAGGTTCCGGTATGGCCTCGTTCGAACACAGGCTGCCGGCCGATGTCGCCCAGGATGATCTGCTTAAGCTGATCGCAAAGCTCAATGGCGATCCCGCGGTCCACGGCATCCTGGTGCAACTGCCGCTGCCGAAACCTCTGCTGACCGAAACCATCATCAAGGCCATCGATCCCGCCAAGGACGTCGACGGCCTGCATCCGAACAACGCCGGCCGGCTCGCCGCCGGCTTCGCCGCGCTGTCGCCGTGCACGCCGCTCGGCTGCGTCATCCTGACCAAGAGCGTGCACGCCTCGCTGGAGGGCATGAACGCCATCGTGATCGGACGTTCCAATCTGGTCGGCCGGCCGCTGGTGCAATTGCTGCTGAATGAAAATGCGACGGTGACGATCGCGCATTCGCGCTCGCGCGATCTGCCGCAATTGTGCGCCCGCGCCGATCTGGTCTATGCCGCAGTCGGGAGGCCTGAGATGGTGCGCGGCTTTTGGATCAAGCCGGGCGCCACCGTCATCGATGTCGGCATCAATCGCCTGCCGGCAGATGGCGATAAGAGCGACGGCAAGACGCGGCTGGTCGGCGATGTCGCGTTCCAGGAGGCGTTGGATGTGGCCGGCGCGATCACGCCGGTGCCGGGCGGCGTCGGCCAGATGACGGTCGCGTGCTTGCTCGTGAATACGCTGCGCGCGGCCTGCGCGATCGCAGGTTTGCCGATGCCCGCCGTGTGAGCCACGTCCGTCATTCCGGGGCTACTTCGTCTTCGCCCGCGCGATGCCTTCGGCGATCAGCCGGTGCGCGTCTTCGGTACTACCCCAGCGCAATATCTTGACCCATTTGCCGGGCTCGAGATCCTTGTAGTGCTCGAAGAAGTGCTGGATCTGTTGCAGCGTGATGTCGGGCAGGTCGCTATAGCTCCTCACCTTGTCATAGCGTTGGGTCAGTTTCGACGACGGCACTGCGATGATCTTCTCATCGCCGCCGGCCTCGTCCTCCATGAACAGCACGCCGACCGGCCGCACACTCATCACGGCCCCCGGGACGATCGCGCGCGTATTCGCGACCAGGACGTCGCAGGGGTCGCCGTCGTCCGACAGCGTATGCGGGATGAAGCCGTAGTTCCCGGGGTAGCGCATGGCGGTGTAGAGGAAGCGATCCACGACCAGCGTGCCGGCTTCCTTGTCCATCTCGTATTTGATCGGCTCGCCGCCGACCGGCACCTCGATGATGACGTTGACCTCGCGCGGCGGATCTATCCCGATCGGGATGGCGTCAATACGCATGCGTAGCTCCGTTGCGCGCTAGAGAGCCTTTTCCGTTCCGATTGAATCGGAACGGAGGCTCTAGCCTGTTGTTCTCACGCGTTTTGAGCATCATCTTCTCGGAAAACCGGGACCCACTTTTCCGGATCATGCTCGAGAGTTAATTTGTTTGCGAGCGCAGGACCTATGGTCCGACAGCGCTACCGCCCGATGACTTCAGGACAAATCGTCATCACGCTCAAGCCAATTGTTTGAGCATGGTTTCCGAGCAACGAGTCGTCGCGACGGCGTGCTTTTCCGGATCGTATTCTAATTGGTCCAGGCGAACGCGACCTTGTCGAGCGATTTCGGCCCGAACTTCTCCGAGGACCGCGCCACCATGCGGCCGCCGAGAGCGCGATAAAACTCGGTGGCGGGATCGTTGTCGGAGAGCGCCCAGACCACCATGCTCTTGAGCCCGCTCTGCCCCAGGTCGCGGCGCGCGGCGCTGAACAGCCGGCGGCCGAAGCCTAGTCCCTGAAATTCCGGGCGCAGATAAAGCTCATAGATTTCACCCTCGAAATGCAGGCTGCGCGCGCGGTTGCGGCCATAATTGGCATAGCCGGCGACCTTGTCGCCAAATACCAGCACGCTGACGCGGCTGCCCTTGCGGATCGCGCTGTCCCACCATTGCGGGCCGCGACGGTTGATCAGCTTCTCCAGCTCGCCGCCGGGAATGATGCCCTGATAGGCCGCGCGCCAGGCTTCGTCATGCGTCGAAGCGACTGCTGATGCGTCAGCAGCTCTGGCCGGCCGAACCTCGATTAGCGTAGTGCTCATGGGTACGATCAAAGCAAGTCGGCGCGGCCGCTTCAAGGTCTATCCTTAATTATCGGTTAACCTGTGGATTTTCTGCATCAGTTTACCGGCGAGATTGTGCCGAAAGAGGACACGTTGCCGTCCGAGCCGGGCATTAGGCCGATGTTGAGGAAAACGTTACGGCGTCGACGAGCATGTCGCGCAACTCGGGCGTGCGGAAATTCCAGTCGCGGCTCTGGATTTGATTCGCGGCGAGGTGTCTGCTGACCACGCCGCGCCCTCCGATGTCATGCCACTCATGCGTCCGCTCAAGGTGTTGTTTGCTCTGCTCGCGCTCGGAATGCTCCCGGGCCAGGTCGCGTTGCCGCCACCCTACGGCCCGCTAAGTGCGGAAGGCGAGCCCGGCCGGGTGCAGAACTGGCTGATTCCGTCGCCCGCCGCGGACAGGCCCGCCCACGCGGCGCTGTTTCGCCCGGCTGGCGACGGGCCGTTTAGGCTCGCCGTGATCGGCGCTGGCTACGTTTCTCACCGCGCGCGGTTTTGCGGTGCTGGTCCCCGAGCGCCTCGGCCATGGTGCGACGGGGGGAAATTATCTCGAAGACCAGGGCGGCTGCGACGAGGCCGACTATGCCCGCTCCGGGCGCGCCACCGCCGATCAGATCGCGCGAGCCATGGAATTTCTGCGGGGTCAACCGTTCATCCGGAAGGACGGCGTGGTCATCATCGGGCATTCCGCTGGCGGATGGGGTGCGTTGGCGCTGGCGGATGCCGATCCGAGCGCTGTCTCGGCCGTCATTGCCTTTGCGCCGGGCCGCGGCGGCCACGCCAATGATCTTCCTGATCAGGTCTGCGCGCCGCAGACGCTGATCGCGGCCAGCGGAGAATTCGGCAAGGCTGCGCGTGTGCCGGTGACCTGGCTGGTCGCGGCCAACGATACGTACTTTTCGCCCGAGCTGTCGCGTCGGCTTGCCGACGCCTTTCGCGGTGGCGGCGGCAAGGTCGAATTTTACGTGCTGGCAGCTTCCGGCAGCGAGGGGCACTGGATGGCGGAGACCGAGAACGGTGTAAAGATCGCAGGCGGCGAGCTCGATCGCGCGCTCAAACGTCAGCCTTTGGCGGTATCCAAGAAACGATGACGCTGTATTTTCTCATCAAATATCTGCACGTGCTCGGCGCCATCGTGATCCTCGGCACCGGAAGCGGGATCGCCTTCTTCATGCTGATGGCCCACCGCAGCCGCAATGCCGATTTCATCGCGCGGACCGCTGCGATTGTCGTGCTCGCCGACATGCTGTTCACGCTGACCGCCATCATCCTGCAGCCGATCTCCGGCGGCCTGTTGATGATGCTGTCGTCGACCGCGCCGAGCGAGGGCTGGCTCGCCGCATCGCTCGCGCTTTACGCCACAGCGGGTCTGTTCTGGATTCCCGTGGTGTTCATGCAGATCGAAATGCGCAATCTGGCACGCGCGGCAGCGAAGACAGATCAGCCGCTGCCGCCGCGCTACTTCACGCTGTTTCGCCGCTGGTTCTGGTGCGGTTTTCCCGGCTTCGGCGCTGTCATCATCATCCTGTGGCTGATGATCGCAAAGCCATTCCAGGTGTCTTGATGGGCTCAGAAAGACCTGGGCGCATGCTTCTGCTCGGCGCCTCCGGCCTGATCGGGCGGTTCGTCACCGACGATCTGCGCACGAGGGGCTCTCATGTAATCGGCGTCGCGCGAAAATTCTCCGCCTCGCAAAGGATCAGCGCGTTCGACCTAGAAATACCGGTGCTCTCGATCGACGCGGCTGCGCTTTCGCGGCTGCTCCGCGACCGTGCGATCGACACCATCGTCAATTGCCTCGGCGTGCTGCAGGATGGGCCGGGCAGCGACACCCGCGCCGTGCACCGCGACTTTGTCGCTCGGCTGTTGCGCGCGATCAATGACGTCGGACGCGTGGTCCGGCTGATCCACATCTCGATTCCCGGAACGGCCGAGGACGATCGCACCGCTTTCAGCATCAGCAAGCGCGAAGCAGAAGTGTTGATCGCGGCGTCGGGCATCGCCTACGCGATTCTGCGGCCGGGCTTTGTGGTCGCGCCCTCGGCCTATGGCGGCAGCGCGCTGCTGCGCGCGCTCGCTGCGTTGCCGATCGACCTGCCAGCCGATGAATCCGCAACGCCGTTCCAGCCGGTGGCGGTCGAGGATATCGCGGCGACCATCGCCTTCATCGCCAGCCGCGACGTCGGCGACGAGGCGGTAAAAGCCGTGAACTGGGATCTGATGCAACAGCAGAAGATTTCGCTTGGTGGCGTCATCGATCAGTTCCGCTTCGCCTACGGTACCGCCGAAATGCCCCGCGTGAGGCTGCCGTCATTCATGCTCGATCTCGGTGCGCGGTGTGGCGATCTCGTCAACCGGCTCGGCTGGATGCCGCCGATACGAACGACCGCGATGGCCGAATTGCGCCGGGGCGTGAGCGGCGATCCGCAGCCCTGGGTGGCCGCCACCGGCATCATGCCGAAAACCATCGCTGACGTGATCGGGCGAGGCTCCGCCACCATCCAGGACAAATGGTTCGCGCGGCTGTTCCTGGTCAAGCCGCTCGCAATCGCAAGCCTCGCCTTGTTCTGGATCCTGTCGGGTTTCATCGCGCTGGTGATTTCGTTTCCCGCGACCATTGCGATCCTGACCTCGCATGGCTTTCCGCCTGCCATCGCAACGCCATTTGCCGCGATTACCAGCATGATGGATATGAGCGTCGGCGTGCTGATCGCATTCCGAAAAACCTGCGCGGCCGGACTTGTGGCGGGAATTGTGCTGGCGCTCGGCTATATGGCGGGAACGGCGATCCTGACGCCCGATCTCTGGATCGAGCCGCTCGGCGCGCTGGTGAAGACATGGCCTGCGATCGTGCTGATGCTGGTGGCGCTGATGATTTTGGACAACCGATAGCGGCTTCGCATGAAGAAGACGCTTAGAATGAGCCGACGATGACTGCTTGGCCGGACGACGATGTGATCCTCTATGACGGCGTATGCGTGTTCTGCTCGCGCTGGGTGCGCTTCGTCGCATCGCGCGACGTGGCGGCGCGCTTTCGTTTCACCGCGATCCAGTCGCCGTACGGCACGCGGCTCGCGCAGGCTTTCGGCATCGATCCGAACGATCCCGATACCAATGCCGTCGTCCATGGCGGCATCGCTTATTTCAAATCGGACGGCGCGCTGACGGTGCTGTCACATCTGCCGCGATGGCGCTGGACGCGCGTGTTATTTCTGGTGCCAAAGCCCCTGCGTGACGCGGTCTACAATCTCGTGGCGCGCAACCGCTACCGGATTTTCGGAAAATTTGATGCGTGCTTCGTGCCGGATGCGGACATGCGCGCGAGGGTGGTGGAGGAGCTTCAACCAAACGTCCGCACCCGGATCAATAGTTCTTGATCAAGGCAAGGCGAAGTAGATACGGTATCATTGCACTACCTCCGGTCATCGGGCTAGGCTGCGCATGGCACCTAAACAAGCGGTGGATGAAAACGTTGGAGGAGTTGGAAAAAGACGGGCCCGACGAGACGACCAACTCGGATCAACTGAGACCTGAATCGGTTGGAAGAAGCCTGCCCACGCCAGCCGGTCCAACGGAGCAAGCCGAAACGAGCGAACGCAAAGCTTGGCATACGTCTCCGCTCGATCCGTCAATTCCTCAGACAGACATCTCGATCGTTCCGGGCAACGTGGAAAAGCCTGAAAGGGCGCGGGATCGGCGCGACAAGCGGAGCGAAACAGAGCAGAGCTTAGCCGGGCCTGGTGAAGCAACACCGGCCTATTCAGCATTCGAAACTCCGTGGCAGGACCGGCTCCTGGATTGTCTTCTCAAGATGAAGCCGGCGGCATTCGAGCGGCTGTGTCAGAGAATCTTGAAAGACTCCGGGTTCATCAAGGTCGATGTCACCGGACGAAGCGGGGATGGCGGGATCGACGGCATCGGCGTGCTTCGTCTCAATCTCTTATCGTTCCACGTCTTCTTCCAATGCAAGCGATGGAAAGGATCGGTCGGCGCGTCGACGATCAGGGATTTTCGTGGGGCGATGGTTGGCAGGGCGGACAAGGGGCTCGTCATGACGACCGGAACGTTCACCGTCGATGCCCGGAAGGAAGCGACGCGGGACGGCGCACCCGCCATCGATCTGGTCGACGGCGAAACCCTGTGCGAACTTTTGAAAAGCCTGAAGATCGGTGTCTCGATCCGGAAGGTCGAGCACGTCCTGGTGGAGCAGGACGCGTTTTTGGATTTTTAGCGCAGTATGACTTTTGGGCACTCGGCCCGCGGAGGAGTGGGTCGTCATTGCGAGCCAACGGATCGCGCGAATGCGCGCCCGATGACAGGCTCCGCGAAGCAATCCAGGGCCGTGAAGAAAGTCTGGATTGCCGCGTCGCTTCGCTCCTCGCAATGACGATGCAGGGCGTCACCGCTTCGCTTCAATAGCCAACACCTCCTCCGCCGCCCGCTCCCCCGAGTCCCTCGCGCCATGCGCGGTCGAGAAAAAGTTCGGTGACGTCGCTTCGCCCGCGAAGAACAGGCGGCCGTCCACCGGCGCGGCGAGTACCGCGCGTTGGCCGGCGTGGCCGGGCAAAGCGTGCGAATAGGAGCCGCGCGCGAACGGATCATGCGCCCAGCGCGATTCCTTCAACGGCTTCAATTTGCGCCGATAGTCGTTGCCCAGGAACGAGACGATCTCATCGATGCTGTGGGCCGCGATGGCGCCATCGCCGGCGTCTTCCAATTCTTGCGCGAAGCGTCCGCCGAAAAAACCCTCGATGCAAAATTGGCCGAACGGGCGCAAATGATAGGTCCCCATTTCCGTGCGCATGGTGGCGCCGCGCAGGCTGCCGTCCTTCGGCAGGTCGGTCGGCCTCTCCAGCGCCAGCATCACCTTGTCGGCAAGGCCGAGCGGCAGGCCGGCCGCGGCATCGCGCTTCGCGGGCAGCGCGGGGTGGAAGCGGATGGTCTCCTGCGCGATCAGATTGGTCGGCACGGTGATAATCGCCTTGCTGGCCGCGAGCGTGCCCAGCGAGGTCTCGATCCGCAGCCGCTGTCCCGCGTGATCGATCAGCGTCACCTGGCAATTCAGCGCCAGCGGCAGCGAGGCGCCATAGGCCGCCATCAGCGCGCCGTAGCCGCGCCGCACCCGCCAATTGATGTTGGTGTCCTCATAGGCCTTCATGTCCAGGATCGAGACCTGGTCGAGCTCGCAGCCGTTCACATAGGTCGAAATCGCATCGATCATCGGATTCCAGCGATTGCCGGGCTCGAGATAGTTGCTCGCCGCGCTGTCGCGGCCGCCTCGGGCGGCTTTCGCGGCGCGATCATAGAACACGTCGAGCGCGCGGATGAATTCGTCGCGCTCCTTTTGCGGGAACGCCTTGCCGACCGTCCGCTCGCGCCAGGGCGGCAGCGTCCGGTCGATCTCGAAATTCAGCTCGTTGGCGATGGCGACAAAGGAATTCTCGTCAGCCGAATGCAGCCAGCCGCAGCCGAGATCGAAGGTGATCTCGGGCGAGGCCATGACGGTGTGGCCGCGTCCGCCGACCCGGTCGCGCGCCTCCAGCACGATGGTCGAAAGCGAAGAGGCGCTCAGCGCATGTGCGGCGCCGAGACCGGCCGCGCCCGCGCCGATAATGGCGACATCGACTGAGGAGGGGAGGGACATGGACGGGGCGAATAGTGAGTAGCGAATGGCGAATGGTCAACAGGGTACACCAGACAGAACCACGCTGGAACGCCCCTATTCGCCACTCCCTATTCGCTATTCGCGTTCTTACGCCACCGCTTCCTTGGCCTTTTCCGCGCGCTTGCGCTCATTCGGATCGAGGAACTTCTTGCGCAGGCGGATCGATTTCGGCGTTACCTCGACCAGCTCGTCGTCCTCGATATAGGCGAGCGCCTTTTCCAGCGTCATCCTGATCGGCGGCGTCAGCCGCACCGCTTCGTCCTTGGAAGTGGTGCGGATGTTGGTGAGCTGCTTGCCCTTGAGCACGTTGATCTCGAGGTCGTTGTCGCGGGTGTGCTCGCCGACGATCATGCCCTTGTAGACCTTCCAGCCGGGCTCGATCATCATCGGCCCGCGGTCTTCCAATTTGAACATCGCGTAGGCGACAGCCTCGCCCTGGTCGTTGGAGATCAGGACGCCGTTGCGGCGGCCCTGGATCTCGCCCTTGTAGGGCGCATAGCCGTGGAACAGGCGGTTCATGATCGCGGTGCCGCGGGTATCGGTCAAGAGTTCGCCCTGATAGCCGATCAGGCCGCGGGTCGGCGCGTAGAACACCAGCCGCAGGCGATGGCCGCCGGAGGGACGCATCTCGATCATCTCGGCCCTGCGCTCGCTCATCTTCTGCACGACGACGCCGGAATGCTCCTCGTCGACGTCGATCACGACCTCCTCGATCGGCTCCAGCAACGCTCCGGTCGCCTCGTCCTTTTTCAGGACCACGCGCGGGCGCGACACCGAAAGCTCGAAGCCTTCGCGGCGCATGGTTTCGATCAGGATCGCAAGCTGCAATTCGCCGCGGCCGGAGACTTCCATGGAATCCTTGTCAGAGGCTTCGGTCACGCGCAGCGCGACATTGCCCTCGGCCTCGCGCAACAGGCGGTCGCGGATCATGCGGCTCGTCACCTTGTCGCCTTCGGTGCCGGCAAGCGGCGAGTTGTTGACGATGAACGACATCGACACCGTCGGCGGATCGATGGGCTGCGCCGGCAGCGGCGTGTCGACGGAGGGATCGCAGAAGGTGTCGGCCACGGTGCCCTTGGTGAGGCCGGCAATGGCGACGATATCGCCGGCTTCGGCTTCCTCGAGCGGCGTGCGCTCGATGCCGCGGAAGGCGAGGATCTTGGTCAGCCGGCCCTGCTCGATCAGCTTGCCATCGGCGCCAAGCACCTTGACCGCCTGGTTCGGCTTGATCGAGCCGGAGCTGATGCGGCCGGTGATGATGCGGCCGAGATAGGGATTGGCCTCCAGAATGGTGCCGATCATGCGGAACGGGCCTTCTTCCACCCGGGGCGGGGCGACGTGGCGCACGATCAGGTCGAACAGCGGCTGCATGCCCTGGTCCTTCGAGCCCTCCGGGCTGTCCGCCATCCAGCCCTGCTTGGCCGACCCATAGAGAATCGGAAAATCGAGCTGCTCCTCACTGGCATCGAGGGCCGCGAACAGGTCGAACACCTCGTTGATGACCTCGGTCGGCCGCGCGTCGGGCCGGTCGACCTTGTTGATGACGACGATCGGCTTCAGGCCCACTTTCAGCGCCTTGGAGACGACGAACTTGGTCTGCGGCAGCGGGCCCTCGGCCGCGTCCACCAGCACCAGCGCGCCGTCGACCATGTTGAGGATGCGCTCGACCTCGCCGCCGAAATCGGCGTGGCCGGGCGTGTCGACGATGTTGATGCGCATGTCCTTCCACTGCACCGAGGCCGCTTTGGCCAGGATGGTGATGCCGCGCTCGCGCTCCAGGTCGTTGGAATCCATCGCGCGCTCGGCGACCTTCTGGTTCTCGCGGAAGGTGCCGGACTGCTGCAGCAGGCGATCGACCAGGGTGGTCTTGCCGTGGTCGACGTGGGCAATGATGGCAATGTTGCGAAGCTTCATGGAGTGACGTCTTCTGGTCGGAGCAATGATGGCCTCAGCCGCGTCAGTCGCGGGGCCCAAAAAGGAAGCCCGGCCATAGGGACCGGGCACACCTTATACGTTGCGGCGCAATATATTCAGAAAAGGTCAAAAAACAATGACTTGTTTACGATTCGGGTGAGCGATTTTCGGGCCGTTCCGGGCCCGGTTCAGACCCCGGGTCGGGAGACGGCCTGCGCCGATACCGAAAATCAGGGCACAAAGGCCGGGAAGCAGCAGGGTGATCCCGGCCCGTCATCGTCGGAAGCCTAGCGCTTTTGCCCGCGGATCGCGGCCCGGATCAGAAAAGCGCCGCCGACGCCTATCGCCAAGCCAAGCAGGGCGAGTTGCGTGATGACGGGATCGGAGTGGGACGATCCAAGGTTGCCGACGCCGAAAATCAGGCCACAAAGGCCCGGCAACAACATGATGATCCCGGCGATGACCATGAAGGCGGTCAAGCAACCGTTGCGCGGCGAGGGCGGCTGAAGGATGGGGCCGCCCTGTCCTTCCGGTGGATTGTCGCTCATCTCGGTCATTCCGGCCGTCCCTGCGCGCGCGCCATGGCGGCACGAATGCCGTCAATTTTGCCGCTTCGGTAAAACAGATTGTAGGTGTCGAACGGAATGATCTCGCCCTTCGGCGTCACGAAATGGATGCAGGAGCGCTTGACGTTGCCGACGCAGAAATTGAAGCGATCGAGAAACTGCACGATGGTGACGCGGAACACGTTCTCGTAGGTGAGCCCGGCAGGCACCTCGAAGGTCGGCAGGCAGCACAACAATTCGGCCACGCGCTCGCCGGTGTTCAGCGGTCCCGACGACAGCGAGAACAGCTCGATGAACTTTTCCTTGAGCGCCGGGTATTTTTCCGGGCTGATGGTGTTGGGCATGACCGCGAGCAACTGCTCCTGCGGGATCAGGGAGGTCAATGGCAGCACTGTCTCACCGTTGCGCAGGCCGTAGCCGATCGAGATGCTTTCGGGATTGCACGGCAGCGGGATCATGTCGTCCTCGCCGAACACGCCGGTCTCGACCACGCGCCGGCGGATGTCCGACAGCATGATCCGGTCGTTGTCCTTGTTGAAGTTCTCGTTGCGGCCGGCGTCCTGCACCGGCTGCAGGGTGACGCCGCGGACGCATTTCCACCTCAGGGCGTGGCGGACGATATCGCCGATCTCGTGATCGTTGACGCCGCGCTTTATGGTCGCGACGAGCGTGGTCGAAAGGCCTTGCCGTTCGAGATTTTCAAGCGCCTGCTGGCGTATCTTGCGCAAATCCGCGCCGCGCAGATTGATCAGCGCGTCGCGCTCCAGCGAATCGAATTGAAGATAGACCTCGAAACCGCGCTTGTGCTCGGCGAGCCGAGCCACGAAGTCCGGCTCGCGCGCGATCCGCAAGCCGTTGGTGTTGATCATGATGTGGCGGATCGGGCGGGCGCGTGCGGCTGCGAGAATCTCGAAGAAATCCGGATGAAGCGTCGGCTCGCCGCCCGAGATCTGCACCAGGTCCGGTTCGCCTTCGCTCTCAACCAGCGCGTCCAGCATCCTTTCGATCGTCGAAAGGGGCGTGAAATGGGTCAGTGCCGGCGAGGATTCGGCGAAGCAGACCGGGCAGGTGAGGTTACAGTGCTCGGTGATCTCGATCAGCGCCAGGCAGGAATGCTGTTCGTGGTCCGGGCACAGCCCGCAGTCGAACGGGCAGCCATGTTCGGTGTGCCGCTGGAAGGCGAGGGGCTTGTCGCCGGGCTTGATGAATTCCTTGCAGCGCTTCCAGTAGGCGGCATCCGTCGAGACCAGCGTCGACTGCACGCCGTGCTGCCTGCAGCGCTTCTCGTACCAGACGTCATCGCCGATGATTTGAATCTTGGTTGGCACCAGGCAGAGGCAGGTCTCGCAAAGCGACTGGGTCTGGCCCCAGAACACATAGGGGCGCGACCTACGCAGCGGCGCGTTCATGTTTGAGTCTCGCATGTGGCGCCGTCGCGAGCATGACGGACGCATAGAACAGGATGAAGAGCGATAGCAGGTGAAACAAGGTCAGGGGGCCGATCAGGGCGGCGTATGGCTTGAGAAATTCCCAAATGAAGCGCTGCAAGGCGTAATACATCAGCACGAGATAGAAGCCGTTGGCAATGACGAAGCCGTTTTGCCGCAGGATCGCGACAACATAGAACGCCGCGAAAGCAGCCATGGCCGCGCTTTCATAGAGCTGGACCGGATGACGGACGATGCCGTCGCCGAAGTCGTGGCCCCATGGCAGCGCCGTCGAGGTGCCATAGGTGAAGTCGTCGATACCAGCGAAATAGCATCCGATCCGGCCGATCGCGATGCCGATCGCGAGCGACAATGCGAAGCGCCCGCCGGTGCGAACTGAAATGCCGGCAATCGATTTGTAGACCTCGATCGCGACGATACCGCCGGCGAGCGCGCCTTCGACCGATCGGGCGAGCCCCGGCATGCCCGACAACCAAAGGTTCAGCGAACCGAACAGAAAGGCACCTAAGCCAGCGCCGAACAGCAGCGCTGCGACATAGGGCAGTTCAAAAGATTGCGACGGAAATCGCAGGCCGCGTACCCGCGACAGCCACCAGATCGCAAGGCCCGCGGCGCACCATGCCGCGATATCGAAAATGGTGTGGAGGGCCGCCCCGCTCATGGGCGCGACGATAGCGCGGTTCTGTTCCGGAAAGATAGCCGTTGACCGACACCGATGGTGTTAGGCGTCATCTCTGCGAGATAAGCCTCGCGGCTTAAGCGCTACTCGCTTCTTCCGTCGGATAGACGCCGCTCAGCACTTCCTCAAAATGTTTCTTGACCGCTTCGTTGCAGAGGCAGGCGCGTTTCTGCAGGGCCTCGCGGTTGCGGACCAGGATCGACCCGCGCCGGGTCTCGAGAATGCCCTCGGCCTTGAATGTCTGAATCACGCGGCTGGCGTAGCTGCGGCCGACGCCGAGCAGGGTTGCCAGCTGCTCGTGGGTCAACGGCACCGTGTCGGCACCCTCGGTCCGCTCCATCGCCGAAATGACCCATTTGGCCGTGCGCTGCTCGATCGAATGGATCGCGTTGCAGGCGGTCGACTGAAAGATTTGCGCCAGCATGCAATCGGCATAACGGGCGAACACATTGCGCAACGTCCTCGAAGCCGTTTTCGCCGCATCGAGCTTGCCGACATGCAGGCGAACGAAGGGGCCGCCGAACTTGACCATGATCCTTGTATAGGCCGGAAGAAAACCCTCGCTGACGATGCCGCCGACAGCGCCCTCGCGGCCGACAAGAATGGTCTCCACGTCACGGCCGTCCTCGTTCAGAACGAGATAGGTGGCCAGGCTCGGCCCGCAGGGAAAATGCACGATCTCGACGTCGTCGCCGGGACTGTACAGCACGTCGTTCGGTCCGGCTTCCTCGTAGGTCAAATGCGGTGCGAGCAGCGCATAATCGGCGACGCTGAGCCGCCTCAGTAAATTGTTGTAGGGCCGCCTGGTACTGGGGGCGGGTCCGGCGGGCGGCACCATCTGGAAAAGTTCCTTGTGGTCCAAGTGCAACAATAGCGAATCATTTCGGCGTTTTCTGTGCACAAGTGCACCGACAGGGGAACTGCGATATGGTGGGTTTCGTTCCGGGAACCCGCCGGTGCGCTTTCACGGCTTCGGCCGCGGGCCGGCCTGATCAGAGTATCGACCCCAGTGATTGGCGTGATCATGGAACCCGCTCCGACCGACCGACTGCCCAACGACGTCTTGATCGTTGAGGATGACCCCCTTATCGCGCTCGATTTCGAGGATACGGTTCTCGGCTTCGGGGTGAAGACCGTGCGGATGGCTGGAAACGTCGCAATGGCGCTCGACATGATCGCCGCGCGGCCGCCTGATTTCGCTCTCCTGGATGTCGGCCTGGTGCGCGAGAAGAGTTTTGCGATTGCCGAAAGGCTCGCCGCGCTGAACATTCCGTTCGCCTTCGTCACCGGCTACGGCGTCGACCGGGTGCCGGCGGTTTTCGCGGACCGGCCGAAGCTGCCAAAACCCTACACGACGGAGGCGCTGCAAGCCGCACTCAGAGCCCGATCCGGCGGTGGCGCTTCGTGAGGATCAGCGCACACACATCTCCGCCAGATCGGACTCGACGCCCCGGAAGAAGGTCGCAGGTCCCGCCTTCTCAGCCTGGTCGGTGCTGATCGCGGCCGTCATCGCGTCCGCCGCATCCTCGGACAGTTTCAGAAATCGTTTCAAAGCCGGCGATTGATGGGTGGCGACAAATTCCTTCAGCTCCCGCTCGCTGGCTTCGGTCGGGTCCTTGGTCAGCAATGTGTCGTTGCCGCCGGCAAGCGGCGACACCGGGGCGAGCTTGATTTGGGCGATCGACGCATAGCGGTCGAACTGCTCGAAAACCGAATCGAGAACCGCCGTCAACCGGATCGGCCGTTCGATCTCACGATAGTGCTTGACGTCGGCATCGTCTTTCAAACGCGCCAGTTCCGCGGATGCGTTCTGCCCTCCGGCTTCGGCGAGCTTGCTCTCGTAAGCTTTTGAATCGATCAGGGATGCCGACTGCTCCAGCATCCGGACGCCCCACTTGCTCATCAGATCAAGCCCACGCTGACGAAGTTCGGCCGCCTTAACTCTCTTTGAATCCAGGCATGCCGGATCGGCGGCGTTGCGGAGCGCGTCACTGAACTCGTCCGCCAGCGCCTGGCCATAGGCTAATGTAAAAGCCTCGCGCACCAGCGGCCCGGGCTGTTCAGCGGGTACCTGCAGCAGCAACTGCGCCCGCGCCGGCGCTGCTGCGACGAGAACGACAAGCGCAATGCCGACAAGTACGATACTTGCGGCCAATCCACGAAACTCCACGCAACCTGCCTTTGGCTTTTCCGAACCCCGTGCGCCGTGATAAAGCTATCACAGGCGCGGAAAAAGGCCATCTACGCAGGCCAGCGCGGACCGACCGGCGTCGGGAACTATCCGAACCTATCCGATCTTGGGATCGAGCGTGGTCGACCACAGCGCGACGTCAGCGCGGTCGCGCAGCGTCACGGTCATTTGACCGGTTGCGCCCTCGATCTTGACATGACCGAAGAACTGCATGCCAGCCGATGGCGGCAGATTCTGCTTGTCGGCGCCCGGCGCCTTGATGAAGCGCACTTCGGGGCCGAAGGTGTTGTCGAGCTCGTTCGGTCCGAAGGTGCCGGCATGCAGCGGTCCCGAGACGAACTCCCAGAACGGTTCGAAATCCTGGAACTGCGCCTTGTCCGGGTTGTAGTAATGCGCCGCGGCGTAGTGCACGTCCGCCGTCAGCCAGACCGTGTTCTTGATCGGGGCGGTCTTGATGAAGCGCAGGATCTCGGCGATTTCAAGCTCGCGGCCGCGCGGCGGGCCATCGCCCTGGGCAAACGCCTCCGAGCCCTTCTTGTTGGCCGCATCGTCATAGACGATCAGGCTGAGCGGCATGTCGGAGGCGATCACCTTCCAGGTGGCGCGTGAGTTGAGCAGCGCCCGCTTCAGCCACAGCATCTGGTCGGGCCCGAGGAAGTAGGCATCAGGGCCGTAAGCGGCCTGCTGGTTCGCGCCGTTGGGGCCGCGATAGCTGCGCTCGTCCAGCATGAAGACGTCGAGATGCGGTCCGTAGCTCAAGGTGCGATAGACCCGGCCCGGCTCCACGATGCTCTCGCGCAGCGGATACATCTCGTGGAAGGCGCGCGCCGCGCGCGCGGCCAATAGCGAGATGTTGCGCTCCTTGTAGGCGGCGGGGAGGTCCTTCGAGGCCGACCAGTTGTTGGTGACCTCGTGGTCGTCCCACTGCACGAAGATCGGCACCTCGGCATTGAAGGCGCGCACATTCTCGTCGAGGAAATTGTACTTGTGCGCGGCGCGGTACTCGTCGAGCGTCTCGGCGACCTTGGCCTTCTCCGGGATCGTGAGATTCTTCCAGATACTGCCGTCGGTGAGCTTCACCTCGGAGGGGATGATGCCGTCGGCATAGATCGTGTCGCCGGAATGCAAGAGGAAATCCGGCCGGTGCTTGCGCATCGCGGAGAAGGTGAACATCCCGCCATCGTCGGGGTTGATGCCCCAGCCCTGGCCTGCGACATCGCCACCCCAGACGAAGCTGACGTCGCGCTTGTCCGAGGGCGCGGTGCGGAAGCGGCCGACCACCGGTTCGCCCTCGACGTCGACATGCGACAGGTCGCGGAAGCGGACGCGATAGAAAATGTCCTGGCCGCCCGGCAGATCTTCCACAAGCATTTTTGCCGTGAAGTCGCTCTCGGGCAGCGCCGCTATCGGCGGCAGCTTGCGGACATCCGTAAACGATTCGGTGGTTGAGACCTCGACCAGCATTTGCGACGGACGGTCGGCGCGCGCCCAGATCACGCCGCCGTCGGCGCCGACGTCGCCGGATTGCACGCCGTGGGTGACTTGCGGGCGATCGGCGGCACGGCTGAGATGAGGCATCGCGATCGTGCTGACGCCGGCGGCAGCCGCCGTGGACAGAAAGTGCCGGCGGGTCAATCCACGAGGATCCCTGCCATGAGAATCTCTGCCATGAGAATCTTTGCCACGAGAATTCTTGCGCTGGAATAGGATCGTCATGCATGCCTCCTTGGGGCCCGTCAGACTGCTCTGAAGGTTCCAGACCTAGGAAGGTTATGTGACGTCCCAATTACAGGACGATGGATTCCGCAAGACCTGTTCGCAACGCGCGAATGCTTACCGAATGTCTACAATGCCCCTGTGGCGCGAAGCTGGGTCCCCGCCCGTTGCAGGTTTTGGGGCAGGCTGAGCAGCAGCATCTTGCGGTCGGCGACCGCGTTGTGGAATTGCTCGAGCGCGATGTTGAAGGCGGTCAGTGCCCCTTCCTCGATTGCGCCATGTTCGTAGCAGTGCAAGGTCTCGCGCAGGATATCGTCGGCTTCCGCCTGCATCTGGTCGAGTTCTTCGGCCGAGTCGCTGCGCCGCGCGGTGGCGATCATGTCCAACAGCCGTTCGCGCAGCGAAGAGTTGTTGCTGCGTTCGTCTTTCTTCAGATAGCCGGCGAACCAGGCGCCGATGGAGCCCGTCGCCGAGAGCGCCATCAGGCCCCACCAGATGTAGTCGCTGTAGCGGTCGAGGAAGGTCTTCTCCTCGCCATCGACGAAGGCGGCGGCGCCGGGATGCACCGGGATCGCCGCGTCCTTGTCGGTGTCGGGGGTCTCGATCTTGGCGGCGAGCGGGAAGTCCGCCAGCAATTGCTGCCGGGCCGCGAACAACTGGCGGGTGA
>WNGJ01002743.1_pt1 | contig 34271 bp, 29 predicted proteins | sample 5400611 | NCBI WGS metagenome assembly WNGJ01 (sample SAMN13153375, study PRJNA577476) | soil metagenome | isolation source: 40 cm soil or saprolite under Garry oak tree replicate 1 | place: USA:California | collected 2016-06-15
GCGGCCGAAGGGCATCGAACGAAACGTCGTCTACACGATGTGGGATTGGGCATCACCCAAGCATTACCAGCACGACGCGATCTCGACCGACAAGCGTAACCCGACCGTCAATGCCAACGGTTTGATCTATGGGTCACCCGAGGAGAGCACCGATCTCATACCGACGCTCGACCCGGTCAAGAATATTGCGTCGACGATCAAAGAGCCCTATCTCGATCCGAAAACCGCGTCATCGGAGGACGCCACGCGCGGACCATCGGCCTATTGGGGCGATGAGCCGATCTGGGACGGTCACACCAGCATTCACAATCTCATGATGGATGAAGAGGGCAAGGTCTGGTTCACCGCGCGCCTGCGGCCCCCCGAGAATCCTGACTACTGCAAGCAGGGCTCCGAGCATCCTTCCGCGGAGGTCGCACCGCAGGCCACCTCGCTGCGCCAATTGTCGCGATTCGATCCTGGAAGCGGAAAGTGGGATCTGATCAATACGTGCTTCAGCACCCATCATCTCTACTTCGCGCATGATCCGAGCGAGACGCTCTGGATGAGCGCCGGCGGGCCTGGCCTTGGCGGCGGCATCGTTGGTTGGCTGAACACGAAGCAGTTTCGCGAGACGCATGACGGCGTGGCGTCTCAGGGCTGGACGCCCCTCGTGATCGACACCAACGGAAACGGCAAGCGCGATGCCTATGTTGAGGCCAACGATCCGCTCGATCCGGCCAAGGACAAGCGCATCGCGGCATCCTTCTACGGAGTCATGCCGAGCCCGGTCGACGATTCGATCTGGGGACAGGCGATGGACCGTGGTTTCTCGCGGATCGATCAGCCCGGTTATATCGTCCGCCTGGTTCCCGGACCTGACCCGGCCAAGACCGCTTTGGCGGAAGTGTATCAGCCACCGGAAGGCACCTTTGGTCCGCGCGGCATCGATCTCGGACTGGACGGGGTGGCTTGGACGGTTCTCTCGAGCGGACATCTGGCGAGCTTCGATCGCAGGCTGTGCAAGGGACCGCTCAACGGGCCGGGCACGGCGGAAGGCAAGCAGTGCCCCGAAGGCTGGAAGGTTTATCGCATGCCCGGCCCTCAGTTTAGGGGCCTCGATCCCAAGGGCAGCGCGAACCACGCCTATTACGTTTGGGTCGACCGCTACAATGTCCTCGGCCTCGGCGCCAACGTGCCGATCGCCTGCGCGAACGGGGGCGAGTCGCTGCTCGCTTTGGTGGGCGGCGAATTCGTCACCCTGCGCATGCCTTATCCACTCGGCTATCCATTGGCTCACTGATCTTCCCCTCAATTGATCCGGCTCCGCACGCTGCATGCGTGCGGAGCGCCCTTTAAGGAGCAAAGTGATGAGAAAGACGTCTCGAAGAGATATTTTCGCTGCGGTAGCAGGCGCTGCCGCGAGCGGTGTGATGGCTGAGTCCGGTTCGGCCTTGGCGCAAGCCGGTCCGAAGCCGATTTTCCAGGTGCCGGCGACGATGATTCCGATCGTCGGCGAAACCGATGTGTTTCAGGTCCGCCGCATCTATTGCATCGGGCGCAACTACGCGGCCCATGCGATCGAGCGCGGCTCCGATCCGAACCGGGAGCCGCCATTCTTCTTTCAGAAGCCGACGGATGCGATCCAGAATGTCGCGATCGGCGAGGTCGCCAATCATTCCTATCCGTCGCTGACCAAGAACTACCATCATGAGGTCGAGCTGGTGGCGGCGCTGAAATCAGGCGGGACTAATATCGCGCCCGAAGCCGCGCTCGATCATGTCTATGGTTACGCGCTCGGCCTCGACATGACCCGGCGCGACCTGCAGAACGGCATGGCGGCGGAGAAGAAGCCGTGGGAAATCGGCAAGAGCTTTGACCACGCCGCGGTGATCGGCCCGATCCATCCCGCCAGCAAGGTCGGGCATTTCACCAAGGGCGCGATCTCGCTCGCTGTCAACGGCACGGTGCGGCAGCAGTCCGATCTCGACAAGATGATCTGGAGCGTCGCCGAGCAGATCGCAAAACTGTCGGAAGCATTCGAGCTGAAGGCCGGCGACATCATCTATTCCGGCACGCCGGAAAATGTCGGCCCGGTGGTGAAGGACGACGTGCTTTTGTGCAAGCTCGACGGCCTGCCGGACATGTCGATCAAGATCGTCTAGCTCCTCTCGAGCCTGGTCCCGAATGGTTGTGAAAGCGGCGCAGCAATCCCTCCGCCTCCACCGGGCGCAGCCAGGGAAGCCTTCGGGGCTCTTTCAGGGGCACGGGAAGAGGTGTACTCTTTTTAATCGGCGTGCTGCCAACCGGACGAGCCGAGGTCCTGTAGATCGAGAGCAGCGTCGGCGCCTTCGGCAGGCGAGCATTGCGCATTCATTCGATATTGGCTTCCGATATTGGCTTCGCTGGCGCGGTTTGGCGCGCCTTGGACAATGGTCCACATCGTAGCGGACACCCGGGCAACAGCAAAATTTGGAGGCAAAGGAAAAGACGGAGGCGTCGCGATCGATCAAGCGAGGTCACGGACCGTCGCTCGCAAGCTGGAGAGGAGACTCAGGATGAAGACTCAATCAGGGCGAATCTTGTTTGCTGCCGGCCTGATCACTGCGGCGCTGACAAGCGGCGCAATCGGCCAACAAGACCAAAAGCTCGGCGACGTGGTCTTCCCCACGTCCTGCGATCCCAAGGTGCAGGCCGAGTTCGACCGTGGCGTCGCGATGCTGCATTCGTACTGGTTCCTGATCGCCCGCCGGAAGTTTGAAGGAATCCTGCAGCAGGATCCCACCTGCGCGATGGCTTACTGGGGGATTGCCATGGACTACCTCGGCAATACCCTGGCGACCACGCCGAGCCGGGCCGACGCGCAGGCGGCCTGGGATGCGCTCGAGAAGGCGCGGGCGGCCGGGCCGAAGACGCAGCGCGAACGCGACTGGATCGAGGCACTGAGCGCTTATTTCCGCGACCATGACAAGGTCGCCGTGGATGTCCGACTGGCAGCCTACAATGCAGCGATGGAGCGGATGGCGCAAAGCTACCCAGACGACTACGAGGTGCAAGTCATTTACGCGCTGACGCTGCAAGCCTCGGCACCGAAGGGTGACGTCACCTATGCCAACCAGATCAAATCCGCGGCGCTTCTAGAGAAGCTCTTCGAGCAGAACCCGCAGCATCCGGGTGTGACGCACTACCTTATTCACGCTTACGACTTTGCGCCGCTTGCCGAAAAAGGAATTGCGTCGGCGCGGCGCTATGCCGGCATTGCACCGGCCGTGCCGCACGCCCGGCACATGCCGTCGCACATTTACTCCATGGTCGGACTTTGGGAGGAATCCATTGCCTCGAACGCGTCGGCGCTTGAGATCCAGCCCGACTATTATCACGCGTCGGATTTTACCGTCTATGCACATCTGCAACTCGCACAGGATGCCAAAGCCGATGCCGTGATCCGGAAATCGCTCGCCACTGCCGATCGCGGCGATCGTCCGATCAGCTTCGCCAATTTCACGGCCAAGTCCGCTATGCCGGCACGCTATGTTCTGGAACGCGCGGACTGGGCCGGCGCTGCCGCGTTGCCGATGAGTCCTACCCAATATCCCATGGCGGATTCGTTGATCCGCTTCACGCGCGGTGTCGGCATGGCGCGCACTGGCGATCTTGCAGGAGCTAAGGAAGAGATCGAAGCAATGAAGGTTTTGCGCACGACTCTGCAGCGCGCCGACCAGACTTACTGGGCCGATCGCACCGAAGAGCAAATGCTTGCCATATCCGCATGGATGGCACTGAAAGAAGGCGAACGCGACCGGGCGGTTCGGTTCATGCGGGCCGCTGCCGACAGCGAAGATGGTAGCATCAAGCACGTGGCGATGGAGAATCGCCTCTATCCGTTCCGCGAACTGCTGGCGGACCTGCTTCTTGAGACGGGGCAACCCGCAGCCGCAATGAGCGAGTTCGAGACCGCACTCAAGCAAACCCCCAACCGCTTCCGCGCGCTATGGGGAGCCGCCCGCGCTGCGGAAAGCGCAGGCGACCAACAGAAGGCAACCGCGTATTTCGGCAAGCTGGTGGACCTGGCCAAGAACGCCGATACCGAGCGGCAGGAAATCCATGTAGCCAAGGCGTACTTGCGCGGAGATGATACTGTAGGTACCTCACGAAAATGACTCTTCGAAAATGACTCTTCGAAAATGACTCTTGGGCTGTCCGGCCCGACGCCAGGCAGCCGTCAAATCCGAGGTTCAACGATGATCCGCGCGATCGCATTGGCTGCAATGCTCGGTGCGCTGGTCGCCGGCGTGGCCGTCTACACGAAAAGCCCCTCGGAATGGCGGAGCGCGATTGGATTGCGGGTCGGTGCGCTCGACCGTAGAGCTGAGACAGCAGTCACGCCCGAAGCCTGGCCGATCTGCACCACCATGGCCGCGGTCGTGTCGGATGCCGACTGGGCGCCGCTCGACCCGGATTTCAAGGCCGGCAAGAAGGCGCTCGCCGCGGAGGATTGGAATGGTGCCATCGCAGCGTTCGAACTCGCCGCACTGCGCGACCCCCTTAATGCCGATATCCAGAACTACATCGGCTATGCCTATCGGCGGCTACGTCAGCTTGGCCCGGCTATTGGCCATTATCAGCGGGCGCTGATGCTGAATCCGCGCCACCGCAGCGCGCATGAGCATCTCGGGGAGGCCTATCTCGTGCTTGGCGAGCCCGCCAAGGCCGAGCAACTGCTCGCGGCGTTGGAAAATCTCTGTCTCATTCCTTGCGAGGAATACGAGGACCTCAAGCGGGCCATTGCGGTGTACAAGAAGCTTGCCGCTCGCTGAGAACGGCCGCCGACAGTTCGGCAATGACGTTTATCGCTTCGAACGTAGGGCAGGTGACGGCATCGCATCACTCCGGCTCGCACGATCCGGTGGCAGATGAATGTCTGTTCGAACGTTGAGCTTGTTCCGGGCTGTCGACGGCTGCTCATGTCGGCTCGGATAAGCAGCAACGCCAGGGACCTAGTCCGATTTGCTCGGGAGAGCCCGGTCATGTGCGGACACATGCGCATGCATCGCCCATGTCGCTGGTTGCAATTATCGCAAGCCACACGCTAGCGGCATCGATTTACCGGCGGTTAAGCGGCCACGCTTACGGTTAAGGCCGAGTCAATCTTGGGATCACGAAACGCTCCTGATGAAGCCACGCACCGGCTTGGCTTGGACGAGGTATTTGATGCCTGCACCCCTGACATTCGTGCGGACCGCGCGCCTTCTGCTCGCACTTCTTGCGGTTCCGTCGGCCCCGGCCTGCGCTGCGGACATTGTCCTGCGCCTTGCCTCGACCAACGCCGAAGGCAGCGTTCCCTATGATCAGGCGCTGGTGCCGTTCGCGCGCGCCGTGGAGGAGGACTCCGGCGGACGGATCGAGGTCGCGCTGAAGCCGATCGGCGGCTACGGCAAGCCGGCCGACTTGTTCAACATGGTCGAACGGGGCGACATCGAAATCGCGGCGACAGTGCAGGGCTATAATCCCGGCCGTTTTCCGCAGTCCTCGGTGATGGAGCTGCCCTTCATGTTTCCGAACGCGGTCGCGGGCACGCAAGCGATGATGTCGCTCTACAAGGAAGGCCTGCTCAGCGAGGACTACGCCTCGGTGAAGGTGCTTGCGGTGTATATGCAGCCGCCCTTCGCGATCTTCACCACTGGCAAGAAGATTCAATCGCTTAGAGATTTCCGCGGGCTGCGCATGCGCGCGCCAAGCATCACGGTCGGCCTTGCGCTGGCCAAGCTTGGCGCGGTGCCGCTTGGCACTCCGCTCAACACGATCGGCGACAGCATCGCCAGCGGCTATGTCGACGCAATTTCCTATGGCTGGGATTTGCTCACGACGACCAAGGGCGCCGGCGGAAAGCCATTGTCGGACCAGCTCAGCGTCGCGATCGACGCGGAACTCGCCGCGCCCGCGCTGATGGTGGTCATGAATCGCGCGACCTGGGAAAAGCTGCCCAACGAGCTGAAGACGATCGTCGAAAAACGCGGCGCCGAGCTTGCGCTCACGAGTGCGCGTGCCCGCGACGCGCAGGAGGCTGTGAGCAAGAAGAAGATCCTGAGCGATCCCCGCTTCACCGCGCTGAATTTCAGCGACGAGCAGCGTGCCGAATTGCAGCGGGTGACCGCGCCCGCCATCCAGGAATGGAAGGCCAGCATGGCCAAGCTCGGGATCGACGGTGAACACCTCTACAAGCGCGCGATCGAGCTCATCCAGCGATACAAGGTCGCCGCCAAGTAGGCTGCGACAGGCGGCGGGGTAATTTGGGGGACTACGACAGTGAATGCACGTGGCCGGCTCGGAATCAGGGCCAAGCTCTTCTTCGCCTTCGCGGCGGTATCGGGAACCACTGTCATCGCGGGCATCGCTGCCTGGCTGATGTTCGCGCAGGTGCGCGAACTCTTCCATGGCGTCGCCGGGCGCAGCATTCCGGAGATCGTCGGCACCTTGGGGCTGCAGACCGAAACCCAGGCCCTGGCCGGCGCCGCGCCGACGCTGCTTGCGGCAAAAACACCCGCGCAAGAGCAGCGGGACGTCGTTGAACTGAAGGCGCGGCAGGAGGTTATCGCCAAGCGGCTCGACGCGATTGCCGCCGCCCGGACGGATCAGGCGTCGATTGCGAAGCTGAAAGCGCTGATTGCTGCGATGAACGGCAAGCTCGCAGCGCTTGATCGCGCGGTCGCCGATCGCCTCAAGCTCAGCGCGCATGGCGAGGAGATTGTGACGGCGGCCCAGGACGCCCAGGCCAGGCTCAACGATGTGTTGCTGCCGGCGGGCGAGAAGGCGCAAGCCGACATCACCATGGTATCGATGAGCATCGGCGGCGATGCCAACCAGTCGATGATGACGTTGCTCAAGCTGGTCTCGACCCAGGTGCCGGTCTCGCAAGGATTCGCCGATCTCATGGGCTTCGTCAATCTGGCCGGGAGCCTGATCGACCGCGCGGCCGTCGCTCCGAATGTCGAGAGCGTCGCGGCGCTGGAAAAGAATTTCAGGGCGATGTCGGCCCGGGTCGAAGAAAAGTTGGACATCGTCGATACGCTGCAGCCGACCCAGGGCCTGCGCAAAGCCACGGAAATCTGGCTGAAGGCCGGTTCCGACGACACCATTTTCGACAACCGGCGCAAGGAGATTGCCGCCGGCCTCCTCGGGCAGACATTGCTCGATGAAACGCGCAGCTTCACCGATGAACTCGCCAGAGAAGTGGCAGACCAGGTCGAGACGGTGACCAGCAACACCAAGAACGCGACCGATCGTTCGGATGCAGCGATCGACTTCGGCACCTTCGTGATGCTGATGATCGCGGGCGTGAGTGTCGCCGGCGCGGCTTTGTTCGTCTGGTTCTATATCGGCCGCAACCTGGTGGCGCGGCTGGTCGGCCTGGAAAAGACCATGACGCGGCTCGCGGCGGGCGACCTCTCCGCGGAGGTCAGCGCCAAGCGCGGCGGCGACGAAATCGGCCAGATGGCCGAAGCCCTGTCGGTCTTCCGCGAAGGCATCGTGAGGGCCGATGCCGCGGCCGCCGAGAAGGCGCGCGAGCAGGAAGCCAAGCAGCGCCAGGCCGCGGCGATCGACCAGCTCACACGCGAATTCAACGATGGCGCCGCCAGCGCGCTGGCCGCGGTGTCGACCGCGGCGGCCCGCATGAAGGGCTCGGCGGAGACCATGTCGCGGGTCGCGGCCGAGGCCAAGCAACTGACCAGCGCCACCGCCTCCGCCTCGGCCCAGGCGGCCGACAATGTGCAGACAGTCGCCGCCGCGACCGAGGAGCTTTCCGGCTCGATCGCCGAGATCTCTCGGCAGGTCGGCGAATGCACGCGGATCGCGACCCAGGCGGTTGAGCAGGTCGCGCGCAGCGAAGTTACCGTCACCGCGCTTGCCAATGCCGCCGACAGAATCGGCGAGGTGGTCGGATTGATCAATACCATCGCCGCGCAGACCAACCTCCTGGCGCTCAACGCCACGATCGAGGCGGCGCGGGCGGGCGAAGCGGGGAAAGGTTTTGCGGTGGTGGCCTCGGAGGTCAAGAATCTCGCGACGCAGACGGCGAGGGCCACGGAGGGAATCACGGACCAGGTCGCCGCGATCCAGGGATCGACCCATGAGGCGGTCGCGACCATCAAGGGCATCGGTCAGATCATCGACAAGATGTCGGAGATCGCGACGACGGTCGCAGCCGCTGTCGAGCAGCAGGGCGCGGCGACGGCTGAGATCGCACGCAATATTCAGCAGGCGGCGGCCGGCACCCACAACGTCTCGAGCAACATCGGCGGCGTTTCCGGCGTCGCCAATCAGACCGGCGAAACCGCAGCGCACGTTCTGGAATCCTCAAGCAGCCTTGCCGCGGAATCGGAGGCCCTGGGCAACCAGGTCGCGCGATTCCTGGATCGCATCAAGGCGGCGTGAGGATCGCGTCGGCTGGACGCGCCGGAAGGTTCCGGTGGGTGTTTTCACGGACAGGTGGACTCTGTCCGCGCCGTCTGTCAGATGAGGGCGAAGGAAACCGGCATTTTCAGTACCCCCCATGCCCACGCTTGCCAATGCGCTGCTCGAGGCCCTTAAGGACCACGGCGCCCGCGAAATCTTCGGGATCCCCGGCGACTTCGTGCTGCCCTTGTTCAAGGTGATCGAGGAAAGCAGCATCCTGCCGAATTTCACGCTGAGCCACGAGCCCGCGGTGGGTTTCGCGGCGGATGCATCGGCGCGCTATCATGGCGGCCTCGGCGTCGCGGTCGTGACCTACGGCGCCGGCGCCTTCAATCTCGTCAACTCGGTCGCGGGCGCCTATGCCGAGCGCTCGCCGGTCGTGGTGATCGCGGGTGCGCCGGGCGCGCGCGAGCGCACCAGCGGCTTCCTGCTGCATCATCAGGCACGCACGGTCGACACGCAGCTCGCCGTGTTCAAGGAAATCACCTGCGACCAGGCGGTGCTGACCGATCCCGTGGCCGCGCCCGCGCAGATCGCGCGCGTCCTGCGCAGCGCCCGCGAAATGTCGCTGCCGGTCTATCTGGAATTTCCTCGCGATATGGTGGCAGCCGAGGTCGATCCGGTCGCAGCTCTGCCTCCGCGGACGGCGGATGCGGAGGCGCTTGCCGAATGCGCTGACGAAATCCTCGACCGCATCGAAAGAGCATCCGCGCCGGTCGCCGTGGTCGACGTCGAAATCCGCCGCTATGGCGTCGAAGAAAAGATCGCGGCACTTGCGCGCAAGCTGAACCTTCCGCTGGTGACGACCTTCATGGGGCGCGGCCTTCTGGAACAGGCCGGCGATGTCGTCGCCGGCACTTATCTGGGCGCGGCCGGCGATCCCGCGATCACGCGGCTGGTCGAGGAGGCCGACCTCATGCTGATGCTCGGGGTCATTTTCTCCGATACCAATTTCGCACTGTCGAACCGCGCGCCCGATCCAAGGCGGACGATCTTGGCGTCGAGCCGCGAGGTGCAGATCGGCCATCACGTGTTCCGCGACATGCCGCTCGCCGACCTGATCGCGGGGCTCGAAGCGCGTGCAAAACCCCACGCGTCGCGGCCGCGAGGGGCCAAGCAGCGATCGATTTATCCGCGCGGCTTGCCCGCCGACGATCAGCCGATTTCGCCCTCGGATGTCGCGACCGCGGTCAACGATTTGTTCGACCGCCATGGCAAGATGCCGATGACCTCGGACATCGGCGACTGCCTGTTCACGGCGATGGAGATCGACAACACGGCGCTGGCGGCGCCCGGCTACTATGCCGGCATGGGTTTCGGCGTGCCCGCCGGCATCGGCGTCGCCGCCACCGGACTGCGGCCGCTGATCCTGGTGGGCGACGGCGCGTTCCAGATGACCGGCTGGGAGCTCGGCAATTGCCGCCGCTACGGGCTCGATCCGATCGTCGTGCTGTTCAACAATCTGAGCTGGGAGATGCTGCGCGTGTTTCAGCCGGAATCGCGTTTCAACGATCTCGACGATTGGCACTTTGCCGATGTCGCGGCCTCGATCGGCGGTGCCGGCGAGCGGGTCACGACGCGGCGCGAGCTTGCTGCCGCGCTCGATCGTGCGGCGGCGCGTCGCGGCCAGTTCTCGCTGGTCGAGGTGATGCTGCCGCGCGGCGCGACGTCGGACACGTTGGCGCGCTTCGTCTCCGGCTTCAAATCGGTGCGCGAACGCATGGCGAAGGAGTAGAGCATGATCCGGAAAAGTACCGGTTTTCCGAAAAAGATCATGCTCAAACGACAAGCTAGAGCGCGATGACGATTCATCCTGAAGTCATAACGCTTTAGAACACTCGCTTTTCCGGATCACGCCCCGGATGACCCCAGTGTGCGGATTGCGCTTTCCAAAAAATCTTCCAAGGCTGCGACGGAGCGACGATCACGATAGACGCGATGCTTATGGCTGGCAATTCTCGCTGACAATTCCGCTCGCTTTGTTGCGTCGCGACCGAGACGACCGGCCATCGAGACGTACTCGTCAATGGTTCGCGCGGTCGTCTCGCCGATACCCATCATCTCCATGATGGCTGCGGTATGCCGGCCGCGCATCATCTTCCCCGCAAAGGTCACGATCGGGATATTATGAACCAGGCTCTCCAGGACCGAGTTGCAGCCGGACCAGCCGATGCTGTCCAGCACGATGTCGCAGTGACCGATGGCGGCAACAAAAAGCGCCGGTGCAAGCCGCGGCAGGAAAACGCAGTGATCGGCGGCGTCAAGACCGACAGCTCTAAACACACGATCGAGCCGCGCCCGAAACAGCTCCGTGATGCCCTGGCCTCCGGGGAATTCGATAAACGCAAACTGGCAGCCGGGAATCTCGACAGCAATGCGCGCGAACACGCTGTCGAATTGCGGCAGATATTTCGGCAGGGACTGACAGCACCAATAGGCGACGGAATTGGCACGTAAACCGAGCTGCGCCCGGTCGATCTCGACAGGCGGACGCTCGTCGGGTTCGTAATAGATCGACAGACCAGGCAGCCGGATCAGTTGTTCCGAGTAATGGCGGTCGGCACCTTCGGGCTCCATCAGCTCGCTGCTGATGAAGTAATCGATCGTCGGAAAGCCGCTCGTGACGGGATGTCCCCAGGAACAGCATTGCACCGGTGCGAGCCGCTGGGCGGCCAACTGCGCCGAGATCCTGTCCATCCCGATTTCGGGAAAGATCAGGACATGAGGCGCGTCGTCCAAGATGGCGCGCCGCCACCCGTCGAGCGAGAGTGGACGTTGAACGAAATGATCGCACAATGCCGCCGCGACGTCCGTCTCGCTATCCCGTTCGTCGGCAGTGTAGTAGCCGGACACGCGGAATCGGTCGCGATCCAGTTGCGTGACCCAGCCCTTGATTGGAATCTTCCAATTCGAATGCTGCCTGAAAAAGCCGCTGACGATGCCTAACTTGATCGGTTGCTCCGGACCCGGAGGCTCCGGCAACACCGGCGTGGCGTATCTCGCAGCCATGATCTCGCAGACAAGCGAGCCGTACAGGGTTTGCAGCTCGCGATCGTCGCGGCCTTGATAGGGCAGATAAAACGGCTGGTGAGAACCGATCGCCTGCGCAAGCGCCGCGGGAGCGCCAGCACGATCGACGTGCTCGCGCAGCTTGGCCAACCGGCGCGCATAGGCGTCGCGCCGCTCGGCGATCTCGTCGGCGCCCTCATAAAGAGCCGGAAGCTCCGCCATGCACAGGGCCAGCTCGGCTTCCCAAAAATCCGGCTTGAGCGCGACCGCGCGCGCGAAATGCTCTCGCGCTTCCGCGATCCTGGTCTCGCCGCGCAGCGATACGCCGCAGTTGTAATGAGCCATGAACGAATTGGAATCGATCCTCAGCGCCAATTGGTATTGGGCGATTGCCGCCTCGCGCCGGCCCATGCTCCTGAGAACATTGCCGAGATTGTTGCGCGCGCCGGCACTGTCCGGACGCAGCTCGACGGCGCATTCCGCATGCGCGAGCGCTTCAGGCAAGCGATCCATGCCTTGAAGCAAGGCGGCCAAATGGATGTGCGCGTCGATAAAGTCGGCATGCAGCGAGATGGCGCTCCGATAGTGTCGCTCGGCGTCCGGATTTCGGTCGGCCAGCTCGAGCGCCGAGGCCAGATTGAAATGGGCCAGCGGAGACTCCGGCGCGCTCTTCAAGGCCAGCTCGAACTGCGTCACCGCCTCGTCGAGACGCCCCAACGACCGCAATCCGCGTGCGAGATTGGTGCGGGCTTCGGCATAGCCGGGATTGAGCGCCACCGCCCTTTCGAAGCAGGCCACGGCATCCGAGAATTGTCCGTTGGTGGCGAAAATCACGCCCCTGTCGTTATGCGCTTCAGTCAGATTTGGTTCGAGCGCCACGGCCCGCCCAACGAGTGACGCCGCATCGGGGCGCCCAAGTTGATGCGCGACAACGCCCCATAAGTGAAACGCGCGTGCGTTCGTCGGATCGGCATCGCAGGCCAATCGGTAAAGGCGCTCGGCATCCGGCAGGCGGCCGGCACGATGATGAGCCATCGCGGCTGCGAGCGTCTGTTCGGAACGCATCTGTTCGGAACCGCTCTTGGCATTCATGCCGACATCCCGAAATGCACCCGCAGCTCCCCTCAGTCGCAGGACCGATAACGCCCGAGGCCCAGATCGATTTCGCAGGGACTTCCGTAGACCCAGACAGGCTGATCGCAAGGCAGCGCGCGCGTCGCCCGGTACGGCGTATTACACGCGATGTTCGAGGCGGGATGCAACACGAGTGTTGGCCCGCCATAGGGTGCGATTGGGCCGGCCGGCGGCACGTCGCGGAAAACGCGTGCGTGGTGGTGATGCCTTCGTGTCTTATGGACGTCGGCAAATCCATTGCTGGTGCCGAGCGCCAGAACCAATGTTGGGACGGAGGCGAGCGCGACGATGGTTCGCATCAACATGGTGTTCATCCCCTCACGTGCTTTCGATCGAAAACGCGGCTGGCCTCATGCCGGAAAGCCAAGTCTGCCACATCCGCGCATAGGCCGCCTCGATATTTCCAGTCAACTTTGGCAGATCGAACAATGGATGGATCTGACGGTTGTCCCGCAATTTCCGACGCAACGCGCTCAGGCGTTGCGGATCGCGCGCCAGGGCCAATGCCGTTTGCTCATAATCTTCAAGCGATCCAGTCACCAGTTCCTCGAGGCCGGCCGCGGTCAGAAGGCTCGCGGCAACACGGCCCGCGAAAGTGCTTCCGCTGCAAGTCAGGACAGGCAGCCCGGCCCACAGCGCGTCGCTTGCCGTCGTGTGCGCGTTGCAAGGCAAGGTGTCGAGAAACAGATCGGCATGCCGATGACGCTCAAGATGCTCGGCGGATGGAACGACGGGGGCAAAGACCAGGCGGTCAGGGTCCACACCGCGCTTTTCGGCCTCGAAGCGCAGGTTTCCTTTGATCAATCGGTTCGCCTCGAGCAACCACAGCACGCTGCCCGGAACTGAGCGAAGCAGGCGCATCCAGATGTCGAAAAATGCCGGCGATATCTTGTAGCTGTTGTTGAAGCTGCAAAGCACCAGGGCCTCGGCCGGCAGTCCCCAATCCTGTCGCGAGGTGTGAGCGCTCGCCACTTCGCGCTGTCGGTCGTTTGCCTGAAAGCTGCAGGGAAGGTGAACCAGCTTCTCGGAGAAATATGGCTGCTGGCTGGCGGGGACCACGACCGGATCGACGATGATGTAGTCGATGAAATCCACGCCCATCGTGGCGGGATAGCCGAGATAACTCACCTGCACCGGCGCCGGGCGATAGGCCAATATCGCCGGCCGCGCATGATGGGTGTAGCCCTTGAGATCGACCAGAATGTCGATCTGATCCGCCTGGACACGTTCCGCGACGTCGCGGTGCGACAGGGCGCTGATGTCAACGAAGCGGTCGAATGCGGACATCAGCCGTGCACGCGTCGGGCTATGATCGTCAGGACCATAGGAATACGCGACCACCTCGAAGCGGTCGCGATCGTGGCGCTCGAACAATTCGGCCATCAGTTGCGCCGTGGCGTGTTGATGGAAATCTCCGGACAGGTAGCCGAGGCGAATCCGTTCTTGCGCGACGGCGGGCTTGTGCTCAAAGATGGCGCGATGCGAAGGCTGGATCGTTTCGCTCCAACGTCGCGCGCAAAGCAGTTGGTCCGATGCGGACGCCGGCGCTGAAACGAGGTAAAAGGGCGGAACGCGAATTCCTTGCCGCACCATGTCGACAAGCTTGGCCTGATCGCTTTCGTAACTGTCCCAATCGCACGCCTGCGCGCGGTGGTATGCGAGTTGGCTGAACGCATCGGCGTAACCCGGGCGAAGACCAAAGGCGTGCTGATACGCCGCGATCGCCTCTCGCAGGTCGCCGAGTTCTCGCCAGGCGTTTCCGAGATTGTAAAAGGCCTCGGGAAAATCGGGCCTGTGCCTCAGCGCCTCTTCAAATGCCGCCAATGCTTCGCGCGGGCGCCGCTCGGCCAACAGCGCAGTTCCCATATTGTTGCAGGTATCGGCGTGCGCCGGTATCCGCTCGAGGAGCTGCCGGCAAAGTGCGATCGCCTCGCCGGCGCGTCCAAGTTCCTGAAGCACAATCGCGGCGTTGCTGATTGCGTCGGCGTAATCTTCTCGAAACCTCGATGCCTCGGCATAGGCCGCGAGCGCCTCGTCCCATCTGGCCAGCTCCTGCAGGACTGTGCCGCGATTATAGAACGCCTCCGCATAGTCCGCTTTCAGCGTGGTCGCCTTGGCGAAAGCCGCCAAAGCCTCGTCGGGCAGACCCCGGTCCTTCAGCACGGTTCCGAGATTATTGTGGGCGACGGCAATCCCGGGATCGAGCGCAATTGCCCGCCGGTAAGCAGCTTCGGCGGCATCCAGTTCGTGCTTCTGATGCAGCACAGCGCCGAGATTGAATTGGGCCTCGGCATAGGCCGGCTTCAGCGCGACGGCAGCGCGATACGCCGATGCCGCCTCCTCAAGCTTGCCCTGCATCTGCGATAGCACGCCGACATTGTTGTGCGCCTCGGCGTAATCGCGCCGCATCTGGAGCGCGGAGCGGTATGAGGCCATGGCTTCGTCGAGCTTGCCCTGCTGTCTGAGGGCATTGCCGAGCGCAAGGTGGGCTTCGGCATAATTCGGTTTGAGCTTTATGGCCTGCCGGTGCGCAGCGGTCGCTTCTTCCAGACGGTCTTGCTGCTGCAACAGCGTTCCGAGATTGTTGTAACCCGCCGGATCATCCGGTCTTAGCCCAATCCCTTGACGAAACAGCCGTTCCGCGGCAGCGAAATCCCCCCGCTGGGCGGCGATGATGGCAAGATTGCCACGGGCAGCCGCGTTGCCGGGGTCAATGCCCAGGACCGAAGCGTAAAGCCGCGTCGCATCTGCGATCGAGCCCCTGCGGTGCGCCGCGAGGGCATCCTTCAACAGCTGATCCGGTGACGAAAGCCCCACAGCCTGCTCTCAAGTCTGACTCACGGCGTTCAATAGGGTTGCCGATAGTTGGTGTATTGGATCTCGAAATTCGTCGCGCCATAAAGCTTCACATAGACGATGGGACCCGCGAGCTTGACTTCGTCGATCGCGCGAGGTCCCCGAAACAAAGTCCCGTCACGCTCATGGCCGGCGGCATAGATGAGAGCCTGACCGGTTGGCGGCGTCAGCGTCACGATCATCGTGACCGCGGCTGCCGATTCCGGAATGTATTTCGACACATCGACCTTGATCGGCGCCGGATCGACCGGTGCGTCCGGCGGGACTTCAGACTGCTGAACCTGCACGAAAGCTGGCGGCGACTGCATGTCCATGATCTGGCTTCCTGTGACGCGGACAATTCTAGCAATATCTGCCCCGGCGCGGTAAACTGGCGTCAAATACGAAAAAAAGAGGGACTCGCGATTGGAGTCCCCCCTTGATCGGGCTTGGCGTCAGAAGTTGAACGTCATGCCTGTGGTGGCAGCCTTGATCGTCGCGCCGCCGATCGTATCGTTGGCAGCATCGCGAGAGCAGATCTGGTAGCCATGGCCGCTCGCACCAAGACAGTAGTGCGCGCCCGGGCCCTGAGTGAGCACTGACCCGACGACATACCAGCTGGCCCAGTCGTTGAAGTAGTAGCGAGCACCGACGGCATACTGGCTTGCCGAATCATCGAACTGGTTAGCCTGGAACTGGCCGACCTGGACAAAATCTCCGGGGGCTACGCATGCCACGCCGGCATTGACGTTGTTGAAGCTCAGACAGGCCGGGTTGCCTGGGGTTTTGAAGGCGTGAGCATAGGACGCGCTCACGGACCATTGCTTCCCGACGAACTGCGTGAGGCTGGCGAATACGCCGTCGCGTGAACGCTCGTTGAAGGGCTGTTCGATCGAGGTGACCTCACGCCTTATCCATTCGTAGTAGGCGTTCAGCTGAAGGTCGCCGATGCCATCGTTGAAGCGATAGCCACCACCAATCTTCGCAGCCCATTCGTTGTGAACGCCCGTAAAGACCGGAGTGCCGAGGGGGCCGGCGGCGGGGCCGCCGGGCAGGAAGACCTGAGCAACCAAGCCTGGTTCAAGCCCATCGTCACCATGACGATTGACCTGCTCATGCAGCTCGTAAGCAGCGATCGCCGTGAACGGACCGTTCTTATAGGTCAACGCAGCGCTGTAGGCATTGCCGAAAGAACCGTCGGTGCAACCGTTGCCGCCGATGTTGCCGGCAACCGCGCCGCCTGTGCCGGGGAAGTTGCTGCCGCTGCCGCGCGCCGACGCGCCGTTGCACTGGAAGAGGTCGCCGTAAGCATAGTCGCTGTTGTCCTTGGCTTCGTTCTGACCCGGCGAGAGCAGTGCGCTGAACTGGAAGCCGTTGAAGATCGGCGATTCATACCAAATGGCGTGGTTCATTCGCCAATCGAACTCGGCGCGGTTGTCGCCGCCCGTATTGCCCATGATCGAATTATAATCACCAAGAGTACGCGAGAACGGATCCATGGCCGCGGTCGATTTCTTGTAAGGCGTATCGCTCTTGCCGGCCTTGACGGCGCCCCACGGACCTTCCACGCCCAGGAAGCTGTCGCGCGTGCCAAATGACGCGCGCTCGGTGGGAGCTGACGCGAAATCGACTTGCGATTCCAGTTGCGCCACGACGGCCATGCCATCCCAGCCGTAAGGCGCAAGGTTATGCCTGACGCGAACGCCGAAACTCGAAATATTGCTCGCGATGCCGAGCTTCGTCCCCTGGTCGAAAACTGAAGGATTGAAGATGTCTCCGGAGACATCGATCGATCCGTAAAGCGTCACCGTCGTGTTATCAATCAACGGTGTCAGTGGACCTGCCTTGACCGGAATGCCGCCAATCGTCGGGGTAGGCGGCGGAGCGGGCGATGTCGCAACGGCGGCGTGCAGAACCGGGTTGCCTTTGAATTTGCTGGGATCGGTCGGCACAGCGGCCGGCGCAGCGGCCACCGGCCTCGCGGCGGACAGGCTTCGGACCTTCGCCCGCAACTCGGCGTTCTCCTTTTCGATCCTGTCGAGACGCGCCATCACGTCATCGAGTGTTGCCGATTGCGCCGCGCCGCCGAACGCAACCAAGCCAAGGGCGGCGCAAGCCGTCCCCGAAAGAAGCTTATTCCTCATGGCTGTTTTCCCCACTTCGAACCGGATTCAACTCCCGGGCGAAAGGAGGCTAGTGTATGCCAAATGCCAGAAGGAGGGCCTGGAGGTGCGATTAATGAAATATTCGTGATCTGTCACAAAAAAGGCACGCCAAGCTGTTGCGCTGCAATAGTTTTTTCAAATTGTGGATTCCGCACGGCATTGGGATGCTAGACTCCAGCATGAAGATATTTACCTCCGCCTATATTCCCGAGAATCTTGAGAAATTCATTGCAATCTGCAATTGTGCGTTGCGGAATTCTTTTTTCGCCGATGCGGCAGTGCGAGTCAGCCCGCCCAGGGTTTCTCGCCGCGCGCGATGCGCTCGGCTATCTCGGCCTGAAACGCCGGTGGTCCGAAGGCGAACCAATCTCCGTCGAGCTGATAGATCAGCAACCGCTTATTTTCCGAACTAAACGTCTTCATCCAGTCGAGCGCCTTTGTCTTGGGGCGCTCTCCGGCCGGGACGAGCACGTCGACCGGCAAGCCGCGCCAGATGAAATTGGCGGCAAGCATGATCATGTCGGACTTGTCCGGACGCATCCATTCGGGCAACGGACTTGAGGCGACCAGCCAGCCGCAAACGAACTCGCGGCAGGGGTCTCGCGGGCGCTCACTGTAGATCGAACACCGGTGCCCGATACTGTACGGGCATGGTTGTCCTGGACGGATATGATGGCCCCGGACCTCGATCTGCAACCAGCCGTCGCAGCACGCCGTGCAGCTTCCGCAGGTTCGCTCATGGTTGGATTTCATCGCGCGGGCCAATCGCTCGGTACGCGATCAGCTTGAAATCGGCGAGGGCGGATCGCAAGACCTTTCAAGAGATCGCCCGCGCGCAACTATTTATCGCGCGGTTGGCGCCGATTCGGGAGTTCCGTGTCGATGGTGATGCATCGCAGTCATTGCAGGCAGGATGGCAATCAGTGCATGAGACGGACGCATGGGGAGCTCCAGGCATCAATTTACCGATCAGTCACCAACTATACCGGCTTTGATTAGCGCCGTGATGCCAAGGCCGCGAAACGAACGTCTCCTCAGTGTGATCATTCCCACATATTCGTCCGCTGCCGCCATGGCATCTTTTCTCGACACGGGAGGACGGATCCATGGTCGTCATCGACGCGCTGCTGATTGCTGCAATGATGTTTTTCCTTTTCCTGCCGATCACGGATCGCAAGACGGTGTGGATGAAGCTGTTCATGGTGTGCGCGATCGCCACGCTTCTGGCCGTCTCGGTCACGCGCACGCCGGCGCCTGACCTGCAGCTCGCCAGCGTTGCGCGCGATCGGTAAGACGAAGCGTCTTGCCTGCCTGCTGATACCGCAAGCTACCCGGCGTGGATCCGCCGTGAGCGTTCCTCGGACGCCGCGGCTTCCGCCGCGGTCAGTTTCTCCAGCCGAACCGCGACATGCTTGTGGTAGGGCGTTGCGGCGACGGGATCGCAGTTGCCACTGTCGGTCAAGGCGTTGACGCGCGGGCCGTTGCTTAAGCGTTCGCCGTCGCGCGTGGGACGCTGGCCGGCCGCGAGCACGAACGGATAGTCGCTGGGCGCTTGCGCGACCGCCGGATCGAGCCTGTCGAGCCATTGCAGCATCGGCGGTATCGCAAGGCGAACCTTCCGGTCGGGATGGCTGATCAGCGACCACACCTCATCATAGCCGTGCTCGGTGATGACAGCGCCGCTGCGAGCGCCGACGACCGCATCGAACAGCGCATCGCCGAGCTGACCGTCGGGCGTGTTTTGATCCAAACCAAGCTGATCCAAGCCAAGCGCGCGCCGCACGGCCTCCGGCGCTCGCTTCGCGCACAGCTGCGATGCCTGCCACAGCGGCGCCGCGGCGGCCGTGCCATCCGGCAAGGTCGCGCCCAGTGTATGGTAAAGGATCAGCGAGCCGACCGCGGCAGCCTGTGGATTCGCCGCCATGGAGCCGCGCAGCGCCGTGGCGAACGCCGCGCGCGAGTGGAACGCTGCTTCGCGCAGCGGCGCGAGCGCGTTGTCGCCGGGCAGCAGCCCGAGCGCGCGGGCAAGCCTTGTATAGATTTCCGGCTCGGGCAGGGTGCCCGGAAGCGGCGGCACCACGGCCGCGCGCACGTGAAAGAAATTTTTCGGAAATTCGAGATTGAACAGCGTGAACTCGGTTTTCTCATATTGCGAGGACGCCGGGAGCACGTAATGCGCGAGCCGCGCCGTCTCGGTCATGGCGACGTCGACCACGACGCAGAGCTCGAGCGCTTGCAACGCCTTCTCGACGTGCGCGGTGTTCGCCGCGGTGTTGGCCGGGTTCGAACTGTCGATCCAGACGCCGCGCAGGCGGTCGGGATGGTCGCCGAGAACCGCGTCGGGAAAGATGTTGGGAGGCAGCAGCCCGGCGATGACTTCGGTGTCGGTCGGCGCGAATTTCTGGTTCGGGGAGTTGCCCCACAGCGGCTGCAGCCAGGAGTGCAGCTGGTTGGTGCCCTTCCGGCCGAAGCTGCCGGTCAGCATGATCAGGAGTTTTTCGAGATAGGAATTGAGCGTGGAGTTGACGCCCTGCTGGATGCCGAGCTCGACGCGGACCGTCATGGCCTTGGCGGCCGCGATCATGTCGGCGCAGCGCTCGATCTGGTCGAGCGGAACGTCGGCCGCCGCGGCCCACTGCGCGACGGGAATGCGCAGCAGGGCTTCTTTCACGTCGTCGAAGCCAGTGGTGTGCTGATCGAGAAATTCATGGTCGAGCGCGTCACGGCGCACCAGCGTCGACAGGATGGCGCCAAGCAGAAACGCGTCGGCGCCGGGGCGTACCGAAAGATGCAGATCGGCCATCTCCGCGGTCTCGGAGCGGCGCGGATCGATCACGATCATCTTGCGATCGGGATCTTTTCTGATCTGGTTCAGATGGTCGCGCGCGTTGGGGAAGCCGTGGGCGATCCAGGGATTGGCGCCGATCACGAACAAGAGATCGCAGTGATGGACGTCCTCCGCGGTGTGGCAGGTCTGGCTGCCAAACATGTGGCCGTTGACCCAGAAATCGCCGGTCTTCTCCTGCGACAGCGCATTGAAAACGTGGCGTGAGCCGAGCGCGCGCAGGAAAGCCGTCGCGTAGGCACCGCCGGCGTGATTGCCCTGTCCGCCGCCACCATAGAGCGCCAGACTCTTGCCGCCATGGCGGTCCACCAGGTCGCGGACGCGCGCGGCGATTTCCGCGATCGCGGTGTCCCAGTCGATTTCATCGAAGCCGCCGTCGGCGCGGCGGCGCAGCGGTGACGTCAGCCGATCCCTATGATGGGCGTAGAAGGGAATCCGCCCGGCCTTGTTGCAGAGATAGCCTTGCGATTTCGGGTTCTCACGATCGCCGCGCACCTTCGTGATGCGGTCTTGATCGATCAGAACCTCGACGCCGCAATTGACGTAGCAGATATTGCAGGCGGTCTTTCGCCATCCTCTGCTCGATTCTTGGTTCGGCATCGCGCGTTCCTCCCGGATCGGACTCGCCGGTAGGTTACATGATAACCATCATACCAACAAGTGCCTCAAAGGGAGTTGACGTCCGATTCCCGGAGGTCGTCTCTGGTCTGCATTTCGTGGCGTCGCGGCGGCGTTCTCGCGCCACAAGCGGGCGGAGCGGACATCGGCGACCCAGGGATGCGGATGCTGCCGGGCAAAACCTCGGGTGTGACATGAAGCGAAACGAGGCTCGCGCGTTGGCTTACGCACCTTGTACTTCGGTACCTCTGGCGCGCAAGCGCTTCACCTTAAACGCTAACCTCGGGGCCGCTGGTTTGTTGACTTGATCGGTCTTCTTCTGATCTCCTCCGATCGTGTATCTATTATTTTGAGGAGTGTGTAATGCGTAACTGGTGCCGTTTGGCAACCCTTTCAACCTTTCTGATTTTTTCTCCCGTAACCTCCGGCTTGGCCGGCGACACGAAGCCTCATCGGCTGGTGATCCAGGTCGATCAGAATGATCCTGCCGTGATGAATCTGGCGCTCAATAACGCCACCAATGTCATTGAGTACTATCGCGCCAAGGGCGAGGACGTCGACGTCGATGTCGTCACCTACGGCCCAGGCCTTAACATGCTGCGCGCCGATACATCGCCGGTGCAGGATCGCATCAAGAGCCTGAAGGACTACGCATTCCCGAGCAAGATCCAGTTTTCCGCGTGCAACGTCACCAAGGAAGGCATGGAAAAGAAGGAAGGCCATCCGGTCGCGGTGATGTCGGAGGCCGTCGTCGTGCCGTCGGGCGTCGTTCGGCTGATGGAGTTACAGGAAAAAGGCTGGAGCTATCTCCGGCCGTAACAGCTGCCGGCCGTAACGCATCGAGACGTCCGAGCGATCGTCAGGATCTATCGTTTTCCTGACGATGCCTGTTCCGTCGCTTCCGGCCATTTGCAGGCAACTTCGATTCGCTTCCGGACCGCATTCCATCCGGTCAGCAGGAATGACGCCTGCTGATGGACGTCCGCACCGTCCTGTACGCTGACGGACAGCCGCGCGCCGTCGGGAAGTGACCTCAACAGCTCGACCGTATCGTCAGCGTAGGTCGCGATCTTGGCGTCCGCCGACAAGGTCCACGTCTGCCGCGCCGCGGATTGGTCGTTGATCTGAAAATCGACCGGGAGGGCATTTCTGCGCGTCGCATGCCATGTGCCCTCGGTACGAATCAAGAGCGCGGTCTGTCCTCCCCGGCAACGGACCGCGAGACTGACCGGTCCCCCTGGCGAGCTAGACGTCGGGCGGATCACGGCCGTGAGGAGGGGGCTGTAATCGACCGGAGACGTCGTCTCGCTGACCAGCCAGCGTGATTCCGGCGGCCTCGCTTGAGGCTCGTTTGTCTTAGGCGTCGTCATCTTGGGTGTCGTAATCTTGGGCGTGTCGGCTTGAACGGCCGCGGTCGTGCTTTCGGCCGCAGGCGTCGCGGACGGCCGGGGCGAAGGGATCGCTACGGGAGTTGCCTCCGCCGTGCTCGCGGGTTCCTTGGGTGAGGTGCTTCCGCCGGGTGGTTCAGATGCGTCCGCTTTGTTACTGCTCTGAGTGCTGCCCGTCGCCTTCTCCTGAGAGTCCTTGCGGGCGTTCTCTTGAGAATTGTCTTGCGACGAGGCCGCCTGCGCGGGCGAGTCCGGCGATGCGGTCGCGGCCGGCTGTCCGGGCTGTGACGTCTCAGGATGGCTCTCTGACGCCGTGGTGCCGGTGGGTGGATCGGGAAGAGCCTGTTCCAGACATTCAAGCTGGACCGCGCGGGCCTTTTGAAAACATTCCAGCCGCTGAGCCGGATCATCCGCCAGCTTCGAGCAGGTCGCGTCGGCGCCGCGGGCCGTCTCGATGCACAAATCCAATCCCTTGCCGCTGCCGTCCGCGGCCTGCGCGCTGACGGTACGTCCCGCGACCACCAGCGCCACGACGGTGAGGCGTGTCGACCACATCATGGACGTGCGCTCTGCTTGATGGCGGCGGTGCGATCAAGCCACTCCTGGGCGGCCCGAAAACGCTCCAGACCCGGCACGCGGTTGACAATATTGACGTCCTTCCATTTCGGATCGAAGCCCGGCGACTGAAGCTTATCGATCCGGTTAAACAGCTCATCGACAAACCGCGCGACCCGGCGATAGCGTGGGGAGGAAGGCTGCCAGTTGAACGATGCGAGGATGGTGGGGACCGCGATGGTCGGGATCCGCTGCCCCTTGGCGATCAGGTTGGGATAGTCGGTGGCTTCAAGCGAGGTGGAGAGATAGTAGTCTTCGAATTTCGGGCCGAATTCGACCGGCAGGAACTTGAAGCCGTCTTCCCATTTTCCTCTCGCGAATGCATCGACGGGCTTTGAGGTCACGAAGACGACGCCGGCAATCTCTCCGCGCTTGAGCTGCTCCAGCGCGACGGGATGCGGGATGAACATCTTCTCGACGTCGATCCCAAGCCGGCTGAAAATCAGGGGGCCGGAATAGGCCGCGGCGGTCCCTTGTGTATTGAAGTTGACTTTCTTGCCGGCCAAATCCGCGAGCGATTTGATCTCCGGCCGCACGAAGATATGCAGTTCGGAAGGGAACAGGCTGAGCAGATAGGTGATGCGCTCGTGGATCTGCGGCACCTGCGATTTGTATTCCTCGAGCGAGTCGCTGTTGATGATCGCCGCGTCGATGCCTCTCAGGTAGAGGAGATCGTTGACGTTTTCGGTGGGCCCGCGGGTGACGACCGGAAGCACATGCGTGACGCCGCCATCGCTCACCACCCGAGCAATTTCCGTCGCGAAGTGAATGGGCGCGCCTTCAAGAAGGCCGCCAGCCAGGCCAATGGTCGAGGCATTGATCCGGTCCCTGATGTCGGCCTCGTTCGCGCTAATCGACGGAAAACTATTTGAACCGTGACGCGATTGAGCGACGCTCGAATCGCAAGACAGGAAGATGGCCAGCAGAAAAACAAAAACTCTTGCTAAAAAACTCATTGCTGCTCCTACTCAGGCAAATTATTACCGCGGTTCGCTATCTCCTTTTTGCGAGAAAGCTAGACTAAAAACTTGCGAGCAAAATTCACATGACCGCCCGCGGTATTCGCGTGCTGCTACTGCGCGCATCTTGCAGTGCCTTCGGATGCCAAGCCAGAGAATTTAAAACTTTTCTCAATTTACACTAATGGCCCCGGGGGTATTCCGCTCCGGTCGGCGTTGCCTATCCATGCTCATGGCAAGATCGGACTTGATCCGCGCTGGTTGAAGTATCGCCACGGCAAAGCCGCAGCGGGTCGTTCGGGAATCGCCCCTCCCGTTCAGACGATCCGTCGCGATCTTTCGGCGAGATGCGCCTCGCGGCTCAGCCGTCATCCGCGACGAGTTCGAGTTTCTTGCGGAGCGTCTCCAACACGCCGTGCGCGGAGACGATTGCTCTCGGGTCCAGCCCTCTCGCGAGGCGCCTCGCCCAGGGCCTTTGCCGTCGTCCGGCGGCCTGAAACAGCTCCTCGCCCTTCTTCGTCAGCCGCACGAGCTTGGCGCGGCGGTGATGCGGGTTGTCGTCCAAGACGACGATCCCCTCCGCGGCGAGTTCGTTGACGATGCGCTGTACGCCTTGCCGGTGCAGGCCCATGGAGCGCGCGAGCCGCGCGACCGTTTCCGCCATGGGCGCCAGCGCGATGGCTCCGAGCACCTGCCAGCGCGCGCTCGTCAAGCCGAGGTCCGAAACGAGATCGTCTCCCGCCGAAATCAGGCAGCCATTCAGCCGGAAGACTTCGAGGATCAGGGACGTCAGGGCGTCCGGCTCGCCGATCGACGGCCGTCGATGTCTCGTCATGACATCGTGTTTCCATATTGACAATATGTTGTCAATATGGAATGACGACGTGATTGTCGCAAGAAGGAGGTGCGCATGTTCGCGGGGTTGCTCGGTCTGGTCGCCGCGGCGGCGTTCGCCGGCGCGGCCCTCTACGTCAATGTCGCCGAGCAGCCGGCGCGGTTGCGGCTCGACGATGAAGCGCTGCTCGCGCAATGGAAGCCGAGCTATGTGCGCGGCTTTGCGATGCAGTCGAGCCTCGCGATCATCTCCGGCGGGCTCGGACTGGCTGCCGCATGGCAACTGCAGGATTGGCGCTGGATCATCGGGGCCGCGCTGATGCTGGCGAACTGGCCCTTTACGCTCCTGGTGATGATGCCCACGAACAAGCGGCTGAGCGCATGGCCGCCCGGAAGCGCCGGCCCGCCATCGCGCGCGCTGATCGGATCATGGGGACGATTCCATGCCGTGCGGACGGGACTTGGACTTGCCGCGGTCCTGGCCTATTTCAGCCTGGCTGCCAATCTCTCGGGCTAGAGCATGATCCGGAAAAGTGGAAACCGGTTTTCGGAGAAGATCATGCTCAAACAAGGAGCATGATCCGGAAAAGTGGAAACCGGTTTTCCGAGAAGATCATGCTCAAGCAAAGAGCATGATCCGGAAAAGTGGGAACCGGTTTTCCGAGAAGATCATGCTCAAAAAAGGAGATGAGCGCGTGACCGGGAACCGGCCTGTCCGCACAATGGAACGTGCCGTCATGCCTCATTGCGCCTTGTCGTGCGCGGCGAGGCCGATCGCCTTGTAGTCGTAGGTCGGGTAAAATTCGGTGCGATAAGCGCCCCAGGCCATGGTCTCGAAAATGCGGTTGATCTCGCGCAGCCGTGAGGCCGGCAGCCGCAGCGTCACTACCTGTCCTACTCCCATCATCACGTACCAGCTCACGACCTCGACGCCGGCCGGCGGAAACGCCTTGTAGTAGCCCTGCTTCTCGAGCTGGGCGTTGAGTTCGCCCAACGGGCGCGACTGGTCGTGCTTCAAGAACACGGTGATCATCACCGCATTGTCGGGCGTCGGCGCGGCGCTCTCCGTCGGCGTTGTTTGCGCGCCGCCGTCCGAATTGAACATCGCTGCCGTCGCCAGCACAACCAAGGCCGTCAGCAAGCCTTTTCCTCGTCCCATCGCCGTCTCCAGATGTTGAAATGTGTTGCACGACCTTTGCCGTTGCAGGCCCAGGATGCCGATCATCAGTCCGTGAACGCTGCGTGTAAAAGGAAATCGCCGTTGTGACCTGCGCGCTCCGCCGAATGTGAAGTGCGTCACACTCCGCCAGAAAGTTTCGGAGTTATCCATGACCCGGATCGTTCTTCAGTTGAAGGCAGGACAGATGTCGACGCGGCGGTTGGCTTATTGGTGGTTCAGGTTCGTGGCCTCGGGCCGCTTTCTTGCGACCTTCCTGCATGTCCAGCGCGTCAAGCGCTCATAGCGCGGTCCATGGGCGAAGCGCGGCGGTCGCAGGGATTTGTCAAGCGGCGCTGATCAGCCGCTTGCAAAACGCCGCGCCGTCGCTGATCGCGTCGCGGCCCTTCCAGGCGAGGTAGGTCAGGCGCCCCGTGAGCGACTGATGGCTGCGCAGGCGGCGCGAGCCCAGAACGTGGCCGACTTCATCGGGAAACCGCTTCACCTCCTCTTCCACCAAAGCGGCGATCGCGTCCATCAGACCGAGGAGCCGTACACCCCATTCGGATTCATCGAGCTTGTCGATACGCACCCGCAACGCATATTCGGTGTCGTAGATGTCAGCCAGCAAGCCCTTGGCAATCAGCACCCGGTTGTTCCGCAAGGCAATGCGCAATGCCGAGCGATTGTCGTCGATCCGGTCCAGCACCATCGAGACGGTGATCGCATGGGGCGTGGCGGCGACGTCGGCGGCCCTCTTGCTCGGTGCGGCCTTGGTGGCGAGGCGGATCATTTGCCACGGCGTTTTCAGGCGCTTTGCGATCAGCGTGATCGCAAACGGAACTGCCTCGACATGCTTCTTCCCGAACGCAGTCAAGAGCCCGATCAGCTTGCCGACCAGCGCATCGTCGAAATCCGCAATTTGCTTCGGCAAAGCCTCGTCGAATTTCGCCAGCGCGTCGCGATCGTGCAGGACGCACATCATCTTGATCAGGTCGCCATAGGCCGAACGGGATGCCGTATAGGCCGCTAGCCTGACGCGCGTCTGATCGACGGCATCGGTTGAGCTGAGCCGGTTCTCGAGAGATTTGACAACCTTGGTCTGAAACGCGGAGGCCACCTGCTTGGCCTGGTGGTGTTTGTCGGCCGCGATCAGGCCTTTCATCTGCGTGTTGAAATCGCGCGTCATCGTCGGCAACAGGTCGTGGCCGATCCATTCCCAGATCGGCGCGAGCGAGCCGCGCGGAATCCGGCCGGAATTGGCGTGTTCCGGCGCGCCGTCGACCAGGAACGGGTCAAGGGGCGTGTAGAAGACCCGCGACGGAGAGTTGGTACGATGCTGGGTCGAACCGTCCTTGCGGAACTCGGCGCGCAGCTTGCCGAGAATATCGGCGGAGCCAGGCATTGCGACGCCGCAACCTTCCAACCGCTCTAGTTCGGCGAGCAGGCAGCTCCGCGTCAGCGGTGTCAATTGCTGCAGAAACTCCGCTATCCGACCGACCTGCGGCATTGGGGCGTATCATTCCGCTGATGCCGCGGTGTAGCTTGGGCAAACCAAACCCGTTTCCGTGCGGCGAGCACGGGTCTAAAGAACCATAAAAACAGTTGGCGGCGGATTAAGAATCCCAAAGCCATGTCGCGGTATTTTTGTATTCTTCTCCGCCGAAAATGTCGAGACTTGGTAATGCTTCGCAACTCCCGCGAGCTTGCGGAGCCGTCGATGCAATTTAAGCGAGTGGTGCGGTATTTTTCGTTCCGGCGTCCGGCCTAACCACCGTAGTCTTACGGCTCCGAAAGTTAACTACAGAACAGCTTGGCGTCCGTTAGATAACGGACATGTCACAACACGATAGCCGCGTCGGCGCTTCGCAAGTTTCCGACTCGGGTGGCGACGATAGCCCCCACGGCGAACTCGAAATCGTTCGGCCGCCTGCGGCGCATGCACGGGCCATCGATGAGGCAGGCGCGACGATCGCGCGTCAACTCAACGGGCCGCTTACGGCACTCCTGCTCTACATGGGCGAGATCAAACAGCACAGTCATCAGCTCGCGCAGTCCGGCAGCGACCGGGATTACCTGCAGAAGGTCGTGGACAACGCCCTCCAGCAAACCGAGCGGGTTTGCGCCTTGGTCAAACAGATCGGCGGCGCCTGCGAAGGTCTCGCGGCCGAGCCAGACGGAAAAGACGGATGGGAGAGGCGGGCGAAGCAACCCAATGAGGGTGGCCGCACGCCTGGCACCATGTTGGCGCAGGAATCTCGCCAGAAGCCTCTGACCAGGCGCGAACGCGAGGTCTTGAGCCTCATCAGTCAGGGATATACCAACAAGCAGGGCGCCTTGCGGATGCAGATCAGTCCGCGCACTTTCGAGAGCCACCGCGCGGAAGCCATGCGGAAGCTGGGCGCGAGAAACACCGCGGATCTGGTCCGCGCCGCTCTGCTGCATCCCATCGACTAAGACGATCGATCCGCCGTTTGGCATCCCGAGCATCCGCTCGCGACCGGATGTGCGATGACGCTCACCTTCAAGTGATCTCGCTCCGGGATTTCGAGGCACGTGCGAACTGAAGAATAGGATCGGCCGATTGACGCGCGAGGCGCCGAACTCGCGCGATGCTTCCGCTTAGCAGTAATCGTCCGCGAAGGCGCGGGTCCGCGGGGTCGGCCGCAACGTACCGGCTTTTGCCTTGGGCGGGCTCGGAACGATCGTGATGGTCCATCGCTGGGGAACGCTTGACTCTTTTTCCAACACTGATCGAACTAGGCCGGTGATGGTTGAGTCGCCAGATTTGATCGTCGCCGTTCTGCCATTGAATTGCGCGATACGGAAACGCCGGACTTCCTTCTGGTCGGCGGTTTCATACGTAAACATAAAGCTCTCCTGTGCTGCCGCGACTATCGCCGAACAAGATTAGCCGGATGTGAAAATCGAAAACCGTATAAGTACGGTCCGCGCGCCTAGAGCATGATCCGGAAAAGGCCTGCCCCGCACTTGGATAGAGGGTGGGTACCGGTCTTCCCTCGCAACAAACGCGGAACGCGTTTGCGCGGAGATCATGCGCAAACATCAAGCTAGAGCGCTGACTTCTGCAGGATATCCATGCCGGACTGCTCGCCGAGCGACAGGTCAAGCGTGATGCAGTCGACAGCCCGCTCACGCAACACTTTGCTGGCTTCGGTCATCGAGTAGACGCCGGTGGTCCTGAAGCCCACTTGCTCCGCGATCTTGCGAAGGATCGACAGATGAATCTCGGCGTCTTCAACGATGAGAAGTTCGTTGCGGATGTTGCATGTCCTCAAACCGCCTTCGCAGTTTTAGGAAACGAGCCTCTACGCCCGCGTAAACTGTCACTCCCCGTGCAAATACTGGTTGCGTTTCGCTTCACAGGCGCATCCGGTTCGACGGGTCTTTCAGGATTCGAAGGAGCCGCGAGCCCCAGGCGCCGGCTTACGACCGCGCTGGAGATCGGGGCTGGCGCACAGTGATTTTCAGGATCGAGCGTCGGCGCGCCCGAGCCTGTTGCTTGAGCCTGATCTTCGCGCAGAGGCGTCGCGTTTGCCGGCCGCGGTAAAACCGCCACCCCCGCCATCGAGGTGGGGCAGACTTTTTCCGAAATCGTGCAGCTTGGCGGGCGCGGCGGGTCTACTCGGCGGGCCCGAACACCGTCTCCATTTTGGTCTTCAGCGTTGCGGCGTTGAACGGCTTGACGATGTAGTTGCTGACGCCGGCCTTCTTCGCGGCAATGACGTTTTCGGTCTTCGATTCCGCGGTAATCATGATGAAAGGTGTTTTGGAAAGCTCCGGGCTGGCGCGGACTTCGCGCAGCAGGTCGTACCCGGTCATCGGTTCCATGTTCCAGTCGGAGATCACCAGGCCGTATTTCTTGACCTGCATTTTGGCAAGCGCAGCCGATCCGTCGCTGGCGTCATCGACGTTTTCGAACCCGAGCTGCTTGAGCAGATTGCGGATGATCCGGATCATGGTGTTGTAGTCATCGACCACCAGGATCGGCATCGACAAGTCAAAGGCCATGTCTTCTACTCCGCGCAGTTCGCAAACAGCCGAATACGGCGCGATGTCCACAGCACACGAAAATCATTCGAAGCTCTTGGGAACTCGCACTCGCCAGTATCGCGACAATTATCAGCGGTCGTTGAACAGCGCGTTAATTCCGGATTGAATAAATTCGCGGCCGGAGGTGCCGTAGTTCTACGGGCGGCGTCGAACGAGCCTCACCTGGACGACGAACCGGCGCGTCCGCGCGGCAAATCCTCGGCAAGGCAGCGGGGGTGAAGCAGCCGTTCATACTGGGCCTTGACCGATGTGTAGCACTCACAGGCGGTCCTGGTGAGACCCTCCAGGTTGGTGATCTCGATATGCCCGCGGCTGTATTGGATGAAATTGGCCTGTTGCAGGGTGCTGGCGACCAGCGACACGCTGTTGCGCCGCGCGCCGATCATTTGCGCCATCGATTCCTGCGTCAACACGAGCTTGCACCCGCACGACAAGTCATGGGTTTGCAGGAGGCATCGCGCCAACCGGGATTCGACGGGGTGCGAGGCGTTGCAGCCCGCGGTCTGCTGGATCTGCGCATAGACCGCCAATCCGTGCCGGACGAGCAGGGTACGCAACGTTGCGCTTTGGTCCGCGGCGACGCGCAGGCGATCGATATCGATCGTCGAGGCCACGCCGGGCACCAGCACGACTGCGCTATTGAGCGCGGTCGGGTCGCCCAGCGCCGAAAATGAGCCCAAGATGCTGTCGCGGCCGATCATTGCGACCTGGACATGGTCTCCCTTCGCCAGGTTCACGACGAGAGAGATTACTCCACGGTGCGGGAAATATGCGCGCTTAAGCGGTTCGCCGGCCGCGACCAGAGCGAACTCCTGAATAAGATCGGCAGATCGCAAGTGCGGGCGAACCAGCTCAAAATCATCCGCGGTCAGCGCCGATAAAAATCCATTAGGTGAACGAGAAGTCGAATCCAAAGCCATCTCCTGCCTTATGGCAAAACAAGTCTCTGGGCCGCCGGCATTCAATGCACGCTAACCAACTCACAGGATGAGCCTTGAATATTTTGTTGGCAAGAAGAATTAGTCATGAAGCACAGTGTCGGTTGCGGATGCGCAACGGCCGGGATATGCGCGCTAAGGTGCAGATATCGCCGCAATCGCAAGTTCCATGTAGGATGCCATCATCGCCGAACATTACTGCGCGATCCCGAGCAACTGTTCGTACCTTGCCTTGACGGTTTGATAGCACTCGCACGCCGTCGCCTGCAGAGCTTGGCTGTCCATGGTTTCGATTCGCCCACGACTGTAGCTGATGATGTCGGCCTGCTGCAGAGCGTTAGCCACGATCGATATCGCGTTGCGCTGAACCCCGATCAGTCGTGCGAGCAGTTCCTGCGTCATCGGCAAGGTTGAGTCGTCCCATAGATCGTGTGCGCGCAGCAGCCAGCGTGACAAGCGGGCCTCGACCGTATGCGACGCATTGCACGCGGCCGATTGCCGGGCTTGCGCGAATATGGCCTGCTCATGCCGGTCAAGCAGGTTTCGAAACGTGGCGCTTTGACCGGCGATCATCCTGAAGTCGGCGATGTCGATGATCGAGGCGGCGCCGGGAAACAGCACGACCGCGTCAAGCGCCGAAATACCGTCACCGCCACTTCGACCGTCTGTCCCTCGGAGAGGTTGACCACGAGGGAAACGGTGCCGGCATGGGGCAGGTAAACGTGCGTCGAAGCCGCGTCCGATTCGGCCAGGACAGCCTCTCTGACCATTTCGACGGGCCTCAGACGGGACGGAGCGCCTCGAATTCCGCCGCGGGAAGCGCTTGCAGCAATCCGTTGGGCGGCCGCTGAATGGAAGACATGAAATCCCCTGCCGAGACGGCGGGAGTTCCATCGGTCCCTGATCAATTGCGTCTCCGACGCTCCCTAAGGGTGCAATATAGAATGCACTCGCGTTACGGGTAGTCTTGCGGAAACAAATAACCGCGATCCGGAAGAGTTGCATCCAGGCCGCTATACACGGTGGAGGGCAGACATCCCGCCATGTTTGCGGCGGAAATAAGAACTGGACACTGATTCGCTGTTGAGAAGCAAAAGCGTGACAATGCGGGGCGTTCGAGAACGCAAGACATGACCGAACAGGACCGCCATGCGCCGTATTCTCGTGGTCGATGACGATCCACATATCTGCCAGGCCATCGGCATTTGGCTCAGGCAGCATGGCTTCAGGGTTTCCGTCGCCGACCGCGGCATCAGCGGCCTTGCCGCTTTGGAGCATTCCACATTCGATCTGATGATCGTCGACGTCTTCATGCCCGACATGCGGGGCTTCGAGTCGATCAGGGTGTTTCATCACCGCGCCCCCGCGGTGCCGTTGATCGCGATCTCTGGATCGGCCTTTCCCGATCCCGAAACATCCGCGCCCGACTTTCTTCGAGTTGCTGCCAGGCTGGGAGCGACGCGCTGTCTGCGCAAGCCGTTCAAGCCGGCCACCTTGCTCAGTGCGATTGACGAGTGTGTATCGGAATCCGAGCCACATCGAAGGCATGTCGCCACTCCGAGCGCGGTTACGAACGCGCTATCGAAATCGGCGGACGAGACCATAGGGGATGCCTTTAGAAGCTAACGCGAAGGGGGCGCACCGGCGGCAGGTCGTGATGCCTGGCGGAGCTGCAAGCTCGGATCTTCCGGACGTTCATCAGCTACAGGCACAGCGCGCTGTGGCCAAAATTACGATTCGAACAAGGGGAGATACGAGTGCGCCACGAAGCAGGAGTTGCTCAACAGATGCAACAGAAAGTTCAGCCGCGACGAGAGGACATGCCGCACATTCTCGTCGTAGACGACGATCCGATGGTTTGCATGGCCATCGAGGTCTATCTGGAGCGGCACCATTTCCAAGTGACCATCGCCGATGGCGGCGAGGCCGGACTTCGCGCCCTCGAGGAAGGCAGGTTCGACCTGATGATCGTCGATATCTTCATGCCGCACATGCGTGGCTTTGAATCGATCAGAATATTCCACGAGCGCGCCCCGGCCCTGCCATTGATTGCCATGTCGGGCTACGCGTTCGCCAATCTCAACTCGCCGGCGCCGGATTTCCTGAGAATGACCCTGGAGCTCGGGGCGTCGCGCTGTCTGCGCAAGCCGTTCACGCCGGTCGCGCTATTGACCGTGATCAACGAATGTCTGTCGGAAGCCCGGTCGCGTCCATCCGGCACCGCGCAACTCGGGTAGCGGCGTCGGCCAAAGTTGGCAGATGAGTTTGTCGGAAGAGAGGGCCGCGTTGAAATTCATGCGCAGTCGGTTTTCGCCGCCATCGGCGCCGATGTCGGCGAGGACCAAGCTCGAAATGTCCGCGAGGACCAAATTCAACGAGCGGCGATCGTGGGCAGCTCGCCGGCGGCAGGCTCCATGACTTCAACAACATCCTCACTGTCATCACCGGAACGATCAAAATCCTGGCCGAGGCCGTCGCCGATCGGGCCGAACTTGCGGCGATCGCAAATCTCATCGACGACGCGGCCACCCGCGGCGCCAAGCTGACGTCGTACCTGTTGGCCTTCGGGCGCGGTCAGCCATCGCTACCGATCTTGAAGCCTCCGCGCCGCAAGGCCGCCGCTTCCCGTGCGATGGTTAGCGATCGGCTAAGCGGCGTGGTGAAAATGATCCGCGCCGCGCGAGGCGCGTTGCAATCGACGTCGCACTCAACGGCGGGACGCTGCTCCTTCGGCGCCAATATCGGCGGTGCGATTAGCGCGCAGTTAGTATTAACGGCGTGCGGGCGGTCTCTTCTGTAGTTGTACCGAGTTCAATTTAACGAACAGGTAGGGCCTGGGGGAACAGTCTGGTTTCGTCGCCGGCAGAAAAATCGGCGATGCGTCATTTGTGTTCATCCAGAAGGGTATCAACATGTCAGGCATTGTTCTCTCGGCGTCAGTTCGCCAAAACCTCCTCTCGTTGCAGTCGACCGCTTCGCTGCTCGCGACCACCCAGAATGACCTCGCCACCGGCAAGAAGGTCAACTCGGCTCTCGATAATCCGACCAACTTCTTCACGGCGCAGGGGCTCGACAACCGCGCCAGCGACATCTCCAACCTGCTCGATGGCATCGGCAACGGCGTCCAGGTGCTGCAGTCCGCCAACACCGGCATCACGTCGCTGCAGGGACTGGTCTCCAGCGCCAAGTCGATCGCCAACCAGGTGCTGCAGAGCCCGGTCGGTTACAGCACCAAGTCCAACGTGACCTCGGCCGCGATCACCGGCGC